>Ga0187783_10000177_pt1 | contig 48210 bp, 39 predicted proteins | sample 1015_SJ02_MP02_2_FD_132471 | JGI IMG/M metagenome (GOLD analysis project Ga0187783, IMG submission 132471) | Tropical peat soil microbial communities from peatlands in Department of Meta, Colombia - 1015_SJ02_MP02_20_MG | ecosystem: Environmental > Terrestrial > Soil > Wetlands > Peat | place... | reverse complement strand
GGTGCCGCTCGACAACGTCTATCCCAAGCCGGCGCGGTTGTCGATCGAAGAGGCTGCGGCGATTCCGCTCGCTGGGCTAACTGCTTACCGTGCCGCGTTTACCCGCGGAGCGCTGCAGCAGCGGCAAACCGTCTTGATTCCCGGCGTCGGTGGCGGCGTTGCGACCTTCGTGTTGCTCTTCGCTAAACTCGCCGGCGCGCGAGCAATCGTTACCTCGAGCAGCGATGAGAAGCTGGAACGCGCCAAAGCCCTTGGCGCAGACGTTACGATCAACTATGCGGCGACGCCCGACTGGCCAAGGCAGCTGCGCGAAGCGGGCCCAATCGATTTGGTCGTGGATTCCTCGGGCGGCGAAACGCTGCGCAAAGCGCTCGATGCGGTTCGCCCGGGTGGCCGGATCGTCGTCTACGGCGGCACGGCCGGCGACGCGACGATCAAGATGTTTCCGCTGTTCTGGAAGCACGTCTCTATCTTAGGCACTTCGATGGGCAGTCCGCAGGATTTCGCGGCCATGCTGAGGCTCTTTGCGGATGGTCTCAATCCGGTGATCGATCGCGTCTTTGCGCTTGACGACGTCGCGCAAGCGGCAACGCGTTTGGCGTCGGCCGGTCAGTTCGGTAAGATCGCGCTCCGCTTACCGTAGCACGTGCCGTCGGGCGGCGGACTATTGCGGTAGATCGGCCCTGGATTTTCGACCGGCATGCCGCTACTCGGCCAGAGGATGACCGAGACTTTCCCGTTAGGTGTCAGCTTTTGTTCGCAGGCGATAACCGCGTGCTTGTTCGAGGTCTTCGTTCCGCCGATCCAGAGATCGAACCAGAGGCCGTAGCAGCCGTTGCTGCCGCTGCCGCTCTTCGGGCCGGAGGGCGCGCAGAGATCTTCGCGGATAAAGTATTGCTTGAGAAACGGGACGTAGATCTTGATGCCGTATGGGATGTCCTTGTTGTTTTTGCGTTCGGTGGCGAAGGTCGTCGGGTTGCAGTAGGTGCCGTCGCCGCCGGCATGTTTGTGAATGATCGGATGCTGAATTTTGTTTCCCGGCGGTGAGTTGTCGGGCCAGCCGTAGAACGTGATCGTGGCCTTCACGGTGGTCGGATCCTGTTTGACCACGTAGCACGGAAAATTCGGCGTCGCCCCCTGCGAGGTCGGCAGTACCGGACCGCCAGATTGGGTGCAGGATGCTAGTACGATGACGCTCGTGAGAAACAGCGCCCGGCGCATGTCTGAAAACTTAGACGGAGCTAGGCAGCGCCCTGCGTCAGCCGGTACTCCAGCAGCGATTCTAGGCGCAGCTCCGCCCCGAGCTCGGCGATCACGACCGCGGCGTCCGCGGGATTGAGGATCTCCTCGATGCGCGGGTTGAGCATAGCGGCCTCCTCGGCAGTGAAATCGCGGTACAGGGTCCGTGCGGCCACGCTTCCTTCGTCCTCGAGGGCGATCAGATAGGCGAGAATTTGCCGGGCCATCGCGGGCCAAAGCACTTGACGCTGCGGCGAATAGATCCGCCGCACCAACTGGGGAATCGTTGCCGGCTCGTCGCTCAAAGCTGCCAGAATCTGCTCTTCTCGCATCCGGCGGTGGGCGATGTACTCGGCGATTTTCGCGGCGGGTTGGCTGACCGGCGGTCCGTGGCCGCCAAAGATCGTGCGCGCGCCGGCAAATTCGCGAGCCAGCCGATCCAGCGTCCGTTGATACGGGCGCATCGCTCCGCCGGGCGGAGCCACGACCGACGTGCCTTCGCCCAAGATAACGTCGCCGGTAAACAGCGCGCCTTCTTCCAATAGAAAGAAGATTGCGTGATCGTGGGCGTGACCGGGCGCGTCGATCGTGCGAAGGGCAATGCTCCCCACGTGCAGCTCGCCTTCGAGCGGGAGTTCGGCATCGTGCGGTATTCGGCTAGTGGGGTGGGCGTAAATGCGCGCGCCGGTTGCCGCCGCGAACGCTGCCGCCCCCGAGGCGTGGTCGGGATGCCCGTGGGTAAGCGCAATCGCAGCGATCGTCAGCCCGCGAGCGCGCGCCTCTGCGCGAATGGCCTGTGCGTGGCTTTCGATCGGCGGGCCCGGATCGATGACCAGCGCCTGGCCGTCGCCGCAATCGAGCAGATAGGAGTTCGTCCCCAGCAGCGTCATCGCCGAGGCATTGGGTGCCAGAATCGTCGTTACCACTCGGCCTCGATTGCGCGCGGTATCTCGAAACCTCCCGCGTTCTCGTTTGGAACGACGGTAAGTACGCGTTTCTCGCGCGCGAAGGCAAGCGCTGCATCGACCGAATCGAACGATGCCAAGCGCGCGAGATGTTTGATCGTCGGATATACGAGGTGAAGCTCGCCGGCCTCGTAACGAGCCAGCGCGGTTGCGGGCGCGATCCACAGGCCATCGTGCGTTTCGAACGCGTCGGCCAACGGCATTTGCGCAGCCGGTGCTAGCGCGAAGAAGAAATGGGTGTTGTACCGGCGCGGTTCGCTCGGCGGCGTAATCCAGTGCGAGAAGAGTGCGAGCGCGTTGGAGTCCGCATACCAATCGTGCGCGCGCAGAAAATCGGCGAAGGATAGTTCGCCCTGCCTGACCGCGAGCCGTTCGCCGGCGACGCCGGTCCAGTCCGCAGATAAGGCGTCAACCGGCAGGCCATCCGCGCCGCGCGCAAATAGCACGCCGGCTTCTTCAAAGAGCTCACGCAACGCGGTAACCAGCAGCGTTGCCGCTTCCTCGAGACCGACTGCCGGTTCGGCGGACTTCAAGCCCGGCGCAAGCGCGGCACGGAACTCGCGGTCCAGCCGCTCGTTCTCAAGCCCGAGGGTGCGAGCGCGCGCTTCACCGGTGGCGTCCTGCGGCTCGATCGTTCCGCCCGGAAAAACGAACGCGTCGGGCGCAAATGGGCTGCCGGCGCTGCGCCGCGTTAAGTACACTTCAAACGGCGCGCGCGCGAGAATCACGGTTGCAGCCAGTCGAACCGTACTCACGGAATGACGCTAGTTTGGCGCCGCGGCGTGGCGAAAACCTTCGAAGAATGAACGTTGCACTGGGTAGCGATATGGCCGGCGAGCTTCCTGAGGCGGTCGATCGGTGGCTACGCGAGCACGGTCACGAAGTCGTTCGCTTCGGGGCGCTCGCGCCGGGCGCCGACGAGGCATGGCCGTCGGTTGGCCGCGCGGTTGCAACCTGCGTGGCACGCGGGGAAGCGCGGTTCGGCGTGCTCTGCTGCTGGACCGGAACCGGCGTGAGCATCGCCGCCAACAAGGTTGCAGGCGTTCGGGCCGCACTGTGCGGCGACGCAGCCACAGCCGGCGGCGCGCGCGAATGGAACGACGCCAACGTGCTGTGCATGAGCATGCGCGTGACCTCGGTGCCGGTGGCTGAAGAGATGCTCGAAGCCTGGTTCGCCGGAAACCCGACCACCGACCCAGCCTACCGCGCGATGATCGACCAGATTCGCAAAAGTTAACCCAGAGCTTCTTTTCGTTCTGGATAGTTCGGATGCTAGGAGGGAAGGCCCGACGTGAACCATGGTCGTTCACGAGGGCCTTCACGACAACGCAGACGAGCTATCCAGGACGAAAAGCAGGGGGGTGGAGCACTCGCCCCACCCCCTCTAATCTGCCGTTCACCGGATTGCAGAACTACCGCTACAATCCGGCCATCTCTCACGGCGGTTCGGCGACAGTTCGTGCCGTCCTGACCCCGAGAGCGTGATTTTACCAGAATCCCTTGGTCCTACTCAATACGTCGGGCAGAAATAAACCGTAGCAGAGAAGCACCAGCGCCCAGTTCACAGCGTGCGACGTCCAACAATACAGGCACCCTCGTCGCGTGATGAAGAGCAGCGAGTAGGCTAGCACGGCCGAGGTCAGCGCGGCGAACGCGACGGCGAGGAGCAAGACGGCCGCTTCTACGGTGCCACGGACGTACCAAACCGCGATCGCGACCGCCGGGTAAAACAGTGCTCCCAGCAACGAGCTCGGAATGCCTAGGAGGCGTTCTCTGGGCGTCTTCACGACGCTGGGCCCGGGCACTTCGCCGCGGGCCGCCCGCCGGCTCTTGTTCAGCATGAAAAGCGAGGCATAGAGCCCAACACCGCACAGCAACGTGACGATCCCTCTGATTACCACCGCTTGACTCTCACCCGTATCGTTCGCAGGGCCGGCGGCCTGGCGCTTCTCGCTGCTTCATTCTTCCTGGCGTATCTCGTCATCCGGCACCAACCGCGCGTCGCACATGAAATCCGCACGATCGGCCCGCTGGCCTACCCATTGGCGGTCGCGGTCTTCGTCCTGGTTGCCTCGGCGCCGTTTTCGGTCACCGACGCGCTTGCGATTATGAATGGCGCGATCTTTGGCCCCGTCAAGGGCACGCTGGTTGACGCCTTTGGCCTGGTAGGTGCCGCGCTGCTCGGCTATTGGGTTGCCGGCCACGCGTCTCGGCTCCTGACCTTGGATGAGTATCTGGGCCGTTTGCCGGGCTGGGTGAGACGCTTCCCCGTCGGATCGCCCAGTTTTCTGCTCGCGGTTCGAATAATTCCGGGTTTTGGCGGAACCGTGGCTACGGCTACGGCCGCGACGTTCCGCGTCCCGATCTGGGTTCACATCTGGACGATGTGCGCGATCGCGCTTCCGATCTGCGCGTTGCTGACGATCTTCGGTGACCGGGTGACCGTCGCGCTGCATGGCTACGAATGGCGAGCGCGGCATTACGCCCGCCACTACTGCGAAACGCACCGCTGCCCGCACTTTCATTTCCGCCGGATCGAAACGGCTTCGCCCGCGCCGTGACGACCCCGTCAATCGTTGCCGACGAGGAGGCTTTCGAGCGTCTCTGCTCGCGCGTCTCGGTCGCCGCCCGGGTAGGTCTGGACACGGAGTTTCATGCCGAACGAACGTACTCGCCTCGGCTCATGGTCGTACAGCTCGCGTTCGATGACGGCGCGGCGATCGTGGACGCGCTGGCGATTGCCGACCTGCGAGCGCTGATCACGGCCCTCACCAGTACGACCGTCGTGGGTCATGCCCTGTCCGCGGATCTGAAGATCTTCGCCGACCGATTCGACCTGGTTCCACCCCGCGTTTTCGATACGCAGCTTGCGGCCGCGTTTCTCGGTTATGGAATGCAGGTCTCGCTCGCCGATTTGGTGCGCAGCGTCTGCGGGGTGTGCCTGGCCAAATCGCAAACCGTCAGCGACTGGTCGGCGCGACCCTTTTCAGAGCGACAGATCGAGTATCTCGTAGGCGACGTGGCGCATCTGCTCGCGCTCTACGACCGGCTGCGTCCGCGCCTTGAAGAGCGGGGCCGTTACGAGTGGGTATACGAGGAATGCGCCGAGCTTGGCGACATCGAGCGATACCGCATCGACGAACGGCGCGCCTACCTGCGAATTCCGGGTGCCGCGCGAATGAGTCGGCGTGAGCTGGGCATCCTCAATGAGCTCGTACAGCTGCGGGATCGTGTCGCCCGCGAACGCGACCTTCCGGCGCGCTACGTGATTCCCGACGACGTCGTCGCCGGTCTCGCGCTGCTAAAACCTTCGCATCTCGACGATCTCGGGCAACTTCGCCGGCTCGACGCCGGAATGAAGCGCCAACTCGGACCGGCGATTCTCCAAGCGGTTGCGCGGGGACAGGCTCTTGACGAACGGGATCTTCCGGAACGCCCGATCCGCCCGGCCGCTCCGGCGCGCGACGCGCTGGTTGCGCTGCTCGGCGCGGCGATCGCCGAAATCGCTCGAGACGCGGCATTGCCCGCCAGTCTGCTCGTGCCGCGCGCGGCGCTCGAGCGCCTCGCGCGCGAGATTCCGCGCGATCGCGCGAGCTTCGATCGCGCGTTGGATCTGCACCCCTGGCGGATTTCGCTCGTAGCGGAGCCCCTGTGGCGGCTTCTCTCGGGCCAGGCAGCGCTGCGCGTCGAAGGCTACGCGCACGGCGATCCCAAAGTACGCCTCTCCGATGAATTCTCGTCCCGATAGCTTCGGCGCGCTCGACACGCTGCGCGCCGGGGATCGAACCTATCGCTATTTTCGACTCGGCGCGCTCGAGCAAGCCGGTGTCGCCAACCTGTCGCGCTTACCATTTTCGCTCAAAATCCTGCTCGAGAATCTGCTGCGATTTGAAGACGGACGCATCGTCAAACGCGACGATATAGAAGCCCTGGCGTGCTGGGGCTCTCGCGGCCGGCACGAACGCGAGATCGCCTTCACGCCGGCGCGCGTGCTGCTCCAAGACTTCACCGGCGTACCGTGCATCGTCGATCTGGCGGCAATGCGCGATGCAATGGCGGAGATGGGTGGCGACCCGGCGAGAATAAATCCGCTGCAGCCGGTTGAGTTGGTCATCGATCATTCGGTGCAAGCCGACTACTTCGGCTCGAACGATGCGCTGGCAAAGAATACCGACTTGGAGTTCGAGCGCAACCGGGAACGCTATGCGTTTCTCAAATGGGGACAATCGGCGCTGAGCGGATTACGCGTCGTTCCACCGGGAACCGGAATCGTTCATCAGGTCAACATCGAGTATCTGGCCCGCGTCGTTTTCGCTAACGGCATTGCCTATCCCGACACGGCGGTGGGGACCGATTCGCATACGACCATGGTCAATGGTTTAGGCGTGTTGGCCTGGGGGGTAGGCGGCATCGAAGCGGAAGCGGCGATGCTGGGCCAGCCGGTGACGATGCTGATTCCCGACGTCGTCGGTTTTCGCTTGACCGGGCTGCTTCGTGAGGGCGTGACCGCGACCGATCTCGTGCTTACCGTTGCCGAGATGCTGCGCCGCAAGGGCGTCGTCGGCAAATTCGTCGAGTTTTTCGGTGAAGGTCTGAGCGCGTTGCCGGTCGTCGATCGCACCACGATCAGCAACATGTCACCCGAGTTCGGTTCGACGGTGGCGATCTTTCCGATCGACGACCGTACGCTCGAGTATCTTCGCCTCACCGGTCGACCGCCCGAGCAGATCGCGTTGGTTGAGGCCTACGCCAAGGCGCAAGGGCTTTTCCACGGCGATACCACCGCGGAGCCCGAGTATGCCGACACTCTAACCTTGGATTTGGCCGACGTCGAGCCGAGTCTGGCGGGTCCGCGCCGTCCGCAAGACCGCGTGCCCCTCTCCGGCGTGAAGGACTCCTTCGCGAGCGCCTATCGCCAGTGGGTCGCGGCGCGCGAGCGCAGCAACGGCGCGGTCTCGCGCTTTGAAGACGAGGGCGGCGGCGGAACCGTCACGGTCGCTCAAACGATGGACGAGGTTGAGGATGGCGCGGTCGTCATTGCCGCAATCACCAGCTGCACGAATACCTCCAACCCTTCGGTCTTAATCGGCGCCGGTCTGCTCGCGCGCAACGCCGTGGAACGCGGTTTGGAGACGAAGTCCTGGGTCAAGACCTCGCTGGCGCCGGGATCGAAAGTGGTGACCGACTACTTGCGCAAGGCGGGGCTACAAGAATACCTCGACCGACTGGGCTTCAATCTGATCGGCTACGGATGCACCACCTGCATCGGTAACTCCGGTCCGTTGCCTACCGATATCGCGGAAACGGTTGCCGATGGCGACTTGATCGTTGCGGCAGTGCTCTCCGGAAATCGCAACTTCGAAGGACGGATCCATCCGCAGGTTCACGCCAACTATCTCGCCTCGCCGCCGTTGGTCGTCGCCTACGCGCTCGCCGGGCGGATTGACGTGGATCTGACCAGCGAACCGCTGGGCACCGGCCGAGATGGAAATCCGGTCTTTCTACGAGAAATCTGGCCGAGCAACGACGCGATTGCCCAGACGATTGCCGGTTGCATCAGCGACGAGATGTTCCGGCGCGAGTACGCCGACGTCTTTAAGGGTGACGAAAACTGGAGCCTGCTCGACGTTGCCGCGACGCAGCGGTACGCCTGGGATCCTAGCTCCGAGTACGTCAAGAAGCCTCCGTATTTCGACGGTATGCCGGCGCAGCCGGCGCCCGTCCAGGACGTGACCGGCGCGCGTGCGATCGCCGTGCTGGGCGATTCCGTGACCACCGATCACATCTCTCCCGCCGGCAGCATCGCCAAGCAGAGCCCGGCCGGACGGTATTTGATGGAGCACGGTATCGAACCGCGTGATTTCAACTCGTACGGCGCGCGGCGGGGCAACCACGAGGTAATGGCGCGCGGCACCTTCGCCAACGTTCGGCTGCGCAACGCGCTCGTCCCGGAAATTGAAGGAGGCTTTACCCGGTACTTCCCCACCAACGAGCAGCTGCCGATCTTCGATGCGGCGATGAAATATAAGGCGGACGGCACGCCGCTGATCGTGCTGGCCGGAAAAGAGTACGGATCGGGCTCGTCGCGCGACTGGGCGGCGAAGGGTCCGCACTTACTCGGGATCAAGGCCGTTATCGCCGAGTCGTTCGAGCGAATTCACCGCAGCAACTTAATCGGTATGGGCGTCCTGCCGCTGGAGTATCTCGAAGGCGCCGATCGCTCGACCTACGGCCTGGAAGGCGACGAGCTCTACGACATCACGGGCCTCGCTGTGGGCATTGCGCCGCGCATGCGCGTTCGAGTGAAGGCCACGGACGCGCGCAGCCGCCGATCGATCGAGTTCGACGCGCGGGTACGCATCGATACGCCAAACGAAGCGGAGTATTACCGCCATGGCGGGATTCTGCAGTACGTGCTTCGCCAGCTTGTCGCATCCGTGTCATCCTGAGCCTGTCGAAGGATGCAGCAAACCTCGATTGCCGGGATTGCGATGTGGTCGCGTTGGCAAGCCGATCGTAACATGCATTTCAATTCCTATTTCGTTCGAGGGGAAGACGAGAATCTGCTGGTCGATCCGCTTCCACTCGACGACGCGCAGGCGGAACGGATTGCCGCCGCGGGCGGCGCCGCTTGGATCCTCGTCACCAATCGCGATCACGAGCGCGACGCCTCGGCAGCAGCCGCTCGTTTCGGCGCGCGCATCGCGGCAAGCCAACCGGATGCCGGCGAAATGTCGGTGCCTGCCGACCACATCGTTTGCGACGGCGAGATCGTCGCCGGCGCCCGCATAATCGCACTTGACGGGGGAAAAACGGCGGGCGAGTTCGCGCTATACTTTCCCGAAAAACAAACGGCGATCGTCGGCGATGCGCTGTGGGGCGATCCGGCCGGCTCGCTGCGCTTGCCGCCCGACGACAAGCTCCAAGATCCGGTGCTGGCCGCGATTTCGCTCTGCAAGTTACGCGCGGTTGCGCCCCGCCATCTGCTGGTCGGTGACGGAATGCCGGTTTTCGACCGTGGCTATGAGGCGATCTCCGCTTGTTTGGAAGCGCGCCTGGGCGCGAATGCCAACGTTGTCAATATCGATCGGCTCGCGTTTCGGCCACGGATCGGACCGGGCAACTACCGCGCTGACGACGCGGAAGTCGGCTTTCGGCTGGGGGCCGAGAAACTCGGATATCGCGTGGCTCGGCTCGATCCCGGCGCCGCGTTCTGCCCGACTCACTGGCATACCGCGGAGGAAGAACTGTTCATCGTTTGGGAGGGCGCGCCGGCGATCGAGACTCCGCGCGGCGCGGTGCAGTTGCGCTCCGGCGACTTCGTCGCCTTTCCGACGCGAGCGTTCGGAGCGCATAAGCTCGTGAACCACAGCGACGCGCCCGCTACCATCATCATGATCGCGAATACGAACCGGCACGACGTCTGTTTCTATCCCGATTCGAAGAAGCTGCTGGTCGACGAGACGGATACGCTGGTTCGGTCCGAGCCGATCCTCGACTATTACGAAGGCGAGGGATAACGATGCACGCGACGATTTCGGTTGACGGAAAAGAAGTACCGTTCGATCTCGACTTTGACAAATGGCGCTGGACGGGACCGGATCTGCCGGAGGGTTATTTCCCGTTGGTTGCCGAGGTTGGCGAGAAACGCTACGAGCTCTATTCCGATGGCACGTTCGCAGAAGTAGAGACCTAGGACTCGGGAATTCGCTAGAGCATCACGCGGCGGAAGTCGGCCAGCAGTTCGGCGACGTAGACGAGGAAGCGTGCGGCACCCGCGCCGTCGATCACGCGGTGGTCGTAGCTGATGCTGATCGGCAGCATCAAGCGCGGAACGAACGTCTTACCGTCCCATACCGGTTTGGTGGCGGTTCGCGTCGCACCCAGAATGGCAACCTCGGGAGCATTGACGATTTGGGTAAAGGCGGTGCCCCCAATTCCGCCGATCGACGAGATGGTAAAGGTGCCGCCTTGCATCTGCGCCAGGGTGAGCTTCCCGTCGCGCGCCTTTCCCGCAAGCTCTTGGGCCTCGCGCGCGATCTCGATCAATCCCTTCGATTCGGCGTTTCGTATTACCGGAACCACTAAGCCGCCCGGCGTGTCGGCGGCAAAGCCGATGTTGTAATATCGTTTGACGATAAGCTCGTCGCCGTCGAGCGACGAGTTGAACTCCGGGAAGCGCTGGAGCGCAGCCACCGATGCCCTGATGAGAAACGCCAGCATCGTCAGCTTCGGGCCGCCCGACTTCCCCTGTTCCGCATTGACTTCGTTGCGCAGCGCCTCGATCGAGGTGACGTCGGCTTCGTCGTAGTTGGTGATGTGCGGAATGCCGACCCAATTGCGATGCAGATTCGGGCCGGAAAGCTTCTTGATTCGCGAAAGCGGCTGCCGCTCGACGTCACCGTACTGAGCGAAATCCAATTTCGGCCACGGCGGTAAGCCGGCCGGCGCGACGCCGGCGCCGCCGCCGCGTTGCAGCGCCGTTTTTACGAAACCTTGAACGTCTTCGCGCGTAACGCGACCGTTCGGTCCGCTTCCGCGCAGCCCCCGAAGCTCGACGCCAAGTTCGCGTGCGAAGCGGCGAACTGCCGGGCCCGCGTGCACCGTCGCGTCGCCTGCCGGCGCCGGCGGTTGCGCTTGAGGCTGAGGCCCCGCAGGCGGCGCCGTTTCCGTCGGGGCCGTCGACGGTGCCGTTACTTTAGGTGCGGCGGCGTCCGAATCGGGTCTTAAGACCAAAATTGAAGTGCCTTGTGAGACCTTGTCGCCGACTTTGACTTTGACGTCTTGCACGACGCCGTCGGCCTCAGCCGGCACTTCCATTGACGCTTTTTCGCTTTCCAGCGTGATCAGCGAGTCGTTTCTCTTGACCCGGTCCCCCGGCTTTACGAAGACCTCGATCACCGGAACGTCTTTGAAATCGCCGATGTCGGGCACGCGAACGTCTATACTCTGCGCGCTGGTCGGAACGACCGCTGCAGCCGCGTTCGCTGGGCTCGAGGCCGCCTTTATCGCCTCTGCGGCCGGCGAAGCCAGGACGAGAATCGGCGACCCTTGCGAAACCTTGTCGCCGACTTTGACCCTGACGTCTTGCACGACGCCGTCGGCCTCAGCCGGCACTTCCATTGAAGCCTTTTCGCTCTCCAGGGTGATCAGCGAATCGTTCTTCTTAACCCGATCGCCGGCTTTGACCAGGACTTCGATGACCGGCACGTCTTTAAAGTCGCCGATGTCCGGAACGCGTACTTCGATCGTAGAACTCATCGGATTGCCGCGCTACACGGTAATGGGATTGGGTTTATTGGGATTTATTCCATATTTTTTTACGGCCTTGGCAACCGTAGCGGCCGGAATCGCTCCCTCGTCGGCGAGCGCCTTCAACGCCGCGATCGCCACGAAATGGCGGTCCACCTCGAAGAATTCGCGCAGCTTGCGACGGAAATCGCTGCGGCCGTAACCGTCGGTTCCGAGCGCAACGTAACGGCGGCCGACGAATGGATGGATTTGCTCGGCAAAGGTTCGAATGTAATCGGTCGCGGCGATTCCGGGCCCCGGACGCTGCGCCAAGCATTGCTCGACGTAGGACGCGCGTGGGCTCTCTTGCGGATTGAGCATGTTCCAACGCTGCGCGGCGACTCCGTCGCGTTGCAGTTCGTTGAAGCTGGTGACGCTCCAAAGGTCGCTTTGAACGTCCCATTCGTTAGCAAGCAGATCGGCTGCATGCTCCACTTCGCGAAGAATCGCGCCGGAGCCAAAGAGCTGCACCCGCTTGGCCTTCGCATCGGTGGCGCCGCCATCTCGCAGCAGATGCATGCCGCGAAGGATGCCCTCCCCAGCGCCGGCCGGCATTGCCGGGTGGTGATAGTTCTCGTTCATCAGGGTGATGTAGTAGTACACGTCTTCCTGGTCGGCGAGCATCCGGCGCAGGCCGTCTTGGATGATGACCGCCAGCTCGTAGGCATAGGTTGGATCGTAGCTTCGGCAATTGGGGACGAACGATGCCGCCACCTGGCTGCTGCCGTCTTCGTGTTGCAATCCCTCGCCGTTGAGGGTGGTTCGCCCGGATGTGGCCCCGAGTAGAAAGCCGCGCGTGCGGCTGTCGCCGGCAGCCCACGTCAGGTCGCCGACGCGTTGAAAACCGAACATCGAGTAAAAGATGTAAAACGGAATCATTGGCAGGTTGTGATTGGAGTATGACGTGCCGGCCGCAATCCACGATGAGAGCGCGCCCGCCTCGTTGATTCCTTCCTGCAATATCTGACCGAGCTTGTCCTCGCGATACCACATGAGCTGCTCTGCATCTTGCGGATGATAGAGCTGCCCGACCGACGAGTAGATCCCCAGTTGGCGAAACATGCCTTCCATGCCGAACGTGCGCGATTCGTCGGCGACGATTGGAACCACCCGGGCTCCGATTTCGCGATCGCGCGCGATGGTGTTGAGGATGCGTACGAAGGCCATCGTGGTCGAGATTTGGCGGTCGTCCGTGCTTTGGAGGTGCGCGTCGAAGGCCGAGAGCTCGGGAACCGTCAATGCGACCGATTTCCGGCGGCGTTGCGGCACGCTTCCAAGCGCTTTCAGCCGCTCGCGCAGGTAGCGCATTTCCGGCGCATCGTCGGGCGGCTTGTAGAACGGAACCTTCTCCGCGTTAATCTGCTGATCGGAGATCGGCAGGTTGAAGCGATCGCGAAAGACGCGCAGCGCCGCAATCTCCATCTTCTTTGCTTGGTGAGCGATGTTCTGCGCCTCGCCGGCTTCGCCCATGCCGTACCCTTTGATCGTCTTGGCCAGCACGACCGTCGGTTGCCCGCGGTGCTCGCTGGCCGCTTTGTACGCCGCATAGACTTTCACCGAGTCGTGACCGCCGCGCTGCAGGTTCCAGATGTCGTCGTCGCTCCACTCGCCGACCAGCGCTTTCGTCTCGGGGTAACGACCGAAGAATTCGTCGCGGACGTATTTGCCGTTGCGCGCCTTGAACGTTTGATAGTCGCCGTCAACGCATTCGTTCATCAGCTGCATCAATCGTCCGCTCTTGTCGCCGGCAAGGAGCGCATCCCAACGGCTTCCCCAGATGACTTTGATCACGTTCCAACCGGCGCCCTTGAACACGCCCTCGAGCTCTTGAATGATCTTGCCGTTGCCGCGCACCGGTCCATCGAGCCGCTGCAGGTTCGCGTTAACCACCCAGATGAGGTTTTCGAGCTTCTCACGCCCGGCAAGCGAAATTGCTCCCAGCGATTCGGGCTCGTCCATCTCACCGTCGCCGACAAACGCCCAGACCTTGCGGCCGGTCGCATCGAGCAGCGCGCGATCGTGAAGGTAGCGCATGAAGCGCGCTTGGTAGATCGACATGATCGGGCCTAAGCCCATCGAGACGGTCGGAAACTGCCAGAAGCCCGGCATCAACCACGGATGCGGATACGACGAAAGCCCTTTGCCGTCCACTTCTTGGCGAAAATTTTCCAGCTGCTCTTCACTGATCCGGCCTTCGAGAAACGCGCGCGCATAAACGCCGGGCGACGAGTGTCCCTGGAAGAAAACGAGATCGCCTCCGGACGAATCGCCGGCCGCGCGGAAGAAGTGGTTGAAGCCGACGTCGTAGAGCGTAGCGGCGGAGGCGAAGCTGGCAACGTGGCCGCCAAGTTCCGAGCTTATTTTATTTGCGCGCACGACCGTCGCCAGCGCGTTCCAGCGGACGTAGTGGCGCAGCCGCCCTTCGAGCTCGCGATCGCCGGGCATCGGCGGCTGGCGTTCGGCGGGGATCGTGTTGACGTACGGCGTCGTGAATCCAAGCGAGACGTGAGCGCCGCCGCTCTGCGCCTCGTCAACGAGATGCGCGATTAACTGACGCGCGCGTTCGTGCCCTTCGACTGCCAGCACGCCGCGCATCGCCTCAACCCATTCTCGAGTCTCCAGCGGATCGGGGTCGGTTACAAATGCCGCCATGGCATCGCTCAGTTATAGTCGCCGTCGCGTATCTCTTCCCAGCGGCGCGGTCCAACCCCGAGCTTGGTCGGTTCCAACCCTCTGTGTCGCCCTGACCCTGTTGAAGGGCGAAGGACGACAGACGACGTCGGGTAAGAACGGCATAGCGGGAGCTCGCGACCGGCGGGCTGAGAGGGCGCACGACTGGGCGCCGACCGCAAGACCTGATCCGGGTAATGCCGGCGTAGGGAGGTAACGATGAAGGTTTACGTTGAGGGATCCGACCCCTCGATTCGCGTCCCGCGGCGCGCCATTGCGCTGACCGACGGCACGATTCACACGGTGTACGACACCAGCGGCCCCCATGGGGACCCGGAATTGTCAACCGACGTCCGCCGCGGTCTGCCGCCGCTGCGCGAGCGATGGATCGCCGGTCGCGACGATACCGTGCAGCTGACGCGACCGTCCCCGCGCAAGCCTAAACGCGCGAAGCCGGGAGCCAACGTTACGCAGATGCATTACGCGCGCCGCGGCGAGATAACGCGCGAGATGGAGTTCGTCGCGCTGCGGGAAAACGCCGATCCACAGTTCGTGCGCGCCGAAGTCGCTTGCGGCCGGGCGATTATTCCGGCCAACGTCAACCATCCCGAGAGCGAGCCGATGGTTATCGGCCGGAACTTCCTGGTGAAGATCAACGCCAACATCGGCAACTCGGCGGTGAGCTCGTCGATCGATGAAGAGGTGGAGAAGATGACCTGGGCTACGCGTTGGGGCGCCGACACGGTCATGGATCTCTCCACCGGCAAGAACATTCATGAGACGCGCGAGTGGATTCTGCGCAACTCGCCGGTGCCGATCGGCACCGTCCCGATCTATCAGGCGCTCGAGAAGGTCGGCGGGAAAGCCGAAGAGCTGACCTGGGAGCTGTTTCGGGACACGCTGATCGAGCAGGCCGAACAGGGCGTCGATTACTTTACCATTCACGCCGGCGTTCGGCTGCGCTACGTTCCGCTCACCGCCGCTCGGATAACCGGCATCGTCTCGCGCGGCGGGTCCATCCTAGCGAAATGGTGCCTGGCCCATCATCGCGAGAACTTTCTCTACGAGCGCTTCGAAGAGATTTGCGAAATCATGAAAGCCTACGACGTCGCCTTTTCGCTGGGTGACGGCTTGCGCCCGGGCTGCACCGCCGACGCGAACGACGCGGCACAGTTCGCGGAACTCGAGACGCTGGGCGAACTGACCGACGTCGCGTGGAAGCACGACGTGCAGGTGATGATCGAAGGCCCGGGTCACGTCCCGATGCATATGATCGAGGAGAACGTCCGTAAACAGCTCGAGGTCTGCAAAGAAGCGCCGTTCTATACGCTGGGACCGCTGGTTACGGACATCGCGCCCGGGTACGATCACATCACCAGCGCGATCGGAGCCGCAATGATCGGCTGGTTCGGGACCGCGATGCTGTGCTACGTTACGCCGAAAGAACATCTCGGCCTACCGAACAAAAAGGACGTCAAAGACGGCGTCATTGCTTATAAGATCGCGGCACACGCGGCCGATCTTGCCAAGGGTCATCGTGGCGCGGCCCAATGGGACGACGTGCTGTCAAAAGCGCGTTTCGAATTTCGTTGGGAGGATCAGTTCAATCTGTCGCTCGATCCCGAAACGGCGCGCGAATTTCACGACGAAACCTTGCCCGCCCCCGGCGCCAAGGTCGCGCATTTTTGTTCGATGTGCGGTCCGCACTTCTGCTCGATGAAGATCACCCAGGAAGTGCGCGAATACGCCGAACGAGGAATGGCCGAGAAATCGCGCGAGTTTTTAGAGCAGGGCGCCGACGTGTACGTCCCGGTCTCGTCATCCTGACCCTGGGGAGAGGCCGCGCATGAGACCTTGCGCGGTGCTCTTCGACCGCGACGAGACGATCGTCGTGGACGTGCCGTTCAATGGCGATCCAGACCGCGTACAGCCCGCGCCCAATGCGCGGGCGTTGCTCGACCGCTTGCGCGTCGCCGGCTTGCCGCTTGCGGTAGTCAGCAATCAGAGCGGTGTTGGGCGCGGTTTCATTACCGCCGGGCAGGTCGAGGCCGTTAATCGGCGGATCGACGAGCTGCTGGGGCCGTTTGCCGGGTTCTTCGTTTGCGTTCACTCGCCCGACGACGTTTGCGAGTGCCGCAAGCCCAAGCCGAAACTCATTCTCGATGCGGCGCGCGCTCTCGGCGTGGATCCCCGATGCTGTGTCGTTGTCGGGGATCGCGAAAGCGACGTGGAAGCCGCACGCAACGCGGGAGCAATTCCGCTCAAGATCGCGGGGCCGAACGAGCTGCAAACCGCCGTCGACAGAATCCTAAGCTGGAACGCGGATTAGAAGGGCGACTTCATACTTTCTTCAGACTCCTTTGCGAGAGTTTAAAGCGGAGGAAAAGTCCATGTTCATTCGAGCGTTAAACCTCGGACGATTCGCCACCGTGGCGTTCGCAGTGCTCGCCGCAGGGTGTGCAAGTGGCGCAGGGGGGGCGTCCGTTTCGGGTGCTTCGGGTGGCGGGCTTCCTCCGTCGCAAGCGGCAAAGCCGGCCTCAGAATCGCAGCAGAAACTGTATATCGCCAACCTTGGCGGCAGCGTCCTGGTCTACAGCGCCGGTAAGAATCCGCAATTGCTTCAGACCATTACCGACGGCGTTCCGGCGCCGTTCAGCCTGTGGGTCGACGATACCGGAATCCTCTACGTCATCAACGGCACGTATCGATCGGACTCACCTAACGTTGCGGAATACCAGCCGGGCGCGGACTCGCCGTTCTTTGTCCTTACCAACGATATTCCAAACTTCGGGTACGTCGCCGTGGATAGCAGCCAGAACGTCTACCTCACGGGCGAGATAGGGTCCGACGGGAAGTCGATCCTCGAGCTGTACCCGAAGGGAAGCTCGAATCCGTCCGAGACGCTAAACGCGCCTACCAGCGGAAAGCTCTCCGGGTCGGACACCCTGACGTTCGATCCAAGCGGCGATCTACTGATCGGGATCCAGTCGCTCGAGAAAACAGACGACGCGGTCTTTCGCCTGCCTCCGGGTTCGCAGACGTTCACCAACCTGGGGCTGAAGAAAATGCCCGCAGCGCAGATCGCAGCCGACGCGGCGGGAAATATCTACGCCGGTGGCGGCGGCGACGACGGCATCCGGACGATCGCGGTGTATGCTCCAGGTCAAACGAAGCCGTCACGGAGGATCCGATTGTCCCAACTGACAACCGGCGTCAACGCGCTGACCGTTAGCGCCGACGGCACGCTGTACGTCGCTACGCAGGTTTCCACGCAGAAGGTAATTTACGAATACGCGCCGGGTGCGAGCAAACCGGACGTAACGCTCGACATCGCCGCGTCGGTCGAAGGGGAGGGCTTAGCCCTCAGTCCGTAGCTACTGCGGTGCGGTGGCGTCGAGCCAGTAGTCCACGTCGGCGCCGTGCGCCGGCAGTGCGGCGTAGACGCTGGCCGGCACGTGGACGCTCTTCGAGAGCTGCTCCCACGTATCGAGCACGCGCACGACGTAGTTTTGCGTCTCGTCATACGGCGGAATGCCGCCGTATTCGCTCACGGCGTGCGGGCCGGCATTGTAAGCGGCAAAGACGAGACTGTAGCGCCGCGAACCGAAGCGCAGCATCAGGCCGCGCAAGTAGCGGGCCGCTCCCGAAAGATTTTGCGTCGGATCGTGCGGGTTCACTCCTAACAGCGCCGCCGTTCCGGGCATCAGCTGGCCCAATCCGATCGCTCCGGCGCGAGAGATCGCATGCGTGCGCCACGCGGACTCGACGGTGACGATTGCGACCAGCATGTTCGCGTCAATCCGCCATCGTTCGGCGTTAACGAGCACGCGGCGAGCCAGGTCGCGGCTCTGCCAGCGCGGCAGCTGGGGGTTAATTCGGTGGAGCACGGTCGCATAGATTGCAATCGTCGTGGGGGTCGCCGGAATCGCACGATGCGAGGCAAGGGCCGGCGTACGCGTCCCGAGCAGCGAACCACATAGCAGTACGGCTGTCGCCAGGAGCCTGGCGATGGTCCTCCGCATATGGGGCCGGTGGGTTCGCGCCTGCCTTCGGAGGTGCCTTCCGGGGGAGCCTCTCCCCGAAAACCTGGCTATCGCAAACGGGCGCTTGCGATCGTTGTCATTCTGTTAATCGTAATCTGCGGCATGATTGCGTGGGCGCAATGGTACGCGATTCACGTGAACGTTCCGATGTATAACGCCCGCGGAGCAAGAGCACCGCGCTAGCGCAAGGAGGTCGTTGGAGTTGATTGGGCACGTGCTTCTGCTCGTATTGCTTGCAGCCGGCGGGGCGTCGCCGGGTCCGTCGGCGCTGCCGCCGAAAGCGGTCGCATCGCCGTCGCCATCCCCTACGCCAAGTCCCGGTCCAGCCTTCGGAAACATGCGCTGGCGGGCGATCGGGCCGGCAGCTGGCGGCGGACGAGTTTCGGCGGTTGCCGGCTCGGCCACCAATCCGAAGTTGTATTACGTCGGTGCGGCCGGCGGCGGCGTCTGGAAATCGGCCAATAGCGGGCAAACCTGGGATCCGGTTTTCGACGATGCAGGGGTCGGCGCGATCGGAGACATCGCCATCGATCCGAGCAACAACGATACGGTCTGGGTTGGAACCGGCGAGGCCAATCCGCGTAACGACGTAAGTTACGGCGACGGCATCTACAAGAGCACGGATGGGGGCGATAGCTGGACGAACGTGGGCTTGAAAGGCGCGAAGTATATATCGCGCATCCTAGTAGACCCGCGCAATCACAATCACGTGATCGTCGGCGCGCTCGGCAACGTTTTCGCCGACAGTCCCGATCGCGGCATCTACGTTACCGACGACGGCGGAAAAACGTGGAAGCAGACCCTCTATGTCGGGCCGGAAAGCGGAGCCTCGGACGTCGCGATGAGCGCCCAGAACCCCAGCGTTTTATATGCCGGAATCTGGAAGTTCCAGCGGCGTCCATGGAATTTCGTCAGCGGCGGGGATGAGGACGGCCTCTACAAATCGACCGACGGCGGTGAGACGTGGACGAAGCTGGAAGGGCACGGGCTGCCGGCCGGGCCATTCGGGCGCATCGGCGTCGCGGTGGCGCCGAGCGACGGTAACCGAGTCTACGCGGTGATCGAAGCAAAAGGAGGCGAGCTCTGGCGATCCGACGACGGCGGCGGCAACTGGACCATGGTGAGCGACGACTCGTTGGTCAACGCTCGCCCGTTTTATTTCTCGCACATAGCGGTTGACCCCAAGAACCCTAACCGCGTCTACGCGATTTCGTTTCAGTTCATGCTCAGCACCGACGGCGGCAAGACTTTCAAAGACGTCTCGCAGAACTTGCACCCGGACTTTCACGCGATCTGGATTGCGCCGAACGACCCCGATCGAGTGATTCTGGGCGAGGACGGCGGCTACGTGCTCACTCTCGACGGCGGCCAAAACTGGTTCTTCTCGGCGAATCTGCCGATCGGGCAGATCTATCGCGTTGGCCTTGGAACGGATAATCCGTACAGCGTGTGCGTCGGATTGCAGGATAACAGCGGCTGGTGCGGCCCGTCGAACTCGCTCGACCCGTCGGGCATCACGAATAAGTATTGGTACCCGACGGTCGGCGGCGACGGCCAGTGGGGAATTCCCGAGCCCGATGACCCGAATTGGATTTGGTCGGACTCGCAAAATGGCTCGCTGCTGATCTTCAATCGGGTCACGAAAGACGGCTGGCTCGCTCAGCCGTACATTCAGACGAGCCAGGAATCGTGGACGATTGCGGTCAGCAAGTATCGCTTCAACTGGGAGTCGCCGATCGGGTTTGCGCCCTGGCGCACCGCCGGCGGCAAGCTGATCGGCTGGCTCGGCGGCAACGTCATATTCCAGACCACCGATCGCGGGAAATCCTGGACCGTGATCAGCCCCGACCTCACGCGCAACGTCAAGGCGCATCAACAACCCTCGGGCGGGCCGATCACCAACGACGTTTCGGGCGCCGAATATCACGACACGATCCTCGACATCGAAGGGTCGCCCAGACGCGCGGGCGAGATCTGGGTTGGCACCGACGACGGCCTGGTGCAGCTCTCCCGCGACGGCGGAAAACGTTGGGCAAACGTCACGCCACCCGGCGCACCCGAGTACGCGCGCTTCGCGACGGTAGCACCCTCGACGCTGGTGGGCGGCACCGCATACGCCATTGCCGACGGTCATTACCTCGGCGACGATGCGCCATATGCCTTCGTAACCCGCGATTTTGGGGCGCACTGGCGCAAGATCGTCAACGGTTTGCCGGCCGGGCAGTGGGTCCGTTCGATACGCCCGGACATTCATACGCGGGACCTGATCTATCTCGGCACCGAAGAGGGTATGTGGATTTCGTTCGACGGCGGTGCGAACTGGCAATCGTTCCAGAACGGATTGCCGCCGGTATCGGTGCGCGATATTCGCATGCAGCAGCAGTACGACGATCTGGTGATCGCCACGCACGGCCGCTCGGCCTATATCATGGACGACATGGCGCCGGTGCAGCAGATCGCGCAGGCAGTCAGCCGCGGCGGCTGGCTTTTCACGCCACGCGTTTCGTACGAGTGGTCGACTCCGGCGACCGACGAGGGCACCTACACCAATTACGCGGCGGATAATCCCCCACTCGGCGTGCTGATCACGTTTTATCAGAAAGAGCCTCAGAAAGGCGCGCCCACGCTCGACATACTCGATGCGCGAGGCCGCGTGATCCGCCATATCTCGGGAACGCATAAGGTGGGCGGCAAAGACGTGCCGTACGTTCCGAACAAGGCCGGTCTCAACCGCTACACGTGGGATTTCAACGTCAACGGGCCGGTGAAGTGGAACGCCGGCAACGACTTCTCGAAGGGTCCCGATACCGGGCCCGGAGTCGTTCCGGGAAGCTACAGCGCGCGCATCGCGATTTCGGGGCACACCTACGTTGCGCATTTCAACGTCGAGCCCGATCCGCGCTCGCGATTCACGCAAGTCGATTATCAGCGCACGTTCGACGCGGCGATGCGCGTGATGGCGCACCTCACGGTCGTGGACACGATTCTCAACAATCTCGACGATCTCAAGAAAGCCGTTGACGACAGCCTCGCCACGGCGCAAAAGGCCGGTAACGCCGGGCTAACTTCCAAGCTCACCGCCTTCTCGGATGCGCGCCAGGCGCTGCTCGATTCGTTAGCCATCAACGTTCGCGGCGAAGGAACCCAGCAGGAGGGCAAAGTGCACGAAGACCTGCTCGGCGCGCTCGGTGCGGCACAGAGCCTGGTCACGCCGGCGATTGTCGACGCCTTAGCCCGCATCGACGCCGAATATCGCGCCGGGGTAGGGCGGTACAACGATTTCGTTCGCACGCAGGTGTCGCCGGTTGACGACGCTCTCAAGGCTGCAAACATGAAACCTCTTCCGTCGATGAAAGAGGAGCAGCTGTGATGCTATCTGCCGTCGTGCTCGCGGCGGCTTTTGAGAACCTCAGTTTCCGTTCGATCGGGCCTGCGGTGGCGGGCGGACGCGTTGCGGCCGTTGCCGGAACGCCGCAGGACGATCAGCTTTACTATCTCGGGACTGCCGGCGGCGGCGTCTGGAAGTCGAGCAACGCAGGCGCAACGTGGGATCCGGTCTTCGATAAGCAGCCGGTCGCGGCGATCGGCGCGCTGGCGATCGATCCGACCCACGAGCGAGTGGTTTGGGCCGGAACCGGTGAAGCGAATCCGCGCAACGACGTCAGCTACGGCGACGGACTCTACAAATCCACCGACGGAGCGAAGAGCTGGCAACGAGTCGGTCTTGCCGGCGTATGGAGCATCTCGCGCATCGCGATCGATCCGCTGGACCCGCGTCACGTTGTGGTCGGCGCATTCGGAGACCCGTTCAAAGATTCTAGCGCGCGCGGCGTCTACGTCACCTTCGACGGCGGAAGGACCTGGACCAAGTCGCTCTATTTGAGCGCTTCGAGCGGCGCGAGCGACGTTGCGATCGATCCAAAGAATCCTAACGTCGTGTACGCCGGCATGTGGCATTTCCGGCGTATCCCGTGGACCTTTACCAGCGGCGGCCCGGATGGCGGTCTCTATAAATCCGCCGACGGCGGGCGCACGTGGTCCAGGCTGAGTGGAAACGGTCTGCCCGCCGGATATACCGGGCGAATCGGCTTGGCGATCGCGCCCAGCCGCCCGAATCGCGTCTTTGCGCTGATCGAAGCTAAGGGCGGAATTCTCTGGCGATCGGACGACGCCGGCGCGCGCTGGCAAATGGTTAGCGACGATACGCTCGTGGATCAGCGGCCTTTCTACTTTACCCACGTTGCCGTCGATCCGCGCAATCCGGATCACGTCTACGCCGTCTCCGAGATGCTCTCCGAGAGTAAGGACGGTGGGCGAAAGTTTACCGAGATTGCCAAAGGCGTTCACGTGGACTATCACGCGATTTGGATCGACCCGCTCAACCCCAAGCGGATCATCGTCGGCGAGGACGGCGGTTACGCCCTGACCGCGGATCTGAAGAACTGGTCGTTCTCGCGCAATCTGGCCATCGGGCAAATCTACCACGTCGGTCTGTCCAACGAGAATCCGTACAGCGTTTGCGTTGCGTTTCAGGATAACGGCGGCTTTTGCGGCCCGGAAAACTCGCTCGACAACGAAGGCATCCTCGATCGACACTGGATTGATGTGGTCGGCGGGGACGGCATGTGGACCATTTCGGATCCGGCCGACCCACGCTACGTTTGGGCCGATTTGGAGGACGGCGCGCTGACGATCTTCGATCGCGCAACCGAGGTCACGCGTTTCGTGCGGCCCTACGACGCATTTCCCGGCAGTTTTCTCGGGCCGTTCGATCTTAGCAGCGCGCTCTATCGCTTCAATTGGGATTCGCCGATCGCGTTTGCTCCGTGGGACGCACACACGGGTTGGTTTGGCGGTAACGTCGTCTTCCAGTCGAGGGATCGCGGTGAGACGTGGAGCGCGATCAGCCCAGACTTGACGCGCAACATCAAAGCCCATCAGCAGCCTTCGGGCGGCCCGCTCGCTAAAGACGTTTCCGGAGCGGAATACTCCGACACGATTCTCTACATCGAGGGCTCGGCGATCGATCGCGGCGAGATTTGGGTCGGCACCGACGACGGGTATGCCCAGATGACTCGCGATGGGGGCGCCCATTGGAACAACGTCACGCCGCCCGGCACGCCCGAATACGCCCGGGTCGAAGCAGCGGCGCCTTCGCCGCTGGTCTCCGGCACCGCTTTCGTGATCGCCGACAATCACCGCATGGGCGATTACGCGCCGTATGTTTTCGCTACCCACGATTACGGCGCGACCTGGACGAAGATCGTGGACGGACTGCCGGCCGATCAATACGTTCGAACGATTCGGCCGGACACGCGCAACCCGTATCTGCTCTACGCGGGAACTGAGGACGGCCTTTGGATATCGTTCGACTCCGGCGCACACTGGCAGAATTTCCGCCTGAATCTTCCGCCCGCTTCGGTTCGCGACATTCGCATCCAGCCGCAGTTCGACGATCTCGTCGTTGCGACGCATGGACGCGATGCTTGGATCCTCGACGATCTGGATTCAGTTCAACAGCTTGGCAACGCTCAACGAGCCGGCGTCATGTTCTTCGCCCCGCGCATTTCTTACCAGTATCATTACCACTCCAACGACCTGGGCAACTACACGCGCTTTGCCGGCGACAACCCGCCGAAGGGAGCGATTTTCGACTTCTATCAAGCCGCCGCGCAAAAGAACCCGCCGGCGGTCCAGGTCTTCGATTTGGCCGGACGCGCCGTCCGGACGGTCAGCGGCACGCACAAAGTGAAAGGCAAGGCCGAGGCCTACGTTTCAAACAAGGCCGGAATCAACCGGTACGTGTGGGATTTCACCGAGGATCCTCCGCTGAAATGGTACGGTGCCGCTAGAGAAGAGTATCAAGGTCCGAAAACCGGGCCTACCGTCGTACCCGGCACGTATACGGTTCGCCTAACGCTCGGCGCCGCAACCTTGACGCAAACCGTCACGGTCAGGGGCGATCCGCGCGACGACTGGACGCTGGCGCAGTATCAGGCCGGCTACGATTACGCCCACAAATACTCGGTGATTTACGGCAAGATCGACGAAGCGCTCAATAATCTCGATGCGATCAAGAAGTCGCTGGCTACCGCGTTAGCGGCCGCAAAGAACCAGCCAGCGATTGAGGGCGAGCTCTCCGCCGCGCAAGCGCGATGGCAGCCGGTCTTCTCAGCTTTTACCGCCGACTACAAGAACGACGAAGATTCGATTCAACGGCCGGGCTCGCTGCGCGAGTCGGTCCCGCGCACCGGCTTAGGCAGTGCGCAGTTACCGCCTACCGCGGCGCAGCTCGACTACGCGAAGCGCTTCGATGCCGCGTACGGCGCCGCGGTGGGCGGTTATAACGCCTACGTAACGTCGCTTGAAACGCTGCAAGATGGGCTCAAGCGCGCCGGTCTGAAGCCGCTGGCCGGAACGAGTCCGGTTACGCCCTAGCGCTTACTCGTAGTCGGGAGCGAAATAGTCGTCGCTGCCGTACTGGTTTATGAAAAACTTGGGCGGCAGCGGAGCGCTGATTTTGACGAACGGCTTTGGCGTCTGATAGAAGTCGAAGCAATCGGCCGCCGGCGAGGTCGCGCGCCGATCGGCCGGGGCCATCTGCGGCAGGCCCCAAAGATCTTCGGCGAAGCGCAGAACGCTGGCCGTTTCATATTGCACGTGCGACACGTGCCCTTCTATCGCGTAGGGTGAAAGGATCAGCAACGGAACGCGAAATCCCAGACTGTCGCGATCTTTATACGGCGGTGGGACGTGGTCGTAGAGCCCGCCCCAATCGTCCCACTGGATGAAGATCGCGGTGGAGCTCCAGAACCTGCTCCGGCCGACCGTGTTCACCAGTGCCGAAACCCACGACGGGCCGTAACCTTTAGGACAGTTCACGTGATCGGAGTCGTCGCAGACCGGGGTGATCCAGGTGAAGTTCGCCAGTTCACCGTGGCGCACGTCGGTGATAAATCGCCAATCCGGCGAGATGACTTTCTTCCAGTCGGGACCGTAACGAATGTGCCTGATCGCCTGATAGCCCGACCACTCGGCGCCGGAACCGCCTTCAGTGCCGTATGTGCTGGCATAGAACCGCCAGGACAGCTTGGCTTTGTCGAGCTCGTCGCCCAAGGTGACGTAATCGTAGCACGGCTTGATCGGGGTGCCGTATGCGTTTCGCTCGATAGTAATGGTTGGGACTTTGTCGTAGGATTCGCCGCCGCAGCCCCACATGCCGGTCGGCAAATTGACGCTCCAATGCGCCTGCGCGGCGATCACGTATTGATGCGCGACGAAGCTTTCGTCGAGCTGCGACTGGAACATCCGGTCGGCTAAGACGCCTTCGTGCGCCATGTCGAAATACGGCTTCGACTCGTTATGCGGCACGTATACGTACTGTGGATTGCTGGAGGGACCTCCGAACGACATCTCGTTGTTAAACCCGTTCATCCGGCAGTCCGTGCCCGGCAGCTTCCCGGTACCGTTGCACGCTTCGAACATTGCTTCCGAAGAATGGTCGATGTCGTAAGCGTTGGCAAGGCTCCAAGGTTGAAGCTTAATCGTTTCCCCCTCGGAGTTTTGCCCTTCGGAAACGGTATCCGCGCCCGGATAGCCCTGGAACATGTTGTCGAAGCTTCGGTTCTCCTGAACGATGTAGACGATGTGCTCGATCTTTCCCGCACCGCTGGAGTTGAGCGAGCGCAGCGCGGCGCCGTTCTGCATGTACGGCAGCGAAGGCTGCGCGCCCATGGTGCATCCTGCCAGCGCTAGAGCCAGCGCGCCAGGCAAAGCCCGGCGTCTATTCATAGTCGGGGGCGAAATAGTCGTCGTCGAATTGATGCATGAAAAAGTTGGGCGGCAGCGGAGCCGCAATTTTTACGAAGGGGCGTGGACTTTGCGAAAAGTCGAGGCAGTCGGCGGCCGGTGAGGTAGCCCGAGTGTCGGCCGCAGCCATCTGCGGCAAGCCCCAGAGGTCCTCGGCGAAGCGCAGCACGCTGGCCGTTTCGTAATGCACGTGCGAGACGTAATTCTGCTTGGCGTACGGGGAGATCACCAGCAGCGGAACGCGGAATCCCAAGCTGTCGCGGTCCTTGTATTCCGGCGCGACGTGGTCGTACAGGCCACCCCAATCGTCCCACTGCACGAAGATCACCGTCGAGTCCCAGAACTTGCTTTTGCCCACGGTGTTGACCAGTGCGCTAACCCACGACGGGCCGTAGCCTCCGGGGCAGTTCACGTGATCCGAGTCGTCGCACACCGGCGTGATCCAGGTGAAGTTCGCCAGGTAGCCGCTGCGGACGTCGGTGATGAATTTCCAGTTCGGCGAGATGACGTCTTTCTTCCAGTCGGGACCATAGTAAATGTGTTTCACCGCCTCGTAGCTCGACCAGGTTCCGCCCGTTCCGCTAGAGACGCTGCCGTATTGGCTGGCGTAGAAGTGCCACGACAGTTTGGCCTTATCGAGCTCGTCGCCCAGCGTCGTGTAATTGAAGCATGCCTGGATGGCGGGTCCGTACGCGTTGCGGTCTGCCGTGATCGTGGAAACGGTATCTTCCGGACCGCCCTCGCAGCCCCAGTAATAACTGTTCGGCAGATCGACCGCCCAATCGGCCTGGGCGGCAATGATGTACTGGTGCGCGACGAAGCTTTCGTCCAGCTGCGATTGGAACATCCGGTCGGCGAGAACCCACTGGTGCGCCATGTCGAAGTACGGCTTCGATTCATCGTGCGGCACGTATACGTATTCGGGATTGTCAGGTCCGCCGAACGTCTCTTCGTTGTTGAATCCGTTCATTCGGCAGTCGGTCCCGGGAAGTTTGCCGGTGCCGTTACAGGCTGCGAACATCGCATCGGCGGAGTGGTCGATCACGTACTGCTTGTTCAGCGGCCAGGGTTTGAGCTTAATCGTTTGCCCTTGCGAGTTCTGCCCTTCGGAAACGGTATCCGCGCCGGGATACCCCTGGAACATGTTATCGAAGCTGCGGTTCTCTTGCACGATGTAGACGATGTGCGTGATCTTGCCGGCGCCGGTGCCGTTGAGTCGGCTTAACGGCGCGTCGCCCTGCATGTACGGCAGCGAGCCGCTTGAGCAAGCCGTAAAGACCAATGCGAGCGCGGGCAGCGCCGCAATCCGGAAAAATTCAACTCTCATGATCTGGCGTTCCTACTCGTAGTCGGGTGCGAAGTAATCTTGTGGGAGATTGCGCATGAAGAATTTCGGAGGGTGCGGTGCCTCGATTGCGACGAACGGACGCGGCGCCTTTGAGAAGTCGAGGCAATCTCCGGCCGGTGAGGTCGCGCGCCGGTCGGCCGCCGCCATCTGGGGCAAGCCCCACAGGTTTTCGGCAAACTTCAGCACGCTTGCCGTCTCGTACTGAACGTGCGAGACGTAGTTCTGTTTTGCATATGGCGAAATTACCAGCAGCGGAACGCGGAAGCCTAGGCTGTCGCGGTCCTCATAGGCTGGTGGAACGTGGTCGTAGAGGCCGCCCCAGTCGTCCCACTGCACGAAGATGACGGTTGAATCCCAGAACTTGCTCTTGCCGACGGTGTTGACCAGCGCGGCAACCCACGACGGTCCGTAGCCGCCGGTGCAGTTGACGTGATCCGAATCGGCGCATACCGGCGTGATCCAGGTGAAGTTTGCCAGCTGACCGGCACGAACGTCGGTAATGAACTTCCAGTTGGGCGAGATCACGTACTTCCAGTCGGGACCGTAGCGAACGTATTTGATCGCTTGATAACTCGACCAGGTTCCTCCGTCGCCGCTCGAGGCGCTGCCGTAGGTGCTCGCGTAGAACCGCCAGGAAAGCTTAGCCGTATCCAGTTCCGACCCCAGCGTCTCGTAATCGAAGCAGGCCTGAATCGCCGGGCCGTAGGCATTGCGGTCGCTGGTAATGGTGTAAACGGTGGGGTTGCCATCGCCGCATCCCCAATACGCGCTGTCCGGAAGATTCACCGCCCAGTCGGCTTGGGCGGCGATGATGTATTGATGCGCGACGAAACTTTCGTCGAGCTGCGATTGGAACATCCGGTCGGCCAGAACCCATTCGTGCGCCATGTCGAAGTACGGCTTGGACTCGTTGTGCGGTACGTACACGTATTCGGGATTGGCAGGCCCTCCGACCGAGCCTTCGTTGTCGAACCCGTCCATACGGCACTTCGTTCCGGGGAGCTTTCCGGTGCCGTTGCATGCGGCGAACATTGCGTCCGCGTCGTGGTTGATGTCGTACGCCGGGGTGAGGCTGCGGGGCTGGAGTTCGATCGTCCGGCCTTTCGAGTTTTTCCCCGAAGAGACGGTATCGGCGCCCGGATAGCCTTGAAACATATTGTCAAAGCTGCGGTTCTCTTGCACGATGTACACGACGTGCGTAATCTTCCCGGCTCCGGTGCCGTTCAACAAGGTCAGCGCCGAGTTGCCCTGCATGTACGGGAGCGAGCCGGTCGAGCAGCCCGCGAAGCCAAAGGTAACCAGCAGCATTGCTGCAACGCGCGCGATGCAACGCTTCATCGCATCGCACCTATGCCGCGGTTTGAGGCGCTTCCTTCTCAATCTTAGCCCCGTTAAGCTTGGCGGAACAACCGCTTCAAGAAAGCATCGTGGCGATACGATGAGCTTTTCGCGAAATGCACGATGGCGAGATCCAGCGACGGGACCAAATAGAGCGCTTGGCCGGCTGCGCCGCTAGCGTATGCGAGATCGGTTGGCGCCCCGGATGCGCCGAGCCACCAGCCGAGACCATAGCGAAAGTTGACGGTAGTTCCTATGAAGCAGGGCGCTAACAGCGCGCGGTGCTGCAGGACAAAGCGACCGTACGCCAGCCAGTCTATACTGCGCAGCGAGGCCCCGGTTGGAAGCGTTCGCGTGCCGTCGGGCAACGCGCGCCAGCTCGCGATTTGCACGCCTGCTGGCTCGAGCACGGTGCGTTGCAGATATTCGTGCGGCGTCGTGCCCCGCGATGCGAGCTTACGCGCTATCACCGCGCCAAAGACTTGCAAGGCAATCCCGCCGTAGGTGAAACGGGTGCCCGGCTCGTCGCGCAACGGCATCCCGAGCGCGCGTTCGTAGGACGGCACGCTCGCGCCCAGCCCACCGAAGCCGAAGCCGGCCGTTAGCGACAGCAGCATTTGGATAGTAACGCGCCGCTTCCATGGATCGTCTCGCCACTGCACGATCGTCTCGGCTACGGGTTCGTCGAGCGTCAACAATCCGTCGTCGCGGGCATAGAGCGCGGCAACGCCCCAGAAACTTTTGGTCCCGCTGTACAGCGGATGCGGTGCGTCGCCTTCGAAGCCGATGCCATATTCTTCGGCGATGCGATCGCCGCCGCGCTCGATGACCAGCGCGTGCAGTTCGTGGCGGCGCGCATATTCCAGCGCCGACGGTACGTCGAGGACAAAGTTCATTTAAAGGAGCGTTCCGCTGCGGCCCGCAAGTGCGCCTGCATGCGCGGCTATGTGCTGTTGGTCGCATCGGTTGCGGCGTTGGGCGGATTGCTGTTCGGATACGACACCGGCGTGATCTCGGGCGCCATCTTGTTCATCACCAAGGATTTCGCTCTATCCACCAATTTGCAGGCGCTGACGATCAGCGTCGTCCTGGTGGGGTGCATGGCCGGCGCGGCGACGGCGGGCGCGCTAGCGGATCGCTTCGGCCGGCGGTGGACCTTGCTCTGGGCCGGCGTGATTTTTCTGTTCGGTGCTTTGATCTCCGCGCTGACGCCCAACGAAGCCGTTCTGCTCGCCGGCCGCTTCGTAGTCGGGGTCGGGATCGGCTTCAGCTCGGTCGTCGCGCCTCTGTACATCTCGGAGGTTGCGCCCTCGAACGTCCGCGGAGCGCTCGTTTCGCTCTATCAGTTTGCTATCACGATTGGCATTTTAGCGGCCTACCTAATCGATTACGTTCTCGCGGCGAGCGGCCAATGGCGACTGATGCTGGGGCTGGCCGTCGTTCCATCCTTCGTCCTGATCGCCGGGATGGTCGTGCTTCCCGAGAGCCCACGCTACCTCTTTAAGATCTTGCGCGGCGATACCGCGCGGGCCGAGCTCAAGCGCATTTACGACGACGCAGCGGCCGCACAACAGGAAGCCGATTCAATTCTCGATAGCCTACGGGCCAAGAGCGCCGGCTTCGAAGCATTCGCGCAGCCGGCTTTCCGCCTGGCGCTGTTTATCGGCGTCTCGCTTGCGGTGCTACAGCAAGTCACCGGAATCAACGCCGTCATCTACTACGGTCCGCAGATATTTCAAATGGCCGGCGTCGGTTCCGCGAAAGCGTCGATTTTTGCGCAGACGCTGGTGGGTGGCGTCAACAGCCTCTTGACGCTGGTCGCGATCTTCTACGTGGACCGGATCGGCCGAAAACCATTGCTTTACGCCGGCCTGGCCGGGATGTTCGCTGCTCTTTCGGCGCTCGCGTACGCGTTCGCGCGGCCGCACCTTTCCGGATCGCTGGGGACGATCGCGCTTTCGAGCATGATGGTCTACGTGGGGTGCTTCGCGTTCAGCCTCGGCCCGATCGTGTGGCTGCTGATCTCCGAAATTTTCCCTCTGCCGGTACGAGGGCTGGGCATGTCGATTTCGACCCTGGCTAACTGGGTTGGAAACTTTCTCGTTTCGCAATTCTTTCTTACCATGGTCGAACGGCTCGGCAGGCCGCTGACGTTTTCGGTTTACGCCCTGCTCTGCATCGTAACCGTTTTGTTCGTGCGCACCATGGTTCCCGAGACCAAACAAGAGTTGCTGGAACGAATCCGAGTTGCCAGAACTTAGCATCGTCATTCCGGTCTACGGCAACTGGTGGCTGACGGCGCGCTGCTTGCGCGAGCTCGAACGATTGCGCGAATCCGGTGCGACCAAGTTCGAAACGATCGTCGTCGATAATGCATCATCCGACGAAACGCCCGACTCGATCGAAAGCTTCCCCTGGGTGCGTTACCTGCGCAACGACGAGAACCGCAACTTCGCGGGCGCCTGCAATGCCGGTGCGCGGCTGGCCGCCGCGCCGCTGACGTTGTTTTTGAACAACGACGCCTACCCGATGGGCGACGCATTGACGCCGCTGACTCAAGCTTTTACCAGGCCCGAGGTCGCCATCGCCGGCGGTGCGCTCTTCTTCGAGGACGGAGTGACGCAGGCGGCAGGGCTCGTGCTGCTGCGCAACGCGCACTGGCATTATTCCTATCGCAATCTGCCCTCGCAGCTCGATGCGGTTACCGAGTGGCGCGACGCGCTCGCCGTTTCCGGCGCGGCGATGATGGTGCGCACGCAATGGTTTGTCGCGCAAGGCGGGTTCGACGAGTCATTCGTCAACGGCTTCGAGGACGTCGATCTCTGTTTGCGAGCTCGCGCTCAAGACCAGGCCATCGTTTACGCTGCCGGCGCGCAGTTTGCGCATTACGAGGCCGCTTCCGCCGGCCGCTTCGCGCGCGAGGCCGAAAACGAGCGCCGTTTCTATGCGCAGTGGTCGGCGGCGCTGGGCGCGCTCCCCCGGACGGCTCGCGGCGAGGTCGGCGCGATCTCCGTCGGCGCCGCGGATCCGAACTCCCTGGTTGCCGCCGCGCGCAGCGATCTGGAAGATGCACTAAGAGCATTCGGCCATCCGGTCGTGCGCGGCTCGGTCGCGCGCTGGCGATTGCTGGATCGACGCTTTCGGCGCGACGCCGCAATCGGGTGGTTTACCAAGGAAATCCCCGAACCCGGTATCGCGATCCGCGGCCGGCCGCTAGCCTCGATTCGCACCGTTGGAGCAGTTGATCTCGAGGTGCCCTGGCTTCCTTGCGCGGCCGAAGAGCGGGTCGAACGTTTGCGCCTTCAGACGTCGGAAGCGCCATCTTGCGACACGGTTGCATTTGCCGGCGATGACGAGATGCTGCACGCAGCCCTGAAGGAGCGTTACCCCGTTCTGAAGCTGGCGCCGGAGATGTTGTTGGAGGGCGTCGGAGCCGAAGTCGCTTGCGTCGTGCATGCCGGTGTAACCGACGAGACCGCGTTCGGCACCGTGTTGCTTGCGCAAGCGGGCGTCGCGTCGGTCGTAGTCGCGAGCGATGCGTTGCGCGGACTCTTCGCTTCCGACGTTGCGCTCGTGCGTCGGGCCGACGAAATTCCCGAAGCGGTCGCTGCGATGATTGCCGACCCGAATATGCGGCGCCGTTACGGTGCTCTGGTTGCGGCCGACGCGCGCCGGCGCTTCTCTCCCCGACGCAGCGCGATTCGCGTGGTCGATTTACTCTGCACGGCTCGGTTCGGCTTGGAACGCCCCGCTGCGGCGCGCAGCAACACGCCGCTATAGAGACACGGTTTCCTCAGGCGGCCCGTATCCGCCGCCGCCTGGGGTTTGGATCGTAAGCACGTCGCCCGGCACGAGTCGTAGACTCACCTTTGCGCCCAACGGTGTATCGAAACCACCGCGAGTGAGACGATGGACGCCGCGCGCGCCCGGTTCGCCGCCGCGAGCGCCCGGCGGCCGGCCGGTGTGCCGATCGCTGAGCAGCGTCGCTCGCGCCGTTCCCTCCACGAGTTCGAGCGAACGAATCAAACCGTTGCCGCCGCGCCGGTGCCCCGCGCCGCCGCTGCCCTCGGCGATTTCGTAGCGCACGACGCGCAACGGGTAGTCGCGCTCGATCGCTTCGATCGGCGTGTTCAGCGTGTTGGTCATGTGGCATTGGATAGCATCAATACCGTCGCGTTGCGGCCGAGCGCCCATTCCACAGCCATTGGTCTCATAAAATGCCCAGGTCGCCCCGTCGGCGCGCGTTCCGCCGAGCATGACGTTGCTCATCGTGCCGCCGCTGCTGGCCGGCACGCGTTCCGGCGCGGCTTCTGCCAGCGCCTGCAAAACCACGTCGGCGTTGCGCATGCTGGTCTCCACGTTGCCGCCGGAAACTGGAGCGGGCCGGCGGGGATTCAGCAGGCAACCTTCCGGCGCGATAACCTCAACCGGGCGGAAGCAGCCGTCGTTCATCGGAATCGTTGGATCGGTAACGGCGCGTAGCGCATAGTGCACGCCGGAAAGCGTTACGCCGAAAACCGCATTGAGAGGAAAGGCGACTTGCGGCGACGTGCCGGTATAATCGAAGCGCGCCGTCCCGTCGCGCAGCTCCAGCTGCAACACGATTGCGATGCTGGGTTTGCCGTCGAGGTCCTCGAGGTAATCAGTCGCCGAGAAGCTGCCGTTTCCCAAGCGTCGCAGCGCGGCGCGCATCGCGCGCTCGCTATCGTCCAGAATTCGGCCGATGGCTTCGTCGAGCGCGTCTTGCCCGTAGCGCTCGCAGAGCTCGAGCAGCCTCCGCTCGCCGGTATAGTTTCCGGCCACTTGCGCTCGTAAATCGCCGCTGCGAGCTTCGGGCGTTCGCGAATTCGCGCGAAAGAGCGCGACTATCTCGTCTGCAATACGGTCCCGTCGCATCAGCCGGATCGGCGGTACGATCAATCCTTCGGCGTAGAGCTCGCTGGCGTCGGCCGGCATCGAGCCCGGAACGGAGCCGCCGACGTCGGCGTGATGCGCCTTGTTTGCGGCAAAACCGATCAATCGCCCGGCGCTGAAGATCGGTCGAACGAGGGTGACGTCGTTGCAATGCGTGCCGGCGACGTACGGGTCGTTGGCAACCCACATTTCTCCCTCGCCGAGGCCGCCGTGCTCGCCTTCGATTGCCTCGAGCATGCGCCGCAATCCCCATGGAAGGGAGCCGAGGTGCACGGGAATGTGCTCGGCCTGCGCGATGAGGTTCCCGGAGCGATCGAACAGCGCGCAAGAGTGGTCGAGCCGTTCCTTGATGTTGGGCGAGTATGCCGCATTGCGCACGGCAATGCCCATCTCTTCGGCGGCATAGACCAGCGCGCTCTTGATGACTTCGACCGTGACCGAGTAGCTCATCGCATCGTCTGCCGTTGGAGCACGAGCAGGTCGCCATCGCTTGCGAGCGACCAATCCGGCGCGACGTAAACCGTGCTGTCATACGCTTCGACGATTGCCGGACCGTCGGCCCGTGCCGGCAGAGCGTCGCGTTGGAACACCGGAACGTCGGCGTATTTGCCGTCAATCCAGATCGGCCTGATTGCCGGGTCGCCCTGCACTGGGGCGGTACGCGGTATTTCAGTCGAGGCTTCGGCCGGCTGACGCGCTACCCGCGCGCTCGCAGTGAGACGCGCGTTGACGATCTCTACGATCTCTTTCGCAACGGCGTATCCGTAGCGCGCGCGGTGAACGTCGTGAAAGCGCTGCGCTACGCCGTCGCGCGCCGGATCGTAGGGCACGGCGAGCTCGAAGCTCTGACCTCGGTAGCGCGCCTCGTATTGACGGGTAAAGACCGCGGTCTCGCGAGCTGCGCCCTGGGCGATGAGCGAGCCGAGGGCGCGGTTCTCGCTGCCGGCGAACGCGCGCTCCTCCGCTTCAAAATTGAGTTCGCCGGCGTCGCGCAAGACCGACCGCAGCTCGCTGACCGTCAGCCGCGCATCCAGCAGGCCGCGTGCCGAAAACAACCCCGGTTGCTGCGGGACGAAGATGCGCGCTATGCCGAGCTCTTCGGCGAGCGCGCAAGCGTGAAGCGGGCCGCTGCCGCCGAATGCCACCAGGGTGAAATCGCGCGGGTCGAGTCCGCGTTCGACCGTAACGATCCGCAGCGCTTTTGACATTGCCGCGTCGATCAGCGTGACGATGCCGGCGGCCGTCGATTCGAGGCTCGTCCCGAGCCGTTGCGCCAGCGCGTCCAGCGCATTGCGCGCCTGCGATGCATCGATCGGAAACGCTCCGCCCAACAAATGTTTGGGATTCAACCTTCCGAGCACGACGTTTGCATCGGTAACCGTCGCCCAATCGGCGCGTCCGTAACACGCCGGGCCGGGATCGGCACCGGCCGAAAGCGGACCGACGCGCAGCGCTCCTGCATCGTCGATCCAGGCAATCGTGCCGCCGCCCGCGCTGACCTCGGCCAAATCCACAAAAGGAAAGCGCACCGGATATCCGCTCCCTTTGACGGCACGGCCGCTATGGGTTCTGCCGGCCGCCTCGAACTCGCCGGCGATTTGCACGATGCCGTCGAGAATCGTTCCGGCCTTAGCCGTGGTTCCACCCATATCGAAGGAAAGGAGTCGGTGCAACCCAACGCGTTCTCCGAGCGCCGCCGCGGCAATGGCGCCGCTCGCCGGTCCGCTTTCCACAAGCGCCGCGGGCCGCGTCGCCACGTGCTCGGCAGCGGTCATGCCGCCGTCGCTGCGCATCACGAAGAGCGAAGCGTCAATCTTTGCCTCGCGCAGCTCGGCAACGAGTTGGGTCAGATAGCGTTCGACGATCGGAGCCAGCACGGCATTTACGACCGTGGTCGAAGCGCGCTCGTACTCGCGATACTGAGGATCGATTTGGGACGAGCAGGTGATCGGCGTGCCCGGCAGAGCGGTTGCGATTGCCTCGGAAAGCCGGCGCTCGTGGCAATCGTTGGCGTAGGAATGCAGCAAGCAGATCGCTACGGCGGCAACGCCGCGCTCGCGCAACTGTCCGCAAAGCGCGGCCACCGATTCGTCTTCGAGCGCGAGCAGCACGTTGCCGCGATAATCCACGCGCTCCCGAACGGTGAGCCGGTCCTCCCGCGCGACCAGCGGCCGCGGCCTCTCGACGAATAGGTTATAAATCTCGCTACGATTCTGGCGCCCGATTTCGATAACGTCGCGAAAACCGTCCGTGGTAACCAGCGCGATGCGCGGCAACTCGAGGCCGAGTTGGCCGAGCAACGCGTTGGTGGCGATAGTGGTCGAATGTGCCAGAAACTCGATCGCCGGAGCGCTTGGGTAGCCTGCCAACAGCGTAATCAGAGCGTCGACGACGGCGCGATGCGGTGCGTGCGGCGTGCTGGCGATCTTGCGCGCCACGCTGCGCCCGCTCCAGGATTCGGTCGCCGCAAGATCGGTGAAGGTTCCTCCGACGTCGATCCCTACGCGCAGCGTGCGTCGCTCCGGCATGTGGCCGCCTTCGACCACAAACCATTCCGCCCCGCTGAACGATTACGCGCGACGCGCTGCTAGAAAGTCACGCTGTTGACGCCGTTTGCCGGGTTACAGTCTGCGCCCTGAACCATTCGCACTCGGAAATGTACGGTCGTGGTTCCGTTTCCGGCATCGGCCGAACGAACGAAAGTGTATCCGAACGTGTAGGACTGGCCGGGAGCGAGCGGCGGTATGCCGCGATCGTCGAGTTTCACCCGGTCTACGTAGATGTCGACGAACTGCAGCGTGTTCGAAGGTTGCCCAACGCTGCCCAGGTTGGTAACCGTCCCGGCCAAATGGTATTCGCTCGTGCCCCCATCGTTCGTAACGCTCTTAACGGCTACCGGGCCGATAGCGGGGTTTGGTCCCATACACGTCGCAGCCGGCGCAGCCGGCGGTGCTAGAGCGACGAGAAAAAGCACGGCAGCTATGAAGCGGATCATCGAAAAACTCCTCTCGACTATGGGCTTGGACTCTTTTCTTATACCCGCAAGAAAGGTACGCCAACGTAGCGGCGCTCGGCCGGTTCTAGCGCCGCGCGCTTCGTGCGTGCGTAACTGCCGTCAGCGGTGTTTGCGCAACGCCGCAAGTTCGCGCGCTTGATGCTCTGCGAGCCTGCGCCATCGCGCGCTCTCGCGCGCGATGCGGGCGCTCTCCAGATGATCGTAGGCGATGCCCGCGGCTAGCGCCATCGCTTCCAACGAAGCGGCCTCGTCGGGATCGATGTCTTCGCCGTCGGCATGCGCGCCATAAACAGCGATTGCTTCGAGGCGCGCGCCGACGAAGACCGGAACGGCCAGAACGCGTTCGCCGGCGTGCAGGCGCAAAGCTTTGCGCGTGCCGGCTAGCTGGACCGGTATGCTTGGCTCGAGCGCCTCGCCGTTACGGACGTAGTTGCCGGAATCGTTGCGCGAAAAGAGTGCGGCGGATTCCAATGCGTAGGCTTGGACGGGTTCGCGAACGAGCGCGTCCTCGACTGCGGCGGCATTCTGCGCGTAGGGCAGGCCCGTAGCGATGTCGGCGAGACGCCGTTCGGCCAAATGCCGGCGACGGAAGATTCCGCGCTCGACCAGCTGTTCGGCCCAGGTGTATATGGCGTGGAATGAAAACGCCACCGCGAGCGCGGTGAAGGCAACCATCAGCAGCGCCACCCCGCTATGCTCTACCATCCGGCCCGCGAGCCACTCCACAAACGTGATCAGCCCGAAGATCGTTGCGGTGACGATGGTGTAGCTCAGCGTGCGGCTTATCACAAACGAGATCTCGAAGACGCGCTGCCGCACGACGGCGTAAGCGAGCGCGAACGGCGCGCACGCGTACAGAAGCGTTGCCGTCCAGAGCAGCGGATCGGAGATCGCAATCCGGTACGTGGTGGACCAGTATCTGGCCCACTCGGAGGCGTAGCTGAGCAGCGTGAAAAGTACGCCGGCGATCACCCATGCAAACCGCTGGCGATCGCGGCGCGGAGCGGTGAGATACGCGGCGACGAGCGTAGTCGCGCCGGTCGCAATCAAGGCCAGCGCGCCCAGCGTCGAGCCGTACGCCATCCACGCCAACGGCGCGGCGCCGAAGAAGAGCGAACTGGCATCCCAGGCGAGATTGGGAATTGCGAAGATTGCTCCTAAGGGAATTGCTAAACGGTCGAGCCAAGCGCGCCAACCGACGGCGCGGTCGTTGGGAAAGCGCGTGGCGAAGACGATCAGCCCGATCGGTCCGGCAATGTCGAGAAGGTCCGACACAAACTGCATAAAGGGAAAGATCGCGTCGGGAAACCGGTACAGCGTGACGTCGGTCGCCGAGATGAGATAGAGAAAGAGTCCCCACGTCATGCGCGTCGGGCGGCGAAGCAGAATGATCAGCGCGACCGCGATGTAGGCGAAGCCCGCCAGCCGTAAGAACGAGCCGAGCGGCGAGAACAGCGCTTTGCCCGATTCACCGGGCGTAACGGGCGCTGCCCGTAAGGTAACGATCCGCGAGCCTTGAAGGGCAACGACGGTAAACGTCGCGGGTTCGCCCGGCCGGGCCGGCTGATAGTACATCCCAAGGATGCGGTCGTGCAGCTTCGACTTTGTGAAGTCCAGATAATTTCCGACCGCGATGCCGGCGCGTGCAGCGGCGGTTGCCGGATCTACCTCGGCTACTTCGAAACCGTTGGTGTAGGTCAGCTGATACCCGAAGGTGGTTTCGGGCTCGAAGCGCTCGGCCAAAGCCGCGACGTTGAGCGTAAGAGCTGCAACGGCCGCGAGCAGTGCCGCGAAACGCTCCCAACTTCTCACGCTCTACTTCATTCTTCTCGCCACGGGTGCAACCCCGGCCGGTGCAACCGGCTCTAGAAGCTCAATGACGTCCGGATACGAGCGATTCCGCGCCTTGCACGAGCGAAAAGAAGCTTTCGTGATGCCCAACGCATGGGACGGCGCCTCGGCAGCGCTTCTGGCGCACGCGGGATTTGAAGCCCTGGGGAGCACGTCGCTCGGTCTTGCGCTTTCGCTCGGGCGCCGGGACGGCCATCACGAAGTATCGCGCGCCGAAGCGATCGCCCACGCGCAGCTGCTAGGGCGCACCAGCGGACTGCCCATCAATGGCGATTTGGAAGACGGTTTCGGTGCGGAGCCCGACGCCTGTGTGGCGACGGTTGAGGCCGCGATCGACGCCGGCTTAGCCGGACTCGGGATCGAGGATACTACCGCCGACCCCGCGCGGCCGATCCACGATTTCGACGCTGCGGTCGCGCGCGTTCGGGCGGCCGCTCGGGCCTCGCGCGGGCGCATCGTGCTGACCGGCCGCACCGACAACTTTATCAACGATCGGCCCGATTTGGCGGACACGATTCGCCGTTTGGAAGCCTTTGCCGAAGCAGGTGCCGACGTGCTCTATGCACCCGGATTGCCGAGCATGGAGGCGATCGTCGCAGTCGTGCGCGCGGTCGCGCCAAAGCCGGTCAACGTTCTGATCGGCCCCGGCGACGGACCCGTGCCGCTTGCCCGGCTTTCGGCGGCCGGCGTTCGCCGCGTCAGCGTCGGCGGCGCGCTGTATCGCGTAACGATGAGCTCGCTGGCAACGGCTGCCGGCGCGTTGCGCGAGGGCGATCTCTCGGTGGTGACCGGTGCGATCCCGGGGAGCGAGATCGCCGACCTCTTTCTGTAGAGGCGATGCACTCGCTCTTCGAGGGACCTGCGTCGCTGCGAGTGCCTTCGGAACGGATTGCGTTCTGGCTGACGGCGCTGCTCGCGCTTCCGGCGGCGCTCGCAATCGGCTACGTGCTGCACGAGTCGATCGGTGCCTCGCAAGTGGCGCTCTTTATCGTCCTGGCGATGGTCTACGTGACGTTGGCTCGAGGGCGATTGCTCGGCTCCAGCGTGCGCGTTCACCAACGGCAATATCCCCGCGTCTTCACGATCGCTCGCCAAGCTTGCGCGGCGCTGGAAATTCCGATGCCCCTAATTTTCGTGCGCGAGGACAACTACGTGCCGGTGGTCGCGCTGGGTTTCGGCGAGCCCTACGCGCTGGTGCTCTCTAGCCACTGGATCGAGCTCTTTCAAGACGACGAGCTGGCCTTCATGATCGGGCGGGAACTCGGGCACATTGCCGCCGGACATACCCGCTTTCACTCGCTGCTCAGCGTCAACGGCAACGAGAACCCGATCATCTCGTTGATCTTCGGCGCATGGCTGCGCCGCTGCGCGCTCACATGCGATCGCGTCGGACTGCTCTGCTGCGGTTCGCTCGATGCGGCGATCCGCGCCATGGGAATCGCTGCCTTTCACGCCTTCGGGCGCCAGGTCGATTACGAGACCTTCGCCGAGCAGCACGACGAGGTTCAGTCCGACTCAGTGCTGCGTTGGGGCGAGTGGCTCAGTGCCGAGCCGTACGCAACCCGGCGCATCGCTTCGCTGCGCAGGTTCATGGTTTCGACGCAGTATCAGGCGGCCGAATCGTGGTTTTTGCGAGAACGCAGCGAAGAGCCGCCGGCGTTAGCCGCTCCCGGTGAGGTGCACGTCGTGCCACGCGATTGCGCCGGATGGTGGCGACGCTTCGCCGCTTGGGGAATTGACGCCGTGGTGGTGAGCGCGATCATCACCTCCTTCGGTGGCAGCATCGCCCCCGGCTCGTCGCATTCCGCAACGAACGTCATCGTGAGTCCCGGAGACGTCAATATCTCAGCGCCAGGAATGGGAACCTTTCAGATTCAAGGCAAGACGCACGCATCAAATCCGGCGACCCATACGCCGAAGTGGCACTGGACCAATCCGCTGTACAGGAGCGCCGCGTCGCCGCAGCCGACGTCCTCCGCGGGCGACGAGGCAACTCTTGGCCCGTTCAAGTTCTCCGATCGAGGGATTGCCATGAAGGTGGGCGGTGCCGAGGTCCCGCTATCCGTCGACGCGTTGGCCCAAAGCGTTGCCGAGGCGACGCGCAGCCTCGGTTTCGCGCTTTGGTTTCCGGTCTATCTCGGCGTGCTGGTAATAGTTGCGGGCCAAACCTTCGGCATGATGATCTCCGGTCTTCGCGTGGTGACCACCGATTACGCCAAGCCCGGTGTCGCGCGCACTTTCGCGCGCTACCTTATCGTGTTCGCCATCTGGTGGCTGATCGTGCCGCTGAGCCTGGTCTGGCACCGAATACTGCTGCACGACCGCTGGACCGGGACCCGTCTAGTAAAGGTCGAGCGCGTCGTCGCAAGAATAACCGGCACGAGCTAAAGACGATATGACGCGTATCATGGCGATGGTTTCCGTTCTCCTCGCGCTAACCGGTGCGCGGGCCGGCGCCGGCGATTCGCTAGCCTCGCTGCGTTACCTCGTCGGCACTTGGCAGTGTACCTACGATACCGGAAAGATGCGGGCGACCTATACCGCGACGTTCGATTACGATATGAGCGGGAACTGGATTCGCGAGCGCGACTCCTGGAAGGGAGGCGGCGAGGATTTGGGCATGCTCACCTACGACCCGAAAAACGGTGTTTGGACCTCGGTCGTGCTCGAGCCGGATCGCACCACTACGCTCTTTCGGGCCGGGGGCGACAACCCCAATCACTTGGTTTACCGGAGCATTTATCCTAACGCGAGCATGACCGACGTCTTCGACCGCGTTTCCGCCGCCTCGTACACGCTGCACTTCACGCAGATGGCCGGCGGGAAGACGACGAAATCCACCGACACCTGCCTGAAGACGTAGTTACGGCTCCGCGGTGACCGTCAGGCGGACCGCGACGCTGCCCGAAATCGCGTGCCCGACCGAAGCGTTCTGACTTACCGAATCGATCTGCAGCTTACCGACGTTTTCGTTGACGTGCAGCGTCGCGTGCGTCGTCGGATCGATCAGCGATTTCGTTTTCACGATGTCGAAGATTTGCCCGACCGCGACGCCGTTGTTACTGCCGAGATCGATGATGACGTTGTGCCCGTCGATTGCCGCCACGTGGCCGGTCAATAAGGGCGCCGCAGGCCCGGAGGTAAAGCGGCTTGGATCCATCGAGGCGACGATCTTCGCGGCCTCGTCGTCAATGAGGTGCCCCATGTCGCTGTTGACGAACTGTTCGTTGCTGTACGAGCCGCCGGCATAACCCGAGAATCCGCCGGCACTCCACGACGTTCCGGATCGCGTCTCCTCGTCGGAGAAGCTCTGAACGATCTGGCCGGTACGCGCGTCGATCACGCGCACCGCGACTTTGATCGTCACGCGATGGGTCGAAACCCCGCCGGCCGCCGCCGCGAACGGGCCGGGAAGAAGGCTGCCGGCATTTGCTCCGCTCGCACCGGTCTGGTCGAGTTGCAGAATGTTTCCGGTAACCAGGTAGTGCGCGCCGACCATCTTACCAGCGGAAACTGCGGTAGAGGGATCCACCTCGCCCGATGCTGCCAGCTGATGCTCGCCCAGCGTCGAAGTGAGGTGGGAACGATCGACCACGTTGTAGCGGCCGTCGTTGACCATACGATCGGTGACCAAATCGCTCAACGCTACTCCGGGCTCGAAATTCCCCCACCAGTCGGAGGTCAAACCGCGAGTCGAGAAATCCAAGACCGCAACGGTCGGCCGCGCTGCCTGCTGCTGCGCGGATGCTGCCGGCGGCAACAGGGCAAATATGGTGGCGATTGTGAGAGAAAGAAGACGTGCAAACATCGGAACTCCTTCACGATGAACGGGGAACTCGCTCCATTATGCCATACGGGGGAAGAGTATGTGCGGTAGATTTACGCTGACCAAGCCTGGAGCGCTGGCGGCGGCGTTCCCGCAGTTTCGCTTTCCTGAGTTCAGCGATATCCGGCTGCCTCGCTACAACATCGCCCCGACTCAGGAGGTTCTGGGCGTTCGAAACGACGGTAGCGGCCTCGCCGAACGACTCCACTGGGGGATCCGTGGCCGGATCAACGTCCGCTCGGAATCGCTCCTTGCGCGTCGCGGCCCGATCCGGCGGCGGTGCATAGAATTTGCCGATGGCTTTTACGAATGGTCGAACCGCCGGCCTTATTACTACACGCTCGCATCCGGCCGGCCGTTCGTCTTCGCCGGGCTTTGGGAACCCGAGAATGGAACCGCTTCGTGCGACATTGCGACCTGCGAACCAAACGCGCTGGTCGCGCCGGTTCACGATCGCATGCCGGTAATCCTCACGGATGCCAACATCGAACCATGGCTGGACCCCGAGCCTCTCCCGGCCGAAATTGCCGCGGGGATTCTCAACCCGCTCGCGGCGAGCCTGATGCGAGTGCGCGAAGTTTCGCGCCGCGTCAACAACGCGAACTACGACGCGTCCGACGTGCTGGAGAGTCCTGAGCCGCGATTGCTTTGAAGGATCAGCACGAGACCGGTGGCGACGAGCCAGACGGCGCTAGGTATCGCGCCGAACAGTGCCGGCCCGCTCTGACCCGGCGACATGAATGGCCCGGTCGAGAAAATCGAGAGCGTGGCGACTGCAGCGCCCAGCGCGGCGAAATAGCCGAGAAACGCGAGCCAGGCCGGCGCGCGATCGTGGCGGCGCATACTATGGGCGGCCGCGAACAGAAATATTGAGACCGGCGCGTAGCCTAGCGCTCCTTGAGTAAAGATGAATGCGCCATACACGCCCGCCGAACCATTTGCGGTGAAAGCATCGGGCATCACGTAGGCGGCAGCAGTAAGCAGCGCGGCCGCTATCAACGACGTCGTCACCATGACCACGCCGGCGATCAGCGCAAATGTCGGAAGCCCCTCCTGGCGTCCGGGCGCGTGACTCAGATAGCTTCGCAATCCCACTAAAAACCAGAGAAAAAAGGCCGCGGCCGGGAAACTGAGCCATGCGCCGCAGAGTACGCCGAAGCGATGCGTGTCGATGGCCAGCGCCGCATCGGCTGGTCGGGAGAGCACCGACGGCAAACCATTTGAAACGAACGTCGCAATGATCAAAACTCCGACATAACAGAGCACCGACCATCCGGCCGAGCGCTCGGCATAGACGTTCTCCATCCGGTTTGGGTGAGACTAGAAGCTTTGTGAATCCTGCCCTGTCGGACCGGGCTAGAGCCCGTAGTATTTCAACGCGGGCCAGATGACGGCCAGTGGCGCGCGAGGCTGCGTGCAAATGTAGATCGGCAGCGGTCCTTCCAACATCCAGCGGTAGTTATTGTGATAGACCGCGACCTGCCGGACGCTGCCGAAATGCTGCAGGAGCAGATAATAATCGGTGGCGCCGACGGCCAGCACCGAAGCCCCGCTGTATCCGCGCGTGCCCCATAAGTAATAGTTGTTGTTCGGGCTGATGACCGTGGGAAGTCCGTAGCGCGCGCCGTAAAAATCGAGCGCGCCGGCGTACGCATACCGATCGGCAAAAACGGCGGTGATCTTTCGTTGTGCCGCGGGCAACGCCCAATACGCGCCGGCTACGGTTTGCGTCATTGCTCTCCATCCCAGCTGATCGGCAAACATCGGATTGATGAGATGGCTCTGGTTGTCGGGCGGCGCCGGGCGGCTCAGCCCGATCGCCCGTTCGTACGCCATGTAGGCCGATAACGGCAGTACCGGCAACGACAGCGGGAACATCGGAAGGCCGGCGACCAGAAGCGCGCCGGCGATCGCAACCTTGCGCCATGCCGGTTGTAGCGTTATCGCCTGCTCGATAGCGACGCCGCCTGCCGCGAAGAGCGCCGGATAGAGACCTTGAATGTAGTAGCCGCGACCTATTGTGAGGATCAGCAGGCCAAGCATGATCAGGTACGCGACCGGCAAGAAGCGGTACTCTTGACGTTTCCAGAGCCAGACTAGGCCCCAAATCCAAACCGGCGCGTACAGCGGATTCTGATAGGCGAACTGCAGGCCGAGCATGTAGAGCGCGTTGGTCCAGCGATTGGGCGACTCGTCGGCCATGCCGTTGGCCAGTGCGTGCCGATTGAGTTGATCGTTATGCAGGACCTCGAGCATCGGAAAGCCGTGCCCGATCTGCCAGAGCGCGTTGGGCAGCAGCAGCGCGATGCTCGACGCGGCCGCGAGCAGGAGCAGTCGCGAGCGCAGCAGATCGCCTCGGCCGCCGACCAATAAGCCGATTCCCAGCGCAATCACGCATGCGGCGATCGTGTACTTCGCGTACATCGCCAGCGTGACGACGAATGCGATCGGCAGGTAGTATCGCGGATCGTTCGTTTTGACCAGCCGAATCGTTAAGTACAGCAGTGCGGTCCAGGCCGCGGGTGAGAGGAACTCGGTCGAAAGGCCGTATGCGATGCCGATCAAACCGGGAGCCAGTGCAACCGTCACTCCGGTTATCGCTTGGGCATAGCCGCGACCGCCTAGCTCGCGTGCGATCGCGCACGCCAAAAGCACCGTAACGCCCGAGAGCACTCCGGGAAAGAACCGTAGGCCCCACACGGGATAGCCTAGCGGAGCGGTCAGCCAGGTAACGAACGGCGCGAGCGGAGGTTGGTCGACGTATCCCCACGCCAAGTGCTTCGCGCAGTCGATGAAGTAGAACTCGTCACGATAGTATCCGAAGCGGTGGCAGAACGCGAGGTGAAGCGCAACCGTAGCAAGCGCGAAGTAATACGCGCTTGGATGGAGCTTCATGCAGCGTTGGCTTGCGATCCTGCCAGGAAAAGCTGACTAACGCACAGACCGACGATTCCCGCTTCGGCAATCGAACCAAAGACCCAGCTGGCGTCCCACCACGTGCCTCCGAACATCGGTACGGCGAAGGCAAAAAAGGCGGCGAAGTACGCGGCCGGCACGACGAACCCCAGCAGGCGGAAAGCATTTGGATTGCGCGCAGACGGACGAAGCTTTGCGACCACGACGTCGCCGGCCGCTCCGGCGACGATCGACGCGAGCACTACCAGCAGCAGTTGGGGCAGATCGCTCGACAGCTCGCCGCCGATCCATAGCTTTTCAACCACGCAAATTACGATTAGCGCGCCGAAAGCGAGCCGTTTGCGCACGCTGAGATAGAGCACTGCGGCCGCGAGCAGCAGGCTCTGCCAAACGATGATCGAGATCTCGAGCGCCTGCCGGTAAAAGAGGAATACCGAGAGCACGAACTGTTCGCGCTGGAACGCGACTTGCGAGAGCGGATGGTCGCGCATCAGCGCTTCCGGATAGAAGCCGTACTGCGTAACGAACTGAATGATTTCGAAGGCGAGGCCCAGCGAGATTAGCATCGGAAGCTGATCGACGAGACGCGTTGCGTCGGTGCGCTGCAGCGCGCTGCGCACCGGTCCCGTGATTAAGAAGAAGAGGCCGCTGAGCAAAAAGAGATGAGGCGGACTCATCAGCAGATCGAGTTGATGCTCGAAACCGAAGATCGAGTGCCAGGCGAAATCGCAGGCTCCGCCCAACAGCAATCCCGCCACCCCAAAAACGCTGAGAAGGTAACCGTCGGGAACCGCTCTGCGTAACGATCCGGTGGTCTTGCGGTTACGCGCGATCGGTACGGCCAGTACTATCGCGGCAAACACGGCGCCGCTGTACATCGTCAGGTGCCACGGATTGAAGAACGACTCAACGGCAAGGAAGAGGTGCTGATGCGCGTCGATAAAGAGGCCCGTCATGATCCAAACGGCCGCCAAGGTCATTAACCAGTCAAGCGAGGTGGGAGCGCTCAGCCGGCCCACACTGAGCTCGAGACGCGGAAGCGCGGCCTCGGCCCCTACCCGGCGTGAAAGCAAATCCATCAGGTTCTCAACACCTTTTCACAGGTTCCTTCGCATCTTGCCTGCCGCGGCAATTACGCTGCTCTCATCGGCTTGTTCGCCAAAACCGGTCGCCGTTCCGCCGAATCTAATAGTCTCTGCAAAACAGCCGCGGGTGTGGCCGACGCCTCCGGTAGCGGTTCCTGACGCGCCTCCCCGAATCGTGCGTATGTGGTTTTCGACGTTGACTATAGTCCCCGGCACGTGGTTTGACGGCGTCCTTCTGGTGAGCACCAACGTGGCCTCCGTAGAGGTGCGCACCGCCGCGTTTTCAATCAACAGCACGCACGTCGCTCCGGGAATATACCGATTTCACACCCACGTACTCGAACTGCCGCCGCTCTCACGCCGGCATTGGTACGAACTGTACGTGATCGCGCGCAATACGGCGGGTGTCGAACAGGTAGAAGAAGCCCCGCTGCGCGTGGAATGACCTTCGCCACTTAAGGAGGTTCTTGCATGGCGAAATATCTCGTTCAAGCCAATTATACCGCCGAGGGTGCGCGGGGCATCTTGAAGAGCGGGGGTTCGGCGCGTCGCAAGGCGGTCGAAGAGCTGCTGGCGGCGGTCGGCGGAAAGCTGGAGGCGTTCTATTTTGCGTTCGGAGAGGACGACGCGGTGATCATCGTGGATCTGCCCGATAACGAGGCTGCGCTTGCGATCGGTATGGCGGTCGGAGCCTCGGGAGCGGTGCAGAGCCGGACGACGGTGCTGATCCCGATCGAGGAAGTCGACCGCGCGGCAAAACGAGAGATCCACTTTCGTCCTCCGGGCAACTGACGCAAAAATGCGGTCGAGGTGCCGCGGCGCTCGATCAGTTTCCCCCAGACACTGCCACCTCGCCACGCACGGCATCTCAGACCGCTATGAGATGGTATCGGCACATGATGAAAAAAGCATGAAGGGGCCTACGCCCGCCGGGCGGCCGCTTGCAGTAGGCCTCGCGCGCGATAGAGAAGCGTTATGAGCTCCGCGCACGCATCTCCGCGCGGCGCGAAGGAAGAGAATCCGATGAAACGTTCTTCATACCAGAACGTCGCACTCGGCGCCGCGATCGCATTCGTGGCGGCGGCGATCTGCCTGTTTGGCTCGCCAGCCGCTAGCGCCATGGGAACGGCGACGATTCAGCAACGAAACGGGCACACCGACGTCTACCACGACGTTGTAATCAAGGTGATCCACAACGCGCTGTACATGACGTCGGCCGATGGACGGGGGACGCTCGTAATCAATCGAGCTGCCTGCTCTTATCAAGGTGAGTTGCTGGTCTGCTTTGCGACCGGCGCGACGCTCGTTCAGTCCGGTCAAACCAGCTCGCTCGATTTCCAGCGCGGAACGCTGTACGTGAACTCCACCAACGATGACCAGCAACTGTCGCTCTCGACGACGAAGGTGCCGGCGCACGGCATTCTGCTATCGTTTTCCACAAAGATTGGAACGTACGTCAGTTTGAGCGGCACGATCGACAAGGTGGTGAAATGATGAGGTACCTAGCATTGATCGTCTGCGCGGTTATCGCTTTCGGATCGGCCTCTGCTTTGGCGCAACAGCGAGGCGGTGGAGCCCGCGGCGGAGGTGGCGGTCGCCCCGCAGCCGGCGGCCGGCCGGCAGGCGGTGCCCGCCCTTCGGGCGGTTCTCGCCCTTCGGGCAACGCGCGGCCCTCGGGCGGGGGAGGCGGCTTCAATCTTGGACACGATACGCGACCGGCCTCACGACCTTCGGGCGGCAACGGGAACCGTCCGAACGGCGGAAACCACAACAACGCCGGCAACGGAAACCGCAACAACGCCGGCAACGGAAACCGCAACAACGCCGGCAACGGAAACCGCAACAACGCCGGCAACGGAAACCGCAACAACACCGGCAACGGAAACCGCAACAACACCG
>Ga0187783_10000176_pt1 | contig 48501 bp, 31 predicted proteins | sample 1015_SJ02_MP02_2_FD_132471 | JGI IMG/M metagenome (GOLD analysis project Ga0187783, IMG submission 132471) | Tropical peat soil microbial communities from peatlands in Department of Meta, Colombia - 1015_SJ02_MP02_20_MG | ecosystem: Environmental > Terrestrial > Soil > Wetlands > Peat | place... | reverse complement strand
TGCCATGGTCGGAGAGTGTGATTGTATCAGCCGACAGGTGCGGAGGCCAAGATTGTGCTCCCCTCCTGTACCTTTTTAGGTCGAACGCCGCTGCCCAGCCCCGCTCAGCGCCGCGAGGGCAGGTCGCTAGGCCTGCTAACGATTGCGTCGGGGCCGCGTCGAATTGCATGTGAGGAGCAGGGCCGCCTGCAATGACCGCTGCAACGCCCCAGTCATGAGCAGGACGGCCCAGCTCTTCGACCCATCCGTCTCGCGCCGGCCATTGATCCGCGCGCCGTCAGGGCAGCTCACGCACCTCAACCCTTACCATCTTCCCCTTGCCTTTGCCGCGCCGCGTAAACCATTCGCTCAAGGCCTCGGCCAGGCGAGCGGGGTCGACGTCGAGGCCTGCTTCCAGCCGGCCGTCGGAGATGGGCAACGCGTCATCGAATTCGGCCGAGCCCGTGAAATTGCGCATGCAAAAGCTGTCCAGCCATTCAAGCGGCGCAAGCTGCCGCTCACCGTCAATGATGATTTCGGCCTGAAGTTTGCGTGCATACATGGAGCACCGCTTCCGGGAACCGCTCATCTCCGAGCGGCGCGCCGGCTGCTCGCTAATCCGCTTTCGAGAGCGGGCGGACGGCAACTTCCTTGAAATAGACGGTATCGCTGCCCGCATGGTTCTGCAATCCGATATAGCCATAGTTTGGACGCGGACCGCGATCAGGCTCGTACCCCTTCCTCTTGGGTGGCACAGGCCCACCTTCGCTGAAATCAGTCACCTCAACGCCGTTCAGCACGACAATCGTACGAGGGCCATCGAGCCTGATGTCCATCGTGTTCCACTCGCCAGTCTTGCCTGGCTTGGCCAGGGCCTTGGTGAGCGAGTACAGCACACCGGTAATGTGGTAATCGTCCTCCGCGTCGTCGATCTGCACTTCGTACCCTTTGTTCACCGGCATCCAAGGCTCGCTGGGCGGCTCAGGAATGCGGATGAACACGCCAGAGTTGTCGTCCTTCTTCCCCGTTTTGTAAACCGTGCGAATCACGCAAGCACCGAATTTCTCGCGCGTGTACCACAGCAGGCCCATCCCGCCTTCGGTTTTGAGCAGCCCGTCCTCGATGACGAATCGTCCGGGGCCCACATGCTCCCATCCGGCAAAGTCTTTGCCGTCCCACAACTCCCTCCAGCCTCGACTTTGCGCGCGGGCCGGTCGAGTGAAAACAAGAAGTGCAAAAAGCACCGCGCAGGATGAGCCCGCTCGTCTGATTCTCACCGGGCCTCCTTTCCGGAAGCGAACAGTAGCAGATTTTGGGGCAAAGGGAGGCCCGACGGACAATCCGGCAGGCCGCAGCCTTCGCGCGCAAATCGCTTGGTGGCCGATTCAACTCGTCTTGCAATTCCTGCCGGGCTACCCTACACTTTTTTTTGTCAACATCTGGGCTCGGCCATCTGCGACCTGCCCGGGCGATGGTCGGGCGAGGGTTCCTCGCGAATACCGGGAGATTTCGTGTCGACACCTCTCGAAGATTGGGTTGAAGAATCCGCGCGACTGACCAAGCCCCTCGCGGTTCACTGGTGCGACGGGTGGGATGAGGAGAACGCGCGGCTGACCCGAGACATGCTGCGCGACGGGACCTACATCGCGCTCAATGAGCAAACCTATCCGCGGTGTTATCTCCATCGCAGCAACCCGACCGACGTTGCGCGCACCGAGAACGTCACCTTTATCTGCACAGAGAGAGAGAACGACGCGGGCCCCACCAATCACTGGATGTTGCCCGAACAGGCCAAGGCCAAGGTGCGACCGCTCTTTGAGGGTGCCATGAAGGGCCGGACGATGTACGTCGTGCCGTACATCTTGGGACCGCTCGGCTCGCCCTACAGCCGGGTGGGCGTTGAGATCACCGACAGTCCGTACGTGGTGGCCAGCATGCGGATCATGTCGCGCATGGGCCAGGTGGCGCTCGAGCGGCTTGGCACATCCGCGGAATTTGTTCCGGGTCTGCACTCGCTCGGCGATCTCGATCCGAGCCGGCGGTTCATTCTGCATTTTCCTGAAGAAAAACTGATCTGGAGCGTCGGTTCGGGCTACGGCGGCAATGCCTTGCTTGGAAAGAAATGCTTTGCTCTGCGCATCGCCAGCTGGATGGCGCGCCGCGACGGCTGGATGGCCGAGCACATGCTGATCCTTGGGCTCGAAGATCCGAGCGGCAAGGTGACCTATATGGCTGCCGCGTTTCCCAGCGCGTGCGGCAAGACCAATCTGGCCATGATGGTTTCGGCGCTTGCGGAGGAGGGATATCGAGTCTTTACCGTCGGAGACGATATTTCCTGGATGCACGTTGCCGATGACGGCACGCTGCGCGCGATCAACCCGGAGGCCGGATTTTTTGGCGTTGCGCCGGGGACCAATGCGACGACCAATCCGAATGTGCGCGCGGCGCTGCATCACGATTCGATCTTCACGAATACGGCCATGACGGGAGCCCGCGAGCCGTGGTGGGAGGGCATGAACGGTCCGGCCCACGAGGGGTTGATCAACTGGAGGGGCGAACCCTGGACGCGCGAATCGGGTCCCGCGGCACATCCGAACGCCCGCTATACCGTGCGCGCAAACCAGTCGCCGTCCATTTCGCCGCGCTGGGACGATCCCGCGGGCGTCCCCATCTCGGCGATTCTCTTCGGCGGGCGGCGAGCCCGCCTGGCGCCCCTGGTCTACGAGTCCTGCGATTGGCAGCACGGCGTTTTTGTGGGCGCCACCATGGCCTCGGAGACAACCGCCGCGGCGACCGGGGCCGTCGGCGTCACGCGGCGTGATCCGATGGCCATGCTGCCCTTCTGCGGCTATAACATGGCCGACTACTTTGCGCACTGGCTTGAGATGGGTCCAAAAATCAAGCGCCAGCCGAAGATATTTCACGTGAACTGGTTCCGCAAAGGGGCGAACGGGAGATTGCTCTGGCCCGGGTACGGCGAAAACGTGCGCGTGCTGAAATGGGTGCTCGACCGGATCGAAGGTCGCGCCAATGCGGCGGAGACTCCCATCGGTTACGTCCCCACGCCGGGATCGCTCTCGCTCGACGGTCTGGCCATCTCGCGGGATGCGCTCGAGGAGCTTCTGCGTGTGGACCCCTCGGATTGGGCTGAGGAGACGCGCGCCACAGGGGAATTTTTCGAAAGGTTTGGCGCGCACCTGCCGTCCGCGCTGCGCACCGAGCACGAGGCCTTGGTCAACCGTCTCGAGCGCACCTCCATTCCCGTCAAGTAATCGATCGTCTCCGGCGGCCCGTGCCTGGGAACCTCCGAGGGGGGAGAGGCGCGGATTTCGGGGAGGCCGCGCCTCACGCGGGGCGTGAACTCATCCATCAGGCGTTTCGGGGTGGCGTCGCCCCAATGGACGCTCGAAGGCTAGCTCAAGCGTATGAACCTTGGATGAAAAGGGATTAAAAATCGCGCGACTAAGCGGTTTTCGAGTCCAGCGCTCTGGCTTCCATGTGCCGGGCGCGGCCGTGACGAACCTCGAGTCCGCGCACCCAGAACAGCACGTCTTCAGCGATGTTCGTGGCGTGGTCGGCGACGCGCTCGAGGTGGCGCGAGGCCAGTACAAAATGAAGGTTGGGCGCTGCGAGCGAGGGATTCTGTGTCATTCCGGAGAGAAGCGCTTCGAACGCGCGATCGCGATATTGATCGACCAGCGCATCGCTTTCAAGGACCTGGGTGGCCAGCTCGACGTTCTGGTAAATCAGCGCGCCCATGCACTTGGACAACATGGTGCGGACTGCCGTGGCCATCGGCTCAAGTTCGCTCGGGGGCTCGACGGCGCCCATGGCGGCCAGGGAGATGGCGCATTCGCTCAGGCTTACGGCAAGGTCGCCCATGCGTTCGAGATCGTTGTTGATTTTGAGCGCGGCGACCACCAGACGAACGTCGACTTCGGCCAGATTCTGCTCGCGCAGCATGCGAATCGAGTGCTCGTCGATGACGATTTCCATCTCGTTGATGCGAGGCTCGGTCAAGAAGACCTCGCTCGCGAGTCTTTCGTTCCGTTCGAGCAGCGCCCATAGCGCGCGATTGAGCGAGCCCTCGACGGCGCGGGCTTGAGAAACCAGATAGTTCACTAGAACGCTCTGCAACATTGCTTCCGAGCTGGTCTTGGCGGGTCCCAATTTCCTCTCCCGGAGCCCTTCCCCGCGGCCCCTTTTGCCCCAAACGTACAATGCATTCCCGAGTTTTCAAGAGAATGAACGTCACATGAACCTTCTGAGACAGGGCGGGGAGGCTAGGCGGAGGCGAGCGGGAGCGAAAAGGAGAATTTCGAGCCGCCGCCCACCTCGCTTTCGACCGAGATATGGCCGCCGTGAGCCTCGACGATATGTCGGGCGATCGACAGGCCGAGCCCTGTTCCGCCAGCCTCCCGGGAGCGGGCCGCGTCGACGCGATAAAAGCGCTCGAAGATGCGTTCCTGGTCGGCCAGGGGAATCCCGATGCCCGTATCCTCGACCGTGATCACCGCCTCGCGCCCCGATGTCGCCGCCCCCACATGAACGCTCCCGCCCGAAGGAGTGTACTGAATCGCGTTGTCGATCAGATTCTGCAGCACTTCGTGGAGCAGCGCCGCATCTCCACGAACGGCTGGAAATGTGGGCGGAACGTCGATGCTCATGGCAATCTGTTTTCGCTCGGCCTTAAGCAGCGCCGTCTCGGTGCAGCCGTCGACCAGATCGGCGACTGTTACGGGGGAGAACTGCACTTCGAGCTTCCCTGCTTCGATGCGGGCGAGTTTTAGGAGATCGTCCGTGAGGCGGGCGAGGCGAGCAGCGTGTTCGCGGATGATCTCAAGGAAGCGGCGGTTGTTGCGCGGATCCTCGAGCGCGCCGGCCAAAAGAGTCTCCGCAAAGCCCTGGATAGCCGTGAGCGGCGTCTTGAATTCATGCGAGACGTTGGCGACGAAATCCTGACGGACACGCTCGAGGCGGCGAAGATCGGTGACATCGTGCAAAACGACGACGGCGCCGGAAGGCTCGCTGGTCTCGACGGCACTCCCGGGAGGCGCAATTTTTCCGGCCGTATCGAGGGCTTTAACGGGCGCTGCGGTAACGGCAAAGCTGCGCTGCTGAACGAAACCCATGGCGATATTCGTCTCGAGCCCCTCCTCGCCGCGCAAAGCCTTGCGGATCAGGCCGACCAGCTCGGAATGGCGTAGGATCTCGAGGATGGACCGGCCTTCGCTGCGTTCCGCATCGAGGTTCAGAATCTCGGCGAAAGCGCGGTTGATGAAGACGAGCCTTTCCTGCGCGTCGATGACCGCTACGCCCTCGACCATGCTACGCAGAATCGCGCTCGAGCGATTGCGTTCCCCGCTCAGCGAGCGGATCGTGCCTTCCAGGCGTTGGGCTGTTTCATTGAGCGCATCGGCCAGTTCGGCGAGTTCATCCCGCGGGCCGGCGAAGCGCAAGGGTCGAAAATCACCGCGGGCCACACGCCGCGAGAAATCCTTTAATTGATCGACTCGGCTGGCCAGCATCCTGGAAAAGACGAGCGAGGTGACAATGCCTACGAGAAGAATGGCGATGGAGGCGATGACCAGACTCCGACGCAGCTGGGCCAGAGGAAACTCTGCCGCCACGAGCGGGAGCGCCATGCGGATTACCACCGGGCGGCCGTCGGGAGGATCGTAGCGCACGGCACGGAAAATCAGCTCGCGGCCGACCGAGGAGCTGTAGCGAACCGAACTCCCGATGCCCGTGCTGAACGCCTGCTGGATCTCCGGACGGGCGGATTCGGAGAGCAAAGAGGACGTCCCGGACTCGGAGTCGGCAAGCACGACGTCGCCCGAGGCCATCACAGTCACCCGAGCCCCGCTTTTCCCGAGCGCGCGCGTCCAGGCCTCGAGCTCGGCCCGATTGGCCATGGGCGGCGGCTCGGCAACCGCTACGCTTAGCAACGACGAAAGCCTCTCATCGACGGCGCGCAAGTCGTCGCGGTGAACAACCCGGGCGGAGTAGAGATCGACGGCAAATAAGACTCCGATCAGGAGGACCAGATAGGTGAGGCCGAGCTTCCAGAAGAGCTTAGCTCGCACGAGTTTCAAACAAGTAGCCGGCTCCGCGAATCGTTTTCATGAAGGCCGGTCGTTGCGGATCGATCTCGATCTTCTCTCGCAAGCGGCGGACGTAAACGTCGACGCTGCGGGGCGTTACAAAACGTTCAGTTCCCCAAACGGCGTCCAGCAACTGATCGCGTGTAAACACGCGGTTTGGTCGGGACGCAAGGAAGTATAGCAAGCGAAACTCGAGCGTACTCATGGGGATGGCTTTCCCGGACCGGGTTACCCGATAAGCGGCGGGGTCGATGCGCAAGGTGCCGACTTCAAGCATCTTTTCCGACGGCGTGCCGGGTTCTGAGCGCCGTAGCAGAGCCTTCACGCGCGCGGCTAGTTCCCGCGGGCTGAACGGCTTGGTCACGTAATCATCTGCCCCGAGCTCCAAGCCCACGACCCGGTCGGCCTCCTCGCCTTTTGCGGTCAGAATGAGGATGGGCAGCCGGTTCAGGGTCACGTCCCTGCGGATCTCCTTACAGATGTCAAGGCCCGAGATCTTCGGCAGCATGAGATCGAGAATGAGCAGGTCGGGGGGAGCCTTGCGGAGTTGGGCTAGACCCGTCGCGCCGTCGATGCTGCTCGACAGCTGATAGCCCTCCTTTTCGAGGTTGTAGCGCACCAATTCGACGATGTCTTTGTCGTCTTCGACGAGCAGAATTCGTTTCATGGATTCTCAGAGAGTTTTGCCGACCACACCATACGGAAAAACCACTTCCGAAGCAAGCCGCCGAGCGGCATTGCGCCGTTCTGTAACCGAATATTTATGCGCGCTTCACAATTGGAAAACCTTAGGCGGGCGAAGCCCAGCACTCGCGAATCGAACCCCTTAGGTAAGGGGCTCAAATGACTGCACCTACGAGTAGGGGGAACCTGCTTCCTTACTCCTCGGCCCACCGTTCGCTCGATTCCGGTATCAGACTGCCCGGACGCGAGTTGCGCCGACGATCTATAATCGAGCGCGAGTTCGCCATGACGAGGGAAGATCAATTGATCGAAAGGATTCGGCGCGCGGTCCCCTCGGTCTGGGGCCCCTCGAAGCGAGGCGTACGCCTGGGCATCGGCCATGACGCCGCCCTTCTCGCGGCCGGAGGCGGGTTCGGGTGGGCGGTAAGCTGCGACGCATTCCTCGAAGGGATTCATTTCTTCGCCGATAGGCACCCTCCGGACTCGGTCGGCTACAAGTCTTTGGCGCGTGCGGCCAGCGATTTAGTGGCCATGGGCGCCAAGCCGGCCTATTTTCTGTTGACACTCGGGTTGCCAGCCAAGCGCACAAAAGGCTGGCTCGAGAACTTCCTGCGCGGTGTGGCGCGCGCCGCTCGGTCGCTCGATATGCGTCTGATCGGCGGCGACACAACCAAGGCTCGGTGGATCACGGCGAACTTGACCGTATTCGGGCGACTCGAAACGGAAAGCGTGGTTGGGCGAACGGGCGCCCGACCGGGCGACCGCCTCTATGTCAGCGGGACGCTCGGCCGGGCGCAGCTTGGCCTTGAGTTAATGCGCAGAGGTTACTCGCGCAAGCGGGCGCTAGCCCCGCAGCTTGCACCACACCTTTATCCGGTCCCTCCGGTCGAGCTCGGGATGTGGCTTGTGCGAAATCGCGTGCCATCGGCCATGATGGATCTCTCCGACGGCCTTTCGACCGACCTTACGCGTTTGTGCCGGGCGAGCGGCGTTGGCGCGAGGATCCGAGCCGAGCGAATTCCAGCCGTTTCAATTTCGCCGCTGGTCCGGAAAATTCTCGGCCATGCTGCGCCGGCTCTCACCTCGCGCAAAATGGCTCTTGACGGCGGCGATGACTACCAGTTGCTGTTTGCCGTGCCGCCCAGACGCCAGCCTAAACTGCGCAAAGCACCGGGATTCTCCCGGTTGACCTGTATTGGAGAGACCACCCGCGACCGCCGCGTGCTCATCCGCGATGAGCACGGCCGGACCAGGCGCCTCGACCCTGCGGGTTGGGATCCCTTTCGCCAGAAGCGGCCGAAGAAAACCTAGGGCAGCAGCCTCCCGTTCATAACCCGGGGACAAACACACGCTGCGCGTAATGAAGCGCCACGCTGCGCTCCTCTAGGCGAAGGCTGATGTCGCGCAGCTGGCCTTTCCCGCTCGTGCTGCGAGGCACATCGAAGCGCACGAGGTATTGATGGTTGAGCGCCATTTGCAGCTGACGCAGAATCGGAATGAGATTGACCGGCGCCTGGAGCCCCTGGAAGAACGGGATGCCCCCGCTGTTTTCGGCCAGCTGCGTCAGGTTCTGCCAGGCAATATCCATGCGGAAGCGCGTGTTGGCAAGGCCGGAACCTCCCGTATAGATGGTGTAGACAACGACGCCCGCCGTCTCGGCGCGCGCGATGGCTTTCGACGCGTAAGGATCGGCGAGGCCGGGATAGAGGTAATCTACACCGCTCGTCATCACCAGCATTTCGTGGCGCATCCCGTTCTGAGGCCAGTGCGAAACGAAATCTCCTACGGAAAGGTAAATGCTCGGGGAAACGCTGGCCGCGCGGCCTAGAGGCAGACGAAGTTTTTGTGCTACGGCTTCGTGGTCGGAACTGAAGTTAGCCGCGGTTCTTGTCGTGCCGCTTTGCGCGTAGAAGATACCGACCTCGGTCGTCGGCGGCTGCGAGTTGATGAAGTTTTTGATTTCGTTGAAATGGATGCCGATCGTACTCGGGCTGTTCGTGTCATCGATCAGGATGGCGAATTGCATGCCGGCGTGATCACCTTCGGCACGCATCCACGATGACACACTCTGCCGCGCCTTCTCGACGTACACATTCACATCCTGCTGCACAATGGGCGGCGGAGCAGAGAAATTGGGACCAAGGGCAGTGACTACGGTCGTGACCGTCGCTGGGGAAGAGGATTGGCGGGCGGGGCGTGAGGATGCCTGGGACTGGCCGGCCGGCCCGGTGGCGGAAAAGAGCACGAACAGAAGCAAAGGAGTGAACTTCCGCATGGGGCACCTCCTTACATACTAAGATGCGAATCGGAAGGTGATTGTTACCTTTCCGCTGCGGGGGTTCTGGCAGAGGAGGCAAAACCCGGGGGTTCCTCTTTCGAGTTCGGGCACAAGCAAGTCCCGGCCCGAGGAATTTTGCATTGAACCGTGAACCAGGCAGACGAGCCTCACGGCGCGATGGACTAGATTTGCGGGCAGGCTAGAACGCAGGCGAGAGGCGTTTGCGGCGCTCGATCCATTCGGCGCTGGCGAAGATGCGCGGCGTCAGCTCGATCAGGCGCGGCAGCATGTTGAAGACCCCGACCGGTCCCCACTCGACTCCCTTGCGCGTGCGAAAACCGCGGCGATTGAGTTCTTCGGCGACTTTCGAGAGGGAAATATCCTGGATGATCAGCTCCATCATGGAGAGCAGGAACTCCATCTCGGACGGATTTTCCTCGAGCCGCTCGGAGCCTCCCGCAACGCGTAACCCGAAGGGCGCCTCTTCAAGACTCACTTCCATCCCGGGCGGTTCGGGGCCCTCATCGGAGCCGCGCTCCCATTCAACCTCCCATTCAATTGCGGCCAGGCGCCACCCTTGCTCCTCGCGCCTGCGGATGTAATCGGCGTCGATCGGACCTCTCACGGCCTCGCGAATCCGTTCGAACTTCGCCATGTTGGCCTCCTTCGCATGCGGGCAATCGAAAGCGAAACGGCCCTAGCACCGGCCCTGTCTACTCATAGCGCAGAGCGACCATGGGGTCGACCTGCGCGGCTCGGCGAGCGGGAATGTAGCACGCGGCCAGCGCCACGAGCGCGAGCAGGAGAGCGACCGCTGCAAACGTGAGCGGATCGCGCGCACCGACGCCGAACAGCAGCGCTCGGAGAAGCTGCACGAGGCCGAGCGCGGCCGCCGTGCCGAGCGCGACGCCCGAAATGGTCAGCTTCGCCCCGTGGTTCAGGACGAGGCGCAGCACGTCGCCGTGTTGCGCACCGAGCGCCATGCGAAGACCGATTTCCTGGGTGCGCTGCGTCACCAGATAAGCCATCACACCATAAATTCCGACCGTAGCGAGCAGGAGACCCAGTCCGGCAAAGACGCTCAGAAGCAACGTTTGCGCGTTTGTGTCCTGCATGTTGTCGGAGATCACCTGCCGGATCGTGCGCGGCCGCCAGAGCGCGAGTGTCGGGTCTAGATCACCGAGTTCGCGACGAATCGGCGCAAGCACTGTTTCCTCCGGGTCGACCGCGGTTCGGACGACCAGGTGAGTGCCCATGCCGCCCCAGACCAAAGCGGCAGCTAGCGGCATGTAGGCTTGCGGAATCGCCTTCTCGCGAATGCCCCATTCCTTTACGTCCGTCACCACACCGATGACCGTCATGGGCAGGAAATTCTTAAACACCTTGCCAATGGGGTCCTGATTCGGCCAGAACGTTTGCGCCATGGAATGATTGATTACGGCCGGAAAGCCGAGACCGGCCGGCAAAGCGTCGGGAGACTTGCCGGATTGGATGAGCTCGAATGCCTGGGCGCCGGCCTGGGCCGCGTGCTGGGCGTCTTGCGCATTCAAGTTTCTGCCCTCCAAGAACGGAATGCCCATGACGGCAAAATAATCGGGACTGATATAGGCCCATTCGACGAGCTGACTGGCGTGGGCCGGGTTCGTATCGCCGGGCACGGTCACGTATCCGTTCCTGCCGCCCTCAAGCGGCAGCGTTGTCGAGATCGCTGCGACCTTGACGCCGGGAACGTGAGAAACCCGGGCGAGGAGCTCATCGTAGAACGAGCGGCGCGATGGAAGATTCGCGTATTTCGTTTCGGGCAGGTTCAGGCCCATGGTCATAACGTTCTCCGTGTGCACGCCGATGTCTGCGTTTCGCATGCCCGCGAAGCTCCGCAGCAGCAAGCCGGCGCCGACCAGCAGGGCGAGAGAAATGGCAATTTCCCCGATGACCAAAGCGTCGCGGAGAAAACGGCCGCCGGAAGGGCTGACAACAAAGGCAACGCCAGACTTCAAGTCTTCGTTTAGTTTGGTATCCGTTGCCTGTAGCGCGGGAGCGAGGCCGAAAAGGATGGCCACCAGCAGTGTCAGGCCCACCGTAAAGAGCAACACGGTCAGGTCGAGTTGAACGGGATTCTGGCGAGGAATGGGAATGCTGTCCGAGGTTCGGACGTATCCGACGAGCCACATTGCCCCTGTCAACCCGACCAGCGCACCCATGGAGGAGAGCAAAAGGCCCTCCGTCAGCAACTGCCGGATCAGCCGACCTCGGCTGGCGCCCATGGCTTGGCGGATAGCCATTTCTCGGTGCCGTTCGGCGGCCCGGGCAAGGAGCAGATTGGCGACATTTGCGCAGGCCACGATCAGTACCAAGGCCACAGCTCCGAGTAGAATCAATAGCTCCGGTTGGGAGGAGGCGGTGAGCACTTCCTTAAGCGGGGTCACGACTGGCAAAGCGTCCCCGTCCGCATCGGGAAACTGTTTTGCGAGTTGCTTGCAGATGGTGGTGAGGTCCGCACGAGCCTGGCTAAGTCCGATGCCTGGCTTGAGGCGCGCAACCGCGCGGTAGGAATGCGACCCGCGCGGACCCAAAGCCTTGGGAGTCATGTCGAGGGGGGTCCAGATGTCGGTCGCTGCCGGGAAGTTGAAGAACTCGGGCATTACGCCGACGATCGTGTAGGACTCGCCGTCTAAGGCTATGGCTTCGCCGACGGCGGCACGCCCGCCAAAGTGCCGTTGCCAGAATCCGTAGCTCAGAATGGCCACGTGATTCCTGCCTTGGATATCCTCCCCGGTAGCAAATGACCGGCCGATACGAGGCTGAACGCCCAGCGTTGAAAAGAAATTTGCCTGCGTGTGAACGAGAGTTGCGCTCGCCGCCAGTCCCTGACTGCTTGTGTTCGCCGTGCCCGTCCAGGAATAAAGGCTGGTGGCTTCGAAGGTGTGATTGCGGGATTGCCAATCGAGATAGTCGGGTCCGGTGAGCGGATAGCTGCCGGGCGAGGCCTCGGTCACGCGAAGATAGACCAGGCGATGAGGCTCGAGAAAGGGAAGGGGTCGCAGAAGCACGGAGTTGATGACGGAGAAGATGGCGGTGTTGGCGCCAATGCCCAGGGCGAGCGTCAGGACGGCCACAAGCGTGAATCCGGGCGACTTCAGCAACATCCGCACGCTGTAGCGAAGGTCTTCTGGGAATGCTGGCATTCAAGTTCACCCTTCAGCGACCGTGGTCAAGCCTCGGCCGGGCGCATTTACGCGATGCTCCCAACACAATCCCACGCCAGGTTCGGCAAATCGTTTGCCGTCCCATTCAACCTAAAACGAGCAGAAAACGCAAGATTTAGCCAAGACACCGGGCTCCCGAAGGCTGGGTGTCTGGCCAATTCTGGGATATAGTGTCGCTCAACCGGACAGCTTGCCGGCAGACGTTACCAGGGCCAGGCCGAACCTCTAGTTCTCAATTCGGCGGAACCATTCTCGCGATCCGAGCGTCTTTAATACCTCGCGAGCCCCTCGAAACGTTCACTGCGTGTGGTATATCGGGATAAATGAACGCCATTGACCTATCGGCGGACGTGGGATTGGTCGCCGTGGGCCTGGTTACCGTGAATCTGGCGATCGGGCTGCTGATTGCTGTCAGGTATAGCCCCTGGCGGTATTGGCCCCATCGGCGGTTCAACATCTTCGCGCTGCACAACGGGACTGGCTATGGCGTGCTCGGGACGTCGATCCTGCACCCGATCGTGCTCCTGTTTTCCTCTACGGCCCGATTCCGCTTGCTTGATGTGATCTATCCCGTGCACTCGCCGAGCCAGCCGCTTGAAAACACGATCGGCGCCGTCGCGCTCTATTCGATCGCGGTTGTAGTGATCACCTCCTATTTCCGATTGCGCCTGGGGCGGCGGCTTTGGAAGTCGTTTCACTTCGTCATCTATGCGGCCGCCATCGCGCTGTTTTGGCACAGTTTGTTCACTGATCCCAACCTGAAAAACACGCCCCTCGATCCCTTCGATGGCGAAAAGGTATTCATCGAGATTTGCTGTTTGCTGATTGTCTTGTTCGGATTTCTGCGCTGGCGACACGGCCTGCGGAAGGCACGGGCGCGAGCCAAGTCTCTTGCGACCTCCCCAACCCTCTAGCCTTGATTCCTCCCGACCGCTCGGAGCATAAGGGGAATCGAATCCCGTATACTGTTCCTCGGGTTTTCGGACACCACTCGAGTCGAAGCGCATGGCTGAGATCGCAAAGGACGACGGAAGAAAGTCTGCCAAACAGACCTGGAAGCTCCTGCCGGAGGTTTGGGCTCTCATCAAGCCACGCCGGGCAATTTTGGCCGGTGGATTCCTGCTAATGGTTACGAACCGCGCCTCGGGGCTCGTCCTGCCGGTTTGTTCCAAATATCTGTTCGACAACGTCATCATCAAACACGAGACACACCTTCTCTTTCCGATCGTAGCCGCAGTGCTCCTAGCCACGGTGGTGCAAGGCGCAACGTCGTATTCGCTGACGCAAGTGATGTCCAAATCGGCGCAAAGGATGATTACCGATATGCGCATCAGCGTGCAGGCACACATCGGCAAACTGCCCGTCGCGTTTTACGACGCGAACAAGACCGGCGTGCTTGTTTCGCGGATCATGAGTGATGTGGAAGGCGTGCGCAATCTGCTGGGGACGGGCCTGGTCGATTTCGCAGGCGCCATCATCACCGCCATCTTCGCGCTCATCTATCTGTTTCACTCGAGCGTGACGATGACCCTGGTGGCGTCCTTGGTAATGGCGGCCTTCGGCGTGGGCGTGAGCCGCGCCTTCAAGTTCATCCGTCCGATCTATCGCGCGCGGCCAAAGATCAATGCCGAGGTCACCGGACGCCTTGCCGAGTCGCTTGGCGGTGTGCGCGTCGTGAAGGGCTATCATGCCGAGGAGCGCGAGGAAAAAGTCTTCTACGGCGGGGCGCATCGGCTGCTCGACAACGTGCTGAAAACTCTGTCGGCTACTTCCCTGCTGAGCCTGGCGGCCACGGTGGTTGTGGGGATCATCAGCGCCGTGATTATGCTGATCGGGGCGCACGAAATCCTCTCCGGAAAAATGACCCCAGGCAGCTTTATCTCCTACACTATGTTTCTGGCCATGTTGGTTGCGCCCGTAGTGCAGATTTCGAGCATCGGCCCGCAAATCACCGAAGCCTTGGCAGGGCTTGAGCGCACCCGAGAGGTGATGACGGAAAAGCCCGAGGCTGGCGACCCGGCGCGCACGATGCCCCTTGAACGAATCGACGGGCGCGTCGAGTTCGAGCGAGTGGCCTTTTCCTACGACTCGAAAGTCCCTGTCCTCGACGACATCAGCTTTCTAGCCGAGCCGGACACCGTGACGGCGCTTGTCGGCCCATCAGGGGCGGGCAAATCAACCATCATCGGATTGGTCGCCGCCTTTTACGCCCCCACACGAGGTCGCGTGCTGGTTGACCGAACCGATCTCTCCGGGGTGCGGCTGGAGACCTACCGGACACAATTGGGTGTGGTGCTGCAGGAGAGCTTTCTCTTTGATGGGACCATCCGCGAAAACGTGGCGTTCGGGCGGCCGCGGGCCACCGACGAGGAGGTTCTTGCCGCATGTCGCGTGGCGCGAGTCGAGGAATTCGCCGAAACGCTCGAGAAAAAGTACGACACGATCGTCGGTGAACGCGGCGTGAAACTTTCCGGCGGGCAAAAGCAGCGCGTCTCGATCGCCCGGGCCGTGCTGGCAGACCCTAGAATACTGATTCTGGATGAGGCCACCTCGAGCCTCGATTCCGAATCCGAAGCGCTGATTCAGGAAGGGCTGCGCTATCTCATGCGCGGACGAACCACCTTCGTCATCGCCCATCGGCTTTCGACCATTCGACGGGCGGACCAGATCCTGGTGCTCGAAGCGGGCAGAATTGTTGAACGCGGCACCCACGAATCACTTTACGCGGCCGAGGGACGCTACTACGAGCTGTACACGAAACAGCAGGGCATCGAGGACAATCTATTTCTCGCCCCCGGCGAGGGGTCAGACCATCCCGACGAGCCAGGCGGCGACACCGATGAAAATGGCCCCGACGGCGAGCGAAATCCCGGCTTGAGAGAGGCGATTCGCCTCCTCCGCGGTTCCGGGGCCTCGGCCTCGGAAGTTTAGCCCAGCCCGACTTGCCCAACTCCTCAGCCAGGCCTCGATTGCGGTCTTCTCTTTTTGAGGCGGACCGTTGGCAGATTGGAACAAAACAGGTAGTCAACTACCTGGGCTCGAGGTACAGGCGCTCGGGTGACAGGCTCGTCCATCCGAGTCGCCAAATAAGCCACGCAAAACAAGCAGATTACCCGCGCGGAGGGTTTCACTCGCCTGGGGTCTCAGTCCTTCCAAAGTGCAGGTCTCGTCGAGACTCGGTGAACAGGTGAACTGTCCTGCCCCATATTTGTTCCGCTGTCCAGTAGATGGCCGACAAGCCGGCCTCCTACACTGTGCCTGCCATGAGTCCACGAGTAGGTGCGGGCCAACTCACGAGCAATGATAGAGTTACAAGCAACTTCCGAAGTCTGGGTGCCCGCTTCGGAATCTTCGCGTCGAGCCTCCTCCTCGTGATGATGGCCGGTTCAGGCTGCGCGGGGCTTGCCGGGCCGAGCAGCTCAACCAATGCCAATACCAATAATGGTTCGCAGGCAGCGATCGTTGCCAATCCATCGAGTTTGAAATTCGGTGATGTTTCCGTCGGCACGACGAGCAGCCAAAGCGTCACGCTGCAGAACAACAGCAGCTCGAATGTGACCATCTCGAGCATCAGCGTTAAGGGCGCAGGATACAGCACGTCAGGAGTCAGTTCGGGTGCAATACTCAGCCCGACTCAGACCGCTACCCTGAGCGTTTCCTTCGAACCAGCCTCGAACGCAACGGACAACGGGAGCATCGCCATTTCTAGCAACGCGTCGAATTCACCCTTGTCGGTATCGGTGTCGGGCACCGGGGTCACAGGGCACAGCGTCGCCTTGACTTGGGACGCCAGCGGCTCCTCGGGCGTGGTGGGCTACAACATCTACCGTGGAACGGTCTCCGGCCTGTATAAGCAGCTCAATTCATCGCTCATAGCTCCCACCTCCTACACTGATTCGACCGTGCAATCGGGTGAAAACATCACCTACTACTATGTGGTCACCGCGGTAAATTCGAGCGGCGTAGAAAGCACGGATTCGAACCAGGTTACCGCCCTAGTTCCGTAGATCCGCAAGGGCCCTTCCAGCGATCCTTGCCGAAACCTCCCCCGCTGTACCCCAAGTGTACCCCGGGCCAGTAGTCCGGACTCGGGCTTCCTTTCACACTCCCTCCGGCGTTGATTCTTTTCTGAGCCCTGGGGGGCCTTTGAGCCGGTTGAACATTCTAGGTGCGTGTTTGGTTTTCATCATGGGACTCGGCAGTGCGGGCTGCGCAAGAATGATGGGCCCAGTCGATGCTTACCGGCGAGCGGCGCCGCTTGCCATCACGACCGTGCAGCCTGACTTCGGGAAGGTGCCCGTTGGCACATACGCTTCGCAGGTGATTCAAGTCAGACCGGCTGGGGACCAGGACGTCACGATCCGGAGTATCTCCGTTACGGGGCGCGGTTTCACCGTCTCCGGCCCGGCGGTTCCCGTGACCATCGCTGCCGGAAGCGCCGTGTTGTTTAGCGTCGCCTTTCGGCCAACCGCAGTGGGGGCGGATTCAGGAACCGTCTTAATCCGAAGCGACGTGGAGAGACCGGCGGTCGAAGCTGCGGTTAGCGGCACAGGAGTCAAGGCGGAGATCGACCTGACCGCCTCGCCTGCCGAGATCGACTTCGGCACGGTGAGCGTCGGGCACACGAAAGCCAGCACGGTCACGCTCAAGGCGGCGGGAAATGCGGACCTTGAGATTCTGCACATTATTACGAGCGGCCGAGGGTTCCATGTTGCGGGCGCGAGCGACGGGACAAAGCTGGCACCCGGCCAGGACCTCTCTCTTAAAGTCACATTTGAACCTTCAGTCAGCGGGACTGCAAACGGAAGCGTCGCTATTTACAGTAATGCTTCCGCATCACCGATCGACGTTCGGCTCTCGGGTTCCGCCCCGGCCAGTTCCATCAAGCCGCCATCGGTTCGCTTGCTATGGGATCAAAGCAGCTCAAGTGGAGTCGTCGGCTACTACGTGTACCGGTCGTCCAGTCAAACGGGGCCGTTTTCAAAGCTCGACGAATCCCCCGAAGCCTCGACGAGCTACACGGACACAAGCGTATCGCCGGGTACCACGTACTTTTACAAGGTGACCTCAGTTGATTCCGAGCAGGTTGAGAGTTCGTTCTCGAAGACGGTATCGGCAACGGTACCCGAGTAGCGGGCCGCGTCAAACGGCTGTTGTCTCCTCTCGCCGCGCGGGCTATATTCGAGCTTACCCGAGTCGGAAGTAATTCCATTTCATTCCGGAGTGGTGTTCGCGGGACGCGACGCCAAGGAGGGTAGGGTGCGCTACCTGGTGACGGGTGGTGCGGGTTTTATCGGGTCGAACATCGTGGATGAACTCGTTCGGCGAGGCCACGATGTGATCGTCATGGACGACCTCTCCGTTGGGCGAGAGGACAACCTCGCGGGCGTGCGCGGCAAGATCGATTTTCGCAAGCAGAGCATCCGTGATCCCGAAGCTTTGGAGTCAGCTTGCCGCGGCGTCGACTACCTGATCCATCTGGCCGCGCTGGCCTCGGTGCCTCGCTCGGTAAAAAATCCTGTGGAAACGAATGCTGTCAACATCGACGGCACTCTCAATGTGCTGGTCGCGGCGCGGAATCGGAAGGTCCGGCGCGTCGTATACGCCGCTTCCTCCTCGGCCTACGGTGACGCGGCAACTCTCCCGAAGGTCGAAACGATGCCGGCCGTGCCCGTTTCTCCTTACGGGGTCACGAAATATGTCGGCGAGCTTTACGCGCAGGTGTTCGGACGGGTGTATGGCCTGGAAAACGTTTCGGTCCGCTACTTCAACGTGTTCGGGCCCCGGCAAGATCCCACGTCGCAATATTCGGGTGTTCTTTCGCGCTTCATGCTGGCCGTGCTTCGCGGAGAGCAGCCGGTGATTTTCGGGGACGGCGAACAGTCACGCGACTTCACGTTCATCGACAACATCGTTGACGAAACTCTACGCGCCTGCGAAGCCGAGCAAGCTTCGGGAATGGTTTTCAACGGGGGCACGGGCGCGCGGATCACCTTGAACGAGGTCATCAAACTGCTCGAGAAGATCGCGGGGCGAACGATAGAGGCCAGATACGATCCGCCCCGCCCCGGCGACATTCGACACTCCCAGGCCGACATCCGACTCGCTGGGCAATTGCTCGGCTATCAGCCGCTCGTACATTTTGAGGAGGGGCTGCGACGCACCTGGGAGTGGTACAACTCTGTGTATGGCGGGCGAGGGAGCCGATCATGACCCAGCCGGGCGCACGCCAGAATAGGGACGGCCGGCGAAGCCGTCGCTATTCGCCCACAACATCGCGAGGACTAGGCAGCAAACGGACAGGAGGAAATCTGCCCAGGAAAACGCGCGCCCCTCGGTCCTCATGAACATCCCCTCCATGGCCAAAGGGGCACCCAATACGGCGCAAGCGATGAGCAGCGCCGTCTGTCGTGGGCTCGAGCAGTAGTTCCGAAGCGCTAATCCGAGCAGCCCCCCGGCTGGAAAGAAAATCGCCGCATAATAGATGTACCGGTAGCCTTCTAATTCGCTCTGCTTGACGCGTCGAACCAGGCTGGCCAAGGCAAGCGAAGGGCCCATGGGGCGCGTTTCAATTTTCCTCCCGTTTACATACAGGCGCAGGCTCGACCCATCATACGAGTAGAGAACATCGGCGGGGCGGGAGGTTCCGAGCAGGCTCGAAGTGGTCCAAATGAGCGGGCCGGGGTGAGACGCCGACACGGAATTGCGATACCAGAACACCAATCGTCCACGGTCCTGGCCGAGGTAGATGTCGGACTCGCCGGCGGGATTCGAAATCGAAAGAACCCGGCCCGTCAAGCTCCCTCCTTCGGCCGGCTCGAACACCACCCGGATCGAGAACTGTCCCGCTTGTCTCAGGCTTTCCACGAGTTTCGTGACTGGTTCGGCGGATATAGCCCAGGAAATTCCCGCCTCGGCATGGGGATCGGCGGCCGCCGCCTGGTAAATCGGCGGAGCGGATAGAGGGATGGGGAGTTCGGCATTTTCATGGGACCCCGACGGGCCGGAAAAGTCGAAAGCGACGAGCGGCGCAGCAGTTCGGGCAGGCTCGGCGCGAGTGAGCCTCCCTGCGACATCCTCGGGCCAAGCGCGATTCCAGATCTCGAGACTTCGCACACTTCCGTTCCAGTGATGGCGCCCGGCTGCATCGTTTCCGATCACAAGGAAGCAGTCCGTTTTCCAGTTTTGAAGGCCGGCCCGTTTGTCGAGTGCCAGCGCAAAGGAAAACCAAACCGCGAAATACACGAGCAAAACAGCGGCCGCTTTCGCGGGAGTTACCCAGCGGTTCAAACGTGCTCCTGCCGCCGACAGAATAGCGAAGACCCAGCTGGCCAGCAGAATGGCCATGGCACAGCCGACGAGCGATCCGGTCGAGTTAGTGACTACGTCCTCCCAGCCGGAATCGCGGGGAGGGATATACAGCTGAAGAAACTCGATGGTGTAGCTTACGATCGCTCCCGATAGCCATGCCCAAGCAAGAGCCGACCACCATGCCTTGCCGCGCCGGCGCAGTTTGGCGCCGAGCGCGAACCCGAACGGCACAAACAGCAGGATATTTAGAAGAACGTCCTCTGGCCCTCCGCCCTTATCCGTCGTGCCGAGCAGGAAGGGAGAGGCGCCGGGCAGCAACTTGGTAGGAGGATAGGAGAATCGGAAGGGATAGAGAGTTAAGAAAAGAATGCCGGACAGGGCCAAAAGCAATAAACGATTTGACCAGTCATCATCCGCATTTCCGCTTAAGGTGCACGTCCAGAGCTTCATTCGTTTTGAAGGCTGGTGACGAACCAATTTGAGTCTAGCACGAGTCCATATCGGTTTCCGGCCTTCGCATGCGTGTCGATGACCAGGCGGGCCGGGGCAGCAGCCGAACATCTGTCGAAGGGAAGCCGTCCGTGCGATACTTGGCCGTGCCGGATTGGAAAGTGAAACGGCTGTCCGTCCTAGCCGCAGCCCTTGCGCTTCTGAATGTAGGTCCGCTCGATGCCGCGGGCTCGCGGCACAAGGTCACCGTCAGGTTCAGCTACGATTTCAGAAACACCCCGCCGTGTTCAGCTACGCTCAGGCGCGGATGCGTCGAGCAGTTCAATCTCTACGACATCTCCGCCGGGGTGGCCCACCGCACCAAGCTCATGTCGATTCCGGTACCCAGCCACGTCCGCCGCGGGATGACCGAGATATCGGCGACCACCCCGCCGCTCTTGTGGGAGCCGGGTAAACACTTGCTTGCCCTGGTCGCCCAACTGCCCAGGGGGATCGAATCGGATCCCAAAGACTGCACCGTTTGGGTTCAAATACCGTAGACAGCCGCACGAGCCATCCGGCGAGGCGAACTTGGACTGGATCCGGGGAACTGCCGAAGAAATACTGAAATGGCCGCCATTGCGCAAATTTCTGAGCGGGGTCGAACAGACTCCGTCCGGGCGTCGGCTTCTGAACTCGCTCAGCGGACAACGCGGAGTTTTCTCGAGCTTCGCGGAGGGTTGGTCGGCAGCGCGGGCCACGGGACTCGCCGGGCACGAGGACTCGAGCGAAATCGACGTGCATCTCAAATTGTCGAAGTCCCTTCGGCCGAGCGATTACGCGGCCCTGTTCTGGCTAGCGGTTGCCGGCGGGGGAAAACTGAGGGTCTTTGACTTTGGGGGGAATGTTGGAAATCTTTACTACAGTTATCGCCCGTATCTGGAAGATCTGGGGCCCGTCGAATGGACGGTCTTCGACCTACCCTCCATCGTCGACCGTGGCCGACGAATTGCCGAGGAACGCAGGGCCGGCCGGTTGCGCTTTGCCGACTCGACCGCGGAGTTCTCGTCGAGTCAGGTCTTACTGGTTTCCGGAACGCTCCATTATTGGCAGGAGGCGATTTCGGAATTCATCCGGCAGTTCCCCGTCCCGCCCGAACACCTCGTCATCAACCGCACGCCGGTTCACGAGACGAGCCCTTCGTTCGTCACCGTGCAGCGGACCGCGGCCTGCGCATTTCCCTGCCTGGTAAGAAACGAAGGCGAAATGATCGCGGAGTTTCTGGCCCTCGGTTACCGTCTGATCAACAAATGGCCGGCGCCTGAGCTTCGTCTGGGGCTTCCCCTGTTTCCGGATCGGCAGGTGGCCCGCTTTTCGGGATTCTACTTTCGCCTCCGAGCGATCGGCGAGGGTTAGAGGGACGGCTCTCCTTCACCCCCGGGCGAGGCTTGGTCTGAGCTTTGCGCCTTCGCTTTTCGCATCCGGGAGCGCAGCCGATTGTAGCTTTTTTTGCCCCAGACAACGGGCGCAACCGCGCAGGACTTGACGGAATCGAGCAGCTCGAACCGTCCCGGAGGCGTTGGATCGAAGCCCAGTTTCCGCAAAAGGAAATTTGCGCGGTACGGGTTGGCTCTGAAGCGATCCTTAAACTGAAAATTCACGCTCAGGGAGACGGAAACATTCTGGTCGTTCTGAACCCAGTGAGGGCAGTTGACCGGAATGTGCACGCCCCTGCCGGGGGCCAGCCGATAGGACACCGCTCGGTCCTGCAGGTCGGGTTTGTAAACCGCGGCATTGTTGTCGACGGACCAGAACCGTTCGATTTCGCGCTCGGGCAGAATCTCGCGGTCCTCGCGATCAAAGACGTGGATCGTTTTCGTGCCGCGAACCTGCAGCAGGAAATTGCACTCGCGATCGATGTGGTAGGTGCTGATCCGGTTGGGTGAGGTGATGAAAATTATGATGTCTTGCTCGAGGATTCGGGATTGGATGTCGCGGCCCAGGAGTTCCTTGATTTCCGCAAGCCCGCGATCCAGAAACACCTTGTACTCGGGGTCGCGCTGGGCGGAACGGAAAATGAACCAGGCGCCCGAGCTCTCGATGCGCCGCAGGGCCTCCTCCGGCCGGAACTTGCGTTCGGGGACCGAATCCCACCGTTGTCCCACCCGGATTTCGCCCATATCGTAGTAAATGCCGCCGGGATTCGTCTTGAGCGTGCGTGCGGCCAGTTCCAGAAGCGCGGGAAGTTGAAGCAGAGGGTGGGAGGAGAGAGCGTGGCTCACCTCAAAACTCGCGCGATCGAACTTGCGCCGGAACTCAGAGGGATCGGCTTCGATCCAGCGTGTGAGAAGCGGACTGGCGGCCTTCATCGCCATTGAGAAAAGACCTCCGGGGGGTCAACTAACCTGCGCCGAGCACCAGGCAGGCCCGACCCTGGTACCTTTACGCCTCGATGATCAGACTGGCCTCATCTGATTTCGCCATGTGTCGCCGAATCTCGTCCGACAGGGCCTCTGCCCCAGCCCCCATGATCGAGAAATGGTCTCCCGGCACTTGGGCCACGGTCAGCCCTTCGAGTACGCTCCCCCATCCCAGGCGAGGATCCTGACCGAAACCGAACGATTTTCGCACGCCGCGCATGAGCAGGACGGACCAGGGATAAGGCTCGGGGTGGTAGGCATCGGCCGCCTGGTACAGGATGTCGATCGGGCTCATTCGCCGGCGAGCAGGCGTCTGACGGCCGCCAATCCCGATGGAATACGCGATGCTTTTCAGCTTGCCCTTGATGCGGCTGCGCACGTACTCGACGGCTTCCGAACCCTTCACCGCGCCGAGGTAGGCAAACTCGAATCGGGCCAGGCTGAGCTTAAGCTGGAGGGCGGCAATCCGCCGTTTCCATTTCGGATAGGCCATCTTGGCCACCGGGTGGGGCGTCTCGATCATGACAATCAGCGCCGTTTTCTCGCCCTCCGCGCGCAGCTGCTGCGCAATTTCGAGGGCGAGCAACCCATGCGAGCACCAGCCGGCGAACATGTAGGGGCCATGCGGCTGTCGCACGCGAATCAAGCGAACAAAATGTTGGGCGATCGAAGGAAGCGTTTTGGGATCTTGCAACTCTCGAACGATGGAATCCCCCATTCCCAGGCTATGGAATTCACGTCCTGCGCTCAATCGTTTGGTCAAGCGGCGAAAGGTCGGGTAACCGCCCAGATAGAAAAGAGGAATCGTTCCCTGGCCCATTCGCACGGGCACGGATTCCGAAGGGGGTTCGCCGCGCTCTCGCCGGACCAGTTTCGCTTGGCGCTCGATGGTCGAAGCATCGAGCAGCGAAGCCAGCGGCAATTCACTTCCCAGGCGCTCTTCGACCTGCTTTAGCAGGCGCACGGCCCGGAGCGAATGGCCGCCCAAATCGAAGAAATCGTCATAGATACCGATTTTTCCCCGTCCCAAGACGGACTCCCAGATCCGCACAAGCGCGCTTTCGACCCCATCTCTGGGCGCGCCATAGTCGGGCTTAGTCTGCTCGAACGAGGCGGCGGATGAAGCCCGGTTCGCTTGAACGCGAAGAGGCAAACTGGAAAGTGGCCGGTCCGGATTCGAGATCAAGGCCTCGAGCACGGATCGAAACTCGCCGAGGAAGTCCGCCATCGTCGCGGCATCGTACAAGTCGGGATTGTATTCAAGCTGAACCCGAAGCCCTTCGGCCCGTTCGATCACGGCGCACTGCATTTCGAAGGAGGTGCCGACGCTCAGCGTCGGCAACGGAGTAATCGCGAGGTGCGGAAGCTGGCGCGAGCGGAGGAAGGCCGCCTGATAGAGGAAATAGAACTGGAAGAGCGGATTGCGTCCGCGAACCGAACGCGTGGTCACATGATCCATAATGACTTCAAAGGGCAGTTCGGCATGGCTGAATCCGTCGAGGACCACCTCGCGCACGCGGCTGAGCGCCTGGCGAAGAGTCGGATCACCCGAGAGATCAAAGCGGAGTGCAAGGGGGCCGGCGAACGGTCCGATGAGAGGCTCGGTTTCTCTCAGGCGGTTGGCCACCGGCGAGCCGATCACCATATCCTGCTGGCCCGTCCGGCGTGCGAGCAAAGAGGCGAAGCAGGCGATCATGAGCATGAACGGGGTGGCATGCTCATGCTGGGCGATCGCTTTGAGGGACGCGGTCAAGTCGCTCTCAAGAAGCAAGGTTTCGATCGCGCCTTTCGAGGCCAGCCGGTTCGCGGGAGGGTGGTCGGTCGGCAAATCCACAATGGGCAAAGGCGGGGAAAGCCGTTTCGTCCAAAAATCCAGATGGGCCCGCGCGCCATCGGAGGCCAGCCATTCCCCTTGCCACGCCGAGAAATCTCCGTATTGGATAGCCAGAGGAGGCAAGTTCGGATCGCGGTGCTCGGCCAAGGCTTGATAAACCGACCACAGTTCGTCCTGCAGGATCGCTTGCGACCATCCGTCCGCGATGATGTGATGCATGCTTACGATGAGGACGTGATCGTTCAGATTCACGCGGAAGAGGCGCACGCGAAACCCGCTTCCGTTGCGGAGATCGATGGGTTCGGCCGCGGCTTGGCGCACAAGCTCCCCGAGCCGCGATTCCCGCTCGCTGGCCGCCACCCCTTCGAGGCTGGTCGCAGGCAATCGAAACTCGTGCCCGGGAGCCACCAGTTGCCTCAGCTGGCCATCGATTTCCTCAAACGTGGTTCGCAGGATCTCGTGCCGCGCGAGGAGAGCCTGGAAGCTTCTTTCGAGAATCTCCCCGGAAAGAGGGCCGGAAATGCGCACGCAGGCGGGCAGCTGAAACGCAGCGCTTCCCGGAAACAGATTGGACAGGAGCCAAAACCGTTCCTGCGCAACGCTGACCGGCAGGGCGTAGACGTCGCCGGGGGCCAGGTTTCCTTTCCCGCCCGCTCCCTGCGGAGCAGCGGACGGCGATCCGAGGGACACCCCGGCCAAGGAGGTTTCCCCTCCGGGCAGGGAGAAATCGGAGATTCGGCGATGCGGATTTGCCCGAATCTCCTCGAGCAGGTGCCGGAAATCCCCAAACAAGTTTCGAGCGCTCGTCTCCCTGTAGAGGTCGGTCGAGTACTCGAGCGAGAGCCTCCATCCCGCTTCGCGCTCCACCAGGAAGAAATTCAGATCGTAAAGCGCGCCCTGGGATTTCGAAGGCATGGTCGACAACCGAATGCCGCCGAATTCGAAGACGAATTGAGAAGCGTGCGCGTATTCGCGCTGGCATATGAAGTTCACACCGCAAAGCGGTTCGGGTAATTCCCTGCCCTCTTCGCGCATCCTGCCGAGGACGGTTTCAAAGGGGACATCCTGATTGGCCAAGGCTTCCCAAACCATGGCCTTCACGCGGTCCACGAATTCGGAAAACAGCGGATTGTCCTCGGCGCTCGTGCGAAAGATGACGTGATTCAGAAACAGTCCGACCAGGTTCTCGGTTTCCGGACGATGGCGCCCGGCGAGCGGAGAGCCCACGGCCAAATCCGAGCGTCCGCTGTAGCGGGACAGAAGCACCAGGCAGGCGGCCAGGGAAGTCGCGAACATCGTCCCGCCGGATTCGTGGCTGAACGTTTTGAGGGCCTCGGACAGCTCCCTGGGCAGCATCTCGGAAATGATCGCGCTCTCGAGGGTTGGTTCGGCCGGCCTGGGGAAATCCGGGGGCACTTCGAGACGCCGGTAGCCGGCCAGTTTCCTTCTCCAATAGTCCAGCTGTTTGAGCGTCTCGGGTCTCTCGAGCTGCTCGCGCTGCCAGACAACGTAATCCGGATACTGAATCTCGGGCTCGGCGAGGGGGGAGTCGAGGCCCTTGGCGTAGGCGCCGTAGATCCGGTCGAGTTCCTCCATGATTACGCCGATCGACCAGCCGTCGGAGACGATGTGATGAAGCGTAAAGGTCAGCACAAAGTGGTCGTCTCCTACTTGCAATAACCCGACTCGAACGAGCGGACCAGCTTCGAGGTCGAAGCCGCGGCGCGCTTCTCGGAGACAGAGGCGGTCCATCTCGGCCAGGCGTTCCTCGCCGGGCAGCCAACGGAGATCCTTGAAGTCGATTTCGAGGTGCAGGAAGGGCGCGATCACCTGAGCCGGGACTCCGTCGATCTCCGTAAATGTGGTGCGAAGCATTTCGTGACGTCGAACGATCTCGTCGAACGTGCGGGCGAGTAGGTCGAGGCGGACCGGGCCACGGAGTTCCCAACGAAAGGAAGCGTTGTAGGCGGGGTTTCCCGGGCGGGCTCGGTCTGCCCTCCACATCCGTTCTTGCGCGGGCGAAAGAGGGAAGGCGAATCGCTCGCCCGGCCAAGCCCCCGGGCGTTCGTCCTGAAGCGAGAGTCTAAAGGCGGAGTCGCGCGGGTTTGTCATCCCTTTGTTTGCGCCGTCCGAACCTCACGGATGAGTCGATACTTATCGCGGGCGACCGGCTTGATCGCGGCACTTGCTGCCGGGGCCGGGGCTCCGGAATTCTCAAGCTCCGCAATGACGCCGGCCACAGTGCGCTGCTCGAGGAGCAGCTTGGGCCCGATGTTCAACCCTGCTTTGGCCGCGCGCGAGGTGATTTGGAAGACGTGCAGCGAGTCGGCGCCAAGCTCGAACAGGCTATCGGTGACGCCGACGCGTTCCAGGCGCAGGACCTCGGCCAGTATGTCGGCAAGAATCTTCTCTTCCCGCGTGCGCGGCGCGACGTACTCGCGCGTTGTCGCCGCCGAAACCGCGCTGGGCGCGGGAAGTTGAGTGCGATCTACTTTCCCGCTGGGGCTCAGAGGCAGCGCTTCAAGTTCCAGGTAGGCATAGGGGATCATATGCGCGGGAATCTTCGTGGCGAGGTACTCGCGGAGGGCGGTGCCGGATACCCGGGAGCCCGGCCTGGCCACAAAATATGCGACGAGCTTGCTCCCGGTTTCACCGTCCGTGCGCGCCAGAACAGAAACTTGCCGGATGTCCTGATGCTGGGCGATGGCCGCCTCAATTTCGCCGAGCTCGACGCGGAATCCGTGGATTTTCACCTGATCGTCCAGCCGTCCGAGGAACTCCAGGTCGCCCGAGGGCAGAAACCGCGCCCAGTCGCCGGACTTGTACATTCGGGAGCCGGGCCGCTGGGCAAACGGATCAGGAAGGAATCGTTCCTTCGTCAGCTCCGGGCGATCCAGATAGCCCCTCGCCACGCCCGCCCCGGCGATGTGCAGTTCGCCGGGAACGCCGGGCGGCACGGGTTTTTGCTTGGCGTCCAGGATGTAGATATTGGAGTCCCGCAGGGGTACTCCAATCAGGCTTCGCGTTTCGTGCTCGATGTCGTGCGCCTCCAAACGACGATACGTCGAATAGACGGTCGCTTCCGTTGGACCGTACATGTTGATGATCTGCGGCGCTTGGTCGCCGTGCAGTCTGAGCCACGGCTCGAGGTTGCGGAAATGGAGCGCTTCCCCGGCGAGCATCACGTAGCGAAGATCCCCGAGCGGCGCTGGGGACGTCTGGTCCGCCTCGATGAGTTGGTAGAAGGCCACAGGGGTTTGGCAAAGTACGGTTACCTGCTCGCGTTTGAGCAGTGCGTGCAACTCGGCGGGGGAGCGCGAAAGCCAGTACGGCACGATCACCAGCCGCCCGCCGGTCAGCAAGCAGCCCCACATCTCCCAAACGGAAACGTCGAAGGAATAGGTGTGGAAGAGAGACCAGACGTCCCGATCGCTGAAATCAAGCCATGGCTTGGTCGCGCCGAGCAGGCGCACGAAGTTTGCGTGCGTGATCATCACGCCCTTGGGCTTGCCGGTCGAGCCGGAAGTGTAAATCACATAGGCAAGGTTTTCCGGCTTGGCCGCTGGTTCGAGGTTCGCTGTCCCTTCCCGCGCGATGGCCGGCCAATCGCGGTCGACGCACACGATTTCTGGCTTGATCTCCGGCAGATTCCGAAGCAGGCGCTCCTCGGTGAGCACGAGGGCGGGCGCGGAGTCCTCGAACATCATGGTCAGTCGTTCCCTGGGGTAGGACGAATCGATCGGCACGTAAGCGCCGCCGGCTTTCAGCACGGCGAGGAGAGCGACCATCATTTCGATCGAGCGCTCGAAGCTGACGGCCACGAGCGAGTCGGGACGAACGCCCTTAGCGCGAAGCACGCGCGCCAGCTGATTGGCCCGTTCGTTCAGCTCACCGTAGGTCAAGCGCTGGTCGCCTAAGGCGAGTGCCACCGCATCGGGGGCCAAGCTGGCCTGCCGCTCGAACAGCGCATGTATGGTCGAATTCACCGGATATTCGGTCCAGTTCGGATTCCAGGCGGAGATGAGCGAGTCCATTTCGGCCGGCGTCATTAAGGGAAGCTCGTTCGCCGAGAGGCGGACATCGCGGGCGGCCGCCTCCAGCAGGGTCTGGTAATGGGTGAGCCAGCGCGCGATCGTCGTGCGATCGAATAGATCCGTGTTGTAATCGCAGTCGATGGTGAGGCCTGCATCGGATTCGACGACGTTGAAGAAAATGTCGAAATTGACGGCTCTTTTCGGATTGGGGTCGACGGTTGTCTCGAGGCCCTCGAACGGGAGCCGGCCGCCGACGCGTTCGAGATTGAATTGCACTTCCATGAGCGGCAGCCGGCCGGGATCGCGCCGCATGGCCAGTCGCCGCACGAGTGTTCCGTAGGTGTACGAGCGGTGATCGTAGGCGTCGAGCAGTGTTCTCTTGACCTGCTCGAGCAGCTCGGCGAACCCCAGATCGGGTCGAAAACGGGTCCGCAGGGGCAGGAAGTTCACGCAGTGTCCGACCAGCTTGTCTTCTCCGACGAGCGATTGTCCCGCCGTCGGAACGCCCACCACGATATCGAGTTGGTTTGACAATCGGTAGAGCAGCGTCTGGAAAGCTGCGAGCAGAACGACGAACAGTGTCGAGCCGTGCTTTGACCCCATCTGCTTGATGCGCAGGTAGCTCTCTCTATCCATGTGGGCCCGGAAGGTTGCGCCGGGGTAGGTGCGCACCGCTTTGCGCGGACGGTCCAGAGGAAGTTCGAGCGCGGCGGGCAGATCCTTGAACTGCTCGAGCCAATAGGATTCAACCTCTCGATCGGCCCGCCCCTCCCGAGCCTCGGACTGTTTCTGCGCATACTCGGCGAAACTCGGGGCGACGGGCCGTTCGGCGGCGCGCCCCCGCACCTTCGCCGTGTAGAAGGCGGCCAGCTCGTCGAGCAGCACGTTGGTCGACCAGCCGTCGCAGACGATGTGGTGCGAGGTGAAAAGCAGGACGTGCTCGTTCGGCTCAAGGCGCACCAGTTGCGCGCGCACGAGCGGCCCAGTCGTGAGATCAAACTGACGGCCCGCGTCCTCTTCAATCAGCCGCCGAAGTTCCGTCTCTCTCGCGCGTCGCTCGAGCGGGGCCAAATCGATGACGGGCAGTTCGATCTTGAGTTCGCCCCGGAAACGCAGTTTCGTGCCGTCCGGATCGACCGTTGAACGCAGCGCGTCGTGGCCGTTCACAACGGCGTCGATGGCTTGGCCGAGCGCTTCGGCGTCGAGCCTGCCGCGGAGATACAAACTGAACGACTCATTGAACGAGCAGGACGCATCGTCCCCGACGCTGGCGGCAAGAAATATCTCGCGTTGCGGCTCGGTCATCGGCGCTTCGGCCACGAAGGTGGGGTTTGCCGAAGCCAACCGAGGCGGCGCGGGGGCCTTCGACTCGGCATCAGCCAGCACACCGCCCGCGCGCATTTCCGCAGCGGTCTCCTCGAAGGCGCGAATGATGCGCTCGAGGTCTCGCTCGCTGTGCGCGGTGGTCAGGAAGCAGGGGAAGCCCTCGAGAATGTGGATGCCCTTTTCGCGCAGGTGGTAATAGAAGAGGCTGCCAAAGCGGAAATCGGCCGGAAAGCTGAAATAGAAAATGCTCGAGAAGCTTTCGAGGCGAGCCGGAACGTTGTGGCGGGCCAGAATTTCGTTGAGGTTCTCGACGAGCGTCGCGGTGCGCCGGGCGAGCTGCCCTTGCAGTTCCGGACCCTGCTGCTTCAAGTGTTCGAGCACGGCCTTCGCCGCAGCCAGAGTCAAGGGATGGCGAACGAAAGTGCCGGCGAAGAAGGTCACGCCCGCCGAGGGATAGGAGTCATCGCCAAACTGCCACATCCCGCCGTCGAGCGCGTCCATGTACCGCGCCTTGCCAGCCAGCACGCCGATGGGCATGCCCCCGGCCAGAACTTTTCCGTAGGTCACCAGATCGGCGCGAATATCGAACAAGGCCTGACAGCCGCCCGGATGGACTCGGAACCCGGTGACGACCTCGTCGAAGACGAGACAGGTCGCCGACTGTTCGGTGATGCGGCGGATTTCTTTGAGGAACTCGACGGGCTGCAAATTGGGGTGCCGGCTCTGCACGGGCTCGACGAGCACCGCGGCGAGCTCGGTCGCATTCGCGCGAATCCATTCGAGCGCCTCTTCCGATCCATACTCGAGCACCACGACATTGGCGGCCTTCTCGCGGGGAATGCCGGGCGCAGCGGGAATGGCATGCGGCTGGCCGCCCTTCTTCGATCCCTTGACCAGGACTTCGTCGAACATGCCGTGATAATCGCCGGCAAAGAACACAATCTTGTCCCGTCCGGTCACCGTTCGTGCCACGCGCATGGCGGCGACGACGGCTTCCGAGCCCGTATTGCAAAACGTCACGCGCTCGTTGCCGGTCAGCTCGCAAATCAATTTCGCGACTTCCCCGGCGAGCACCGTTTGTGGCCCGATCTCGAATCCCTCCTCGAGTTGCTTGGTGATCGCCCGTCGGACGAACTCGGGCCGGTGGCCGAGCATGATCGGACCGAACCCGTTCAGGATGTCGACGTATTCGTTTCCGTCCACGTCCCACAGGTGCGAACCCGCCGAACGCACGGTCACGATCGGATACACCATCTCTTTCCACTCGGAACGGAATCCGGAGGCCACGCGGGGATCGGCCAGCACTTGCCGGTCCTGCTGTGTTCTGGCCTTCGAGCCCGCCGTGCGCTTCGTATAGCGCTCGACGAGTGAGCGGAGGTATTCGCGTTGGCCCGGGGTGAGGTCGGTTGATCGGGCGGCTTTGAGCGGCTTAAAGGGCGTATAGCCCTCGAGCTCCTTGGCTGGCTTGTCCGGCGCGCTTGGAAGCGGCGAGATGCCCTGGACCGGTCGCGCCGCGGAGGACGGAAATGCAGCGGAAGCGGCACCTCCTAGCGCTTCGAGCTGCCGGGCAAACAGCTCGTTCATCGCCTTGATCTGCTCCCGCATCATCCGTTCAACCGGCGACTCTGGCGGGCGAATGCCCTCTCTCGCGGGGACCTCGGCGGGCGCAAGGGGGATCTCCGCCGGAGCAGCCGCTGGTTCAGCAAGAGCCTCGGGCGGCAATTTCTTGTCCAGGAACTCAGCCAGACTCCCGATGGACGATTGCTCGCCGAGGAGCTGACGGAAGGTGACCTTCACGCCAAACTTGCGCTCGACTGCCTGCGCGACTTGTGTCAGAAACAGCGAATCGAAGCCCATCTCAAGGAAGGTGGCGGCGGGGTCGGCCCCTCTGAGGTCGCTGCCCGAGAGGTCCTCGAAAATCTCGCCTACCGCTCTTGCGATTCGCGCGCGGCGGTCGAGGCGCGTGGGTTCGGCTGGGGTTTTCACCTGGCTCGTGGCCTCCGTCGGGCGAGCATCGGCTCGCACCGGATCCTGTTGCGACACCTCGCTCGGCGGCGCAACGGCGTGTGGCGCTTCGAGCCAGTAGCGCTTGCGCTCGAAGGGATAGGTCGGCAAGGAAACTCGCTCGGGCTGTGTTCCGTGATAGAGGGCGCGCCAATTCGGCTCGACGCCTGCCGTCCAGAGTGCGCCGAGCGCGTACATTAGCCGGGCCGCATCGCCCTCGCCGGAGTACCCGTCCGAGAGCGAGCTTACAATCACTCGGTCGGCCGCCGCTTCGGGGTGCTGGCGCGCGAGCGTGCTGAGCACCGTACCGGGACCGACTTCGAGCAGGGCCGTCGCGGGATTTCCGAGTAACACCTCGACGCCCGCCGAGAAGCGCACGGGCTGGCGGAAGTGGCGCGCCCAATAGGCGGGATCGGTCGCTTCTTCCGCCAGAATCCACTCGCCTGTCACTCCGGAGACATAGGGCAGCTTCGGCTGATTCCGTCGAACCTCGGCGACGCGCGCCCTGAACGGTTCCATGATGGGATCCATCATGGCGGAATGAAACGCGTGCGATGTCGCCAGCCGCCGAGAGGGAATTCCCTGTTTTTCGAGCTGTTGCTGGAAATCCTCCAGGGCCTCGACGGATCCGGCCACGACGCACAGGCTCGGCGAGTTCACCGCCGCGAGCGACAGATGCCCGTTCAGCCTGGAGCGAAGCTCCTCCTCTCCCAGGCGTACGGAAAGCATTCCGCCCGCGGGAAGGGCCTGCATCATCTGGCCGCGGGCAGCCACCAGATGTAGGGCGTCTTCGAGCGAAAAGACCCCCGCCAGGCAAGCGGCCACAAATTCGCCGATGCTGTGTCCCAGCATGGCCTGCGGGCGAATGTCCCAACTCATCCAGAGCTGGGCAAGAGCATATTCGACGGTGAAGATAGCCGGTTGCGCGATGACGGTGTCGGTGACGCGCCGCGCGATTTCCCCCGAGTCTGCGTCCCCCGGATAGAGAAGATTTCTGAGGTCCACACCGAGCGCAGGGCGCAGAATCTCGGCGCAGCGGTCCACGGCATCGCGAAACACAGGCTCGCTCGCATAGATCTCGCGGCCCATATGCGTATGCTGCGAACCCTGTCCTGGAAACAGGAAGCACAGCTCCGGAGTTGTTTTGTCCTGCAGGCTGGCCTTGGTGCCCTTGGCCAGCGCGGCGACCGCTTCGCTTGTGTTGCGCGCGGCGACGGCGCGGCGATACGCAAAGCGGCGGCGACCGGTTTGCAACGTCCAGGCCAGATCCTCGAGGTTCTCTTCCGGGTGGGCGGCCAGGTGGTCGGCGAGGCGAGTGGTGGCGTGCTTGAGCGCCGTCTCGGTTCGCGCGGAAAGCACCAGCAATTCTGCCGGGCGAACGGCAGTCCGGGCGGGCCGATCGGGTGCTTGTTCAAGGACCACGTGCGCGTTCGTCCCGCCCACGCCGAAGGAACTCACGCCCGCGCGACGAGGCGGCTCGACCGATTTCCATTCGCTGCGCCGGCTGGTCACGTAGAACGGGCTGTTTTCCAGATCGAATTTCGGGTTGGGTTTGCGGAAATGCAGGGTGGGAGGAAACACTCCCTGACGGACGATGTGCGTCGCGTGGATCAGGCCGGTGACTCCCGCCGCAACGTCCAGATGGCCGATGTTGGTCTTGGCCGTTCCGACCACGCAGAATTCCTTGCGCCGCGTGTGGGCGCGGAAGGCTTGGGTGAGGGCAGCCAGTTCAATGGGGTCGCCGAGGGGTGTAGCCGTTCCGTGCGCCTCGATGTAGCCAATCGTGTCCGGGCTGATGCCCGCGGCGGCCTGCGCCATGGCAATCACGCGACGCTGCCCTTCGACGCTGGGCGCCGTGAATCCAACCTTGCCGGCTCCGTCGTTGTTGGTGGCAAATCCGCGGATCACCGCATAGACCTGATCGCCATCGCGAACGGCTTCGTCCAGGCGCTTGAGCAGGACCACCGCTACGCCGCTGCCGAAGACGGTGCCTTGGGCATCGGCGTCGAATGTTCGGCAATGCCCGTCGGGCGAGATCATTGCGCCGTCCTGGTAGTACGCTCCGCGCTTCTGCGGGAAGGTAATCGAGCTGCCCCCGGCCAGGGCCATGTCACAGTCGTAGGTGAGCAAGGCCTGACAGGCCTGCGTTACGGCCACGAGCGAGGTGGAACATCCCGCCTGGATGGTGAAGCTCGGGCCGCGCAAGTTGAGCTTGTAGGAGACGCGAGTCGCCAGGAAATCGCGGCTGTTTCCCACCATCTCGGCGTAATGGTCGACTTGGTATCCGCCCGTGAACTTCTCAAGGAAACCCGTCTGTGAGCACAGGCGCGAGAAGAAATACGTTTCCGGGCTGGCGCCTGCATACACCCCGATCGCGCCGGGGTAGGTTCCGGGGTCATAACCGGCGTCTTCCACGGCCTCCCAGCACGATTCGAGGAACAGGCGGTGCTGCGGGTCGGTCAGCTCCGCTTCGCGGGGATGCATGCCGAAGAACTCGGCGTCAAACAGGTCGGCGTCCGCGACGACCGATCGGGCGCGCACGTAGCTCGGATCTTGAGAAAGCTCCGCCGCCCGGGGAACTTCCAGATCTTCCGGGCGAAACTGCGAAATTACCTCGCGGCCCTCAAGCTGATTGGTCCAGAATTCCGCGACACTGCGGGCCCCCGGAAAACGGCCTGCCATGCCCACGATGGCCACGCCTTCGAGAGTTGGATTCCAGTCGCTCATCGGGGTCCGTGCGCGCGCTCCTGCTTCTCCCGCTCGAATGCTTCGCGCCGTTTCTCCGCTTGCCGCTCCACGTTCCTGAAGGAATGGCCGGCTGTCTCTGGCTGCTCGAGTCGACGGGCCAGTGTCCGAATGGTGGGAAACTCGAACAGATCGGTCACTTCAATTTCCCGGCCCAAGCTCTTCTGGAGATTCGAGTGCATGGCGATGATCATCAGGGAATCGCCGCCCAGGTCGAAGAAATTGTCGTCGAGGCCGACAGCGTCGACGCGGAGGATGCGCTTCCACAGGTTCAAGAGCGCCGTCTCGAGCTCCGTCGCTCGGCGGTCTGGGGAAACCGCTTCGATCGGCCGCGGTTGCGCAGGCAAGGCCGCACGATCGACTTTGCCGTTCGCCGAGAGCGGCAGTTCGGCCAGGGGTACGAAGAGGGCCGGGATCATGTAGTGTGGCAGCTTGCCGGCTAGATACTGCCGCAGGCCAGAGGGCGAAACGGCAGGCGTTGCCGAGGAAACGTAGTAGGCGACCAGGCGCTTTGATCCATTCCGGCCCGCATCGACAACCACGCAAACCTGGTTCACGTCGCGATTCATGCCCAGGACGGCTTCGACTTCACCCGGCTCGATTCTGTGGCCCAGAACCTTGACCTGGGTGTCCCGGCGTCCGAGAAACTCAAGCACGCCATCTTCGCGCCAGCGTGCCAGATCCCCCGTACGGTACATGCGCCCGTGCGGCTCGGTGCTGTACGGGTTGGGCAAGAACTTTTCGCTGGTTCCTTCCGGATCGTTCCAGTATCCGCGGGCCACTCCGTCTCCAGCCGCATAGAGCTCGCCGGTCTCGCCGGGACCGGCCAGCTTCATCTGTTCGTCGAGGATGTAGACCTGCGTATTGGCGATCGGCCCTCCGATGGGGATCGGCTCCGGCACGAGGTCACCGGGCTGGAGCGTGTAGCAGCAGGTGAAGGTCGTGTTTTCCGTCGGGCCGTACCCGTTGATCACCCGGCAGTCGGGGAGAGCCCGAAGAGCCATGCGGACGTGCTTCGGAGAAAGCACGTCGCCCCCGGCCAGGAGTTGGCGAACGCTGCCGAGGTCTTCGAGTCTTTGCTCGACCATCACGTTGAAGAGCCCAGAGGTCAGCCAGAGGGTCGTGACGCCGTGCGTGCGAATCTCCCGTCCGAGCCGCTCAAGCGAGGGTTTGACAGGCGGCATGATCACGAGCTTGCCGCCGTTGAGCAGAGGCCCCCAAATTTCGAAGGTCGCGGCGTCGAAGGAAACCGGCGCGAATTGAAGAAAAACCTCCTCGGGGCCGAACCGGCAGTAATGAGTGTTGCGCACCAGTCGCACGATCGAGCGATTCTCGACCATGACCCCTTTCGGCCGGCCCGTCGATCCGGAGGTGTACATCACGTAGGCGAGCGCCCTGGGCCCGCTCGCGGCCGGGGGATGCGCCTCCGGCCGCCCCGGCCGAGCTTCCAGATCGTCGACGCGCACCAGCTTGCGCGAGGCGTTCGCCCGCAGGTCGGTGCCGGGCGTCGCCCCCAGGAGAATCACCGACGCTCGCGTGTCCTCGACCATGAAAGCGGACCGTTCTTCGGGATAAGAAAGATCGAAGGGAACGTACGCCCCGCCCGCCTTGAGAACGCCGAGAAAAGCGACGATCATCTGGATCGAACGCTCCACACAGCAGCCCACGAGCGTTTCCCCTCCGACGCCCATCGCGCGCAACCCACGGGCGAGTGAGTTTGCACGGCGATCGAGCTCGGCGTAGGTGACTTGCGTCTCCCCCATTTCCAGGGCAACCGATCCGGGGTGTGCAGCAGCCACTTCTTCAAACACCTGCGCTACGGTTTTGTCGCGGGGGTATTCTGTCGCGGTTTGGTTCCCCGCCCGGACCCGCTCGGGCAGGCCCGCAAGCGCGGCCCGAATTTCGTCGCGAGTCGCGGCGCTGTAGTCGTCAGATCTCATCACAGTGCTTCGCCCATCTGTTTCGAGCCCGTTACGGCAGAAGGATCTCCTTCTCACCAAACAGCCTTTCCGCGGCGATTCCGCGCGAACGGCAAGTTTCGATCAACCGATTCGAGTGAACGATGGGGTTCGATTGGTCCGTGTACTTGATGCTCATCACGTAATTCAGCCAGGGCTCCTGCCCCATGGCGTACACGTAGACTTCCTTGCATCGAAGCTCGTTGACGATGGCCAGAGCGCGGTCGTAGTTCGAGCCGGCCAGTCGGCGCGAATGATCCTTCGGGCGCTCAAGCCGCTCGGTCAGCAGCGGCCCGTAGATCCACGATAGCGGCGCGCCGTCGCATTCCATGCCGACAAAGAACACGTCGACGTCGCCGATCTCGCGATGGATGTGCTCGTACAGCTTCGGCGAGACGTTGCAGGAATCGGCTGCAAAGAGCAGGGAATGGTTGCCCATGCGCAGCAGATAGGCCGATTTGGTGAGCACGTTCAGGTCGGCGTGCTCGCCGAGAAAGGGCAGCGCCCTGATCGAGCCGTGCGCGAAGGGAATCTCGTCCATTTCCGAGACTTCGATCACGTTCGGAAAACCGCACTGCTTGAGCAGCAGGCGCAGCGAGGGATCCTGCAACGCGCCTCCGCCATTGCGGGGCACGACGATGTTGCGGATGCGGTGCCGCAGCTGCAGGAGCGTTTCAAAGAGAATGTGATCCTGATGGTTGTGCGTGATCAGCGCATAATCGATTACGGGCGGCAGGTCCTCGTAGGTGTAACGCGAAATGTCGCTCTCATAGGTATAACTGAGCACCGGATCGAGCAGGATGCTCACCTCTCGTGTCTCAAGGAGAATGCAAGCGTGCCCGAAATAGCGCCAGCGCGCTCCCGGGCCCTCGTACTTGGCGTAGGGCCGGGGCTTGTCCGGTGTCAGGAAGGAACGGAAGCGCTCCGCTTCCGCCTCGCTGAGCGCGAGTTGGTCCCGGATTTGGGCTAGTGGAGCCGGCTCGTTCTTCATGCGGAAGAGCCAGTCGAGTCGCTCGCTTGCAAACGGGATGCGCAAATCGACCGAACCCTGCGCGTCCAGACGCGGGGTGCTCAAGACGAACGGGCGATCGTCGCCGGAAATCTCAGAGAGCATCAGGCTCTGCAGCGAGTCGTGATAGAACGGACTCTTGTAGAGCAGCGGCTCAATCAAGCGGAAGGAGGGATGCTGGTTGAGATCGTAGACGAGCTCGACGTAGCCCTCAAGACATGCGGGAACTTCCGCGTACAGCGGTTCGAGGCTGTATCCCCGGGCCTTTTCGCGGAGCAGCGCGTCAAGCGTCTCAATTGAACGCGAGAGGTGAATCAGATCCGCGCGTTCACGCAGTGTTCGCTCGCGCAAAGCGCGGACTTCCTCCACGCGATTCCGAGGGAAATCGATGAATGGCCCGCCGAGCAGGGCCGGATTCTTCGCCGCCGCCTGATGGCTTTCCGGAGACTCGATGTACGATTCCATGATGCGCAGATGGCGCTCGGTGAGATTTCTGGCTGCCGTGGCGGGCGGGATCAGGTGGGCCCAGGCGTACCAGCCGTTCACCAGGGGCTCGGCCATCACATTTGGCTTTAGGTAAAAAGAGGTCATCTCGAGACGACCGTCCGTTTCCGGGCATACTCCGTCCCGGCAATCGACGCTCCCGCCTCGGCAGAGTGCAAGTGGCCGACCACTTCGCTCGAGGCATAAGCTATTAAAACAAAGCAACTTACGGACGATTTTCGGGCTAAGGAATTCGGTCGCCAAGCTGGGATAGAGGAAACTGTTTTCCCAAAAGTGGTGCCTGGCATCCCCTCGGGTATGATTGTTAAGGGTTTAAGTGTACCAGCAGTAGCCCGAGCCGTGAACCACGGCCTCGCCGCGCTTCGTTCGAGCACCTGCCACGACAGGGTGCCCGGGTCAGAACCGAACGCTGACCTCGTACCCGGCAACCGATCCGTCGGCGGCGCGCTGGGGATCAATCTGTACGACCTGGAATGTATGCCCCTTCAGATCCTCCACATCGCGGCTCAGAATGTCATGCGTTTCCCGCTCGAGTTCCGGAGTCGCGCGGGCGGCCCGTTTTTGGGGCGCCAGCAACTTTGCATCGATGCGGTAGGTGCGGACTCGTCCGTCCGTTCCCGCGGCCAGGAACTGAACGCCCGATTCTTCGAATGGATTCGACTGTGGCTCATCATGGAACCATTTGCGCGGTGTGAACAGCACAAAAACAAGAATGGCGACGACCATAATGTCGTACGGCCAGCTTCCTCGCTCATACGACCAGAAAACAGTTCTCAAGATACCTCGCCAGAGCCTGCGCATTTCAGTGGATCGCGAGGCCGTTGGCGATCGCGCCGTCGCGCATATGCAGGATTCGCGTGCCGTAGGTGGCCGCATCGGGGTTGTGTGTAATCATGACAATGGTTTGGCCGAAGTCCCGATTCAATTCGCGCAGCAGGGACAGCACGGCCTCCGAGCTCTTGGTATCCAGATTTCCTGTGGGCTCATCGGCGAGCACAATTTTCGGTTCGGTAACGATGGCGCGGGCCAGAGCGACGCGCTGCTGTTCGCCGCCGGACAGCTCGGAGGGCTTGTGACAGAGCCGCTCGCGAAGGCCGAGGAGGTTCACGACCACGTCAAAGCGATGCGGGTCGAAACCGTTCCCGTGGATGTGTTGGGCGAGCATGATGTTGTGGTAGGCATCGAGCGTCGGCAGCAGGTTGAAGCGCTGAAATACGAAACCGACTTTGTGGCGCCGCAGGAGCGTTCGGGCCGCGTCGCTCATGGCGGCCAGATCGTTGCCGTCGAGTAGAACCCGTCCGCGACTGGCCCGCGCCAGCCCGCCAATGACGTGCAGCAGAGTCGATTTGCCGCATCCGGACGGGCCCATAATGGACACGAATTCGCCGGGCGACACTTCCATATTGACGCCCCGCAGCGCGGCCACTTCCACCCGGCCCGAGCGGTACACCTTCCAGAGGTTTTCGGCTTTAAGTATCGGCTCCAAAACGCGAGTCCCCGTCCCTTGGCCCCTCGAAGAGGAGGGGTTTGTCTGCGGAAAGAACGATTCTAGTCGCCTTTGCCCGTTCCGGCTAGCTTCTCCGCGCTTCGGGCCGCGCAGTCGGGAAGCCATCACTCGTAGGCAAGCGCCTCGACGGGATCCTTTCGGCTGGCAACCCAGGCCGGATAGGTCGCACCGAGCAAGCCGCCTAGCACGGCAATCATCCCGGAGAAGATAATCCATTTGGGCAGGATCAGGATGGTCATGGACGGGAACGTAGAAACGACGGCCCAGCGCAGCAAGAAACTGAGCCCGATGCCAAAGGCGATTCCGATCAGGGATAACAGCGTGGTCTCGCTCAGAATGATCTGAACAATATAGCTCTTCGACGCTCCGAGGGACTTTAGCACGCCGATTTCCCGGGTTCGCTCGATAATCGTCGTGTACATGGAAAGAAAAATCACCAGGAAGCCGATGGCTACGGCGATCGAGATCATCACGTTGATGAAGGCGTTGAGCCCGGGCAGATTCGACGAGGTCATCAGCGAAATGAAATCCTTCAGGGGACGAATTTCATAGCCGGGAAGCAATTGACGTATTTCATCCAGCGCCGCGGCGGTGTGGTCGGTTCGATCGCATTTTACGAAGAAGATGGAGGCTTTGTTCGTGGCCCCGGACATCTGCTCGAGGGTCTCAAGGAAGACGAACAGTCGAGCGCCTTTGCCATGCTCAACAATGCCGGCCACGTGGAAATCGTGCCCCAAGATATGCAGCGTCTCGCCGACCGAGACCTTTTTGCCCTTCGCGTACACATCGTCAACCAAGATGTCGTCGGCGCCCTCCAGGCCGTGTCCCGCGTGGAAGACAAAGCCGCCGGACACCGCGTAAAACGTGCTCGGCTGGATTCCGTAAACCACGTCGAGACCGTTCACCGAATTGAACTGCACGAGCACGGGCGCGACAGCCTGCACGTAATCCAGTTTGTCGAGTTTCCCGCCAATGGCCATGGGCATGGGTGCGCCGCTGAAGGCCGCCCAAATGGAGGCCGAAGGTGGCTGAACCATGATGTCGGCGCCCACGCCCTCGGTTCGCTTGGCCGATTCGGTGAGCAAGCCGGTGGTCAAACCGACCACCAGAATCACCAAGGTGACCTCGACACCGACTCCAATCACGGTGATTAGGGTTCGCACCGGCCGGTGCAGAACGTTTCGCACAATGATGTGGCCGATCAAGGTTTCTGCTCCGGCGCCTCGCCCACGTGAATCAATTTCGTTCCCGGCGGCTGGCTCAGCGCGAACTTGTCCGCCGTGACCGGCTGGTTCAGGGCGAGCTTCGTGATTCCAATCGTCAATGCATAATCCTCGATGGGACGCGTGAGGTCGATCTCGCTTGCAAAGCGGGCGTTGGGGACGCCGCTCCAGTTCCGGTATGCGACGTCCTCGGTCACGTTTCCCTCCGCATCATAAATCTGCAGGCGCGTGATCGCGAGATCGGTGCGGTCAAACCAAATCTTCCGGCGAACCCTCCATTCTGGGGAGCTCGCGACGACGGTCAAGGTGTAATAGCGCGCCGTCGTCTCGTCGCCGGCCTCGAACAGAACCGGCGCATCGGGAGGAATCTCGCTCCAAAAGAGCGCTTCCACCAGATGCTGAGGTTTCAAGTTTTCCAGCGGTCGCTCTGATGGCCGCTCGAGGTTTGCGGGTCCTTCGATGAACTGGTCCTTTGACGGTATGTAGATCTCGAACCGTTCGCCGTTGCTGGCCATGTCGAAAATGGTCGTCCCTACGATGGGCGCTTGGCCAATCACGCGGATTCGGTCGGGTTTTTGCGCCAGAATGAAGCCGCTCACTTCATGGTATTGCTTGATCACGCCGGAGTAAGCCGTGCCGGCGGTCAGTCTCATGGTCACGCCCAGATTCAACGATTCGATCGCATCCGCCTGCTGGTTATAGGAGGCCACGAGCTGCTGTTTGCTCGCTGTCTCGAGCGGTATCGGAGGCGCGCCAGGACGGGCTGCCGGCCGCTGCCGTGACGCGCAACCAGCCGCGCAAACCGCCGCAGCCAGAAGGAACACCTCCGAAAGCCTTGGGCCGCTCACTGTGTCTTGCTTGGCATGCACAAATACTTCAATTTAGCAGGCAGCACGGAGCGGGGTCAATCGACGGCGACGATTCCCTCCTGCGCCGCCGAGGAGGCCTCCCGAGGCCCCCTTAGATTATTTCCTTCTTCCGGCCGTGAAAGTTCCACTGGCGCCCCGAGCACGGCGGGCCTGGGTTCAGTCGATGTGCTCTCCTTCCTCGAACGATAGCTCGGCGACGGGCAGCACGTCGCGGTCGCCGGCGACCCATACGTAGAGGGTCGGCAGCAGGAAGATGCTCATGACCAGGTCGGCGATAAGTCCGCCGACGATCACAATGGCAAACGGCCGCTGCGAATCCGAGCCAATGGCGTGCGAGAGAGCGGCGGGCAAGAGTCCCAGCGTGGCCACGAGCATGGTCATCAGGATGGGCCGCAGCCTGAGGACAGCTCCTTCGATGGCGGCCTCCTCAATCGAGTGCCCGCGCGCGCGAAGCTGATTGATGAAATCGAGCATGATGACGCCCGTTTGCACCGAGACTCCGAACAGAGCCAGAAACCCGACGCCCGAGGAGACGCTGAAATTCGTCCCGGTCACCAGCAAGGCCAGCAAGCCGCCAATACGCGCCATGGCCACATTGGCCAGGATGAGGAGGGCCCACTTGAACGATTTGAACATGGTATAAAGGATGACAAAAATGATGAAAATGGTGATGGGAAGGACAACGAGCAGCCGCGCATCGGCTCGCTGCTTGCTCTCGTATTCGCCTTCCCAATCGATGCGATATCCCTGCGGCAACTTCACGTTGGCGCCGACCTTCTGGATGGCTTCCTCCACCGCGCCGCCCAGGTCCCGCCCGCGCACGCTGTATTTGACGGCCACGTAGCGACGGTTCGCTTCGCGGTAAATCTCCGAACCGCCGTCCTCCTCGTGAATATGGCAAAGCTGGGCAAGGGACACTCGTTCGCCGGTCGGCGACAGCAGGCGAATCTCCTCGATGGCCTCTTTCGTATCGCGATATTGCGGAAGATAGCGCAAGACCAGGTCATAGCGCGCTTCGCCCTGCAGCACCTGGGTCAGTGCATTGCCTCCCACCGCGGTCTGAATGGCGTCCTCGACGTCCGCGACATTGATCTGATAACGCGCGGCCGCGTCACGGTCCACGGTCAGATTCAAGTTGGGCTGGCCCAGCACGCGAAATACACCGAGATCGGTAATGCCCGGCACTTCGCGCATCACACTCACGATCTGATCGGCCTTCTCTTCGAGGATGTGCAGATCATCCCCATAAACTTTCGTGGCCAGTTCCCCTTTGACTCCGCTGACCGCTTCTTCCATGTTGTCTTCGATGGGCTGTGAAAAACCCCAGATGACTCCTGGGATCTTGCCGAGTTCGCGGTCCATGGCTGCAATCAGCTCGTCTTTATTCTGATGGAAAACCGGCCGCCACTCCTCCTTGGGCTTGAGGTCAACAAAGTACTCCGTATTGAAAAAGCTCGTGTGATCGGTTCCGTCGTCGGGCCGACCGGTTTGGCTCGTGCATTGGGGAACTTCGGGAAACGAGCAAAGGATTCTGCGCGCTCGGTCGGCGACACGGATGCCTTCGTCAGGGCCGGCGCTGGGGGCCAGCGTTCCGCGCACCCACAGTGCGCCCTCGTCCAGATGGGGCAGGAACTCGGAGCCGATGACTCCGCCGAACGCCAAGTAAAGCGCGAGAACGAGCGCGGCCACCCCGACGCCCACGGTCAGTCCATGCCAGCGAATGGCGCGACGAACCGCGCCGCGGTAGCGCTCGGTCAACCAATGCATGACGGGGTTGTGCCACTCGCGCGCGCCTCTGGGGAAAACCAGACTCGCCAGCACGGGGGAGACTACGATCGAGAAAAACAGAGCACCGGCCAGGGCAAACGCGACGGTCCAGGCCATGGGATGGAACAGGCGTCCTTCCACCCGTTCGAGCGTAAAAATCGGCAAATAGGCGGTGATGATGATGGCGATGGCGTAAAACACCGGGCGCTGCACCTCGTGCGCGGCGCTGCTGATTTTTTCGGCCACCGTTTCCGTACTTCCGTTTCGGTGGCTCAAATGGCGGACGATGTTTTCGATCATGACCACGGCGCCGTCCACGATCATCCCGAAATCGAGCGCGCCAATGGACAGAAGGTTGGCGGGAATATGGTTCAGGTTCAGGCAGATGGAGGCGAAGAGGAGCGAAAAGGGAATCGTGGTGGCGACGATCAGTGCGCCCCGCACGTTGCCCAGGAACAAGAACAGGATGATCGAGACCAAAATCATCCCTTCTGTCAGATTGTGGAGGACCGTATGTGTAGTGTAGTGGACCAGATCGCTGCGATCGACGAAGGGGGCAATCTGGACCCCCGGCGGCAGGATGTACTTGTTGAGCTCTTCGACTTTCTTGTGGATGCCTTCGAGCGCCGCATCCGCCGACGCGCCCTTGCGCAGGAGCACGATTCCGGAAACGACGTCGCCGTCGTCAATGACCTTCCCGTCCTCGCGATGAAAGGCCCTTCCGAACTGTCCCAGCCTGATCTTCGGTCCCTGGGAAACCGTAGCGATGTCCTTGACATGCACGGGGGTGCCATTCTTGGTGAGGATGACGGTCTGTTCGATGTCGTGGACGCTGTCGACCAAGCCCACCTCGCGCACGTTGACCTGCTGCAGACCCTCCTGGATGAAGCTGCCTCCGCCGTTCGCGTTGTTATTGGTGAGTTGCTGCTCGACCTGGGCGAGGCTGAGTCCGTAGGCCACGAGTTTATTGGGATCGAGACGCACCTGGTACTCGCGCGTGGGCCCGCCGAAGCTGTTCACATCGACCACGTCGGGGACCGATTTGAGATTTTTCTCAACCACCCAATCCTCGAGCGATTTCAGCTCCATGGGGTCATAGGCCGGATTCCTGCTGCGCAGGGTGTAGAAGTAGATCTGCCCGGCCGGGCTGTAGTCCGGCCCGAGCGTCGGAGTGAGGCCGGGAGGCAGATTGACTTGGTTGAGCCTCTCGAGCACGCGCTCCCGGTTCCATGAGTTGTCCGATTTGTCGGAGAAAACCATTTCGACGTAGGAGAGCCCAAACAGGGACCAGGAACGCAGGTGCACCACGTCCGGGACGCCATTCATGGTGATTTCAATGGGAATGGTGACCTGTTGTTCGACCTGCTCGGCGGAAATCCCCGGCCATTGTGTGATGACGTCGACGTAATTGTCGGCTACGTCCGGATATGCCTCGATGGGCAGATTGCGGAAGGCGACGATGCCGCCCGCAAACAGCATCAGCGTCACCGCCAGCACGAGCAGCCGGTTGCCGAGCGCGAAGTCAACGAGGCGACGAATCATCTATTGCTCCACCGTGTTTTGCAGCTCGAGCGCGCTAGCCACCACGCTTTCACCCGCCGCGAGGCCGGAAACGATCTCCTGCATGTTGCCGGGGAGAGTGCTCCCGGCCGTCACTTCCTGGCGCTTGAAGTGTCCGCCTCCGAGAGAGAGATAGACCCAGTCCCGATCGTGCAAGTGGAGAATGGCCGTGGCGGGAACGGCGGGCCGCGACACGGGCGAGCGGCCGTAGAAGGTCGCGGTGGCAAACATTCCGACGAGCATCCATCGCTCGGGATTCGCCACTTCCAGGCGAACCTTGGTGGTATGAAGGGTCGGATCGAGAACGGGCAGGATGTTGTCGATGCGCGCCTTGAAGACTTTCCCGGGATAGGCGTTTAGGTGGATATCCGCGTACTGGCCGATATGCACGGCGTCAAGATCGTTTTCATAGACGTCGCAGATCACCCATACGTAGGAGAGGTCGGAAATCGTGAACGGGTTCGGGCCGCCGAGCCCCTGCACGCCGGCCGCGTTGGTCACCTGCTGATCGGTGATGATGCCGGAGACGGGGGCCGTCACGTCGACGATGCCCGAGGGGTGATGCGGGTCGACGCCGAGCAGGCGCAACTGCTCGGTCGCCGTATCCAGGTCGACCTTGGCGTCCTCTTCGGCGTCTTCCGCCGCTTCCAGCTGGCTCCTGGCCACCGCCCCTTTGGCGTAAAGAATCTGTGCGCGCTCGAGCTGCACTTTGGCGAGCCGCTCGTCGTTGACGGCTTTGAGGTAGGTCTGGTAAGCGCCCGAGACGTCATTGCTGCGAACCCTCAGCAGCACCTGGCCTTTTTTCACTTGATCGCCCAAGCGCGCCCGGATTTCGACAACGCGCCCGGAAGCGAGCGAAATCACGGGTACCGCGCGCGCAATATCCGGCTGAACCACGCCCGTCACATTCAAGGCGGGAACGACCTTACGTTCGATGGCCGTCGTGAGCAAGAACCGTTCGGGATGTTCTACGGTGAAATTGCTCGGATCGAAATCGGCCTGAACCGTTGTCGGCGGCGGCGCTTCCTGCTGAGGATTGGCTGCTCCCTCATGGCAACCCAGAATCAAGACAAGCGGCAGGTACACGGCCCCGGCAAGAAGGGAGGCGGCACGTTTGCGCTTCACGGGATCACCTCCTCGCCGACGGCCATGTTCAATTGCGCTGCGGCCGCCAAATATGCGCCGATCAAATTCACATAACTCAGCTGAACGCCGCGGTAGTCGCTCTCGGCGTTGAGCAAATCGAGCAGCGAGGCGCCCCCATGCTCGTAGGAGAAGCGGATGGTTTCCCGAACATGCACGGCCTCGCCCAGATACTTCGCCTTGTAGGGCCGCAGCAGAATCAAGTTGCCCTTGACCATGGCATAGGCGGAATCGACGTCGCCGAGCACCTGCGCCTGGGCGGCATCGAGCAACCGCTCGTTGCGCCCGATGTCGAGCTGGGTGCGCAACTTCTCGCCTTGGTTACGGTCAAAGATGCGCAGGGGGATGCTGACGTCCACGCCGATGTACTGATCGATCGGCGGATTGCGGCCCACATCGAAGCTGAACGTCGGATCGGTCGAGCCATTCGCAACGGCGAGCTTGTGATTGGTGGTGGCTTGTAAAACGCTTTGCCGGGCGGCCCTCAAATCGGGGCGATTGTCGAAGGCGAGTTTGCGCAATTCATCGAGCCCTTGGAGCTGGTCGGTGTACTCAAATGGCCCGACCACGTCGAATTGATCGACCGGGGTGCGCTCGTTGAGCAGCAGGAGCAGCTGGATCTTGGCCGTTCGTAGGTTGACCTCGGCCGTTTCGACGTCCGATTCGTACTGGACGCGCTGGAGCTCGAGCCGGTCGAAATCGATCTCGGCCAGATCGCCGGCCTGATACCGATCGCGAGAGATGCTGAGCAGGTGGTCCCAATAGTTCAGATTGTCTTGGGCAACTTTCAGCACGGCCTTCGCTTCGAGGGTGCCAACGAACGCGCTGCGCAGATTGAACAGAAGGCCGCGCTCGAGATCCGCTTGGCTCGAGGTGGCGATCGCGGTGCCTTCCTGGGCGCTCTCGAGGCGCAGCTCCCGTTTGTGATCCCGCTCGTGCAAATAGGTAAGCGTGGCAGAAGGAAGCAGGTAGGCGAACGGCCCGTGCGTGGGCCCTCCGGGAAACGGATCGATCTGGTCGGCGAGCAGGGTCAGGTTCGGATTGGGACGCAAATAGGCCGTAATTTCCTCGGCTTTCGATTCCGAGACATTCAATTGCCCGGCCAGCAGCGTGGGATTGTTCTGCGCGAAGCGCTGACGCACCTCTCCCCACGTCAAGGGTGCACCGGTTTGGGCGTCTGCGCTCGCACAGGTCAACAAGAACAGTGCGCAGCTGAGCCAACCGAACGTCTTCATCTCCTGCTCCGTTTCTCGCCGCCAGATTCGCGGCCGGGCGTCCCGCGGGTTCCCGGCGGCACGAGTGTCTGCTTCCTTGAGAATTGTGTTTCGTCGATTGCCCGACAGAACGCGCGCGGGATGGCGCGCAGTTCAGCAGCGGGACGAGTTATGGCTCGTCGCAAGCCCCCGAAAAATCGGCTCACGACGTCCGAATGCCTGGACGGCTTTCGTCGAAGAAAAGCCCCGAGCCCTGAAGCCCTAGGCCTATTCGAGGAACAGGCAAAGAGCAGAGCTCAGACGAGGGCGAAAGGCGGGGCACGAGGACAGGTGAATCGAATCTTGGCATCGACGAGCGCTGAAAGTGCCGCCGGAGCGATCCGCGACACAATCGGCGGGGCGGGAGGAGCCGCGTCACGACCCGGCATCTCCGCAGGACTCGCGTGCGCGTAAGCGGAATGGCCCTGGGCGTGAGTTGCGCAGCTCAGAACAAGCGCGTGACGTCGGCCGCCACAATCGTCAGCCAGAATCGCGCTGGCGTGGAGGTCGTCGCTGAGCGAGACGGCAAAGAACAAGAATATGAGCACGCAAGCGAAGGCAGTCCATTCCTCGAGCGGCCGGCGGTCGGCGTAGCGCGGTTGTTTCCTCCACACGGTTCGCCACAGGCCGAAAGCGGCTAGAGCGATCAGCAGCCAGATAATGTTGAGAACCAGCTCCATCGAATACCTTAGATTGCGACAGTGCCCCTAGAGGTGACCCAAAACGAACGCCCAAAGGTTAACGCTATCCCGCCTAAGATCGTAGATTAAATTAAGAGTGGTCGGGGAGGGCAATAGGTTGTGTGCGTCGTTGCGCTAATGGGCAACGCTGGGCGCTACTGGAGCTTTTGGGAGGATGCGTCGTGGCAAATCAGGTTCTCGAAAATGGCCAAGACACGACGCCGGTAGTTGACCACCCTCTCAAGGAGTTGGCGCAAGTGCGGCTCGCGCTTGGTTTCCTTGTCCCACTTGGCCAGCACCGTCGCGGGAACCTCAATATCGCGGCGCAATTCCTCGGCCGAATGACCGCGCAGGAATAGTCCGTAAAAGAACGCAGCTTCCCTCTGCGGGAACTCGAGTCCCTGAAACGCGTCGTCGAGCGGACTTGGCACGGTCGCCATGGCGGAAAACCGCAGTTTACAGATTTCGGTGCGAGCGTCAAGACGCTGCAGGGGCAAAGGGTGATGAAAAATCATCCCGGGGACCACCCCCCAGGAATCTCCTGAGCCCCGGGGCGGCACCGCAACTTCTCAGCGCGGCTCGTGTTTGATCGTGTGGCCGGTGGCGACCCGCACGCGCCCCGGCCGACATAGGTGTCTCCCGCTGCACCCCCCGGAGGCTCGGCCAAAACCCGA
>Ga0187783_10000175_pt1 | contig 48503 bp, 49 predicted proteins | sample 1015_SJ02_MP02_2_FD_132471 | JGI IMG/M metagenome (GOLD analysis project Ga0187783, IMG submission 132471) | Tropical peat soil microbial communities from peatlands in Department of Meta, Colombia - 1015_SJ02_MP02_20_MG | ecosystem: Environmental > Terrestrial > Soil > Wetlands > Peat | place... | reverse complement strand
CCGGGCTGTCGAACCGGATGCAAATAATTCAATCAACTTTCTCCGTTCCCGTTTTGGTATCTTTGAGCGTTTTTTATTCATGAATCCCAGTATAATCTTTAGTGATTATCTAGGACAGCCCCATTTATTTTATATTCCCTTTATATCAGATAATGGTATCGACCATTCTGATATTTTTTCACCATCATCGGTGACGGTCTCGCGGGGAGATATAAAATCGTAACAATTTTCACGGGTAATTACTGTATTACCAAAGTGTTCTTCATAGGTAAAATCTACGAACATATTATTGTGGATATAAACAGTATCACCCACTTTATACAAGGCCCACCAATTTAAATAGGGATCTATTTTTGGATCTTGGATCGATGCTATTAGACATGAGCTATCGTGAGTCTCTATGCGCGCTAACCCTTCGGCCCACTGCTTTTTATACTCATCTATAGTCCAAAAATTTATGGGGATATGTATCGTTTCTGTAAAATCACCTATAACAATCTTCCCAATGTACATATCTACTGATTTTTTTCTTTTTGTTACTTTTCTAATGGTTTTTATATAAAGTGCCATTTTCAGCTCTTCATTCTTGGTCGTCACTCTATGTTCATTCATATGAACTTATAATCTGCGCTTCTTCCACCACTCATCGGTGAGGAATTCAGCAGGCATATTCTTTTTTTTAATGCCAAGAGACATATCAAGACCATATTCTTGTTCAAGAGCTGTATCCAATTCACGATGAAGGGATTTAGGCAATTTTTTACCACAGAACGGGCAAAATTCTAATACGAATCCAGCATGATTTTTAGCTCGAACTTCGTACTCACGGTATACTGGGTCATAATACAATATTAATTCTAATGGGTTTTTTAGCGATGCATCCATCGTTAAACAGCAATGTGGTCCATTATAATTTTTACGTTCTTCTTCTACTTCTGCTTTTATATCATCAAGCCATTTTCTATCGTTTTCCATCATTCTACCCAATTATAGATTTTTCAGTTTTTGGCGAGTTTCTTTTTCACCTTGTTTTGTTTTCTCAACATTCTTTGTACCATCGAAATTGGCCACATGGGTCCAATCACCATGCTTATTATACACCTCTAGATGATCCTTATGTGCTGCATCTACTACAACATACTCACCTTCTGATATACCCGTTAATGCGGGAATTTTCTTTTTTAATCTAAATGCACGTTTGCCCTGCATCCCTTTTTCAGTCCTTTCAAACTCCTTTCCAAACAGGCTATTATCTATCCAATTTTCAGTTCGTCCATATGTTGGGCCATCATAACGTTTTTTCTCCTCTGTTTGTCCCTTGTCTTGCTGTTTGTTTTTATCAACTGCCTTAGCATCAGTCAATATATAATCGCGCCAATCGGGTTGCACTGGCACATTAATAAGGGGCTTAGGAACTTCTACTGGTGGATACACACAGCCAGGCTTTTCTTTTTTCGATGGCGGTGGGTTGTTTATTAAAAGACCATTATCTGGCTCTCGGTGCTCCAGGCCACTCCCACAGCCAGGCTTTTGCTTTTTAGGTTCCTGGATTACCGTACTTTTTAAGGGCCCTGCGTTTTTTAACCTAGCACCAGTGTGTTCACGCGATTGAAGCTCTTGATCTGTATGCTGTAGAAAGTGTTTTGCGCGTGAAGCAAGATATTTATCTTTTCTTGATGCATTATTATTATCACCAGCTTTTACAAAGGCTTCCTGGTTCTGTTTTAACGTTTTTATATAATCAGTGTTATGATTTTTGAGACTGTTGATAACATCATTATCTGACATCTCATTTACTGCACGCAGTTGACGTATTTCTAATTCTTCATCGATTAACTTCCCATGTCGTGCTTCGTTTTGTGCTACATACTGATCAATAGAAAATGGGCTATAATTAAGCAGTCGCCACTGTAGACTATGAGAGTCACTTTTCATTTTTTCTAATTTATCCGTTGAAATAGTCTTTAGCCCATCAAAGTATTGCTCGTCTGATAGTTTATATTCCGGTTTTAATGAGTCTTTTATATCTTGTTGTAATTTTTTAGCATTCTCATCCCATTTCCTACGCGTTTTGGTAATAGTAGTTTCATAGCCGGCAATATGCGCCCCATTTTCAAGAACGGCGCTACCAGCTGCCACGGGAAGTGAGACAAGACAATATTTAGTTCCTAGTGCTACAGCAGGAGCAACAAAAGGTGCACAAGGAGGACACGCCGTCGCTATTCCTATGGGTACCCCTGCTGCTACCAAACAGGATCCGAGTGCTACCTTGGCTGGCTTGCCCAAAAGATAATCTATAGCGCCATCATCTTTTAGTGCATCTGCAGTGACCTCTGCCTGTTGTACAACATGTAGAGTAGCCGCGGGGTCCATATTATTTACAAAAAAGGTAGCCCCATCTTTTGCTTGCGTTAGCACAGGAGGCTTTTTATCCGATGTTTGATAACTTGTAGATGATTGTGGTGTGGATGATGTAAGAGATTTTAAATCTTGCGTAGCTGGTACAAGTTCTACTTGTAATGTCCCCGCTTGCACCATAGATACTGTGTCTGTTTTTGTAGCAGGGGAAGTCTGCTGCGTCAATACCATTGCAGTAGCAGCAGTATGTATCACCTGTTTTTGTGTATTGTTTGGTCTTTCATAAGACTGTCGTATTTTACGTGCAGATTCATACCCCTCAAGATTCTGGTTGATCACAGCAAGTTCTTTGTTTATTGTGCGCATTTCATATGAAAGTCGCCCATACTCTTGCTGCGCCACCTGCCTCATTATCTTCGCTTGTTTAGTATTCTGTGATTTATTAAATGCGTCAGTACTTTGTTTGCTAATTTGTGTACGGTGCTGTTCTAATTGAGCCTTCTTATCAAGTAAACTCTGTTCTGATTTACCAAAGTATTGGCCCTGTAACCCCTTCGTTTCCTCATTGAGACGATTGAGCATATTTTGTTCTGCAGCAGCATATTTTTCTGAGGGTGACATGCTTGGTCCGGTATCCTGAAGAACAACATCAGTGAGATCTTGTGCGAACCGTATTAGACTTCCTGCGTCAGTACCCACACTGACATTAGCGCCACCAACAGTTGTGGTATACCCAACACTTCCTTTGCCATCGTTATAAAACTGCCCATTGTTGCCTCCTTGATTGTAATCTTGTGGTTGCTTTTGACCTGGTTGTAAAAACTGGTTTTTGGCATCAGTTCCACCTACAACCAAACCTGTATATCGCGCTGATTGCTGTTCAACTTTTGGCTGCACTACCTCAACGCTTACCGTTGTTTGTTGTATGTCCACAACCCTGCCATCTGTCTGTTGCACGGAAACATCAGAATTTATATTTACACCGGTCGCCTTCTCTATCGTTTTTACTTGCTCTCCCACAGCAAGCTGTTGTTGCCATGTGCCAGGCATTGGTTTTGGCGCTGGTCCAAACCAAGCAGGCGCTATGTTTTGCATAATACGCGTAAATATACCGACAGCAGTACCTGAATCTGCTGCATACACAGACGATGAGAAAAAAATAATGACAAAAAGGTGAAGAAGATGATTGTCCCTATTAAACATAGAGAACCCTTTGTGGTTATCCGTCCTTCGCTAAAGCTTCCGACTTCACGTGAAGTTTCGTCGGACATGACAGAGGACAGGTTGTTGTTAAAATTGATGCGATTTACTCGCACCACACTGCTGCTTCTTACCCTTCGTAGCTCTGCAAGAGCGAAGTAGGGTCAACCACTACCTACCAATTGTGACTGACTATACGCTTCTCAAAAACGTTTTCAAGTGAAATTTTAAAACGCAACACGTCTTGCGAAATATCGTTAAAAAAAGCATTTTGCAACATATGCTAAATGTCCTAATAGAGAATATTGGCGGAAAAAGTGTTGCGTTTTAAGAACTCTTGTTGCGAATCCAAGGGGGAACGATATCGAGAAATCCCGTATAATTGGTGCTGTGATCTTCATGCAGAAGTTGCATTAGTGGACATTTTACGTCACCATTTTACCAGTACTCTTATAACACTAAGGCTACACAGAATTTGAAAAGATATACTTAAACTATTTGTACTAGAAACAGCAGTACCATAAGCGGTGTACTATGGGGGAGAAAGACCCGCCAGAGCACTACTTCATCAATGAATAGTTAACTTGGCAGATTGAAAAAAATAGACTGATATTATCATGTGATGATCCTTTGGAATATGAATTCCCGAACAACGTTGCTTTACATTAGCAGTATTCAATCACACTTGAAATCCCCGATCAAGCATCCCGGGGCATATTTTGTACGCAACAAAAACTAGGTCTATTGATCCGTAAGACGTTACTTCTTCAATCCGATGTAAATATCGACAGCTGCATTCGTAGGATCATGAGATCGTTTATCGTACACCACATAATCCGCAATATATGCACGATTCAATGTGCCTGCATCTTCTTGATTCCATATTTTTTGCCACAACGCAACTTCAACGCCAGGCATTTGGCCCTGCTCACTCGTAAAGAGAGCATAGTGTTGTGCTGGTACTTCATAACCAACCATCTCATCGGGCACATGATCTAAGTTTTTTACACGCGCACCGATTAAGTAGCTGTATTCACCATCCTTATCAGTTGCATAATCAAAATAGACCGCGACAATATCAGTATCAATGCGATTAGAAATACGGGATAAAAGGGATTTGGAAAAAAAATAGTGCCACAATTTACCGATCACACCATGACCAGCTAACTCTATGGCATTACTCGTACGTGCTGAAATACCGACAACATAAAATGAGGACTGATTAGATATTTGCATATTTTTAAAATTTCCCTAGAAAAACTGGCCCCGCCAGCCGTAGCCTTGGCGAAGGCTGGTTGGGGCGGGAGGATTCGAACCTCCGCATCACGGGACCAAAACCCGTTGCCTTACCGCTTGGCCACGCCCCATCGGATCGTAAATAATTTTTAGTATTCTTCGGGAGAAGCCATTTGACCTGTTTTTTCTGCATGATCAAATGCTGCAATTACCTCACGCTCGATCGTTTCGCGCATCTCTGCATTAAGCGGATGGACCACATCCTTAAAGGTACCATCCTTACGCTTGCGCGATGGCATCGATACGAACAATCCTTTATGGCCTTCAATGATCTTAAGATCTCGGACTATAAAGCAATTATCAAAGACGATGGTTGCATATGCTTTCAAACGCCCGCCTTCTCGTGCGGGAAAAACCTTAACTTCGGTGATTTTCATTTCCTACATCCTTAAGCTGTCATACTTTCTCGGGGTGCTTTTAATAACTATCTTGTTCGGGATAAAGTGTATAGTGCCCGTCACTTTTGTCAAATACATTAATCGTTTTTCTCTGTATGTGTATAGTCTCCTTTTGTACATTCAAATGCTCTCAGTTTAGCCGACCGCGCTGAGGGATTCAGGCGAATCTCTGCCTCGGTTGGGATCACCACTTTTTTGGTCACTATGTTGCCCTCATGAAGGTTCTCATGGGCTCGAAAACTTTCCTTCACCAATCTATCTTCTAACGAGTGGAAACTGATACACACGATGCGCCCACCTGGTTTGACAATACGATAGGCGGCCGCCAGAAGTGCAGTAATATTATCCAGTTCATGATTGACGTAAATTCTGAGCGCCTGAAAGACCTGCGTTGCAGGGTGGATTTTACGCTTGCCCGAATTTCGTGGCACCGTTTTGACGATCAGATCGGCAAGCATGCGGGTTGTCGTGATTTTGCGTGATGACCGTGCTGCTACAATCGCCCGCGCTATTGATCGTGCATATCGTTCTTCGCCGAGTTGCTTGAATATCTGTACCAACTTTTCTTCGGGAGCCGTGTTGACTACGTGAGCTGCAGTAATCGGGTGGTGTGAAGGGGACATGCGCATGTCAAGTGGTGTATCCGCGTTAAAAGAAAACCCCGCACGCTCGTGAATTTGCATCTGTGAAGTGCCAAAATCAGCGAGTATGCCATCAACACGCGTAATCTTGAGCTGCCTAATGAGTTGATAAAGTTGTGCAAAATTGCCCCAAACAAGTGTAAACCGATCACCGTACTGCTCTCTCATTGCAGGACCAAACCGTTCGACAGACTGGGCATCCCAGTCGAATGCAATGACCCGAATCGTAGAATCGGCTTCTAGCAGTGCCCGCGAGTGGCCTCCCGAGCCGAATGTCGCATCGATATAAGTGCCTCGGGGTTTGGGGGCAAGATATTCGACAACCTCATCTTTGAGCACCGTTTTATGGGAAATGGTGGTGGGATATAGGGTCATTGATGCCATATTCTGCTGCGTTCGGCGGCCTGTGCGTGGTGTACGAAACTATTTACTATATTCTCAAGATGCAATGTTCTCGAGCCTTTGACAAGCACCAGCACTTGCCTATCCATTAGTTGCTCTAACAACAGGACCGCTTCTTGCCATGTTGGCACCAGATCGATCTGCACCTTCATCGGTGCCGTTTTTTTAATCCACGCAACCTCTGTGCCCACCAAAATCAACCGCTGCAAGGATGGCACTTTGCGTAAAAAGCGCCCAATTTGTCGGTGCCAGAATGATGCATTTTGCCCAAGACCTCGCATATCACCGAGCACCGCTATCTTTATTGTTGCAGCATCAACTTTTATTTTTTCAAATGCGAGCAATGCAGCTTTTACGCTTTCTGGGTTTGCATTGTACGTATCATTAATAAGCGTACCGCGTCCCTGTTGCATGGTGCAGTATTCAAATCGTCCTGGTATTTGTAGCGGCTGTTGTACCGCACGGGCAATCATTGCAGGTTCGATACCAAGTAAATATGTTATGCCCGCTGCAATAAGCACGTTCATAACGCGCCCTTCATGTGCATGGGTTAGCGTGATAGGGAATTTTTCATCATAGATTTTGAGCACAAATTGAATCTCATTCTCCTCGATGCGAATCTTGCGTCCCTGGATCTGGTTGATCGTTTTAAGTCCCACGCGCAATACCGGGTGTTTGTACGAAACACCGGTGAGCAAAGGCTGATCGCCGTGAATCACTCCAATATTGTCTTCGGCGAAAGTGCCAAATATGGCACGTTTTTCAAACGCAATTTCAGCCAGTGAACCAAATTCATCCATATGTTGATGTCCGATACCCGTAACTGCAGCCACTGTCGGTCGCACAAGTTCTGCCATCGCACGTACATCACCACGCCGTGACGTTGCAATTTCAAAAATGGCACCATCGTGTTTAGCTTTTACTTGCAGCATATTGATGGCAACGCTGATCAGTACATTTTGATTGCCCCGTGATACATAATAATGAAGCCCTGCTTGCTGTGTAATAGCAGCCACCAACTCTTTTGTTGAGGTTTTACCCACTGAACCAGTGATAGCGACAACCGGTTTTTTCCACTGATCTCGCCATGCAGATGCAAGCTTGAGCACCGCTTCATAGGGATCTGGCACTACAATAATAAGGAGCTGTGCTCGCTGCGCAGCAGAAATTTCATCAAGGAGATGTGTGTACGTGTGTTTAATCATAAGACCACCAGCACCACGCTTTAGTGCATCACGCACAAACGCGTGGCCATCCACTTGCTGTCCTTGGAGCGCAACAAAAATTTCACCATGCTGTAGAGTACGTGAGTCTAATGCAAATATGATTTCTTCAGGCATGACCGGAGAGACAAGTGCATCGTGCGAAAGCACCGATGTTAAAAATCGAAGATCTAAATGCATGCTAATACCATCCTTTTCACCGTAACCGGCTTCAATACATTTTTACAAATACGATGGCAACCATATTCCTCCGTTTTTGCATGATTGTCAAGGATCTAGTAACTCATAATACTAGCGAATCACCTTGCGCGGTCGTACACCATCGGGTGGCATGATCAGGCCCTGTTGCTCTAAAAGATCAATCAAACGAGCTGAACGATTATACCCAATTCTAAATTTTCGCTGTAATAATGAAATGGAAATCTCATCAACTTCCCTGAGGTACGAAATGACATCTTGATATAAACCATCAGCCTGTTCCTGCGATGTATTTTCTTGCGGAATACTGGCAAGTTCATGCGCAAGATCTTTGTACTGCGGTTTACTCACCTGCTTAATTTGATGCACAATTGCATGAATTTCATCATCAGATACATAGGCACCATGCAAACGCCGTACTTGCGCACTTGCACCATCAAGAAAGAGCATGTCACCTTTACCGAGCAGTTTATCTGCACCGCCAACGTCGAGAATAGTCCGTGAATCGACGCGTGATGCTACGCGGAATGCAATGCGGCTCGGGAAATTAACCTTGATCAATCCGGTAATCACGTCAACGGATGGTCGCTGCGTTGCAACCACTAAATGAATACCCGCTGCACGCGCCATCTGTGCGATGCGTGCAATCGATTCTTCAACCTCACGCCCCGCCGTGATCATAAGGTCGGCAAGCTCATCGATAACAATCACCAGTGACGCCATACATGGTTGTGCTTGGATAGTGCCCACTGCAACACGCTGATTAAACTCTCTGCTACTCCGCACACCATGCTGCGCAAGGAGTGCGTAGCGCTCTTCCATATGTTTGACAACCCATTTCAACACGAGCGATGCAGTATGCGCGTCAGTCACAATCGGAAATAATAAATGAGGCAAGTCGGCATATACTGCAAATTCGATGCGCTTTGGATCAATCAAAATTAAACGACATTCATCGGGAGTGCGGCTACAAATAAGGCTCATGAGCACCGTGTTTAATGCGACCGATTTTCCGGAACCAGTCGAACCCGCAATCAACAGGTGGGGCATCCGTGCAATATCAGCAACCACTGCAGTTCCAACTGTATCAACACCGAGTATGATCGGCAACTGTGCAGTGGTTTTGGTAAATGCGTCACTGTGCACAAGTGCAGCCATTGTTACTGCCTGGCGCTCTGTATTGGCAACTTCAAACCCCACCACTGAACGGCCAGGAATTGGTGCAATAATACGAATGCTGAGCGCTTGCAATGCCATGGCGAGATCATCCTCAAGCGCAATAATTTTGCTAATTTTGGTATCCATGTGAGGCTGATATTCATAGAGCGTCACCACAGGACCTCTTTTTATATCAACTATAGCACCGCTGACGCCAAAGCGTTCTAATTTTTCTGTCAACAACTGTGCTTTATCCTGTAACTCACGCTGCAACTTTTCATGCGCACCCATTTCATGACCAAATTTAAAAACATTTAAATTTGGTTTTTGATATGAACCACTAGAATTCGGTTGTGCTGCCTCGCTTAATTCAATATGTATTTCATTATTAAAGACATCTTCCGTTATTTCAGATACCTCAGAAACATCTGGCATAGCGGATGTTTCTGAAAAAAGGGGTTCGTCAACAATGCGATACTGCTGGTACCAATCATAGGCACTTTTACACACCCGATATATGCCATGAGCGGTGAGCATTAACAGATCATACGCAACGACAAATGCACAGGTCGTCCACAAAAACCAAACCAACATGCGTGCGCACAATATGCCTAACACTGCACGGAGCCAGAGCATTCCGTATGTGCCAATCATACCACCCGGTGCAATGGTATATGTATCAACACCATACAATGCAGCAATACATGAACTGCTCATAACCCATAATACGAGTGCCCCATATTGTTCGGGTCGCAGAGTCACACCACGCCATGCAGTAAAGCCGAGACACATGCATGACACCGCAATAATCCACACACCGCCACCGCACAACAACCACAACAAATATAACGGCCACGCAATAATCGAACTCTCTGCAGCAGTGTGTGTACTCAATGTCAGCCATTGCTGAGCACCCACCCGTGTTGCATATAACAACCACCCGGAACCAATTGCACTCGCAAAACAAATAAAACTTGTTAAGCGTATTCTCAGTAATGTCACTATGTTATACATTGTGCTACTCCTTTTATCTTTCGGCCCAGTCTAATCAAGACGGAAATAAAAAAATAGCAAAGAGGATTTGACACTGATTCTACAGGCATTTTACTATTCTTCTTCCCACAATCACCTGAGCAGTTCATAACTCTCACCTCTTTTTTCTTTACAAGCGACCACTGATCGTACTATAGTAGGAACAGACTTCAAAAAAAATATCATAATGAGGTTGACAGAATCATAAGAATTGATCTATATATTGATATAATGCTACAGAGTGTAGCACGATATAATTTCTCACATTTATTTTTCTTGCAAAAAAAAACGAAAGGAGGAGGCACATCACTAAAGAAATAAGCCATTCATTATTTTTTCATCGTGTAATGCGTAAATATGCTGCAACGATGTACTTTTATGCATTACCAAATGTATAAACGTCCCAAAGGAGTTGTACCATGGAACATATGTTCAAAAAAATTTTCGCTTTTTCTCTTCTTGTAAGCACCAGTGCTTACCTGATTGCAAGCAACACTTGCAATACCAGTTGCAATGCGTGTAATACGCCTGCAAAACCGGTAACGTGCTTTATCCCGCGTTCACAAAGCTTCAATAACATGATCAAAAATGCGGGCATGGATCCTGACAATCAATTCTTGTATGATGTCGACGGATTCAATGGTTCATTCAAAATAAACTTTGAATACGATCAAACCTTCAGTGAAGACCATCTTGGCCAATGTTTATTTGGACCAGCTGCAATCTGTGTCAGCGGCTGTAACGACAATGCCATTGCCATCAATGTCGTAGGTACTCAAGCAACCAATGGCTCAATCACCGGACCTAACGGTACTACTGATTTGGTAGCTGATCTGTTTTTCTTGCCTAAAGATTTCAGCAGCACAATAACGATCCAACCTTCAATCCAAAACTACAACATACATTTACAAGCATACTTTGGATTTGATGAATGGTGCACCGGGCTCTACGCGCGTATCTACGCACCAATCACCATCTCGAGCTGGAAGTTAGAAACAACTGAAACGATCAACTCAGCAGGCACAGTTGGGTTCAATGCAGGTGAAATTTCATCAGTAGCGGTTCCAAGTTCAGCGTTGTACACTAGTTTCTTGCAATACACACTGGGCAACACACCACTTACCCTGCCTGGCTCAGTAGCACCAGCTCAAGTTGTTGCAGGTCCGACTGTACAAGCATTGAAGTATACAAAGTTCGGTTGCTGTGATAGTACCTCAACTACTCAGCTTGCCGATCTTCGTGGAGAATTCGGCTGGAACTTCTTGCTCGATGAAGACTACCATTTAGGTATCTATCTTGCAGCAGCAGCACCAACAGGTAATGGTTGTGGCAGTTGCGATGATGATTGCAACAGTGGATTACTCTGGTCACCAATAGCAGGTAACGGCAAACACTGGGAGCTTGGTGGTGGTATCACCGGTCACTACACCATGTGGCGCTCAGAAGACTGTGAACAACAGTTTGATTTGTTTGTAGATGCAACGATCAACCATATGTTTGCACATACCGAAAACCATACTTTTGATCTGATTGGCAAACCGTTGAGCCGCTACATCATTGCAGAACAACTAACAAGTACTGTAACCAACGGATTGTCTGTTGGCGGTACCGCAGCTAAATACCAGTTTGCAGGGGCATATGCACCAGTTGCAAACTTCACCACACTGCCTGTACAAATCAGCTTTCCAATACAAGCAGATGTAATGGCAAAATTCGTTTATACCTGCCGTGGCTTCAGCTGGGCGATTGGTTATGATTTCTGGGGACAAACCTGTCCGAGCTTAGAACTAGGCTGTAACGACAATTGCAATACTTCATGTAATACCTCATGCAACACCACTACTGCGACAACGTTCCCTGCAAATACCTGGGCTCTCCGTGGTGATGCACATGTATATGGTTATGGATTAAACGGCCCTACTGTATTCATACAACCGATTCCGGCAACATACAATGCTACCACTGCATTCAATATCGGTACTGCATTTGAGGGACCTTCTGCAACCCCTAACGTAAATGCGGGCGTTGACAGTGCAGCTACTCCAGTTGCTGTAACAAGCCCAATCACAGCTGATCTCGTGGTCCTAGCTACGGGAGTCGGTCCAAACATCTATGGTTCCAATCCTCCAACTTTCATCGCATCAACTGATGTCGATTATTGCAGCATAACCAAAGGTCTTTCCAACTCGGTATTCACTGAATTGAACTACACCTGGATCGATCGTGAATGTTGGGTACCATATTTTGGTATCGGTGCACGCGTAGAATTTGGCAACAATAATAGCAATAACTGCAATGTGATCAGCACGAACTCAGTTGTCACCACTTCAACAAGCTGTAACACCAACTGTAATACTAACTGCGACTTGTGTTGTGACAATTGCGACACCTGTTCTGTCACCAAATGGGCTGTTTGGATCCAAGCAGGATTGTCGTTTAACTAATTTTATCAGATAAGTAGATAGCATAATGCCATCTACTTATCTGACTATCATGAGATAGAAATTCTATCTGATACGCAGCAGAGTACTTCAAGGGAGTGGGTCAAACCGCTCCCTTGTTTTTTGTGAAAATGCTCAGTCGCATTTTCAGGAAAAGATCCGGAACCCAAAACGGGATGCTGCTGAAAATCATCTGCCGCAGAGATCATCAAACACGCATCGTAAGAAAATAAAATCCGGCTTGTCATACGAAGTTTTAACGAAGTATGGCGACAACGCTGACAGCCGCGCTATGTAAAAATGGTCCCCGCTGATCCCGTTTAGGTAATCTTAAAAACACTGTTCCTATAACAATGTGCTATGCATAACTAATCGCCTCTCCGCTAGCTTACACTCTTCATGTTCTTTGTTATGCTGTGTCTCAATAGGAATGTAACAATGAACATAAAAACATGGTTTCTTGGCACATCATTGATGAGCATAATATTATATGCATATACCGCTAATGCATGTACCGAAGTTACGGAACAACCATTTCATAATAATGTCACATATGCCACTACATACACTGCATTACCCTACCCTCAAGCACTATCTGCACAAGGTAAAATAGATTTTGCACAATGCAACAAAGATGCATATCAACTTTGCGTACACAATAGTGTTCCTTCTTATAATCCACAATCATCATCCCTTGCATACACGACAAATGCTGGTTCATCACATATATCAGGGTCAACCGATCCGCTGACGCTTGCTTCGCTTATTGTAGATAGTCCCAAAATTATTACCGCATGCGCACAAGCCATCGTTTCTGGTTTTGATTATATTTTTGACACAACTGGTAAGTATAAGAGGCAAAAAACGACCCGCTATATCGAAGAACATCTGTATAAAATCGATATGCACCGTCACCTATTATACAACAATGCTACACCTCATAATGAAGCTGTGCGTAATGATCTCCTGTACCTCGAAAATTGTATTCAAGAATTGAGAATTGCTCTTTATACATATACAACACCCAAAGGATGTCGTGATGCCTATTGCAAACTTGAAGAAATACTCAGAAATGCGCATAAAACTTTATTGCAAGCATATCCGCGCACTCAGGAAGCAGAGTTATCTGCAAATCTACGCATCGCGCAATATGCACTCGAGCTGATATGTAGCACAAAGTGCAGCGATAAAAAATTTAAAAATCATGCAATTGATGATTATAAACGCTATGTCAGCATTGCAGAAGCAAATTTAAGGGTCTTCAAAGAAGAACAAGCAGCCCTATATCAGATAGAACTGCGCATAAAAGAAGCACAAAGAACTTTTAATGCACACTATGATGAACTATATTTTTATTGTCAGACGCAACAAGAATATAATGCATATAATGCTATACCACGTATTGAAGCACTGCAAAATACCGACCAGGAACCAGTAACATCAAAAAAGTATGTAGTTTCAGAGACCGTATCGACTTATTTACGTACACACAATCATGATATTGCATTAGTAGAGCAGCTGACTGGCAATTCCTATCAACACTCCATTCAACAAGAGTTGGTATTCGTAATTGAAGAAATCAGTTCATTAGAAATAATAGCATACCAAGAAGCACTGTTTGATTGTTCAATAAGTGCATGTGCATACAATCAAATTGGAGAATCACTCAAAGCTACCCAGATCGCCGATTTTTGTTGGGCTTTTCTTGACTATGGCAATGCCATGGCAGAAGGAATTGGTCTTGGACTATGCGCTGCAATGCTTCATATTGCTACGCATCCTATCGAAACAACACTGTATACCATAGCTGGTCCGTACATGGCTGCGTACCAATTATCTACGCTTCTTTATTCTGTTCTTGATATAGGTATTACCAATCTGTATGATACCGAAACCGCGCGAGACAAATGGGATACATTTATTCAGCCAATCACCGATCTTTATGATGCTCTTACAGATAAAGAACGCACCACGCGTGATACCATTAAAACTAGTGCAGCACTGATAACCAACTTATATGCCCAAACAACACTCATCGGTGGACTAAAAAAAGTATGTTCTAATATTGTCGAAGAAGTAACAACTTGGGCACGAACATATCCACAAGCGCAACCAAAAGATCTTATTTCAACACCAGAAGGAACTCTCTTTTTACGATCATCGACAGGACCAACACCCAGCAGCCAATCGCCTGTACCTTCCATTCAACCCATTGACACCGAGTCAGAAATATTTAAACAAGCTCTTGCATATGGGATCGACAAGAGCAAGTTAAATCATTTTTTTACAAAAAAGACGCATAATTTTGACGGATTGTTGGAATTATTTGGACAAAATCAAGAATTACTAGTGCAAAAAGTACTTGAGGCTTTATATAAAACCAATAGCACCCCATCAAATGGTATATTTGAGAATATTTTAATTAAAGTTGAAGGCTATACTGTCTGTACACGGGGCTTTGTAAATAATAATGTCATTAAACTTGGTACTATGTTTATACCTTAGGGATATCTGTGAACTGGAAAGAACAATTGAGCTCTTTGGAAAAAAATAAACAATGGGATGAGGCCATAGAGTTCATGAAACGTGTGGTTCAGTACAATCCAAATGATATGGATGCATATATTTTCATGAATTACCTTCTCATGAACCTCCTGGTAGAAGAAAACCATGATGAATCAAAACATGGTTATTATGCCTCTCTTACCAAAGAGTATTTCGACATATCACATCGTAAATTTTCAAACAACCCAGAATATCTATTTTTTACTGGTATTACTGCCGTCATGTCAGAATGGTATTTTGGGATCAGTATGGAAGATTATCAAAATATGCTGAAAAAAGCTACCGAATTAGACCCGCAAAACAAACTATATTGCATATCATATTATTTTGGTTCTGTACGTAGCAAAACACCAAATATTCCGCAAGAGTTACAATATGCAGATATTCTTTTAGATCCAAATGATTCCGTACAAAAACAACTCGCTACAAAAGGTGCTGCTGGTGAATATTATCTTGAACTTATGACCGGCATAGCAGAAAAAATTATTTTGGAAAACATCGAAAGTTATATCAGGGAAATAAGGCAAGCAGAACCAATATCCACTCAAAGAATAAATTCATTAACTCTTGAGATTCAATACATTTTTAGAAAAATTAAAAGCTGCGATAAAATCGAATATGCTGAACGGTATCTTAAAGCATTAGATCTTATACAACAATGTTTGCATTATCTAATTCATATCAGAAAAATTACATTGCCTAATACTCTGGTACACCTTGCAGAAAACTGGCCTAATATTTATTCAATGAAAGAACATTATTACGTACAAATACGATGTAATAACAAGCAGCATTAACTTAATCTATATCCGTATGATATCAATTGACGCAAACAGGCACGGCAGCTGGCAAATTTTTTGTCTCATTGATTATCAAAATACGCATCGCAAGCCATCGAAAAATCCGGTGATTACACCTACCGCTGCACCGTGCAAAATAGCCCCCGCTGCTCCCGTTTGGGGAAAATCTTAAAGCTCTCATACCTTGTTGATATCACGCCGCATTCGGTATCCTCTTCGATGATACCGAAGAGGAAAATATGTCTCGGCCCTTTTTACAATTTTTAGCCACCTTCACCTGTGTCTATACAACACAAAGTCATGCCATCTTGTGGCAAGAACAACCAATTGTTTCCTGCTTTTTTCCTTGCCCATACACACCACGCACACTACCAGGCAATAGTTTGTGGTGGGAAGAGAGCACACAATTTTATAACTTCAGTTGGTTTGCCCAATGTGAACTTTCAGCAGCACAAACATTCAGACCAGAACGCATCACGCAATGTTTGTTTGGTGGTGGTGTTGAAAACTGTTATCAAACACTCTGTATTTCAGGCAGCCATACGACCGGCCGGGGTACAAGAAAGATCTTACTCAAAGAGCATCACCGCACTGCTGATGAATGTCACACACCTATTGAAAAACGTTTAGCAAATTCGGTCGATTGGCTTGCTGATTATTTTTGGCTCCCGACCGATTTTATCAGTGAGTTACGATTCAAACCTGTCATTAATACGTATCGTGTTGCACCATCACTCCACGGTGCTTACAGCCTCAACGAATGTTCGGTCATTGAAGCAGATGTGTATGTACCCATTGAATACACCACTTGGAATTTACATGTAACCGAAAAGATTCGCGCTCCAGGTACGAATGCCGATGATCCTGGTTATTTTAATGCAACCGGTATTGCGCATACTCAGTTAGAAATGTGTGCACGTGCCACCTTTGCGGGCTATGTGCCGACCATTGATGGCATTATCATCATGCCCCTCCAGTATGCCAAAATGTCACCGTGCCCGCTCAATAAAGCAGCAGTCAATTGTGCATACCTTAACGTCAGTTTTTATAGCAATCCCGCACCCTGGATTTTGTACGGCCTGGGCGCCATTCTTTCGATTCCCGGCGGCACACGCCCAACGGGTGAATTTCTGTTCGAACCATTGGTAGGCGACGGCCACTATTGGCGCTATGGTATTGAAACCTATGCACAGTTCTATCTATTTGATGACCCAATCCGCCAAGCTTGGGGACTTTTGACCTGCGATGCTACCCTCACGAGCTGTGCACCCTCACACCAACACCGCACGTTTGATCTGCACAACAATCCCAATAGTCGCTATATGCTTATACACAAACCCTTTGCATCAACACCTGAATATAGTTATCTGGCCAATATTAGCACTCTTGCAGTAAAGGCCCATATTCGTGCCCTTTTTGAAATTTCGCTCACGCTGACCTATGCAACTGAAAAAACAAACTGGAGCTTCGGCTACCGCTTTTGGGCACGGAGCAATGACTGCCTTGAAATTGTTGACCCATGTGCATTCCCTGCTGATACCTGGGCGCTCAAGGGTGATGCCACCGTGTATGGCTATGCAATACCGCCCGGCCCAGACCCTGCGGGCATGCCGCAACGCATCCCAACCTCAGAGCAAAAGGCTACGGTAGAAACCGGCACCAATATTCCGCGCGGTGGCAGCACCGATCCAGTCGTGTTGGCCGCCGCTGCACAAAATCCACACATTGATGACCCGGTATCAGCAACCACACCAGGCGGACAACTGCTTGCCGCAACACCAATAAACCTCACCCCCACAAACGTGGTAAACCTATCAATGCCACCTGTTATGCTTTCCATCGCCGATCTTAACCTCAAAAGTGCGTGCAGCACTGGCATGCTCCACACCATATTTACGATTCTTGATACCCAATTAAACTGCACCACCAATCATCCCGCATGGCACATGTATCTGCGTGCCGAAATTGAATGTGGCAAAGCAAGCACCTCAATACCACCAGCGCGCTTTAGTCAGTGCATTAACATAGCGCCCTCACAATGGGAAGTCGCCTGGGGATTATATGTTAATTTTTGATATAGTTTCAAATGTAATTATGCAGGATAATCTTCAAGTTTTAGTTTAAGTAAAAAAATCGTTTCAGTGCGGAGCTTCTCTTTGACCCATGCTTTTTGTTTCGCATCAAGTAGTTCGCCCAGGCCAGACAAAATGCCACGATTGTTCAGAGATTCGAGTATAGAAATGCATTTTTTCAAAAATTGATGCATCGATAGATCTGTTCTTTTTTCGACAATCTGTTCATTGATGGGCCAATGATGTTTGAGAAAAAAGTGGGTATCAAAAATATCACGGTTTGCCTCACCAATGCGCTCAACCATAGCCACCATCTTATGGGCAGCCATATCTTCTCTAACCATTATCTTCATAGGAATACCAAGATATGATTCTACCGTATATTTTGATCCGAAGTTCCTATTATTGACCTCGACTTTAATGTTTTGAAAGTTATCACGATAAGAGAGTCTAAAAAAAAGTGTATATTTTTTTTCGCGTGATTCTTTGATGGTACCGTGTGCCTCAAGAATTTTTTTGAGTGCTTCAAATACGTGATGTTCTTGGGCTGCATCAAGCAAATCAAAATCTAGGTCTACAGAAAAGCGATCGAGCCCATAAAACAGAAGTGCCGCAGTCCCACCCTTGAAGCCCAGTAGTGGAGCAATTTCTGTGTTGCTGTAAATGTTTTTCAAAATACTAATGAGCACGCTTTTGTGAAGGATCATGTCTAACATATTATCTCCTATCTGCGTGAAATCGTTTGAAATAGAGATCAACTTTCCTAGCCATGCGCTGATTGTTGTAGATAGGCAACAGTGCGAGAACTTTCTCATAATCTAGTGGTGAGAGATTATCAAAATAATATCCTTTATTTAAATAAAGTATGTCCAAAAATGCTCGTTCTTTACTTGCAATATAATAGTTTTCTTTTCGTTCAATACCAGCGGCGTTGAGAAGAATAGAGCTTTTGATCTTTTTGAATGCATAATTTTGACCATCACACATGACCTCTTTGGTTTGGTATGTTGCCACAAAAATGGTGGCATAGTACTGAAATATGATTCCCGCTTGCACTAATACTGTTTCAAAGCTTACATATGAGGGGGTAAAAATCTTTGTTGCAAGTTCTAATCGATCATAATTTTTATCTTTGGCATATAATCCGCGCCTGATATGATAAAGCTCGCCTTTTTGCACGTAATAATTGAGACGCCGTTTTAGAAGGAGTGGTTTTGCTTCGGTGGATGACAATAATATCTCTTTGAAGCTCAATACCGATGATTTTGAGCGCAAGATAATTGATAATGTTTTTTTGGTCATCTTGGAATACCTAAAATCTAAAGGTTACAAATATCGTTACCTTTAGCTTATATTAAAGAGGGAGCCGAATGCAAGCACTCAAAAAAGGAGCATTGGGGCATTACGGCAAAATATTCTTATTGAAATATTTGTAAAAACATATATATTAAAAACATGTTCGGTTACAGACTTATACATAATGTTATCTATCATTGGAGGTTCTCATGATACACAAATATTACTTGATTGCTGGTGCAATACTGATTGGCAGTTTAAACATGCAAGCACACGGCGAAGATCCTATTGCTGCAGCACAAAAAGATACTCAACAAACTGAAGATGTTGCACAGAGTTATGATATGAATGCCGTGATAAACAATGCACTGAAAGTCTGTTTTTTCGGTCAATACGCGGGATACAAGATTTTGGCAAGGTGTGTTGAATTTATGTCACAGCCTTCTGATTCCTATGGGATAACTAATGCAATAAAATTTCTTGCATTACCATGGGTTGCTGCATTCACTGTCGGGGGTATTGGTTTATTACTATGTCCACCATTGCCCATATTGCTGTATATGATCGCAACCAATAAGTTTCCGCCAGTTGCTCCAGCATAAATATTAGAGATAAAAAGAAAGGGGAGCAAAAAACTCCCCCTTTTTGTATCATTGCAAATCAATTGTCTGAGAAGTTTACTCTTCCATGGTCATTCTTGCTGATTTTCGTTTTGATGCTTTGGTTGCATTTTCACATGTTGCTTCACAGCCACCAATACATTTTTCAGTTACTTCTTCACATCTGGTAGTTGTTATACATCGTTCGTTGGCACATTGGCCGTCAACTTCTATCATCGTTTTGCACGGTGTATAGAATATTTCTTTTTTAACCTCAGTGGTACATTTTGGTTCGCATGGTCTGTGACACTTCTCCGTCTTGCAAGATTTTTGTTTCTTGCAACGTTTTGCTTCAACATCTGAAACAAAACTTACTGCTCCTAGCGCAATAAGGGCTAATAGAAGCTTCTTCATAGGGACCTCCTTTTATATTTAAGGCTACTCGCCTTGTTTATACGTTTCTACTTGAATCGTAACAGGAATAAAACCCAAAAAACAAGGGTTTATATAAAAATATAAAAGATTACAAAATTAACCTTAAAGCAAAATATGGGAAAAGTGCCCCCTTTTACCGATCTGATCAGTATTTTTTAGACAAAAAAAGAGGCTCAAAATCAAGCTTTATTCACGTATCGCGCCTATACCGCTTGCTTTTTATCATAAAACCATTGTAAGCTGCCAACATATTTTAAACCTCCTTAAAAAAAGGGTCCTCTCTATGTTCAATAAAAAACTACTCATAGCATGTACATGTATCACTGCTTATGTACCCCTCTGTCTTGCTAATGATGCAAATATGTGCGTTGATATCAAAGGCAAAAAGTGCAAAACATTTAATAGCGTAAATATCTGCAACTACCTGAACGTGGGCGGAAACCTTACCGTGGGGGGCACCGGAACTTTTGGCGGAGCTGTTACTGCAAGCAGTTTTTCAACCCCAACAATGGGGCTTCTGTTTAATGGACTGCGTAACTGGGCAGTATTTTCAAACCAAGAAGCAGTAGGTAATGGTGGCACAGTTCTTTTCGCAGATGCGTCTAGCGCCAATACTGCTGGTATCACAAACACTGCTGGCAGCATAACACTTCCGGTGGGCGGTATATTCTTGGTGATGTATACAGTGAGATTTTCAATTGCAGCTGCTACTGCTTCTGGATTGGCTCTAGCACAATTGCAACAAACAGTAGGTGGCACTCCTACCGATATTTCATTCGCAGTGATTAATACTTTCGATGAAACAGCTGCTGGCACTGCTATCAGTTCTCAGGTAAGCGGCTATGCACTTATCACCACAACCTCCACAAGCAATAACGTAATTAACCTGATAATCGGCCTCGATACTGGTTTCACGTTACCTTTAGCTACAGGTACTGATGCAAATGCACAAATAACAATCCTACAAATGAACTAAAGCTCATTCATAAAGCTTATTAAAAAGGGCGCACATCAAAAATTGGTGTACGCCCTTTTTAATTGTTTACCTGACATTCCCATAGATACTGTACAATTTTTGTTGAACCGCGCAGTAAAATATATAGACTATTGGCAGTACATTGGCGAAAGTACTTTATTTTACACAACAAATCATTACCAAAAGAAAGTTTTTTTATGAACATTTATTCTATCAATACAAAATACGCATACGTGGCAACGCTAGTGTTTTCCATATTTTTCTGCGGACAAACGGTGTGTACCAATGACGAAATAAATCCAATGTGGCCAACTGCCGGAGCAGCTCTTTCGCTCGTATCGGCTGTTGTACGATACGCCTGTCCCCGATGAGTCCGCTAGGACTTTTCTTGGATGCAGGTTGTTTTGGAGGAAATGTATATACAGCTAATGGTTATAAGGCAAACGTATGGACTAATATGGTAGATTTTGCATGTATTTTTGGCTTAGGTTTGCAATATACGCGTCTTGTTCCCACCCTAACAGTGGGAGTTCATGATCCTCTATTTCCGGTGCGAGCAGGGGTCAATCTTGTAAATGGACTCATTATAGGCTATCGACTTCTTAAAAATTTCAATAATAACTAATCTATAAAAAATTGAGTACTCAAGCCAATGTACACATTGTGATTGTGTTTACTTCTTTGGGATGCTAAACAGCTGGTTAACTCTCCCGGTGCTCAGAATATATTCAGCACCAATCATGATCAGTTGTCCGCTATTGACGGCGTCAGCAATCGTATCCGATCGGTACATGAGCTGGTTCACTACATAGCGTATATTTGCCTGGATCGATTTTTCAAGCGCTTTGGGGCCATGCACATCGATGCCAGCCTCCGTAATCGCTCTCTCTATGGGTATGAGTACTGCATTAAGGTGCCGCCGAGGTTTGTCAATCATCCCACCGCTCTTTTGTAGATGTTTCAATGCACCGGCAACGGCGCCGCAATCAGAATGGCCCAAAACAACAATGAGTTGTGCATCAAAATTGGCAACTGCAAACTCTATGCTGTCGACTACCACATCGTCAACTACCTCTCCAGCAACCCGTACTACAAATAATGACCCGAGTTTCTGATTAAAAATAAGTTCTGGAGGAACGCGAGAATCAGAACAACTCAGCACGATAACGGAAGGATTTTGCCCATTTTTTAAGGGCTTACGTTGTTTTGCAAAAGTATGATTTTTTACGAATTTTTCATGCGATTTTAAGAGCGAGTTCCATTTCATTTCAGAATCTGACATGTTGCGAGCCTGTGTAATGTTTACCACGGTGATAGTTATGAGGCATAAAATTCGCATAAACTTCATCGAACTCCCCATCAGCCTTCAAGGACCTTCTCAGTCACCATCTTACCACCTAGCAGTTTCTAATTTAGCAGCGTCGTGCGATGGTTACAAGTAAGCAAGGGGATTGCTGTTATTCACATTAAAAAGGCCGATCTTGAAAATTTCTTTTAATGCGTAACTCAGGGGGAGTCTTATCTAAAATCATATTCAAATAAGAACCGGTCTCTTGATAATAATCTTTTTGAGCGCCCTGTTTACGATAAAAGGGTACACTATTTGGGGTCGCCCACCATCTTATTTTCTCACAATCTTTCATCTCATTAACAGCAGATTTGAAGAGTTTCGAACCAAGACCTCTTTTCCTCTGTTCTAAGTCAACCCCTAAATGATTAATCCAACATTTTGAGGGTGAATAAGTTATCTCACCTATTGTTTTATCAGCTGCTTTTGCCGATAATTGATCAATACCAAATTGACCGCCGAGATAGTTTTCTTTTTTGACAATTGCAAAGTCCTGTACAGGGTTTTGCGTAGCAAATGCTGCCTCATATTCAGCTATACGCGGTCTTTGCTGCACTGCAGGCCGAAAGCCTAACGCATTCTTGTTATATGCATGCTCATAGTCAAGCGCTCGCTGTGTTTGTTGTCTCGGTACCCGTGGTTGGTTCACGTCATAACCTTTGTAGTATTCAGATGCTTGAACGATGCTGCACAACATAAATACAGCCGGGACATATAAGATTTTCGTAACTGTCATTGGTTTCTCCATTTGGTAAGAGTTCTTCAGCTCTCAGCATAGCAAATAAACATTTCTAATTGCAAAAACCACAAACCTCTGATACCAGAACTCTTACCCCAGCCTCTTCTACGCAAACTCTCTTCCTGATCCCGATTTGAGATATTTCTCAAAAGCAGCCTAGTGTTGGCCTGCCATACGAAGCACCGTAGGGGCGTAGTATGGTGTACCCTGGTGGATTACTTTAAGAACAATATTACATGCAATGCATTCGATACTTCAATGGAGCGTTACATAATCGAGAGTTAATCATCATTTACAAAATAACCCTTAATATCCTTATGTAATTTTGCATGAAAACAATCAAAGTGGGCGTAAAAGCTTTGAAACGATCCTGTTTTTTTTATCATGTCCTCATTAAAAACAATGTTAATATCTATGGGATCTGTTTTTGTTTCTTTTATTCCTTTTTTACAAAAACAACATTCAAACCCTTTAATTTCTTGAATCATGCTTCATCAGTATCCAACAAAATATCGAGAACAAGATACTTTTTTACATTAGTATGCATTTTACTTTTAAAACATTCATAGTGGCACCAGAAAGTTTGATCTTTCTTTTCACCATATGGCTTATCCCAATTTGTCATAATATTAATATCATAGGGATCTATTTTAGTTATTTTAATACTGCCATTATAAAAACAACAAGTTACACCAGCATTATTCTTATAGTGTCCAACCATATTTTTTACAATGATGTTCAATGGATTCCTTTTTCCCGTTTTCTTATACAATAACCCCGAACATTTTCATGTAACCTTTCATACAAACAAGCAATATGAGCATAAAAATTTTGCGACGCCCCAGTTTTTTGGACCATATCTTCGTTAAGCACAATATTAATATCAACCGGGTCATTTCTTGTCTCGTGTATATTTTGTTTACAAAAACAACATTCAAATCCATCTAATTCAAAATCTTCCATATTATTAATCATTTTTCAGACTCCAGCCATAATTATTCCCCATATCCTCAATATCATCAAAACAGGCGTTTCTTAGGGCTGTTATTACTTTTTTTGTTTGTTGATTTATGATCATAAGATTACATCTACTATTGAATGTCTTTTTTATAAAAACTTTGGCACCATCTTTTTGTAGCCTTATTATATCTGGAGTATTGTAAAGGCTTCTCACCTCATCAGGTGTAAATTTTCGCTCGATCAATCTTTGAATACCATGTTTTGTTGTTTTTATTATACTCGTAAATTGTTCTATAGTGAGAAATTCTTTTAGCTTTTCATATTGATTGATACAAGAAGCAGGACAATTATGAATAGGTTGCTCTACAGTATCAATTGCTGCTTTGCATAATTGACTATCTGGAGTTGCAAGATACTGATCTAATTCTGGTGCAGCATCTTTGCTCATATAGGCAACTACACTTGCTTTGATGCCATCGTAAAACGTACGCAAACAACCAAGCAATTTTACTTGGGTATACCACTGTACACCGAATTGTGTTGCTGCTTTGGATGCCTCTTTTAATCCAATTTTTTTTCTATCGATAGCATCAAGTAATTGATTGATTGGTTCAAGGTAAGATTCCCATTTTTCTTTACCAGCGGTAGGATTTATTATTGCTGTAATGCTCAGATCTGCGACGGTATAGATTATTTTGCTGAGCTGATAAGTCAGCATAACACCATTGCCAAGCACCATAGAAATACCCGTTTCAATCGGATGGGTAATTGTATCAATAGCTGCATTAATAACTCCACATATAGCACCCTCTGCAGCCCCACAGATAATTTGCCTTCCCCACGAAAGTAAGGTCCAACAAAAATCAAGAATCGGTACCGCCTTGTAACATTCACCGGCTTGATTATATTCGCATGCAACTTCAACAAAATGCGTTACGGTATATCGGTGCTGGTACGCTATCGTATGCGCAGAACCTTTTCCTACATGCTCGAGGAGTGCTATCGCTTCTTGATGTAAGCAGTATTGATACGGATTGCCATAACATTGGGTGAAAAGATCGGGTGATACTCCAGTGCTTGTAAGCAACGCTGCTGTTTCCTGCTGTATTGCATATGTTTTAACATTGCCCGTTTTTACGTTGCCTGATACAATCTCCTGTAATACGGTAGACCGCTGCTGTACGTATGGCTGCATAAGAGGCACATGCACTGCGTACAACACAGAGTCATGCATCGTAGTTTCTAATGCAGGTAGATTTTTAGTGAATGTGCATTGTATGTATTGATGGTTTTGCAATTCCTGTGCATTTTCTTTTTTTACGGGAATGGTATTACGGGTATGAAATGCACTCTGCTGCGATTCTATAAATCGTAATGATTTTTCTATACGTTCTTGCGCTTCGTACCTTGCATCACACCGAGCACATTTCTTAGTACCACATGTTGCTATCATCATTTGCAGTTCATGCAGTTTTGCATGGAGATACTGTACGTCTTTTTGCCGAGCATCATAATCATCGCCACTGCCAACATAGATATCGCAGCGCTTTTTATCAACTTCATACAATATCGTTTCTAAGTACTCACGCTTATTCTGCTTATAATATTTTTTATTGATATCAATGAGTCTGCACAGCGCTTCAAAAAGCGCTGGTATTACACTAATGATGCTTAGAATATCAATTCCACCAGTAACGGTGTACTGACCACAGGTCGTTGTCGCAGTACAAGTACCGTGCTGCATACCTATCGTGACATTACCATTGATTTCAGAGGTATACCCGTTCTGTTCTGGTGAAAAGACATTACATCCAGACTGCGCCCTTTTCATTCTCCATTTTGTTTTTTCAAAATAGGCTATTCCCCGCTCTGAAAGCGGTTTTATTGGTATAGAGACATGGTATGAAACATAATCTGTATATTCTTGACCACATACAAATATATGTGCCAACAGCGGGAATAAAAAAAATATGAAAGCGGAAAAGCGATAGATAGAAAACCGAAATTGCACCATAAGCTTCCCCAATTTTTGGAGATTAGCCTACTTTAGGATAACAGAGTTAGCAATCCTTGTTGCCAAGATACACCACACGCTTGAAATAGGTTTTTAATATAACTTCGTGTGCCTTCAAAAAGGGCTTTGGTAACTCATTTAAAGGGAAGAATCGCCACTCATAACAAAACTGCGGTTCCATGCATTGAATGGTTCCAACAAAATCTTCTGCTAAAAATGAGAGATGTATATAATGACCTCGATCGTCTGTATTTTCAGCCACCGTTAGAAGTTTCATATGGGGTACGTCAATACCCAGTTCTTCTTCCATTTCCCGTTGAGCTGCATCAACAAGTTTTTCACCGTACTCGAGATGCCCGCCTGGTAATGCCCAAGTTCCCTCACCATAACAATTCTTTCTGTTACCGAGCAAGATGCTATTGCCCTGTTGGATAAATACTTCGCAACCTATTTTAATGTACTGATCACCCATACGAAAATTCCAAATGCACTTAAAAACTATACAACAATACAATGGAAATATTATAAAAAACCACTTAAAAATCGTCAAATCAGGGAATTTATATATGATAGTGGGTCAAAGTAATAATAAGTTAATGCCTCCTTCATGGATGGCTGTACGTGTTCATGCAGACAATGCCAATGTGCAAAAGCATAAAGAACGCCTCTTTTGTTGTCTGCTATTCCTTTATCATAGTTGAATGCAGTTGTTATATGGACAGGATCATTAAATGTTTCTTTTATATCTTCATCGCAAAAGCAACAAGCATACCCCCTAATTTTGCGTTGAGGCTCCTGCTCGTAAGTAGGATTTTTTTTGAAAACTTTTTGCAACATTGGCCATCCAACTTTTATGGCTTCCATTATGATAAGAAAAATTATAACTCCAAGAACCTTTTCAATATAGTGATGCATGTTAACCCTTATAAAATTCCCACATTCACAATGTTTTCAATCTTGTACCCCAATGTCGTAACATTATTTTCAGCTGATGTGCCTCATATATCCGAAATGTCTTTTTTAACATGTCTCCAAGTTTTTTTATTCACTACACTTAAGACCGTTGATGAGGATATTTTAAAACGCTTAGCTATTATCGTACTTGATAGTTTATCAATTGTATAAAGATTAATAATGTCTTTCACGTTACTTTCATTGATTTTGCTTTGAGGATTTAAGGAGCCTCGCTTCAATCGATCAGGATGAATTTTTGCACCATTACGCTCTCCTCTAGCCTGCCGTCCTTTTTTGACCATATCTGCAGAATTATCGGCTGCAGTGCCTAGCCATAGATGCCTAGGATTAAGACATTTTGGATTATCACAGGAATGGCATACAAATAAACCTTGGGAAATATCTCCATTAAAAGCTATATAAGAAGCTCGTGCAGCGGAAATATGCCTTCCTCTATAAAGTACTTTTGGTCTACCCACTTTACTAACCGGACCCATCCACTCCCAGCAATCATTAGCGGCTCTCCCTAGGCGTAAGCCTTTCTTGGGTTTATTTCGTATACTAACTCGTCTAATCAATCGCTCAATTAGCAACAATCGTTCTTCCATTATCTTGTTTTTTCTTAAGCATCCACAACTTTGTGTAACATTTTTTGTTAGGCTAGTACCTCTTACCGCTACCTCTTTACCACATTGACAAACACACTGCCAATAGGTTTTACCAGGTTTGTGCATAAGGACTGGTGCAATTACTCGCAATAAACCAAAAATTCTACCAGCTAAATTTAATCGCCTCGCTTTAGCTGCATGTTCTTGTGTATCTTTTTGTGAACATTTTTGGGAACAATATTTTTTTTGATATTTACCTACCAATGATGTCCCACAATTTATACATTTTTCAGATGATATCATGCTGTCATTCTAATTTGGAGAAATGGATAAAAGGCCAAAAATCAATGCTAACAAACTAAAGAGCATTTGCAACCATTCCCTCAATTTTTCAGCTCTACTTGTGCCACCCCACGTCGGAATATTATATGTACCGATACCAGTTGCGCCAAAAATAAAAGCCAATACTCCATACCAGTTCGTTACTTTTTTGAACAAAACAAATCCAAATGCAACTAACATTACAATACATAGAGACTTTATATATGAAGTAAGGATCAGCTTACAATTAGGATCTGTCAAAAATTCTTTAATTTTCACACACATTATAGATCTTCTCTAAGTAATTATTCGACTTTACCATGCTTGGCCTTCACTATGACTCTATTAACACATGGTTACAACAAGTACCTTTTTCTGAATTCCCTCCCGGAACCAGATTTTAAATACTTTTCAAATGAGACCGCTTTATCTTTTTCAGCAAATGCAGCATAGAATACCAACTCCCAAGGCATATATTTTGCAGTGTGTGGAGTTGTACCACAGTTATGATTCGATAAGCGTTTTTCCAAATTTTCGGTACACCCAATATATTTCTGATCCGGATGATTGATTGATCGAATGAGATAAACATAATACATCTTAAAGTCTCCAAATAAATCCATCCTTCAAGGAAAGTTACCAAAAAACTGGCCATGCCAGTCCTCCTACGTGTCTCGCTACGCTCACTTACTCCGGCGGACAGCCTACGCTCCATCAAGCCAACTTTATTTGAATATCCCTATTCCATCTAGTGTTGGCATGCCAGCCGGAGCTCTGCAAGAGCGTAGGCTGGTGTGCCCTAGTGGATTATTTAAAGAACAATGTTATCGATGAGATGCTGGTATGCGCGATACGACCACTACTGCAAGTTACCCCTGCATAAAATTTAAAAATGACGATCTGATCGGCATAAGGCGGGGGTAAGTCGGGCGGTATTTTAAAGCCTATAATTCACGCTGACATATTACCAATAATTGACAAATGTAAAGCTGCCTGTATCGTGAATATGTGTTGTTCTTTTTAAATGGAGCATTTTATGTACCGTATGATCAAAAATTACCTATGTATTGCGCTTTTTTTCACTGCTAGCTTCTCTAATAGTACGCCGCTAATACCGGCTCTTATTACCGGTTTATCGCGTGCTGCAGCCTATACTGCACTACTGGCAGCCCCTACACTGGAAAAGCTGATAACCGTATCCGTAACGCCCATTATTCAATATGCTAGTTGCTCTTACCCAAAAAGAAACCACATTGAATTTTCGACGCACGAGCTTGACAAAGAAATGCAAGAAAAAATCAGGCTGCGATTGGAATCATCGAAATCAGGTACGATATGGCCTAGGGATCAGCTTGGTTTTTGTAATGAAAAAACAATTCTTCATGCAAATAACAAGCATAATTTAACTGAAGTAAACTACTGTTTAACAAATTCAGGGTTGGAACAAACATTCAATTTTCCAAAAGTACCTTTTATGCATAAAGCAACCGAAGATGATGTGATCGATTTATATTGCGCATATATCGAGCGTGAGAACAATGAGCCTATAAATGTAAATCAAAAATCTCGTGAGGAAAAATTACGCTCATATGTCCCATATGGTGATGCTTACTGCGAATCGCTTTATCACGATCCTATTAGCTACCACAACTTATGCATGCGTTATAAGGATAGAATTTTTAAAAATATTCCTTCTTTGCCGGCTTTGAGCGCACTACCCCTATATTGGATAGATAAAAAAACAACTGCAAAAATATGTTCAGGTACTTTAGGTGCTCTCGCATGTTCACCAGTACGCATTGTAGGTGCGACAATTTTAGGACTCGGCTTGCTCGCAATACAAGACCTAGGAGTACAAAAAATAAGGTTGCATCACGAAGAAACAAAAGATACATACTTACCGGATAGCCGAATACCCCTTTTCAAAAAGCACCTCGAAGACGTCTTGCAAAAACACGAAAAGAATAAAGAAAAAGAGCATACATTTTTTTCAAATAACACATATAAATTACCAACTTTCGCGCACTTTGCATCATATAATAGACTAATAAGCAATATGCAAAAAAGTAGCTTGCAACGCCGTATTGCACAATTACAAATAAGAGAGTCCAAGCTGCTTGATACTCCAAACAAATCAACCAAGGTTACATCAGCCGATTAGTAAGATTTTATATTACAACACATATGCAAGGACAGACGATGTTCAAAGAGGTGTTTTTCACAATCATATTATCATTCGGCGCTTCAACGTATGGCAATGATGAATTGATGGAGATAAAAACTGGCATACGCGAGGTAAACAAATTATTGTTTCCGAGAAATGGTCGTACCCCTTTGTCGAGGCACCTAGAAAGTGCTCAGCTTATACTGGAAGAAACTATCGATGCGTTCACGCTATATAAAGCCGCCAATCCATTCGATACAGAAAATTCTGTTTTATGTATGGCAATTAACAAGGCAAAATTGCAGTTATTGCCCGAAAAACATGCTGTGCAATTGAACAACAGCGCCTTCCTGGACTGATGCGTATGGGCGTTTTTAAACGCAATATAATGAGCTTTGCGGGAGTATCTATTTTTGATACTCCCGTTTTTGTTTTTAATGCTCCAATACCAAAAATTTAGTAATACTGTGTATACTCGAGGAAAAAATAAAATAAAGATGTAACAATAACGTGTATACCAAACTTAATCTTCTGCGGGATACTGCTGAAATAGCCCTTGCATCGACAATACCTCGCCTATTCTTTCAGGCATTCCGTGAGTTCGCGAAACTGCTGCTTTGTGATGAGGCATATAGAGCCGCTATTAAAACCATAGCAGCGAGGGAAAGTAAGCCAACCACGACACTAAAAAAACTTGAGTTTGCCGGTCTGGAAGAACTGAAAAAACGAGCACAGCAGCTTTCTGAATACGCCATCACAACAACTGTGCCTTCGGGCGTTCCTGCTATCCTCGGTCATTTTTATGGCCTCATCGATCAAGCATCGTCTCCTAATCGAGCACTTCTGGCACCCCTCGAGCAAATTTTTTGTCTCCTTCTTAATGATGTGCAAGATCACGGCCGCTTCATGAAAAAGTTCGGCCCCATTAAACATATCCATGATGATCGGTACATAAGCACGGAAGACGTATTCCCCAAATTTGATGCATGGGAAAAGGGAACACTCTACTTTGCTCAATTGCGGCAGACCGCGGACTGGTTTAGTCTCAACCAGGTCAAAGTCTTTTTCGAGCGTTACGATTTTCAGCACTATGACACGCTCCAAAAGAAACTGAATGAAGGAGGAGTCAACACCGATGCGTTGCACCAAGAGCATAATACGCTCATTGTGTACACGCACTTCCCCAATCAAACTGACATACCGAAATTTCCGAACGTGGACGAATATAAAAGTCATATACGAAGATTGTTAGTATCGGTCACAGAAATTATGGAACCAGCAGACCACATACGTGCTCATGCGTGGGATTATAATTCGGAAACTGGGGAGTTTGTAGTCGACAACGATGAACCAATCTTGTTCATCATCACGGAAGATCCTGCACGCCTACTAAAAGAAATATGTGCGATCAAAAAAAGCACAATGGCTTGCGTTACAGCGTATAATAAGCTCTGGACCAGTCAGGCCGACGAAAAAAGAGTTCTTAAAGAGGGGGATAGAAAACGGCTACGTAGCGTCGTAAGACAAATCAGAGGGCGCTTTGAAGATAGGGGTTACCCCGCCTTTTTAATCATGCAGAAAGATAAAAACACACTCGGCAGGTACGAATTGCATCGATCCACAGCGTATAAACCAGTCTAAAATTACAAGTATTTTTGGCGGTCCGCTTTGCACCGCCGCTCATTTTATATCGTATTCCATGTAGTTAAATTTTTTCACAAAAAGGTAACAAACATGGCCCATATGATAACTAATATTCAAATCGTGCCTGTGAAACCGCAGGATGGTCTCGTCGCATTTGCAAGCTTCGTGTATAACAACGCTTTTTACGTTGCATCCGTCGGTATATATACCCGTCCGGGTGGCGGTTTTCGGTTAACGTATCCTACGCGCAAATCCGCAGCAGCAAGCATTCCTCTCTTTCATCCGATCAGTAAGGAGATCGCAGCAATGATAGAAAACGCCGTGATCAGCAAGTATGAGACCATCATGGCGGACGGCCGTTAAGATGGGGAGAGTGTAATGAAAATCGAAAACAGCCAAACGCCTGCTAATAAAACACACTCCAGATACACAGCACACGATTTAAAGCCAGTAATCGAGCTTTTTAAACTATTATCGGAATGGAACGCTCAAGATGTACAAAAAAAAAGAGAAAAAAGTAACGAAATATCGCAAGCGGTTCAATACGAGACACGTAAAGACTAAAGCATCGTATTCGCTGGAAACAGTGTCTGCACTCCTTGGAGTGCATCCGAATACTGTCAGGGTGTGGATAAAAGTAGGCCTGAAAACGGTGGACGACCACCGTCCCATCCTAATATTTGGGCAGGATCTCGTTGACTATTTAAACGCAAAAAACCGGTCACACAAACGACCATGCGCGGAGACCGAATTATTCTGCTGCAAGTGTCAAAAACCTCGGGTTCCATGTAATGGTGTCGTGCAGATAAAAATTACCCCGGGCAGAGTGAACCTGAGAGGAGTTTGTAACGCGTGTGGCACCCTCGTACATAAGGCAATATCGCCAAGTAAAATCGAATGGTACAAGACTCTTTTAACCGTCACGGAGGTGCACGGCGTGGAAAATTTGTAAGAATGCTTTCACCCCTGCGCTACCGTTAAAAAACGATAGGAGACCTAGTATGGCCAAATTTAACGCACAGAACGAACGTATCAAGCACGCTTACTTAGAATGGGAACAAGAGGCGCGCGGCAAGCACACATCCACCGTGGACAATATCAGAGACGCAATTTACCTATTTGAGGAGCACACGAACTTTAAGGATTTTAAGAGTGTGAACAAACTCGATATCATCCCCTTTAAGGGTGCACTAAAGAGAAAGAAGAATGCACGTACTGGAGAACCGATAAGCAAAAAGTATCTCCTGCAAACTTCTCAGCACCTTATCGAGTTTTTTCAGTGGTTATTGAGCCAAAAGGGGTACAAAAAGAGGCTTTCCAAAACGGATGTCGACTATTTCAATCTTTCAAATAAGGATATGCACGCTGCACGTGCAACATCGCCCAAAAGATTTCCCACTATCGAACAGATAGAGCACGTCGTGCGCAACATGCCCACAAATACTGACGTACAAAAACGAGATCGTGCGCTTATTGCGTTTCTCGGTCTCACTGGTTGTCGTGTAAAAGCGGCGGCGTCGTTGCGTCTGAAACACGTTTTTATAGAAGATGAGCGTATAGAACAAGATCCTCACGAGGTTGAAACCAAGGGCAGTAAAAAAATCACAACATTTCTTTTTCAGGTAAGCGACTATCTGAAAACAATTTTTAAAGAGTGGGTACGATTTTTGGAAAAAGAAAAATTGTGTGATTTTAACGCGCCTCTTTTTCCGTCTACGAAAGCTGCATTTAACGACCAAACCCACTTTACAGCAGGCGAGCTCGACACCGTACCCTGGCGTTCAACAACGGCCATGCGTGACATCGTAAAGAAAGCATTTCTGAATGCAGGGCTACCTTATTATAATCCACACTCTTTTAGGCACACTATCGCGCACATTGGATACAAAAGATGCAAAGGACCCGAAGAATTTAAAGCATGGAGTCAGAACCTGGGCCACAACAATGTTCTTACTACGTTCACCAGTTATGGCACCATCGATGAGCAGCGGCAAGGAGAGATAATCAAGGGACTCAATAAGCGGTTATAGGGACATATTTGAACGTTACTTATGGCATTACCCTCTTTCATGTATAGTATAAAAAATAAGCTTTCTTAAAAGGTTTTTTAATGGCTAAAGAGAAAAATGTATCACTACGTAATAGAGCAGTAATTTATGTGCGAGTATCTTCTAAAGACCAGGAATTTGAGGGGTTTTCCATACCAGCTCAACGTAAAGCACTGCTTGAGTACGCAGTGCACAATAACTACACCGTAGTCAAAGAGTTTTCCGATAGTGAAACAGCTAAAAAAGCCGGCCGACTCCAATTCAATGCGATGATAGAGTTTGTAAAAAATGACCCATCCATTGGGCATATATTAGTGGAGAAGACGGACCGCTTATTACGAAACATGAAGGACTATGTTCTGATCAATGACATCATGAATGACTATGATGTATGGATCCATCTCACCAAAGAAAACGCCATCTTAACGCAAGGCTCCTCTGGTTCGAACGAGGAGTTCATCTTCGGCATCAAAGCGCTCATGGCAAAACGATTTAGTGATAATCTCTCCGAAGAAGTACGCAAGGGCATGACAGAAAAAGCCGAACAGGGTACCTATCCATCTGGCGCACCGTATGGGTATATCAACGTCCGCGAGAATGACAAAAGCACCATCGTGGTTGACCCATTTGCTGCACCCATCGTACGCAAGATGTTCGAGCTTTATAGCAGTGGTAATTACTCGCTCTTGACGCTCCGTAAGCAAATGATCGCCGATGGTATGATCTACAAGAATGGTAAACCTTTTTATACCAGTACACTGGAAACTATTTTGAAGAATGAATTTTATGTCGGTGTTTTTCACTGGAATGGGAAGCAGTATGACAATGCCCAGCATGAACCACTCGTCAGCAGAGAGCTTTTCCAGCTGGTGCAAAATATCTTACGCAATCCACGTAAGAACAAGTCAAAGAGGGGGTTATTCCCCTTCTCCAACCTGCTTTCATGCGGCGTATGCGGCTGTGCACTTACTGGAGAGATACAAAAAGAAAAATATATCTACTACCGCTGCACGGGCTATAAAGGGAAGTGCGGACAGCCCTACCTTAAACAGGAGGTACTCGAGGATCACTTCACCGCGTTACTTGGGAACCTCCAGATCGACGATGAGACCCAAACGATAGTTTTACAGCAACTGAATGCGGGCGTACAGGAAAAACTCGAATACCGCAAAGCCCTCGTTGAGCAGTTCAGCAAGCAGATAGAGTTATTGAGCAAGCGAATTGATGCCATCTACGACGATAAAATCACTGGTGCAATCAGCTCAGAGCTTTGGAAACGCAAATCAAGCGCCTGGCAAGAGGAAAAGGATGTGCTAGTGATAAAGCTCGCTGAGATGCAACGAAGCGATGAATACCATCTTCATACTGCTGCGGCTATTCTCGAACTCGCCAAAAGAGCGGCTGACATGTTCGTGAGTCAACCGGCCGACCAAAAACGGCGAATGATCACCATTTTAGTTTCGAACTCATCATACAGAGACGGAAAGATCGATGTAGTGCTTAAACCGGTGTTTCAGGAGCTGCTCGTTTCCAGTAAAACTGGAAACTGGTGTGCCCGGCAGGATTCGAACCTGCGGCCTGCGGATTAGAAGTCCGCCGCTCTATCCAACTGAGCTACGGGCACAATGAAGTGGAGGTTTTTTTACCACGCGGTTTTGTCAGGTGCGATGAACAGTTTACTAAATTCTGTTGCAATTGCACGCAACTGGGCACGGTTTTCTTCAGTCAAATCTTTGGTTCGTGCGATCAGATTATACAAATCATTATACACGGCCGAGATGTAGCTCACAAACTGTTGTGCAAAAATGGAGACCTGATCAAGCGTAATTTTATCGAGAATCTGTTCTTGGAGTAAAAAGAGCATCAGAGTTTGATCAACAAATGAATAGGTCGTGCCTTCGGGTTGTTTCAGCAGCGCAACGGCCCGTTCACCGCGACGCAGTTTCTTTTTGGATACATCATCTAGTTCAGCACCAAATTGGGCAAACACACGAAGCTCTTGATACTGTGCCAGTTCAAGACGCAATGCCTTCGTCACCTTTTTTATAGCAAGTGTTTGTGCAGCACCACCAACACGTGATACAGAGAGTTCTGCGTTGACCGCCGGGCGGATGTTGCGGTTAAACAGCTGCGTGTCCAAAAATATTTGTCCATCAGTAATCGAGATCAGATTTGTTGGAATATAGGCAGTGATATCATCACTTTGCACCTGCACAATCGGAAGCGCCGTGATCGAGCTGCCTCGGACAATGCGTCCGGCGCGCTCAAGTAAGCGTGAGTGAAGATAGAAGACATCACCGGGATATGCTTCTCGACCTGGTGAACGCCTGACCAGCAGAGACATTTCACGAAAGGCGATCGCGTGATTGCTCAGATCGTCGTACACAATGAGCACATCGTGCCCCTGATCTCTGAAATATTCTGCAATAGTACAGCCGACGTAAGGTGCTATGTAATGATTCAGCACTGCTTCACCTGCCTGTGCACTCACGATAATGGTGTATTTCATTGCATCATGGAGCTCAAAATGGTTGATGAGACGTGCAACATGTGCCTGCCGCTGTGCAATGGCAACATAGACACAAATTATATCTTTTCCTTTTTGATGGACAATAATGTCACGAATTAGACTCGTTTTTCCAGTACCACGATTGCCGATGATGAGCTCTCGTTGCCCTCGACCTATTGGTACAAGCGTGTCGACTGCGATGATGCCTGTTTCGAGTGATTCGTTAATCGGAGTGCGCTCGATGATGCCCGGTATTTCATGCTCGATGGGGTACTGCGTCTCTGTTTTGATTGCAGGTCTCCCATCAATGACCCGTGCTTGCGCATTGATAACCCGCCCGAGAAGCCCAGAGCCGAGTGGAATTTTGTAGAGTGATCCGGTACGGCGCACTACTTCCCGTTCCATAACCGGTATGTTGCGTTCGAAGACAAATACGGAGACCGCTTCTTCAGCGATTTGAAACACAATGCCACTATTGCCCCCGTCAAACTGGACCAATTCATTGAGCTGCACAGATGTGAGGCCATGTATTTTGCACACACCATCACCAACTTGCACAACGACTCCAATTTCTTGGAGATCCGGTATCAACGTACCCTGCAATGCTTGTTCAAAGAGTGAAACAAGGTCAGCGCTGTATAATGACATACAATTCCTTAAATCAAAACAGACTGTGTAAGGGTCCTGAGTTGCGCATCGATCGAATCCTCCCAGCGCAGATCACGAGTCTGCAGCGTGACGCCGGCGATCAGTGCAGGATTAGTACGCCATGTAATGAGGGGCGTACCATGCAACACCTGCTTGATAAAATCGCGTATTATATGTTGCTCTGGCGTTGCAAGTGAACATGAACTGGTGACAGTACATGGGATGCGCTGTGCACGTGCGTGGGATTTCTCGATGAGCGCCGCATATACTAATGGCAGCAAAAAAATACGATGGTGCATAAGAAGCAGTGCATCAAGTGTATCGATGATGGTTGGCAACTCGCATGTTGCGCGTACGAGCGCAAGCGCCTCCTGTTTTTTATCGAGTGTATACAGCGGCACCTGCAAAAAAAAGAGAAGCTGTGGATTGTTGGTATAATGGGTAATGGCACGCTGCAGCGCATGACATTCAGCAACTGAAAAGGGAATACGTACCACGTTGAGTACCGCATCCGCGTAGCGGCCTGCTAACATGCGCTGCAATTCAATTCTCATGCGGAGCCCCTTGCGTAAATTTTTTACAAAGGGTACAAATATATTCTTGTTGAGCATCCTCTGCAGCGTATCGCTGCATAAGCAGTACCCGCGCATGACTCAGCGCGCGACGCATAATCGTGCGCTCAGTGCGCTGTTGGCCTTGAATACGTATTGTTTCTTCACACCGTTCTCTGAGGCGTCGCGCGAACTCTCGTGCCTCCAGCTCTGCTGCTGCTGCACGTTGTTCTTGCAGAGCATGCCATTGCTCTATAGCAACAGAAAGTCGCGATACTTCGCGTTCTTGATAGGCAAACTCTTTTTCCGCCGCGCTTATTTCATGGACAAGACGTTCGATATCCTGAGTTGCATTTTCTATAAATTCGGTATGTTCCGCAAATGATGCACGAACCGTTGGTTTGAGACGATAACGTATAAGAAAGGCAAGCACTCCGCCAATGAGTGCTACATGAAGTAGGGTAAAAGCGATGCTAGTAATCGTGAATGTCATGATTTTTTCCCAAGTGCAGCAAGTATCACAACACTCAACTGTTCAACCGCCTTATCGATCTCTTGTGCAGGAATTTCAGGTGAAGCACCGTGTACTGACATCGGCTCCGAATAATAGCGAGCGGTAGTTTTTGCATGTATAGCATCACGTGATTGGAGATACCAGGCATGCCATAAACCATATTTTTTATCCTGTATTTTTTGGAGTGTATCAAGCAACTCCTCTTTTTGGTGCACAAGTGCAGTGCGTGAGGAGAGAATGGTATCGCGCAGTGCAATTGCAGGACGTACAAAGATTTGTTTAACAATAAGCCAGGTAATGTAGAAATTGATCATCTGTGCACAAAGTGTTGCATTTATCATCACGGCAGCATCCCCATAAAAGAGAACATTTTAGAGCGTGAGCGCTGCCCAAATCAACCCACCGGCAATGAGAGACGGGTAGATTGCACAGGTTTCAACAAGCGCCATAGCCATAAACATTGCGGTGCGGATTCTGCCACTGTTTTCGGGATATTTGCCAATATTTTCACAGGCTTTCATACCAATAAATCCTTGGCCGAGCGCGGGCCCTATACTTCCTATGCCCGCCGCGATCGCGGCGCCAAATAGTGCAGCTGCTTTCGCATAAAATACACCGTCGATTCCTTCCATAATAGCCCCTTTCAGTATGTATATGGCACCCATTTGCTATCACTTTTCTCATACTACTCCTGACTCTTCGAAATGCCAATCTAATACCGTGAAATTAGTCAAATCTTTGTCAGCGGCTCAATTTTTGAGTAGAATACCCGAGTCCTTTCATCTAAAAGAAGAGGCTTGAGCTATGAATTTTAAAAGACTGTTGTTGGCATTAACGCTTATTACAGCACCCTTGCATGCCGATATTTTTGACGATTACCTCAATCATGAACCTCATCTTGTTGATCTTCTCGATGATACTCCCGATGAGCATTTTGAGTTTATGAATGATTTCATGTCCACTACGCCAATGCTACTCAAGGCATTACCCGATATCGCGATTGTACTCTTTTTACTTGAGATCGGTGCAATCGATATTTTAGAGCAGGATTTTTTCCTGAGCACCAATCGTCCCGCACGGCGAAGCCTGCTTGACATGCCTCTTTTTCAGCCAAATGAAGCGCTATTTCCTGAACCAAGCTTTTTGAATGCGCAGTTCTTTTTCAACATGACGCCACGGGCACGTTTTACCCGCACAAGTAATAATATCGATTCATATATCGCAACGAGTGATCCTACCCTTTTGGCTGCTCTTGATGCTGCCATCAAAAAATTACGCCCGATTACCGGACAAGCCCTCGGGTTTATTAATATTCGTTCAATTATGGAATTAGTGAGCATGATCACGTTGGTCGAGCGCAATATCGGACTCATGCTGCAGACTGGTGGCCGCTGGGATCGTATGCAGCTCCGTATCATGTTCCCTATCTATTATCATGAACGTAACTTTTTTTTAAGCCAAAAAAATCTTGATCAGTTATCTCTCGAATTAGGTTTTTCAAATCCAACTACATTTGATGATAGTTATGCAATTGCTGATCGGCTGGGAGTTGGTGACACGCGGGTGGAATTTGGGGTCCATGCATTAGAAACTCAATGGACTGATATGGTGATCTCGCTCTACGCAACAATTCCCACTGCATTTACGATAGCACGAGGACTTGCAGGAAATACTTTTTGTGCACCAGGAACCTATCCGAATGTTGATTTCACAACCTTGTATGACACTGCAGAGGCACTCATCACAGGCACTGTCACACCAGAACAGCAGGCAGCAAGCTTTGTTATTATACAGACATTTCTTCTCGAAGCTTGGGATCGAGTCGCGGCAGCGCTCCTTGATAATGGGCTCGGCGATGAGGCACACCCGGGCCTTGGTATTTGTGCAACTATCGACGCCCGCTTTGATCAGTGGGTTGATCAGCCATGGGCAAGTTGTGTCTATTGGCATAATCGTATTGCCTTTGAATATTTGTTTCAAAACGATAATAAACGGTTCTATATCAATAACAATAATCCCGCAAATTTCGATCGTGATTTTACAGATCCTGACCAGGCATCAGAAAATTTAGAATTTCTTCAAAATGAGATTATCAATCGCATCTGTCTGCTCGGTCTTTCCACCAAGGTACAACCAGGTGTTATCGGCATGTGGAAGAGTGCGCTTATTTTTGATGATACCGAATGGAATGCATATCTTGGAACCGATTTTTGGTTTCAAACAAAAGAAAGTCATGGATGCATCCATGCAGAGGGAGATCTGGTAAGTACCCTTTCATTGTGTAAATCGATTATGCCATGGGCATTCCAAAATCAGATCATTGGTGGCTTTGGCTATACATATGTAATACAAAATTGTAGTCTGACACTTGGACTTGACGGAGCCGCAGCCATCTTTAGCACAGGTGTGGGACACGATTTTATGATTACCCTTCGCCTTGATACACAATTTTAAGTAGTGTAAAAAAAATTTAAATAAAGAGGAATATTATGATTCGTATGAGCATTTGCTCGATAATGTTATTATGTCCAATACCCTGCATGGCAGTCACCTTAGAATCTGATGTGCTTCAGTTTATCGATGGTACTATTCTCACATGGGATGCCGTTGCTACAACCAAAAAATATCAGCATCGTTTGCGCCATTTCATCAATACCAAACGCCCAGTAGGAACTGCCGAACTGAATATTTGGGATCTTGGTGTTATGGAAAAAAAGGGTCTTCTGACCGATGTTGAACGTGCAGTATTTGAGGCCATTATTCAAGAATTTGGCACCTTCTCAGAACCATTTCTTGAGACGCTCAACCCGGTCAAACAAGGATTGGCACCAGTCATGCAAGAATTTTGTATCAAGCGTAATCGGCAACAATCACTGCTACTTGTGTGGCTTGATACGGTAGTAGGCACGGAAGAAGCAATGTTTCGCATACACATCAAAACATATCGTGCACTTGCAGAATTATGCGTCGATCTGTTGAATTTTAGCGAAGATCTCCTCTCTTCATGTCCCAAAGCGATTCATGCCTACCATGCATTTTTTGATCGAGTGAAAAAAATAGAGCCATTTATTGATGCACTGCTCGTCGCTGATCGCATTGTAATCTCACATAGCGGAGTACTTTATCACGAACTACTCAAATATGTTGCAGAACACTACTTGGTTGATGAAACGATAACGGCAGAAAAAACAGCACAACTGTACCATGCATATAATATCAAAAAGCGACTCTAACTCCATAACGGGCACTCTTGAACGAATAATTTTTAAAAATGAGGGAACCGGTTTCTGTGTGTGTGCAATCCGCATCCCCCATAATCCCGAGCATATAACGGCGCGTGGTTATCTCGCCCATCTACACCCAGGAGAGTCAGTTGCATTACAGGGAAGCTGGGTACATCATGCAAAGTTTGGACGACAATTTGAGGTAACACACTGCACTGTACAAGCACCAACATCGATCGGCGCGCTTCAAAAGTATCTCGCATCAGGGCTCATCAAAGGTATTGGCCCTGTTTATGCGGAAAATCTTATCAAAGCATTCGGCACCGATGTACTCACCGTGATTGAACATGAACCAGAACGACTGCGGATGGTACCCGGCATCGGGCCTAAACGCGCAGACGCAATACTCACATCATGGGAATCACATAAAGCGATTTCACACATCATGGTATTTTTGCAAGATAAAGGCATTTCGCCAAGTTATGCAACTAAAATTTATAAAAAATATGGTGCGGAATCTATTGCCATAGTCAACGAAAATCCCTACCGCCTTGCAGAAGAAGTGTGGGGCATCGGTTTTACCATTGCTGATACTATTGCACAAAATCTCGGCATTCCTGCTGATTCGCTCAAGCGGATCAAGGCAGCCATTTTATTTGTCATCACTACAGCGGTTGGCAACGGCCATTTATATGTAACACTCGATGCGCTGCGTGCACGAACTGCGGAGATATTAAGTTTATCAGACGAACAAAAACCGCTCATCAAACATGCGCTCCATGCACTGCACGAGCAAGAGGCTATTGTGCTTGTAACGCACGAAGAGGTGCATTATATCACCCGTTCGATTTATTATTACACTGAGCTTGGTGTTACATCACAGCTCAAACAGATCATGACGTATCCCGCCTTGCGGGTTTTTGATGTACATGAACTGTATACCAAGTTACGTACTGGCCATTACGGATCACTGCCATTGCACGAAGATCAGCAGCGGGGCATTATGTCGGCCTTCGAACATAAAGTCTGTATCATTACCGGTGGTCCTGGTACCGGTAAGACAACTCTGATCAAAACATTACTTGCCATGCTTGATGAGCAGCAGGTGCGCTATAAACTTGCAGCACCAACCGGTAAGGCCGCAAAGCGCATGAGCGAGGCGACCCATCGTTCTGCACTGACACTCCATCGCTTGCTAGAATTTGATCCGGCGGTCAATGGATTTAGCCGCAATGAAAAAAACGCGCTTGTACTTGATCTGCTTATCATAGATGAATCATCGATGATCGATATGTTTCTTATGCATGCACTGCTCAAAGCGTTGCCTCATTATGCACAGGTAATTTTTATTGGTGACACCGACCAGCTGCCTTCGGTCGGTGCAGGCAATGTACTGAATGATCTTATAGTCAGTGGCGTCGTGCCTACCACACGACTCACGCACATTTTCAGACAGGCACAAGAAAGTTTGATTGTAACCAATGCACACCGGATTAATCGTGGTGAATCATTAATATTCCCCGAAACAGGAACTAAAAAAGATCTGATCTTTATTCGTGAACAAGAACCTGAGAAGATAGCAGAGCATTTAACGCGTGTCTATAAAACGACGCTGCCCCGCTATGGCATTACCCATCACAATGCTGTAACCTTGTCGCCCATGAAACGGGGCATTGTCGGTACCCACAGTTTAAATAGCACACTCCAGCAGATTATCAATCCACAGGCATCGACTGAATTGATGCACTATGGCTTTGCGTATCGGATTGGCGATCGGGTGATGCAGATTAAAAATAATTACGACACAATGATTTTTAACGGCGACACAGGCACTATTACGCACGTCAATACACAAGATCAATCGGTCACGGTCAAATTTAATGACGCTGAGGTCATCTATACACTGCACGATCTTGATGAGCTCGTGCCCGCCTATGCACTATCGATTCACAAAAGTCAGGGATCGGAGTTTGATGCGGTGATTATTGTGCTTTTCATGCAACATTTTATGTTGCTCAACCGTAATTTATTGTATACTGCTCTCACGCGCGCAAAAAAATTATGCATTATAATCGGACAACCAAAAGCAGTAGCAATCGCAATAAAAAACAGCATGAGGGAACCACGATGTACATTTTTGAAATTGCAGCTTACCACCGGCATTACATGCCGTACTGTTGGTTCCTAATCTGTGTGCTGGTGTATCATGCTGTGTATCCGTTTCATCTTGTGCTTGATCCCGCTGGAGATTTTAAAAATCCAGGTCGACAACTCGCTACCTGTTATGAACGGAGCGTGACATCACAGTTGTGCGAAGCAGTCAAAAAACGTATAGCTGATGAATACCCCCATATTACGGTCACCATTACGCGTACCGCTGGCGAAGCGTGTACGCAAAAACAGCGAGCCCAAATCGCCAATCAGCTCATGGCAGATCTTTTTATCCACATTTCTTGCTTTGAGCAAGCAGCCCTGAAACCAACACTGACTTTTTATTTTTATGATGATCCTATGCAACAGATGCCTTATGTACAGACGCCGTATGCACTAGTGCCAGTGCACAAGGCACATTTGGTTTCAGAAACAAAAACGGGAGCAATGGTAGGTACTCTGTGCCTGCAGTTACACAAACAATCATTATATGTAGTGCAAGGACCATATGGTATCCCCGATGCACGCCTCCGTGGCCTATGGGTGCCTGCCTGCACTCTTGAATTTGGTATATCGCGTACCGTACTGTGGACATCACTTTTAGATCCGCTGGAGCATGCAATTGTCGCTTTACTCAAACAGGTGATAGCACCATGAGGCTGATCATAATGCTATGTTCGAGTGCCATGGCAACAGTTATTGGCATTGTTATGTATGCTTATTTTAATGAATGGATCATCTTCAGAAATCCCTGGCATGTGCAATATGATGTTATACCCGATGGAACATCTCCGCGCCAACATCGTTGTAACCTGTTTTTTTGGCAACATCAACGCTGGCAGAGAGAACAAATCATGGTCACTGCGCCTGCCTGTGCACAGGAACGTATGATGGCCTTGATGCAAGCATGGGGCCATGAAGCATATGAACGAAACATGCTCCATAAACCCTGCATCGTGCAAAGTGTAATACTCGATGCACGATCCGGATGCGCATACATTTCTTTTGCGGCAACACCATTTGATGAGAATGAGTCTACTCACGTGCAACTGATAATACTCGAATCCTTGCTCAAAACGATACATTGTAATGAAATCCCAGAAATAAAAAGCGTACGCTTTTTAATCAATCACGCACCATGGGAAAGTGCATATATCGACGGTCATACAACATTTCCAATAACTGGCCTTGGCATTATTAACTAAAAATATATACACACATTTTTACACAAAGGATTACTTATGAAACTACACACTACATCATCACTGACGCACATACTTGCACTTGCATTGCTGGTGCCCTGCATTCTTGGTGCAGCAGATAAAACAGAGGTCAAAAAAGATGATTTGACGGAGTACCGTAAAAATGACAACACTTGGATTAGATGGGCAAAAGACAATGTAAAATATGGTGTAGAATCGTACAATTGGGCAAAATCTGCCGCGTTCTTTGTACCAACATTGGCCTATAATAATTATCTCGGGCAGGGGCCATGTAGCTTTCACAGCATGCTTGCTGATCATGCAGAATATCCTGAACCCGTCGTTATTATAGGATTGCAGGATCACAAAGCAGTTATTAAGGAGATTGCTGATGGTCTGAAAGCACCGCTGTATTTAAGTGCAATCCCCCAGAGTGCTGAATTTTTTCAAAAAATACGAGAACATGCCACATTACCAGCGCGTGCAGCGATTGGTCTTCACACGCTTAATCGTAGATTCGAGCAATGGCTCACGGCACTTAAAACAACAGCGAAAGATGATGGCTTTGTGCTCCAGCTTGAATATTCAACAACCGATTTTACGGCTCCAAAACAGATAGATTTACTGCGTGGCGTACAAAATATCGGCATGCGTGATTGGGCTGGGCGTGATATCGATGTGGTCCATTGCAAGGCTGGTAAGGGTCGTAGTGCCACGCTGCTGTGCGCTTATTTGCTCAAAGTGTATCACAGTGCACCCCATAAGTATGAAGATGGAACACTCTGTGATGTTCCATTCTGTAATGATCAGATTATTTCCATGATTATAGCCTATGCAAAAGAACGACGCCCCTTAGTAAACATCAATAGTAATCAAAAACCTGCGTTGGAGAAATTTTACGACTACCTTGTGCATGTAGGATCTTTTGAGAATATGTGCCAACTGTACCAAGTTGAGATAAATCGTCGCAATGCTGAATTTCATCATGAGTGATGATCTACTTTTTTGCAAACCACCAATTTATCTAAAGAAGCTCATAAACCAGCTACCCCAGCTGCGCGGTTGCGGTGTTATTGTTTGAGCTGGTTGACCAGCAAACCATGCCCGCCAGCTGCTTGGTGAAAACAGATTATAAAACCAGTTGCCTATGCCGGCAAGAAAGCCAGTCGATTGCTTTTGTGCCGGCAGTGTGACGGTCGTAGTTGTTGGTTGCTGTGTAATTGGCGTTGCAGCAGTCGTAGCGGTAGTCGTTGTCGGTGCAATTGTTGGTTGTTGTATGAGAGTTGTGGTTGTGTAAGTTGTTGTTGGTGATATCACAGGAGACGTTACAGTGCTTGTCGTCTGACCTGTTGTTGGGGTTTCAGTAATTGATGGAGTGTTTCTCGCAGCTTCTTCCAATAACTGCTGTAACGTTTCTACATCCCCGGTTTTTTCTGCCTTTTCCATGCGTTCTAATCTTTCTAATTGCTGTTTCTGTGCTTCAGATAAATCATACAGTTTAAGGCTCAGAGAAAGCCTTCTGAGTTTATCCCAAAGCTTCCCATTAATCGTAGTTATCTCCTGAAAAAATGGATCAAGTTCTGCTGATTCAAAATCAGCGATACCTTTTTTCTTTGCAAGCCGAATACGATGTAATAGAATCTTTTGGTGTTGTTGTGAACGTTGCTCTTGCAACTTAGATAAGTTCGACAATGTAGAAACTGTTGCTTTAGCTCCTTTTAATTGAGATAATCCATTTTTTATTTCGTCAAAAACTTTGAGCGATTCTTGTTTTAGCATATGCAAAGCTTTTTGTTCCTCATCGGTTAGCGTAATATTGGTTGTAATTGTAGGTGGTATACTCGTTGTTAGCATTGTTGTTGCTGTTGTGGTTGGTTGTGTCACTGTTGTGATCGATGGCTCTTTAGCTGTAGCGACTGTTGCAGGAATAGTTGTTAATAGTTGTTTCAAGTCTTTAATTTGATGCGTAGAAAGTTTCTGAGTACCGAGCACTATAAGCGAATTTGAGAATTCCATTATTTTGTCACTGAGTTCGATATCACGCTTAAAGATATTTTCAAAGAATGTTGAACCCAGATTGATTTTACCTGCCTGTACTAACTCAAGAGAATATGCTTTAGCATTGCTGTAATGGTCTGAAATCTTATTTATCATATTTTCTAACAATGGAAAGATCCGTGTTTGATTCAAACCTGGTAAATTTAACACCTTTAGTGTATCGCCTATGGCCTTAGAAAGCACTCCTTGATTATACTCAGCGGCTAAATTATGCAGTTTTTGTCTATCTTCTTCATTCAAAGATTTAGATACGGTCGATGTAAGGGGAGTCATCATTGAAGTAGTAGTTGCACTTGTTGTTCTGGTTTCTTCCATTAATTTTTTGAGACGCGCAATATCTTCATCATATGCCAATAAATTTTGTTGTACTTCTTTTGCATTAACTTTTCCTTGTAAATATGCACACATACTGTATCCGGTACGAAAGCGTTGCATGGCATTGAGCAATTTATTTCTATTTTGTTTATCTGCCTTTTCCCCTATTTTTTTTATTGTTTGCTTCAAGCTTGGCAAATTATTACAAAAACCAATTAATACACTAGGTTGTTTTGTTGTATAATCTTTGAGCTGTTTTTGTGAAACAGATCCTATGCTTTCCACGTAATAATATTTTTGATTTTTGCTCTCACGAATTTGCGGTAATATTGCCCCCAACTGATATAACGCTTTAAATATGTGAGTACATTCGATAAATTTTTGAGTTCCCTGCTCAGAAATTTTTTCACTTTTTAATTTGTCATATTCTGATGCTGCCAACAATTGCAAAGCCGCCACTTTCTCAATACGTGCTTCATCAGGCCATGTGACGATCAAATGTACTTGTTGTTCCAATAACGAAGCGTTTGTTGCTTGAGCACGCTTTAAAACTGATTGCTGAATTTTAGGCTGTACCGGCGATAATAAAGACGAACTACCAATATTAAGGAATGATAACTGTGATAATTCTTCCTGCTGTGATTCTTGGGCTGGTAATGCCGTAGGTTTTTTCGTCGTACTTGTTGCTGCAACTTGTCTTTGAGTCTCTTTAATAGCAGTATCCAAATCTGCAATAGCAAGTAATAATGGTTTATCCAGGCTACTTTCAGTTATAGCAGGACCTTCCTTGCTTAGTAAAACAAATTCACTGAACACATCATCATCGTCCCCCCCGAAGTTCTCAATCTTACTCAGCGTGTCCCACAAAAGATTTATATTCCCACTCTTTCTAAATTCTACAAATACTATGGGATCAGCTAATTTATTCAAAAGGCTGACTGCACCCTTTCGTACCTGAGAAGTTGTAGGAAGAGCAGCTTTAAGTATAAAAAAATCATTTTGTAAGCGACGCACTGCATCAGCAGTGCTCTGTTGATTATCCAACGCCGAAATCAATGCATTAAAATCACTTCGATAATAAGAAATTGCTTTTTTTGGTGTTATATCAAACTTTTCTTCCGCTGCGTTGAGCACAACTGCATCGCTGACAACTAAACAAATTAATAGTAATCGTTTTATCATAATATCCCCCACTAAACAGCATCACAACTTTGCAAACAGAATAGCAAATACAAAACATACTATGCAATAAAATCTAAATTCATCATCTTTTTATGACTATCTGAGCAAAGCTATTATAGTCCTACCATATAAAAAAGTTAGTAACATTTTCACCGGCCTAAAGGCCGGGGCTTTCTAAGGAATCATTTGGAATCATTGATTTTTTATATAGTTTCGAATTGCTTCTTCCGACCCATGGCCTGTCGTCTCACAAAAATAT
>Ga0187783_10000174_pt1 | contig 48518 bp, 42 predicted proteins | sample 1015_SJ02_MP02_2_FD_132471 | JGI IMG/M metagenome (GOLD analysis project Ga0187783, IMG submission 132471) | Tropical peat soil microbial communities from peatlands in Department of Meta, Colombia - 1015_SJ02_MP02_20_MG | ecosystem: Environmental > Terrestrial > Soil > Wetlands > Peat | place... | reverse complement strand
GCTGTTCGCGCGCGGCGTCGGGCGGGAAACCGACATCGTCACCAAGGAGATGTACACTTTCGCCGACCGCGACGACACTTCCCTGACGCTGCGGCCGGAAAACACGGCCGGAGTGATGCGCGCCTACATCGAGCACCGGCTCGATCAGCGGCCCGGGGTGCAGAAGCTCTACTACATCGGTCCTATGTTCCGGCGCGAGCGGCCGCAGAAGGGGCGCTATCGGCAGTTCTATCAGGTGGGCGCGGAGGTGCTGGGGCAGTCGGATGCGCCATCGATCGACGCGGAAATTCTGGAAATGCTGATGGTGCTGTTCCGGCGCGTGGGACTGGCGGAGACGAAGCTGTATGTGAATTCGATCGGGTGCAAGGATTGCAGGCCGAAATACCTCGAGCTGCTGCGCGAGGAATTGCGCAAGGTGAAGGATCGGCTCGGCGCGGATTCGCAGCGGCGGATTGAGACGAATCCGCTGCGCGTGCTCGATTCGAAATTGCCTGAGGAACAGGCCATCATCGAGAAACTGCCGCGAATCGCGGATCATTTGTGCGAGGCGTGCCGCGAGCATTTTGCGAAGCTGAAGGACGAACTGAAGCTGCGCGGCATCGGCTACGAGGAAAATTGGAGGCTGGTGCGCGGTCTTGATTACTACACGCGTACGACGTTTGAGGTGACGGCGGCGGGACTGGGGTCGCAGAACGCGGTGTGCGGCGGCGGAAGGTATGACGGGCTGGTTGAGTTGTTAGGCGGGCCGCCGACGAAGGGCATCGGATTCGCGATCGGGACTGACCGCGCGATCTTGTCGATCCAGCAAGGCGCGAGCGCGCCGCAGAAAGTGGGAGTGGACGTGTTCGTGGCGTGGATGGGCGCGAAGGCGTATCCGGCTGCGGTGAATGTCGCGCGGAAATTGCGCGAGCAGGGGCTTTCGGTGGAAGTGCCGCCAGAGGAGATGCGATTCAAGAAGTCGCTGGGGCTGGCGGACAAGTTGGGCGCGCGGTACGCGTTGATAATTGGCGAGGATGAGGTGGCGTCCGCGAATTACACACTGAAGCGGCTGGCGGATGGGGAGCAACAAAAACTGAGTGAAACGGAATTGCTCGAGCGGATGCGCAAAAGTAGCTAGTGCGTTCGGTGCGGTTGACGTGCACGGAGAGATTCTTCGCGACGCTGAGCGTCGCTCAGAATGACGGCGCCGGAGTTTTGAGAGGAAGAACGCGTGCTTGAACAATTGGGGAATTTGAAGCGGACGCATTACTGCGGGGCGCTGCGTGCGGCGGATGCGGACAAGAACGTCGTGCTGATGGGATGGGTGCAGCGGCGGCGCGACCTGGGGCAGCTGATTTTCATCGACCTGCGCGATCGCGCGGGAATCGCGCAGATCGTGTTCAACAAGGAGCAGAATCCGGAGGCGCACGCGAAGGCGGAGGAGCGGCGGTCGGAGTTTGTGGTGGCGGTCGAGGGGCGCGTACTGCGGCGGCAGAAGGCGAACCCAGACATCGCGACGGGCGAAGTGGAAGTGGCGGCCATGCGCCTGCACATTTTGAACAATGCGAAGACGCCGCCGTTTGCGATCGAGGACGAAACGACGGCGAGCGAGGAGACGCGGCTGCATTACCGTTATCTCGATTTGCGGCGGCCGAAGCTGCACGGGAATGTGGAGCTGCGGCACAAGATCGTGCTGGAGATTCGCAAGGCGCTCGACGAGCAGGGATTTTTCGAAATTGAGACGCCGATGCTGACGCGGTCGACGCCAGAGGGCGCGCGCGATTACCTGGTGCCGAGCCGGATTCATCATGGGCAGTTCTACGCGTTGCCGCAGTCGCCGCAAATTTTCAAGCAGATTCTGATGATTTCGGGGATGGACCGCTATTTCCAGATCGTGCGCTGCTTTCGCGACGAAGATTTGCGCGCCGATCGGCAGCCGGAATTTACGCAGCTGGACCTGGAGATGTCGTTCCCGAGGCAGGAAGACATTTTTGCGGCGATCGAGCCGGCCATGGAACGCGCGTGTGCCGTGGCGGGCGTGCAAGTGAGGGGGCCGTTCCGGCACCTCGATTACAAGGATGTGCTGCGGCGGTACGGGTCGGACAAGCCGGACCTGCGATTTGGGATGGAGCTGCAGAATGTGACGGAGTTTTTCGAGCCGGCGCGCGAGACGCTGCATTTCGAAGGAAACGTGCAAGCCGTCGTTGCACCAGGCGCAGCGGCGTGGTCGCGAAAGCAGCTCGACGAGCTGGCGGAGTTCGCGAAGTCGGCGGGCGCGCGTGGGATTTACACGGTGAAGGTGACGGCGGAGGGAATCTCGTCGGCGCTCGAGAAAAATTTGGGCGCGGAAGGGCTGAAGAAGCTGGTCGCGGCGGTGGGCGCGAAACCGGGCGACCTGATTGTCGCGGCAGCGGCGAAGGAGCAGGTCGAGCACAGCGACACGTCGCTGTTTGTTGGCGGACAGCTACGATTACACCTTGGAAACAAATTGAACCTGATCGATCGCAGCAAATGGGAGTTTGCGTGGATTACGGGATTCGCGCTGTTCGAATGGAGCGCGAGCGAGAAGCGATGGGTGAGCGCGCAACACCCGTTCACCGGAATTGTCGAAGAAGATTTGGACAAACTGGAGAGGGCGCCGTGGGAATGCCGGTCGAAAGGCTACGACTTGGTGCTGAACGGGTACGAGCTGGGGTCGGGAAGCATCCGTATTCATCGGCAGGATGTGCAGGCGCGGATGTTCAAGGCGCTGGGGCTGACAGAGGAGCAGGCGCGGCAGCGGTTCGGATTTTTTCTCGACGCGCTGACCTATGGCACGCCGCCGCATGGTGGGATCGCGCTGGGGATCGATCGCGTGGTGATGCTGCTGGCGGGCGAGAAGTCGTTGCGCGAGGTGATCGCGTTTCCGAAGACGACGGCGGCGCAGGATTTGATGGCGAATTCGCCGTCCTTTGTCTCGATCGAGCAGCTATATGAGGAGCTAGGTATCGTGCTACGCGGCACGCAGCACGAAAAATGCCCAAATTGCCAAGCCACTAATTGGGTCTGGACAGAATCGTTCGCGAAAATGGAACGGACCGGACACGTCACTGGCGGAGCCTCGACGGCATTCGACTGTTTGTTCTGTGGGACGCGAATTCCCAAGCTTCCCCCTCTGATTCCACCCTACTCCGCGGCTGCACGTGATCCGGAATCAGGACGATGGATTGAAAGATCGGAGTGAGATAGCAGCGAGGGACACAGACAAGATGTCGAAGATACGGATACTGGCGGAGAATGTCGCGAACAAGATTGCGGCGGGCGAGGTGGTGGAGCGGCCCGCGTCGGTGGTGAAGGAGCTGCTCGAGAACGCGCTGGACGCAGGCGCGCGATCGATTCGCGTGGAAGTGGAATCGGGCGGAAAGCATCTGATCCGCGTGATCGACGACGGCAGCGGGATGAATCACGACGACGCGCTGCTGGCGTTCGAGCGGCACGCGACGTCGAAGCTGCGCACGGCGGACGATTTGCTTTCGATTGCGACGCTTGGATTTCGCGGGGAGGCGCTGCCGTCAATCGCAGCGATTTCGCGGCTCGTGCTGGAAACGTGCACGCAAGAGGGCGAGCAAGGGACGCGCGTCGAGTTTGCGGGCGGCAAGCTGACGAGCGTGAAGCCGGCGGGAGCGCCTAAGGGCTCTTCGATCAGCGTGGCCGATATTTTCTACTGCGTACCGGCGCGGCGAAAATTCCTGAAGTCAGAAACGACGGAATTGGGGCATATCGCTTCGCTCGTGACGCATTACGCGCTCGCGCATCCCGAAGTGCAATTTCTGCTGAAGACGCCGACGCAAGTAGTGCTGGACTGCGCGCCAGTGGAAAAATTAGCGGACCGCGTCTACCAGATTTTCGGGCGGCAAGCGCTCGACGAGCTGATGGAGATTCCTGGGAGCGAATCACCGGTGCGGTCGGCGATCACCGAGCCTGCAATGGAAGCGGACGAGCGGGCGGCGACGATCCGCGTGAGCGGGTTCGCTTCGCGGCCGGAAGTGCAAAGACTGAACCGCAACGGAATCTACATTTTTGTGAACCGGCGGCTGGTGCGCGACCGGCTGCTGTTGCACGCGATCGGAGAGGCGTATCGCAACATCACGCCGCCGGGCGTCTACCCAGTAGTGCTGCTGTTTCTCGAGATGCCGTATCAGGAAGTCGACGTGAATGTGCATCCGGCGAAGATCGAGGTGCGATTCCGGCATCCGCAGTTCGTTCACGATTTCACGCGCGACGCGTTGCGTCACGCGCTGTCGCTGTCGCGGCCGATCCCGGGATTTCCGGCGGGCGCGAGCGCCGAGGTGAAGGCGATGGGCACGGCGGCTGGCGCGGGGTCGAGCGCGCTGCGGGGTTATGCGCCTGCGGCCGAGGGAGGTGCGTTTCCGGGGCCGCCGCGAGCGGAGATTCCCACGTCACTCGGCTCGTCGGCCGGCGCAGGCGCGGCGGTGGCGAAAGAGTTCGAATTGATGGGCGCGCCGGATCGGCCGTTGAAGGAGCGCCTAGGGTTCGAATCCGGCGAGGCGATGAATTTTCCCGTTGCCGATTCGACGGAAGCGGGCGCGGACGGAGGCGCGTGCGTTGCCGCGGAAAGCGTTGCAGCAGCGCCAGGGTCGTTGCCAGGGCCGGGGGACATTGCGGACCTGAAGCCGCTTGGGCAGGTGAACAGCAGCTTCATCGTTGCAGTGAATGGGGAAGGATTGTGGATCATCGATCAGCACGTGGCGCACGAGCGCGTGCTTTTCGAGCAGCATCTGCGCGCGCGGCGGGAGGGCGAGCTTGGAGGGCAGCGATTGCTCGTGCCGATCGTGGTCGATCTGAATCCGCGGCAGCTGGCGATTTTCGAGCAAATTGGTGACGAGCTGCGCGCGAACGGATTCGAGGCGGAGTTGATGGGAGGGCGCAGCTTAGCGATTCAGGCGGCTCCGGCCGGAATCGCGAGTGGCGATGCGGAAAAGCTGCTGTTTGAAATTCTCGACGGGATTGCGCGGGAGAATCAGGCGATTTCGATCGATTCGCTGCAATCGAAGATTGCGGCGTCGACGGCGTGCCATGCGGCGATCAAGGTGAACACGCCGCTCGCGTCGACGAAAATGGAATGGCTGTTGGGGGAGCTGGCGAAGACGGAGTATCCGATGAGCTGTCCGCATGGGCGGCCGGTGGTGCTGCGGTATTCGGTGCGGGAGATCGAGCGGGCGTTCAAGAGGATTTGAGCGCGGCATGCAGCGTGGTTTGGAAGAGGGATTCTTCGCGCCGCTTTCGCGGTCCTCAGAATGACGAAGCGAATAGGATGTGATTCGATCGGGTGACTGTTGCGACAGCTGATTATCGCGATTGACGGGCCGGTGGGATCGGGAAAGAGCACGGTCGCGCGACGAGTGGCGCAGATGATGAGCTACGTGTATGTCGACACGGGCGCGATGTATCGCGCGGTGGCGTTGAAGGCGGTGCGGCGTGGAGTTTCGCTCGACGCGGTGGACACGCTGACCGAACTCGCGGGAGGCGCGCGGATCGACTTGCGCCAGCAAGACGGCGCGCAGAGCTGGACGCAGCAGGTGCTGCTCGATGGCGAGGACGTGACGATGGCGATACGCACGCCGGAGGTCGCGCAGGCGGCGTCGAAGGTGGCGGTGGTGGCGGGTGTGCGGCACGTGCTCGTGGCCGAGCAGCGGCGCGCGGGTGCGCAGGGTGGCGTGGTGATGGAGGGCCGGGACATCGGGAGCGTGGTTTTTCCGGATGCGCAATTGAAGATTTTTCTGACGGCATCGCCCGAGGTGCGGGCCGAGCGGCGCTGGCGCGAACACGTGCAAAAGGGCGACGCAATCGATCTGGCGCGCACGCTTGAGGAAATCCACGAGCGGGACAAGCGCGATTCGGGGCGCGCGTCGTCGCCACTGGTGCGCGCGAAAGACGCAGTAGTGGTGGACAGCACGGCGATGGAGCCGGAAGAAGTGGCGCGACTAGTGGTGATGCTGGCGCGAGAGCAGGGAGGGGCCGGCGAGAACCCGATATTTCTTGGCGGCGGAGAGGCCAGCGCGTGAGACGATGCGCGCGAATGGCCGGATTGTTTTTGGCGGTGGCGACCATGACGGCATTTGCACAAACGTCGAAACAAGATGGAACGCGAGCAGCTACGCAGCGCCTGCGAGATTTCCTCTCCGAGGACTGGAAATATTGGATAGGAGAATATCCGGAAAACGCGACGGCCTTTGGTTACCCCGGCGAGAACGACCGCTGGAGCGATTACTCGCCGTCAGCGATCGACCGGCGCAGCCGACATTTGCGCGAAGGTCTGACCAAGCTCGAGGTGATTCCGCGGAACGAACTCCCACCAGACGAGCAGTTGAACTACGACTTGTACCGCGAGCAACTGGAGACAACCATCGCGGGCGAGGCGTTCCATGACGACGCGTTTCCGTTAATGACGGTGTCTCCCACAAACCTGTGGATGCCGATCAATCAGGTGAGCGGGATACAGCAATATGTTCCAGCGACGATCGCACAAATGCCTATGGAGCGCGAGAGCGATTACCGCGACTTGATCGCGCGGCTGAACGGAATACCGAAAGCCATCGATCAGACGATCGCGCTGATGCAGGAAGGTATGGCGCAGGGCTGGACGCCTCCGAAAATTACGATGCGGGACGTGGCCAAGCAAGCGGGCGCACTGGTGGTGTCCGATCCGATGGCGAGCCCGCTGCTGGCTGCGCTCAGGAAATTTCCAGCGACGGTGCCAACGGCGCTGCAAGCGGAGCTGACACGGCAGGCAGTGGCGGCGTACACGACCAAAGCGGCGCCGGCATTCGCCAAACTGCGCGATTTTTTGGCGCAGACGTACGCGCCCGCGTGCCGCGATGCGATCCCGGTGAGCGCGCTGCCGAACGGCGCCGATTACTACAAATATTTGGTGCGGTGGCAGACGACGACGGGCATGACTCCTGATCAGATTCATCAAGTCGGGCTCGATCAGGTGAAACAAATTCGCGCCGAAATGGATCAGGTGATCGCTGACGCGGGCTATGCCGGAAGATTCACGGATTTCGTGAAGTTCGTTAATTCGGATTCGCGATTTCGATATTCGAGCACGGACGACATGCTGCTGCATTATCGGGCGATCGCGAAGCAAGTCGATCCGCATCTGGCGCAGCTTTTCGGATTGCTGCCGCGGCTGCCGTATGGCGTGAAGCCGGTGCCGGATGCGATCGCGCCTTCGCAATTCGAGGCCTACTACGAGCCGGGGTCACCGATTGCCGGACGGGCCGGCTATTTGTTCGTGAACACGTACGATTTGCAGTCACGGCGAAGCTGGGACGCCGAGGATTTGGTGCTGCACGAAGCAGTTCCGGGACATCATTTGCAGATTTCGCTCGCGCAAGAGATGACAGACATGCCGGAATTTCGGAAACAGCTGGGCTACACGGCCTTTGTGGAGGGATGGGCGCTGTACTCGGAAAGCTTGGGGCCGGATGTGGGGCTCTATACCGATCCGTATTCGAAATTCGGATATTTGAGCGCGCAGATGTGGCGGGCGGTGCGGCTGGTGGTCGATACGGGAATTCATTCGATGGGCTGGAGCCGCGATCAAGCGATCCGATATTTCGTCGAGAACACGGGCCAGCCGGAGCAGAACGCGATCGTAGAAATCGACCGTTACATCGTGTGGCCGGGCCAGGCGCTGGGATACAAGATCGGGCAGCTGAAGATTCGGGAGCTGCGCACACAGGCGGAGCAGGAGTTGGGCGAACGATTCGAAGTGCGCGCGTTTCACGATGCGGTTGTGGATCAGGGCGCGCTGCCGCTCGATATCCTGGAAGCGCGAGTGAAGCGCTGGGTCGCGCAGCAGAAGACGAGGACGGCTGCAAACTAGCTTGACTGGTGCGGCGGGCGCGATGCGCACTTGATCAAAACTGCTGCTTCCCAGCAGGTTGGCAGAATGGATTCCTTCTTTCTGCTACAGCAATTCGATGAATTCTTCGATGGTGAGGCCCGCTTGCTCGATGATCGATGAAAGGGTTTTGCGCTTGAGATCTTTGTTGTGATAGGGCAGCGTGACTCGCAAATGCGGCTTGCCGGGATGCTTGAGAACATAATGGCTTCCCGAGGTGTGATGAACAGAGAAGCCAGCTCTGCCCAGCGCCCGCAGAACTTCCCTGGGCTTGGCCGCAGGCAGACGCCTGTTCATGCAGGGATCGCGACTTTGATCTTCTCTTTGACGGGTTCCGAGTTGAGTCTCGGGTCGTCCGGGATGGGCTCGCCGTCTTTTCGCAAGCTCTCCAAGTAGGCGCGAATGGCGTCCCGCGCCATCCGCCTCGCTTCCGGCAGGGTATCGCCCTCGGTGACGAGGCCAGGCAGAGCCGGGCAAGTGACGACGTAGCCGCCTTCCACTGCGGGTTCGAAGAAAACCGTGAAGTTATATTCGATCGCCGCCTGGGGCTTGGGTCCGTTGCGTTTCTGACGTCTGGCCATGTTGATTAGTTGCGCTTGCCGAAAGCGTATCACCGGGGTTGGGGGCGTTCAAGTAGACGCGCGATCGCAATCGACGTTTGACCAACGAGACGGATCCAAACCAGAGATGCCCAAGCACCCAATTCGCCGCCGCAGGCGCTATCAAAACCACCGGGCTCGGCAAGATTAGCTGGGTTCGGTTTCGTCAACAGGCTGGCCGGTGAGGATGCTGCGCGCCCAATCGACTGACTGAAAAAACATCGGCGGAATAGCATCTTCCTCGATTTGCAAGGCCGCGGCTGCGTGGTTGAGTTCGTCCCAAGCGCCCGCCTCATAGAGCAGGACAATCTGAAAGACGCGACGGAGAATATTTTGCGCGCCGAGCAGCGCCTGACGGATTTCCTCGCGCAAGGCTAGCTCTTTGAGCACGTCTTCCATTTTCATGTCCAGGATCGCATCGATGGCTGAAACCAGTCCCCGCAGAAACAGGTCGTTCGCGAACTCGGCAACGCCGGCCACGGGAGCGAGCAGCTCACAAAAACGCGCGCGAATCAACGGAAGCGTGACCAACTCTTGCGGCTTCTCGTCCGCCATGCAGGCGATGGTAACGAGCGAGACCCAACGGCGGACGCCGCGCTCCCCGAGAAGAGTTAGCGCGTGCGAAATCGAACGCACCTCCAGCGCCAGAAAGAAGGCCGCAGAATTCAGATAACGCAGGAGACGATAACTGAGCGAGGTTTCCGTTTTGATTCGTTCGGCGATTTCGTTCATCTCGATCGGCGATTGATTGGCAGCCTGGGGGACGCGAAGGTAAGCGAGCTTGTGCGAAGGGATGTCGTGATGAGAAAGCATCTGCGGGCGGCTGAAGAAGTAGCCCTGAAAATAGGAGTAGCCGAGATCGCCGGCGCGCTCGAAATCTTCGTACGTTTCGACTTTTTCCGCCAAAAGGCGAATATTTTGGCTCGAAAAGTCACGGGCCAAGCGCAACTGTTCTTCGCGGGTGGTGGCGAGAACATCGACCTTGAGGAAATCGGCCAGCGGCAGAAGCTTGCGCGAGTCAGGAGAATCGATGAAGTCGTCCAGAGCGAGGAGATAGCCAGCCTGTTTCAAGCGGCGGCAGGCGGACAAGACTTCATTGTCGGCGCGCACGCTTTCGAGAATCTCCAACACGACGCGATCGCTGGGCAGCATGACGGCGTAATCTCGGATCAAGAACTCGCGCGTGCAGTTGATGAAGGCGCGACGGCCCTGAGTGAGATGCTCGATACCGAAGAGAAACAGTCTGTCGGTTGTTGAGGCGCACGCGACTTCCGGTTGCGAAGAGTTGAAATAATTCTCCGGGCCCGAGCGGAAGAGGAGTTCGTATCCGTAGACGACGCGGTTGGCATTGAAGATCGGCTGGCGGGCCAGGAATTTTTGCAAGCTTTCCTCCCTCGGTCCGGACACAGAAATGCACGAACGAGACCGCTGGAAGGGGGGAACTTGCCGCCGCCTAGAGCTGCTGCGAAATCAAGCAGAGCGAAACGCGAGTGCCGTCCTATCTGCGATTAGGACGGGCTCGACATAGACGCCAGGAACTCGGCGTTCGTCTTGTTCTTCGAGAGGCGACCGAGCAGAAGTTCCATCGCTTCGACTGTCGAGAGAGGGCTCAGCACTTTGCGCAGGACCCAGATGCGATTCAACTCGTCCGCCGGCAAGAGCAGCTCGTCCTTACGCGTGCCGGAGCGGTTGATGTCGATGGTGGGGAAAACGCGCTTGTCGACGAGACGGCGATCGAGGTTGATTTCCATGTTGCCAGTGCCTTTGAATTCCTCGAAGATCACGTCGTCCATGCGGCTGCCGGTGTCGATCAGAGCCGTGGCGATGATGGTGAGCGAGCCGCCCTCTTCGATGTTGCGGGCGGCGGCGAAGAATCGACGGGGGCGCTGCAACGCGTTGGCGTCGATACCGCCGGAGAGGACCTTGCCTGAAGGCGGTGTGACGGCGTTGTAGGCGCGGCCAAGACGCGTGAGCGAGTCGAGCAGGATCACGACGTCGCGCTTGTGCTCGACAAGGCGCTTGGCTTTTTCGAGGACCATTTCCGCGACCTGAATGTGGCGCTGGGGCGGCTCGTCGAAGGTGGAGCTGATGACTTCACCTTTGACGGTGCGCTGCATGTCGGTGACTTCTTCCGGCCGCTCGTCAATCAGCAGGACGATCAAGGCAATCTCGGGATGGTTCGCGGTGATCGAATTGGCCACGGACTGCAGCATCATGGTCTTGCCGGTGCGTGGCGGCGCGACGATCAGTCCGCGCTGGCCCTTGCCGATGGGGCAGAGCATGTCGAGGACGCGACCCGTCAGGTTTTCCTTCGTCGTTTCCAGGCGGATGCGATCCTGCGGATAAAGCGGCGTCAAATTGTCGAAGAAGATTTTGTTGCGGGCGACTTCGGGGTCTTCGAAGTTGACGGCTTCGACCTTGATCAAGGCGAAGTACCGCTCACCGTCCTTGGGCGGACGGACCTGGCCGGAGACGGTGTCGCCGGTGCGCAAGTCGAATTTCCGAATCTGCGAGGGCGAGACGTAGATGTCGTCCGGGCCGGGCAGATAGTTGTATTCCGGCGCGCGGAGGAATCCGAAGCCGTCAGGCAGGCATTCGAGAACGCCCTCGGAGAAGATGAGGCCGTTCTTTTCCGTCTGGGCGCGCAGGATCTGGAAGATCAGCTCCTGTTTGCGCATGCCGGAGGAGCCGGGGATGTTGAGCTCCTTGGCAATTTTCGCCAGATCGGTGATGTTCTTATCTTTTAGTTCTGCAAGGCTAACACTCATGTAGTTCTTTCCTTCGTAAGTTCTGATTTTTAGTCTGTTGATCTGGATATATCCGGGGCGGGGCGCGTTCTATCGAGGCACTCTATCCCAGATTCCAAAATGGGCTGATACAGAAAATCGCTGCACTCCGGTTGTAGGTCTGCACAGCAGATGTGGGAGAACCGAAGCGCTAGTTGGTCAATTCGTTGTCCGGTTTCACGGCGCCGAACTCAGGTTCCACGGCAACCGGAGGAGGCCCGGAAATCGGCAACGGCTGTTCGAGCGCGAGGCGCAACACCTCGTCCATCGACTCCACAAAATGAATCGACATCTCCGCCTGAATCTCCGGCGGAATATCCGCCAGATCTTTTTCGTTGTCCTTCGGAAGAATCACGGTACGCAGCCCGAGGCGGTGAGCGGCGAGCAGCTTTTCCTTTACTCCGCCGATCGGAAGCACCTTGCCGCGAAGCGTGATTTCACCAGTCATGGCGACATCGCAACGGACGGGAATGCGCGTCAAGGCGCTGACGATCGAGGTGCAGATCGTGATCCCGGCCGAGGGGCCGTCCTTGGGGATTGCTCCTTCGGGGACGTGCATGTGGATATCGAGGTGGCGATAGAAGTCCTTTGGCAGCCCGAACAAGTGGCTGCGCGCGCGCACGTAACTCATGGCGGCCTGGGCGGATTCCTGCATGACGTCGCCAAGCTTGCCGGTGAGCGTCAGGCGGCCTTTTCCCTGCATCAGGGTCGCTTCGGTGGAGAGCACCTGGCCGCCGACTTCGGTCCAGGCCAAGCCGGTGGTCAAACCGACTTCATTCTTCTTTTCGGCGAAGAAGTCGCGGAACTTGATGATTCCGAGGTAATCGTTGACGTTTTCCACGCCGATTGTGACGCTGAAGCTCTTGCCTTCCGCGACGACTTTGCGAGCCACCTTGCGGCAGACATTAGCGATCTCGCGATCGAGGTTGCGCACGCCGGCTTCGTGTGTGTAGTGGCGAATGATGTGCGTAATGGCCTCGTCGGTGAATTTCAGGTTCTCTTTGGTCAAGCCTGTGGCTTCGAGCTGGCGCGGAACCAGAAAACGCTGCGCGATCTGATGCTTTTCCTGCTCCGTGTAGCCCGGCAGCCGCAACACTTCCATGCGGTCCTGCAAAGGCTGCGGAATCGTATGGAGCACGTTGGCCGTGCAGATGAACATGACCTTCGAAAGGTCGTACTCGACATCGAGATAGTGGTCGGTGAACGAATGGTTCAACTCGGGATCGAGCACTTCCATCAAGGCCGCGGACGGATCGCCGCGGAAGTCCATCGACATTTTGTCGACTTCGTCGAGAACGAAGACCGGGTTTGTCGTGCCGGCCTTGCGCATCATTTGGATAATTTGGCCCGGCAGCGCGCCGATATAGGTGCGGCGATGACCGCGGATTTCGGCCTCGTCACGCACCCCGCCTAGGGAGACGCGCACGAATTTTCGGCCCGTGGCACGGCCGATGGACATTGCCAAAGAGGTCTTACCGACTCCCGGAGGCCCCAGGAAGCAAAGGATCGAGCCTTTCGGATTTTTGACAAGTTGGCGGACAGCCAAGTATTCGAGAATGCGTTCTTTGATCTTCTCGAGACCGTAATGGTCCTCGGAAAGAATCTCTTCAGCGCGCTTGATGTCACGAATTTCTTTGGAGCGCTTCTTCCACGGCACCGCCAGGAGCCAATCAAGGTAGTTGCGGGAGACGGTCGATTCGGCGGACATGGGCGGCATCATCTCGAGCCGCTTCAGCTCCTGCATGGCCTTGTCCATGGGGCCTTGCGGCATGCCGGAGGTTTCGATTTTCTTCTTCAACTGCTCGATTTCATTCGCTTCGCCGCGGCCGAGTTCCTTCTGAATGGCCTTGAGCTTTTCGTTGAGGTAGTACTCTTTCTGGGCGCGCTCCATCTGGCGCTTCACGCGCGTATTGATCGAGCGATCGACGTTGAGCTTCTCGATTTCGACTTCCAGGATATCGGCGATGCGATTCAGGCGTTCCAGCGGCTCGAAAATCTCAAGCAATTCCTGCTTTTCCTCGACCGGAATCTGGAGGTTAGCGGCAATCGCGTCCGAAAGTTTGCCCGGATCCTCGACGCGAACCGCGGCAATCATGGTGTCGTAGTTCAGGCTCTGCGAGAGCTTGACGTACTGCTCGAAGAGATTCGTGACCCGATCGGAAGCTTGTTGGGTCTGCGGCCCGGGTTCGGCCTTGACGGGAACGACGCGGACGGAGGCGCGGAAGAATCCTTCTTCGCTGGTTACCTGAACGATTTTGGCGCGCTCGGTACCCTCGACTAGGACCTTGATATTGCCGTCGGGCAGCTTGACGCTCTGCACGATATTGGCGAGCGTGCCGACCTGATAGATTTCCTCGGGCTTGGGATCATCGACGGAGGCGTCATGCTGGGTGACGAGAAAGATCTTTTTGTCACCGGCGAGCGCGTCCTCGAGCGCTCGCACGGAAGCTTCGCGGCCGACGATGAATGGATGCATCATCTCCGGGAAGATGACCATATCCCGGACCGGCATCATCGGTACGCGCCTGGTTTCCGCCTTTTCTTTATTGAACATATCCTTCAACGGTTTTTCCTATCGAAAGCTTTCGCGAACGTTTGATTCGCCTAAAATCGTCACACAGCTGCCAAAACCAGCCCAGTCGCTAGAGATTTCATGCGGCAACCGCGCCCCGATACCTGAAGCGAGACGAACTAGCCGGCCTTCTCGAGCAAACTCCAATTGATTTCGCGCCCCTTGACCATATCCGCGGTGACCACGAAATCGCGCAGCTTTCGCTGAGCCGGCAAGTGGTACATCATTTCCAGCATGAGATCCTCGAGGATCATGCGCAGGCCGCGCGCGCCGACCTTTCGCTGCAGGGCCAAATCCGCGACAGTTTCCAGGGCATCGTCGGTAAAGCGGAGGCGGACGTTCTCAAACTCAAAGAGTCTTTGATATTGACGCACCAGCGCATTCTTGGGTTCCGTCAAAATGCGAACCAGGGCGTTCTTGTCGAGGTCGCTCAGCACGCCGACAACGGGCAAACGCCCCACGAATTCAGGAATAAGGCCGTAGCGAATCAGATCGGTTGGCTGCGCCTGCTCCAGAACTTCGATATTGCGACGCGTGACTGTAGCCGGTTGCGCGTCTGCGTGGAAACCAAGCGATTTCTGACCCACGCGGCGCTCAATAATCTTTTCAAGGCCCACGAAGGCTCCGCCGCAAATAAACAGGATGTTCGTCGTGTCTACCGGGGTGAACTCCTGGTGCGGGTGCTTGCGACCGCCTTGCGGGGGAACGTTGGCAACCGTGCCTTCCAGAATCTTAAGCAGCGCCTGCTGAACCCCTTCACCTGAAACATCGCGGGTAATCGAAGGGTTTTCGTCCTTCTTCGAGATTTTATCGATCTCGTCTATATATATGATGCCTTGCTGGGCCTTTTGGACGTCGCCATCCGCGGCCTGGAGCAGCTTTAGAATGATATTTTCGACATCCTCACCGACGTAGCCCGCCTCGGTAAGAGTCGTCGCGTCCACTATCGCGAACGGAACCTCAAGCATGCGTGACAGCGTTTGGGCCAGCAGCGTCTTGCCGGTACCGGTTGGGCCAATCAGCAAAATGTTCGATTTGGTCAGCTCGACATCACCCGGCTGGCGATTCAGGAAGATCCTTTTGTAGTGGTTGTAGACGGCGACAGCCAGCTTCTTCTTGGTCTTGTCCTGGCCGATGACGTATCCGTCGAGAAAAGCCTTGATTTCGGGAGGCCGCGGAAGACGACGGTTTACCGGAGTAGCTTGCTCGCGCTTCTCGTCCTCGAGAATCTGCTGGCAAACACCGACGCACTCATTGCAAATGTACGACCGGGGATATTCGGACGGAGAGCTGATGAGCTTCTCCACCTGCTCCTGGGTTTTATGGCAGAAAGAGCAGCGTAACGGCTCTTCTGGAGTGAATCGCTTCACTGAAGCAGCCCCCGTTCAATGCCACCCCACGCGACTAAGATAACTCTACTCCTCATTTGGGATTGAAGCCAGAGTTGGCGCGTCAGAGTCGCCGCTTTCACTACTAACCCTTTGGAACCCAGCCATCGTTTACCGGTGCTTGGTAATGATTTCGTCGACGATGCCGTATGCCTTCGCCTGCTCGGCCGTCATGATGAAATCGCGCTCGACGTCTTTTTCGATTTTGTCGAGCGGCTGACCGGTGTGACCCGCGAGCAGCTTGTTCAGCGCGGCACGGGTACGAATGATTTCTTTGGCGTGAATATCAATGTCCGTGGCCTGGCCGGAAAGGCCCGACATCCAGGGCTGATGGATCAACACGCGGGAATTCGGGAGGGCGTAGCGCTTTTTGGGAGCGCCCGCCGCAAGGAGCAAAGCGGCGATGGAGGCCGATTGCCCGATGCAGTAGGTAACGACGTCCGGGCGGACAAATTGCATCGTGTCGTAAATGGCCATGCCCGCCGAAATCGAGCCGCCGGGTGAATTGATGTACACGGAGATGTCTTTTTCGGGGTCTTCAGACTCAAGAAACAAGAGCTGCGCGGTGACCAGGTTCGCGACGTGATCGTCAATCGGCGTGCCGATGAAGATGATGTGATCTTTGAGGAGGCGCGAATAGATGTCATAGGCACGCTCGCCCCGGTTGGTCTGTTCGACCACCATGGGGACGAGAGTTGTCGCGCGCGGACTTGTGTCGTCTGATTGTCTCATCTGGAAATATTTGCGCTGAGGAAGCCAGGAACCGAGCTACTTTTCACTTTTTGCTGTGGTCTCGATCCGGGCCGTGCGGTAGAGCCACTCGATTGTTTTGTCGCTGCGCAATTTCGATTTCATCCTATCGAGGGCTCCCTGCTTTGTCAAGCGAGCCCGCAGCGCTATTGCGGATTCGCCACTCCTTGCAGCGGCCTCAGCAATCTCTTTCTCCATCTCTTCGTCCGTGACGTCGATTTTTTCCGCGGTAGCGATGCGATCGAGCAGCAGCTCGGCCTTGACGTCGTTGACGGAACGGGCGCGCTGGCGGCTCCGCAGAGCGACCCAGTCGACATTGACGGCGCGCGGATCGACCCCTTGGACCGCAAGCGATCGCGCAGCGCGCTCGAGTCTCGTGTCCATTTGAGCTTCGACCAGCGCCTCAGGGACGGGGAAATCGTGCTGCTTGACGAGCAGGTCGAGAATTTTTTCCTCGGCCTGCGATTTTTGCCGCTGCTCTTTCGCCGAGTTTAGATCCTGACGGATCTTGTCGCGAAGTTGCACAAACGTTGATACATCCGCACTCTGTTCCCCCAGGTTCGAGGCGGCGTCCTTGGCGAACTCATCATTGAGCTCGGGAAGTTTCTTTTGCTTGATGTCCTGCACATCGACAGAGAATGTGTAGGTTTTTCCCGCCAGCTTCTCGTCCGGGTAGTCGTCGGGGTAGTGCGCTTCGAAATTGCGATGTTCGCCCGCCGACACACCCCGCAAGTTTTCTGTGAAGCTGCCGAGAGTTTCTTCGGCACCGAGATGAACCATGATGTTATCGGCTTGAACGGGATCACCGCCGCCCGCCGGGGTGCCCATCAGCTTGACGAGAACGTAGTCGCCGTCTTGCGCAGGGCGCCCTTCGACAGGAACATACGATGCGGCGCGTTCGCGCATCTCTTCGACAGCTTTGTCGATTTGAGCGTCGCCGAGTTCGATGTCATCGATTTGAACCACAAGATTCTTGTAGTCGCCCAAATCGAACTCAGGGAGGACCTCGAAAACGGCGCGTACGCGCAGCGGCTCGCCGTCCTTGAACTCGACCTTATCGACCTCCGGCCTGGTCACGGGGACAAGCTTCTTTTCGTCGAGCGCTTTTTCCAAATACTCGGGCACGAGCGATTGCACCACCTCGCCCTGAATGTCGCCGGCGAATCGCCGCCGCACGAGCGTGACCGGGGCTTTGCCCGGACGAAAACCAGGAATGCGCGCGATGCGCGCGATGTCGCGAGCGACTTTTTCGGTCGCTTTCTGGACGTTTTCGGCCGGAATTTCCAGCTCAATTTCGCGCTTGCAAGTTGCTTCAGCCATGGACGAGTTTCACTGGGCTATTGCTGAAATGACTCAAACCCAATCCGCCTTTCCGTTGGTATTCGGGAACTGGTAAGGAGGGTGTGGAGCGCGGCCAGCCAAAGCCGCAAACCAAAGTCAGTATAGGAAATGCAATCGCGGACGTCAACTTGGCCTGCGGGTATCGAAAGCGGCTGGCCGGAGCTGTGGGATCGAATCGAGCCCTTTTCTGCTTTTTGGTCTTTGGCCGCGAATTCGAGGCCTACGCGTTTTGCCGTGGCCCTGTGCATAAGGTTGTGCATTCATATCAGTACGTAACAGGCATATGGTATTGACTGACGGACGATTTTCATGGCCACGTGACCAGACGACCGGCAGGGGAGCGGCGAGCGCCGACCGGCACGACCGAACCTAGCGCTAATCCAAATCGCCCCAATCCGAGCCAAAATGCCGGATTCTTCCGCGAGTATGGCTCAAAGCTGGCGGTAGCCCTTGTTCTCACCTTCGCATCGGGGCTGGTGGATATTGTCGGCTACATGGGCGTATTTCGCTTCTTCACAGCACACCTGACGGGAACGACGGTCCAGTTTGGGCGCGGCCTAGTCGGCAGAAACTGGGCGAACGTCTTGGCAGCCGGTGCGATTCTGGTCGCGTTTGTCTGCGGCTCCATTCTCGGGCGCGTGCTGATTGAGATTGGCTCAAGGAAGCGATTTCGGAGAATCGCTTCGGTGACGCTTGCTGCGGAAGCAGTGATCCTGGCCGTAGTAGCAAACGCGAGAAGCCATCCGTCCCAGCTTTACGGGATTTTAGGTTTACTCGCGGCCGCCATGGGCATTCAGACCGCAACGCTGACAGGGGTCGGGCCGCTCACGGTGCACACCACGTTCGTAACAGGTATGGTCAACAAGATCGCGCAACTCGTCTCTCGAATTTCGTTTCGCGTTTATGACTCTTGGCGGTCGAGGCCAAGGACGGTTGAGGCTCAGCGAAATCAAGAACGGGACATTCAAATGGGCCTGTTTCTTGCCGCGATTTGGTTGTGCTACGTCGCGGGAGCCGCAGCCGGAACGCTGTCATTCAGGGCCTGGGGAATGCGTGCGCTGTTCATCGCCGTGGGACTTTTGGGGGTGAGCTTTGTCGTCGACCAATTCCGGCCGCTCGCGATTCAGGAAGAAAAGGAGCAGTCGGAGGCGTGAGGATTCTCGAAGATTAATTTTCGGACGGAGAAAACGATGCACTACAAGCAGATTGACCAGGAACCGAAAACATTCGCGGTAATTATGGACACTGGCGACGAGATCGTGGACAGCTTGAAGAAAGTAGCAGCTTCGGAAGGATTGGCAGGATCCAGTTTCAAAGCTATCGGCGCTCTCTCACATGTGAAGCTCGGATGGTTCAATTGGGAGCGCAAGAATTACGAGGTGGCCAAAGAATTGAATGAACAAATAGAGCTGCTGTCGCTTATTGGAGACATCGCCTTGAAGGATGGCCAGCCCCAGATACACGCGCATCTCGCGGTGGCGCGCCGCGACGGAACGGTGTATGGAGGCCATCTCTTGCAGGCCACGGTCCGTCCAACGTGCGAATTGATCCTGACTGAAAGCCCTGAGCACCTGCAAAAGCGCTTCGACTCGGAATCTGGCTTGGCATTGATTAGAGTGTGAGTTTCGAGCGCGACCCCGCGCAGTGCCAAGATCAAGTGGTCTTGCAGATTGTTTACCGTGTTCGCGGTATCGCAAATTCCAACAACAGAAACTAATGTCAGACGGCGTGGCGGACGCACGCTTGAATTGAACTGGGTATCCGGAGTCCGCATTGAGAATATTTGGAGACTGAAATCAAAGAGACGAGTTTCGAAGTAAGGAGGAAGAATGCCCGACGAAAACACAGTAGAAAAAGCTCAAGAAGATGAGCGCGAAGGCAAGTCGCCGAGCACACAAGCCGGCGAATTCGTTCGCGAGGAAATGCACCACGTTCGTGAAGGAAAGCATGGTGCGCGTTCGCCCCAGCAGGCAATTGCAATCGGTCTCTCGAAAGCGCGCCGGGAGGGAGTAAAGCTGCCGGCGCCGAAACAAGGGAGAGGCAGCACCAAGGTCAGGCGACAGGCCAAGCGTGATCTCCAGAAAGAACGCAGCTCCCGCGGGCGGCGGCCATCCAGAACGCGTTCACGCGCGACCTCGAATGCATTGAAACGCGAAGGACATTCGGCGGCTTCGCGATCGAGCCTTTCGAGTCAGGCTCGGCGTGCGTCGCGCCGTCGAGGCGGAAAGTCCCGGCATCAGGCGGCGATGCGGGCCGTTCACACCAAAAGAATGGAAGGCAGAAGAAGATCGCATCGCAGGGCTTAGAAGGTTCAAGAGGTTCGACACGCAGCGGTTCGTATTGACCGGCGAGGCGCGAACGCGCGCATTGTCCTTAGCTGGCCCGCCGCTGCGTGCGAATTCGCTCGGACAACAGCGTCTTCGCTCTTTGAAGTACCGCACGACGCGAGGAACTCAAGTTGCGGCCAGCGCGGTTTATGAAATAGGTCAGCATTCGCATCCCGGATCCCGGCCCTTTTGGCGAAACCTTTTTCGACGCGAGCGTTCTGGCGATAACGCTGGCACTCTTCTTGAAGAGACCTGCCGGCGGATGAGTCGAGTCTGTCTTTACGTTCCGCACCCATCTTCGCTGCTGTCCGTTGGCCCGTTTTCTTTTCATGGCGACTCCTCGCCCGAAATTATCTTCGGCTTCGCGCTCTGTCCATACCCGATGATGCCGATATCAATCGAGTTTCGAGAAGACAATGTACCTGGCCATGTGACACGTCATCACACAACGTAGGCGCAATCTCGTAAACACTTCTGAAAACAATCAGATAGTAAGTAAAGACTACATCGCGAAATTTTGATAAGTCGGGAAAACGCCGGATGGGAGCAACCGCCCGAGTCAAGTAGCCTCTGCCGGAATCAATGCTGGCACTGTCACAAAACCGACGAGGTGGAAAGATGCGAACGCAGGAGATAGGCCAGGAGTCCGGTAACAGGGTACATGCGAATCTGGAGGCTCTTCTAAGACAAAAACGAGATGAATTGCGCAATCGCCTGAACCATCGGATGGGCGACGTATTCACTGACCGAGAGCCGGATGATGAAGGCGCGATGGCCACAAGTAATTTCGCGACCGCCCTGGCAATCGTCACGATGGAACGCGAGCGTCGCGAACTCGATGAGATCGAATCCGCGCTCGAACGGATCAAAACGGGCGGGTACGGCGTATGCGAAGCGTGCGGAAGCACGATTCGACGGCCGCGCCTTCAGGCGCTGCCTTGGGCCAGGCTGTGTCTCGCGTGCGCCGAGCAATCTCCGCGTTGGCACTGATCGTTGGTTCTGAGCGGTGCGTACGGTTCAGACCGAGAACTTAAAAACCAGTCACGCGTGAGTGAGCGTCAAATGCAAGGAATGCGACGCTCACTCCAAACGCAAGGAGGTAAGCATGAGCAACACAGCAGTTTTCGGACTTTATCCCAGTCGCCCGGCCGTCGAGGAAGCCGTGGATGCATTGCACGCTGCAGGTTTCCGGAGCACGGATATCTCGGTGCTTCTTCCCGAGAACCTGGGCACAAAAGATTTCGCACACGAGAAAAATACAAAGGCGCCGGAAGGCGCAACCGCGGGCGGCTTCTCCGGAGCGGTGATAGGCGGAACGCTCGGCTGGCTGGCAGGAATCGGAATGCTGGCGATACCTGGCATCGGTCCACTGCTGGCAGCCGGGCCTATCGTCGCGGCATTAGCAGGCGCAGGAGCCGGCGGTGCATTGGGCGGAATCACGGGAGCGTTGGTAGGAATGGGTATCCCGGAATACGAAGCGAAGCGATACGAAGGGCGAGTCAAGGGTGGGGGAATCCTTCTATCCGTTCATTCTGATAGTCTGGACTGGACGAAGCGCGCGAAAGAAATTCTTGGGCGCACCGGAGCCGAAGATATTTCCTCCACCAGCGAAGCGTCCGCTGATTTTGCCAAAAGTGATAAGCCAATGCCTCGCGGTACCGCGGCCGGAAGCCGTGAATAGGCGTTGACCCCATGTTTAGCGGCGGCCCGCCGCCTCTCTCTTAGTGAGCCTCGACGGGCCGCCCAAACCTATCCGGTGGTTTTGTTAGAAAGCACGGATCCTGCCCAGCGGCAGCACTTCTAAAGATGTACATCAAAATAGACCTGTCGAACGCCTGGAGAAGCGGCGGCAAAATGGTCAATTCTGCCATTTCGCTTTTGCCGAACCTGATCCTCGCCGCTGTCATCTTTATTTTGTTTCTCGTTGTGGCGTCGCTAGCGAAATCCGGAATTCGCCGTATCAGTCTAAAGCGCCGGCGCCAGACTCTGGGCGTGCTATTGGGACAGCTGACGCACGTGACGATTGTGGTGCTGGGATTCCTGATCGCGATTTCGGCGGTCGCGCCTTCGTTTCACGCAAGCGATCTGATCAAGATGCTCGGAATCGGCAGCGTGGCGATAGGATTTGCCTTTCAGAATATTCTGCAGAATTTCCTGGCCGGCATCCTGCTGCTGATAAATCAGCCGTTTCGAGTCGGCGACAGGATTACCGTCGAGGGGCTCGAGGGCGAGGTGGAAGACATCGCGACCCGGGCGACCACGATCAGCACTGCCGACGGCAAACGGGTCGTGATTCCGAACGCGATCTTATTCACGAATCCGGTGATTGTCCGCGATCCTTCCGCGGGTGGCGAACCAAAGGTTGAAGACAAGGCGCAATCCCAGGAAGCCGAGGCAAGCCTGCAGAAATAAGACGCGCGTTGCAGCGTCGCTCAGCGCCGCGAGCGCTTCCGGGGCACCTTGGCTCCCTTTTTCCTCGCTTCAGACAGCCCGATCGCAATGGCCTGTTTTCTGCTTTTCACGCGTCCACCTTTGCCGCCCTTACCGGAGCGCAACGTGCCATGCTTTTTTCGGCGCATTGCGCTTCGAACGCTCTTGCCCGCGCCCTTGCCATATCGAGTCATAGTTGACCCTCCCAGCGAGCGGTTTTGCCGCGTGCGCCCGGATTTGCCGTGCCACCACGCGCTCAGGATTTGTGTTGCGGGGTTTTGTTGTCCAGTGTTGACACGAGTTGCTGAGCTGCGGGCGGCGTCTTCATGCTCCCGTTCAGAGCCAGGTCTTTCGCGTCAACCTTTTGGCCGTAGACTTTTTCATTGGCCCCGTTATCGGGACGAACGGTCGAGCCCTCGAGCGAGACTCCGGCAAACGCACCGCGTGCGCGCGAATAGCTCAAGATCTCCGCCCGCGCGGTGACATCGGTCTCGGCGGAAGCGTCTCGGCCCTTGGGACCCGCTGCCGCGGAAGCATCGGCTCCAAGCTTCACTTTGCTGGTCAGAATCGCCTTTGCGCCTCTGTCGTTCATAACCAGCAGAACGAAGTCCGTTGCTTGACCGCCGATCTGGAATCCGAAGCTGCCGCCTTCGAGGGCCATCATCGTGGGAGGTCCCCACGGACCTGTGAAATTCTCGCCCTGCCGGCAAGTCATCGCGCCCCGGCCGTAACTGGCCCCAACACCGAACGCAGCTTTCACGACCGAAGGAAAAACGACTACGCAAACAGCCTTGTCCAGCAAGTTCTGTGGAATGTCGTCAGGAATGTTCAAAATCTCATGCAGAACCAGGCCGGCATTCCGCAATCGATCTTCATCTTTTCCCTCATCGTTTGCACCGGCTGCTTTTGCAGCGACAGCGAACAAGGCCGCAGCCAAAAGGAGGCCGCAAGCCGTCAGACTCAAAACTCGATTCATAGATTTACCTCGGAGCGGAGCATGAAAGTCACAATGGTGCTGACCGCTGGTTCAACAAGAATCCAGAAAGCCAGCTTTGGCAATAAAGAGAACACCGCAAAACGGTGTCCGCCGTTGATGTAGTGGGCATACCGCACGCGGACACAAGTGAAGCTTTGAGCGTCAGCGCCGCTCACGAGCCAGCCGGCCCGTGAACGGCGCCGCAAGGAGGTGACGAAAGCGAAGAAAGGTCTTACTGCGCGCCCGTATGCTTCGCGCTGGTGGCCCCTACCTGCTGCATCATGTCTTCAGCCTGCTTCAGGTGATCCTGCAGAACTGGCAGCGTCTGAGACGCAAAATTCTTGATTTGCGGATCCTGACCGTTGTTCGCCTCCTGCTTGAATTCGGCGATGTCTTTTTTGTGGTCCATCACCATGTCTCTGGCATAAGCCTTGTCGAACTCCGCGCCAGACAGCTTTGAAAGACGGTCGTACGTGGCTTGATCGTGGGCGCTCAGATTGTTTGGCAGTCGCAGGTTTTCCTGTCCCACGGTGCTCTTTAGTTCGTCATTGGTTTTTGTGTGGTCGTCCACCATGCGCTTTCCGAAATCTTTTACTGCGTCGCTCTGGCCTTTTTCCTGCGCCAGCTGTCCCATCTTGACTTCGGCCATCCCATCCTGGGCGGCTTTTCTCGCGAACAGAGGATCTGGGTTTGCAGTGGTGGATGCTGCCGCCTGGTGCATCGCCTGCGCATCGCCTTGCTGTGTTTGTGCCGCGGCGGCTCCGAGACACGACGTCACTACCGCCAGCGTGCCGATCGAAATGTTTTTCAAGAACATGAGCAGTTACCTCCTTAAGGCCTAAGCGTAGGTGTTACGGTATTCGCCCTCAATCGGGTCTTAGCTGTAAACACACCGAAGCGGCGCTCTAAAGAAGCAGCTCACAGGCGCGGAGCGCGTCGTTACAGGTTTGTACAGTTTTTCCGAGTCTTGTTTACTAGAACCTGCGAATCGCGCCACCTAAGCCAGCAGCCGTACAGTCTTCGCGGGAAGTCAGATTAATTATCTTGTCCTGAGGCCCAGCAGCTATTCGAATCGACCAAAAAGGACGGAACCGGAGTTCTAATAATGAAATCCATTGTTTATGAAGGCGTTCATAAGGTGGCCGTTTCCAACCAGCCGAAACCAAAACTGAAGTCGCCGACGGACGCGATTCTGCGCGTAACCACCACCGGAATCTGTGGCAGCGACCTCCATATCTATGACGGGCGCACGGCGCTCGACAAAGGGACCGTCGTCGGACACGAAATAATGGGAGTAATCGATGAAGTTGGAGAGGCCGTGCCGAGTATCAAGACGGGCGATCGAGTGGTGCTGCCGTTCAATATCTCCTGCGGATTTTGCCTCAATTGTCATCGCGGCGACACGCACGCGTGCCTGACCACAAACCCTGACACCGCGGGCGCGGCTTACGGATATGCCGGTATGGGTCCATACAAGGGCGGCCAGGCGGAGTTTGTGCTCGTTCCGTACGCGGATTTCAATTGCCTGAAATTGCCCGGCACACCAGGCGACGAGTGGGAAGACGACTTTTTGTTACTGTCGGATGTGTTTCCCACCGGTTATCACGCGACCGAGCTCGCGCACGTGAGCCCGGGCAAGACCGTCGCAATTTTCGGTGCCGGGCCCGTGGGTTGCTGGCTGCTCACAGCGCGATCCTAAAGGGCGCGTCCGAAGTCTATGTGGTCGATAGCCGCGGACGGAAGTACTCTCGCGCGGTGATTGTCCCAGCCACTCAAAAGGTTCAGATCCTGCCCAAAACAATAAGGACGATGATGATTAGCAGGACCAGCCCCAGGCCGCCGCTAGGATAGTATCCCCACCCCGTGCTGTACGGCCACGCAGGCAAGCTTCCAAGCAAAAGAAGAATGAGGATTATCAGCAAAATTGTTCGGATCACTTGCGTGGCACCTCGCCAGCCGACAATACTCAACCCGGCGACGAGTGGTCCATCAGCACCTGACCGTATTTGGAGCGGCGAGAATTCCTGATCGACCGTCTTGTGTTGTTGCCGGGCCCCGTGCGACCCGCAAAATTCCTTTCGAAGATACAGGCTATTGCCGACCGACAGCGTCTCCCGCGCACGTAAGATGGGCTTGGAGGTGAAAAATGCCCGAGCTTGAAGGAATTCGAGTCGCAATCTTGATCGACAACGGTTTTGAACAGGTGGAAATGACGGAACCGCGGAAGGCCCTGGATGCCGCTGGCGCCGAGACCAAAATCGTCTCGCCACAGTCGGACTAAGTACGAGGCTGGAACTCTAAGGAATGGGGCGATTCGTTCCCCGTGCAGGAATCGCTTGATCAGGCCGAACCTGGGCAATTTGATGCGCTGCTCCTGCCGGGCGGAGTAATGAATCCGGACCATCTGCGCATGAAGGAAAAAGCGGTAAGTTTCATCTGGGCATTTTTCGACGATGGCAAGCCGGTGGCCGCGATTTGTCATGCTCCCTGGTCCATTATCGAGGCTGGCAAAGCACGCGGACGCAAGATTGCATCGTGGCCATCGCTTAGAACAGATCTGCGAAATGCCGGCGCCGAGTGGATGGACCAGCAGGTCGTCGTTGACGGCAACTTGGTTTCGAGCCGCAAGCCGGACGATCTCCCGGCCTTCAACCGTGAAATGATTAAGTTGTTCGCCCAATCGCGCACCAAGGCGAGAGCAGCTACCCGCAAGGTGTAGTTGCAAACGCGGCCGCGCTGGCCGTGGTTTGCTTTCTGCTCGTGACGTCTGTCGGTGCCAGAATGCAAGATCTGCTCTGGGACGAAATGCCGAAAGGAACCGCCAATCCTCCGGAGGATCCCGCCCAGAAAAAGATTGCGTCCGCCCCCACGCTGCAGGGCCTCGCAAAGATCGCGAAGGATTGCAAGGCCTGCGATTTATGGAAACGCGGGACCCAAACAGTTTTTGGTGAAGGCAAGCCCGATTCCACGGTGATGTTTGTCGGCGAGGTTCCCGGTGACCAAGAGGACCTTGCCGGTAAGCCTTTCGTCGGACCGGCGGGCATGCTGTTGAATAAGGCTCTGGCTGAGGCCGGCATCGACAGGAGTAAGGCTTACGTGACGAATGCAGTGAAGCACTTCAATTGGGAGCCTCGCGGGAAGCGCCGCATACACAAGAAGCCGAGCAACGCCGAGATCGCAGCCTGCCGGCCGTGGCTCGATGCGGAGATTGCGAGGCTGCAACCGAAAGTGATCGTTTGTCTCGGCGCCACCGCAGCGCAGGCGCTCCTAGGCAAGGATTTTCGCGTAACACGCCATCGCGGAGAATTCATCGAGTCTCCTCTCGCGCAGCATGTAACCGCGACGGTACATCCGTCGGCGATTCTGCGCTCGCCGGATACAAGACATGAGGAAATGAACCGTTTCGTTGCAGACTTGAAGAAAATCGCGAAAGTAATTTCGTGAGCTGGTTTCTGGGCCGGAATTCCCCGTCTCAGAAAACTTTGCGATACCGGAAGACCGCTACATATCCCCCGTATTGATCGCGAAGCGCTGTCACTGAAGCTTGCTTGTTGATCTGATACTGAACCTCGGCTGTCTGGCTCTGCGTTTGAGTGACGTCCGTGCTGTAGGTGAAAAGTATGCTGCCCGTCACCCGCTCCTGGATCGCGACTTGCGCGCCGGGATTGCCCTGGCTATTTACCGCCAAGGGATCAACCGACAGTTGCGAAATACCAGTGAGATCCTCGATCTTTCCAGCCACCTGACCGCTGACCTGTCCCGCAAGGACAGATTCCGCGCTCGTTGCTGCCGAAGTTGAAGCTGACGCGTTGGCCTCTTCCTCTGTGTTCCCGAAAGCCAACAAATGAATGATGTCGGCGGGCGGCAGAGCCGGGTCCGAGGTGTAGCTCGTCCGCAGCCGGTCCACGGGACCGGACAGATTTAGCGTGACGTTGTACTGCTCGACCGTGGTGGTGACGGCCATCCTTACAACTGGTTCCGTGCGCACCGGATTCGCGAATTCGATGGTTCCGCTCTGCACTTGGAAACGCTTGCCCAAGAAAAACACATCGCCGCTCGTTAGCGCGATCCTGCCGAGCACGACTGGATTGGCGAGAGTCCCCGTAACATTCAGGTTTGCAGAGCCACCCAGGCTGACCTTGCTGTTCGCCAAGCTGAGATCCTGGCTGGATTGCACCGTCACGTTCAGCTTTGTGTTGTTTTCAAACGCCGAGGGTGCGCTGGCGACGCCATTGTCCGAAAAATAATTCGATAGATTAGCGAGATCAAACGCCTGCGTGAACGAAAGGCGGTTGATGAGCACTCGTCCGGTGATGTTCGCCGCACTCGTATTTCCCTGCATGTTGATTCGCCCGCTCAAGACCGAACGCAGCCCCTGCGGATAGCGAATTCGAACGGATTGGGCGTTGAGACCGAGGCTAAATGCGGGTTCATTTCCGTAGGTGACAAACCCAGTCATTGATACGGCCCCCCCGCCGGCCGCACCGGCTAGTGTGGCGATGTCCGCGCGGTCACCTGAAATGTTGATCTGCGCGTTCAAGCCCTCGATCCCAACCGGAATGGTATCGGTTGAAAAAACGGCATTCTTGATCTGTACCTCGCCATGCATACCGGAGCGCAACAAGGTGCCGTGGCTGTCCACTCGAATCTCGAGCTGTCCCGAGGAATGAACGCTCGGCGCAAACTTCTGCAACACCGCAAGATCGACCGTTCCGTTCGCCGAAATTGCGACGGTGCTTTTGCTGCGGATCGGGAATGTACCGCCGAAGGTCAGATTTGTGCCGGTACCCTCAAGCTGGGTTGGCGCCACCGTGAGCGTCCCCTGTCGATAATCGGCGAGTAGTGGGTGCGCCAGCTTCATTTCCGCGTCGGCAACGCTTACGTTCAACATAGGAATTTGAATGTGCGCTTCGATCTGCGCAGGCGCGGTGAGCGGGCCCTTCGCACTCAAGTGAATCTCCGTCTCGCCTTGTATTTTGGAGCTTTCTGCGGGAAGAAACCGTTCCGCAACAGCCTGCAACGGGATTTCGCGGGCGTCGACTGAAACCGTGGCGTATCGATCTCCGGTCAACGCCACGCCTGCCTTGGCTTGGAAAGACCCTTTGTCGGTCGTGCCGCGCATCATCACCGTCGCTTGTTGATTGGCGACCGCGAGATCCGCGTCGAAATTCGAGACAGCCTGATCCTCGACCTGAAAATTTGCAATCTCGAGATCCGATTGCAGCTGCGGGTTCTGAATTGTGCCGCTACCGCTTGCGGTCACATTCAGCGCTCCTCGGATTGCGGCGCCGCGCTGAATCGCGGAAATTTTTTCCAGTTCTATTCCATTACCTTGCACCTTCGCCTGATACTGTCGCGCGGCGATTCTGTACGTAGCGTCAGCTGTAATCGTTCCCGCGGGAACCTGCACGCTGGCAGTCGAATCGATGATGCCTTGGTGAAACGTGGCCTTGACGCCGAGGTTGTTCACCGCTTCATTCCAAGCCGATCCATGGATCACCGTCACGTTTGCCGTGCCCTGGGGAGCCGCCCTCGTTCCTCCCACGGTGACTTGCGCCGAGATCGTTCCGGTGACGGGATAATTCAATCTGGCGATCTCCATCGCATCGGTCACGGACATGTTCCGCACGGTGGCCTTCAGCGCGATCGCTCCGCTCTCGACCAGAGACCAACGCTTCAAACCCGCGCTCCCGCTGAACGCGATATCGCCTTGCGGCAGCGCAACAATCTCGCCTTGCTGAATGCTTACTTTCGAAGGATCCGCGCCGATCCTCATTGAAATAGAACGCAGTCGGCTGCGGTCTATAGAGACATTTTGGGCCGAAAGTTGGCCCTGGATTTGTGGATTCTTCGCTGTGCCCGTGATTCTTGCGTTGAAATTGGCGGCGCCGCTGATTTCGGGAATTGGCGCCCCCGCTCGACCCGGTTGGATCGCATTTTGAACCACCGTGACAAGCGACGTGAGTTCCTTCAGATCGCTCGTTGTCATCGACAAAGTGATGTCGGAGTTCGTCCCGCGGCGTGGACTGAGAGTTCCTCCCACAGTGAGTTTTGTGCTCGCCGTTTGCAAATAGGATTGGTTGAAGGACACAGTGTTTCGTGGACCGTCGTAGTCGGCCTGAACGAGGCCGTTTAGCGGGATCGTCGAGCGTGAAGGTTTCGTCTGCGCTGGACTTTCGATGACCAAACGAACATGCGCCATCAATTTACTGAGCGATGCCGCCCAGGAAGCGCGAACGTTCATGTTGATATTGCCGGTCACCGGAACCTCGCGAGCGCCTTTCGGCGCGAGCGCATCAGAGGCAGTCGCCAACGAAATGCCGCGGACGGACGCATCGACACGGGACACAGGGGAAGCGTCGACACGCAGCATCTCGAGATTCGCTTTGGCGCTGCCGCCGAGCGCGTTCGCTGACAGATTCTTGATTTCGAGATTCGCGTTTCGCAGTTCATAGTTCGCCGATGCCCAAGTGATCTCGAGCGGCCGCTGACCGGTTCGCACGGAAAGCCTCTCGCTTCGCGCCGAACCATCGAGAGTCAGCGCGGCGATGAACGCCCTGGTGGGTTGGGGTTGATAGCCGAATTTTCCATTGAGAGCGACCGTTCCGGCCGGCATCGATTGCGTCCGCAAGGCTTGCGCAAATTCAGTTGTGAAAATCTGGCCTTCGTAGGCTCCATCGATCGTGGGCTCCGAATAATTTTTCAGGTGCCCGACTACGGAAATGAAAGACTTGCCGGTTGTAAGGGCGAATTGATCGATCGATAGTTGCTCGCGGGTCGCCGTGAAATGCATGCGCAACGCATGGCTGATCGGGGCGAGCTGTGGCGCCGATAGTCGCCCCTCGTCGTATGAAAGAGAACCCGAGTATTCGGCCCGCAGCAGTTTGTAGCCCGCGTTGAACGTCAAATCGTGCAGTTCGGCATCGAGCGGAATTTGCAAATCGTTGTAGTAAATGACGCCCGATCGAATCTCGCAATTCCGGATCTCGAGATCGAAAACCTCCGATGGTCCTGTGCTCGTGCTGGGTTGTGGAGCAACAGGCAGATTGCTGTGGCCCTGCGCATCGATTCTCAGCCGGACCACAGGTTGATCGAGTGCGAACGTTCGCAGATGCAGTTTGCCCCGCAGCAGCGGAAGAAATTCGACGGCAATCTCAAGCGTCTTGGCCTGGGCGAGAGGCGGTTGATCAGTCTGTTTTTCTGTACCGCGCACGACCACGTTCGTCAGGTCCAGTGCGAGGCGAGTCCAATGAAAGTCAAGCGACCCGATCTCGACGTTCGCGCCGGTGCGCGCCAGGGCTTGCTTCCGTATTTCTGATCGAAGGAAGTCGCGAAAGGCAGAAGTGCTCACGACCACGATGCCAACCGCCAGTAGGCCCAGCACCGTCACCGGGATCGCAACCAAAGAATAAAGAAGCCATTTCTTCTTGCTCAACGCTCACCTGCCTCACCGAACCGAGGGCTCTAAAACGATTGTCCAAGCGTGACAAAATACTGCGTCGTGTTTATGCCGGGAACCGTGGTAATCCGGTAGCCCACATCGAAACGCACCGGTCCAACCGGAGTTTGATAGCGCAGACCAACTCCGATCGAGTGTGTGAAATCGTCCCCGAACTGGCGCAGATTGATGTTGGCGTACACGTTCCCGCCATCGTAAAAGACTGCGCCACCGATGCCTTTATAAATTGGTATGGGAAAACGCAGCTCGGAATTGAAAATGAACAGCATGTCGCCGCCGACCGGAACAGTGATCAAAGTACAAGTCGAAGGGTTGGACGGATTCGAGCAAACCGGGACGGCTCGCTGCGGTCCCGCGCCATTGATCGGGAATCCGCGCAACGAATCTGCGCCGCCGGAAAAAAAACTTTCGCTGAGGGGCACGAAGCTGCCGGAAAACGGCTTCGCGAGGCCGAGGCGGAAATTGTTCGCCCACGTCAGCCAGGGCTTCACTGGCAGGTAAAACGCGGTTTGACCCAGGAAACGCACGAAATCAGCGGACGAGCCAAGGGCCTTCGCTGTGACGCCCAAATCAAACGTCTGATACACGCCATGATGCGCATCGAGCGGCTTGTCACGAGAATCGCGCACATATTCGGCGTCGAATGTGGAGAGCCGCACGTGCTGGTCTTCCGGCAGAACAAGATTCGGAATCAAGATGTCGTAAAGATCGGTTTTCTGGTAGCTGTAGCGCCCGATGATGTTTTTGGTGCGCCGCTTATCAAGAGCTTTCTCGATTTGAAAAGAGGCAGTGCCCAGCTCCGCGGTGTAGATCGGATTCTCGGTTGTTCTCTCGCCTGAAATGCTGACCAGCGAACTCCAGGAAGACCCGTGAAGATGCGGGTCGGCATAGGTGAAGTAGGCGCGCTGGTCTAGGCGCGAGAGCACGGTTCCAATCGTGGCTTTTTCCGCTCGTCCCCGCAGGTTGTTCCGCGATAGGTCGAAGGTGAATTCCGGGCCAACAAAACTCTTCTGGGTCACCGTAAATTTGTTGCCAAGACTGATCGGAGGAATGCCCGGGACGACAACAGAGTTCACCGGAATGTTTCCCGAACGAGGCTGAACTTCGATGCCGCCTCCGATCTCCATCGAGTAGAGCGGCGATTCGTGAACCTTAACGAGCACATCTTCTTGCGTCTGATTCACGATTGGCTGGAGAGGGCGAACGCTGGCCCAGTCAAAAATCCCAAGATCGTACAAATTGCTCTCTGCTTGCAGGAAATTGCCTTCGCTGAGCGGCTGCCCGGTCTTGACCTCCTTTGTGGTCACTTGTTCAATCAGTTTTGGCTTGGTGTGCTTTTCGCCGAGAAGAATCACATCGGAGATATGCGCCTGCGGACCTTCGGTGACGGTATACGTCACGTCCACTTCGTGTGTCGCGTTCGGTGCTGGAGAAGCCGTAGACCGGACATCCGCGTTCGCGTACCCGAGATCGAGATAGGCTGCCAAAAGATCATTACGATCCGCCTCCAACAACTTCTGAGAAAACCCGTTCCCCGCCTTGAGTCGCAGAGGAAATTTTTTCGTAAGCGAAGCGAGAGACTGGGTGCTGTTCCCCACCACCTTGACCGTTGCGACCTTGTCCAGCGGACCTTCGTTAATGTTGAAGGTTACGTCGACCTCCGGCTCAAAGTCCTGAACAACGGGATCGATGGTTACGTTCGCGAAGCCCTGGTCCAAATACAGCTGCTTTAGTGCGGCGGTACTCGTGCTCAGTAGTTGTTCGCTGTATTTTCCATGAAGGAACCAGAATCCCTTCTTCACGGCCACGTGAGTTGCGAGCTGCTTATCCGAAAAATAGTGATTGCCGGAAAAGAAAATCCCGCCGAGGCGATGCTTCGATCCACGCATCACTTCGTACGTGACGTTCACCATGTCGCCTTGCTTTTCTATGTGCGAACTCGTGGTCGCGTCGAAGTAGCCCTTGGACTGAAAATAAGATTTGAGGTTCCGCTCGCCTTCGTCGACTAAGTCCTGGTCCACACTCGCTTCCTCGTAGATCGGAATCAGACGACGCAACTTTCGGTTCGAGACATGCGCACCCGATACGTGAATGAATACTTCGGGGCCGGCGCTCACCGCGAATGTTACGTCCACCTTGTTCGAGTCTGGGTCATATTCCGCAGAGGCAAGCCGGACAGTGGGCGCCAGGCGGTTTTCCTTCCTTAGCCGGTCGCGTATGAACTCGATGGATTTCGTCGCGCGTGTCTCCGAATACTTCTGGCCTATTTTCAGAGATACTCGCTTCACACGAGCGACAACGCCCCGCAGGTCGTGCCGCAAATGATCGCCCTCCTGTTGCGAAACGCCTTGGAAGTTGATGGTGCGAATCTTTGCTTGCCTGTTCAGCGTGCAATGAAAGATCAAATTCACGATTCTGTGCGACTCGTCGGATTCGATTGCCGGTTGGACATCGGCAGCGAAGTATCCATGCTTATGAAAGTAATCGAGCAGATCACTTGCGCCGCGAGTCTGCAGGCTCCCGAAGTAGGGCGACTGTTCAGGGACGTTGACAGCCTGCAGAAGAGCCGTGTACGGGAAGCGCGTGCCGGTGCCGGGAAACTCGATGATCCCCACATAGTCCGCCGGCTGCAGAATGAAAAGGACGTGCAGCCCGGCTTGTTCTGGTTCCAAACTCACCTGTACTTGCGAAAAGGAATTTGTCTGCTGCAAAGCCGCCACGCTTTCCCGCATGGCTTGGGCCGAGAAGGGCTGTCCGACTTCGATCTTCAAGAGTCTCCGTAAGGCGTTAATGTCGATTCCTTCTCGGACGGCAATGTCCACGCTGGATACTTGCTGGCCATCAAATCCGGCATAGCTGGTCGGCTGGTTGCTTTGGGCTCCGAGAACCGAGGCTGCCGCGAAGAAACCTGCGCAATAAAAAAGCATGCGCGCGGCCTTTCCTAAGGCGCGCCACGCGGAATTCCAGAAACTGAGCGATCTCACCCCGTCCCCGCCTCAGTGGCCAATTTCTCGATCTCATTATCCGCCTCTGCGCCCACCAGCAGTATCAAACTCGCGAGATAAATCCACAGCATCAGGATGATGAAACCTCCAAGCGTCCCGTACAGTTTTGGGTATTCGGAAAAATGTTGGAAGTAAAGATTGAAGAGCGTGGATGAGGAGACGAACGCGAGCACGACAAATGTCGTGCCGGGCGTCAGCCAGTGCCACGGACGCCTTACCACCGGCAAAACGAAATTTAGAAGATCGACGCCGATGCACATAAGCACCAGCGTGATGATCCACCGTCCCGAATCCCAGACCATCCTCGACCCGGGCCACATTCTAAAATGCGCGGGAAGTATTTCGAGTCCCCAATGTCCGAACGCCATAAGTCCGAAGTTTGCCAGCGCGAAGACAGCCGCGAGAATCGTCACCAAAATCGCGATCGCGTGCTTCCGCCACAATGACCTCCCGTCCCTGGTGCCGTACGCGAGGCTGAGGGACTCCATCAGGCTGACAAAGCCGGAGGAAGCGCTCCAAATCGCTGTAATGAGGCCGAAGGATAGAAATCCGGTCGAATATCTGGCCAGACCTAGGATCGTCGAAAAAACCAGCTGCCGCGATTCCGTCGGCAAGTAAGTCACTGCCCAAGCCGCGAACCCGTTCCAGATTGTCTTGGATGGCAGCCATCCTACGAGGCCGGCAATGATCAGGCAGAACGGGAACATAGACAGGACAAAATAAAACGACGTCTGCGCGGCCAGATCGATGCAGTTGTCGTCCTGTATGCGCCGCCAAGTCCGGCTGAACACAGCCGAGGGCGCGCCATAGAGTCTCAGTGCATCGGCGCTCACATGCATTGAAAGGGTCCTGCCCGGAAGCAGCAATCGATTGGTGAATTCCGGCGTTCTCCAATATGGAGGATGTCAATCCACATGAAAAATTCTTCACATTCGGCAAACCGTGAGGCCATCCTTGGAATCCTGTAGCTTAACGAACCGAATGATGTAATGGCCTGCGACCCGAACGTGATGGCAGGCGCAAAGAACCGACGAATTACGGGGTTGGCTGATCGCGCACGGCGCCCCGCAAGCTAGTACTCCGCCGAAGCCAAAGAAGTGTTACGCTGGTTTTCGCCCACCTTTTCTTCTGCAGGAGACCGTCATTGGATCGAGATTTGTCAACAAGCTCCGAGAACGAAGTCGACTGGCGCGCGATCGCGCAGGATCGCTGGCCAATGAGCAAAATCGAAGGTGAAGGCCCATTCGTTGCGATACCGCGCGGAGACGCCACGGTCTATTTGTTCACTACGCTTCTCGAGCGCAGCACCGGCGCCCCGCCGAATTCGAAGCTGGTCACATTGCGTGCGCCTGCGCGCTCGCGGAAAACCGCCTAGCACTGGCGCGGTTCGACCTTCCCGGGCAGTCCATCGGATCTGAAAATCTGCGGAAGGAGGGAGTTGAACCCCCACGGCCTCACGGCCACAGGATCCTAAGTCCTGCGCGTCTGCCAATTCCGCCACTTCCGCACCGAAATGGGGAGCTCCATTCTACCGCAAGCAAGTGGTCCTGCGGGCGGCCCCGCCCTCTATAAATACGCTTGCCCGCCGAATTGGGTTCTGCTAGTCTCCGCCGCCAGTGGGGACTGTCCTGGAGGATCGTCATGGCACACTGCACGAAATGCGGAGCTGCCGTTGCGGATAATGCTGCATTTTGCGGGTCCTGTGGAGCGCCACAAGCCGCAGGGACGGGAGCGGCGCCCGCTGGAGCGGGCCCTGCCGCAGCCGCGCCCATGAGCACCGATACTCAACCGCAGATGGCGCCGAATGTCGCTGGACTGCTGTGCTACGTGCTCGGATGGCTCACCGGGCTCATCTTCTATTTTATCGACAAGCGGCCGTACGTGCGGTTCCACGCATCGCAATCGATCGTGGTTTTCGGGGGGCTGCACATCCTCACGATCATCCTGGGTATGTTCTTCGGATTCAGCCTTCTGGCTGGAGGACTCGCGGGATTCTCATTCGGATTCACCTTATATCACCTGGTCGAGCTGCTCGCCCTGATCCTTTGGATCGTGCTGATGATCAAGGCCTATCAAGGCGTGAAATTCCGCGTCCCGATCGCCGCTGATTTGGCGGAAAAGCTCTTCGGGAAATACTGATTCGTATCTGAAGATTGTACCCGCGCGATTCGACGAGACCTCGAGCCCTCGCATTCACAAAACTGCGTTCACATGGCAGCCACCGTGGTTGAACGATTCACCTGCGTACTGGAACCGCCCCTTGCCTTCGGTTAGGGTCCAGCGTAGCATCTTGCATTGGCGGTCACCGCATCAGCCTCCCTGTGGTGTTTCACGTTTGAGCCAGAGCGGGCGAGGTGCGACACGTGTGCCGCGGGGTGGTCGAAGTGGCGGAAAGTCCACGAACGAAAGCGGTCGCCGTGGTCGGCGCGCAATGGGGCGACGAGGGGAAGGGCAAAGTTGTCGACTACCTCGCCTCCGCCTTTGATTACACGGCGCGCTATGCGGGCGGTCACAATGCCGGCCACACGGTAATCTACAACAATCATCGGTTTATCCTGCAACTAATTCCAAGCGGCATTCTGCGGCCCGGCAAGAAGGCGGTGATTGGTCCCGGCGCGGTAGTCGATCCTGCCGCACTCGTCACCGAAGTCGAGAACCTGAAGAGATCGAGTGTCGAGACTCGTGGAAGACTTTTTCTCAGCAATCGCGCTCACTTGATTTTCCCTTTCCATCGCGAAATGGACCAGGCCGCCGAGTCGGCGCGCGGAGCCGCGAAGATCGGGACCACCTCCCGTGGAATCGGCCCCGCGTATGAAGACAAGATGGCGCGGCGGGGAATCCGCGTTTCTGATTTGCTTGAACCGGATTGCTTTCGCATCAAGCTCGAGCGCGTCATCGCGGAAAAGGACGCGATCAGCCGCGCGGCGTACGGTCACCAGCTTGATACCTCCGGCATTCTCGATCAGTACCTCGAGCTTGCTGCGCATATTCGAGGCCTGGTGACGGACACAGCCGCCCTCCTGAATTCTGCGCTCGATCGCGGCGAATCGGTGCTCTTCGAAGGCGCGCAGGGCACGATGCTCGACATCGATCATGGCACCTATCCGTACGTCACTTCATCGAGCGCCACCTCAGGCGGCGCGGCGACCGGGCTGGGCGTGCCGCCAACCCGCGTCACCGGAGTGATTGGCGTGACAAAGGCTTACACGACGCGCGTCGGCAGCGGCCCATTTCCAACTGAGATGCCTGACCTCGATGCCCAGGAGCTTCGCACGCGGGGCAACGAATTTGGCGCAGTCACCGGCAGGCCGCGGCGTTGCGGCTGGCTGGATTTGGCGGTTCTGCGATACGCGAAAATGCTCAATGGCATCGACTCGCTCGTGGTGACAAAACTCGATGTCTTTGATTCGCAGCCGGAAATCAAAATCTGCACTGGTTATCTCCACAAGGGACAGCTTCTCTCTGAAATGCCGGCTGACGTTGAAGTCCTCGCGCAAGTGGAGCCGCAATACCGCACGGTGAAGGGCTGGCTGAAACCGACGCCCGGAATTCGCGACGTCAAGGAACTCCCGACCGCCGCGCGCGACTACTTGAACCTCATCTCCGACGAGCTTCAGGTCGAGATCGGCATGATTTCGACCGGGCCCGAGCGAGACGCAACCATCGTTCCGCGAGGAACCAAGCTCGCATCCTGGCTCTGACCTGCAGCCATGCTTTCCTTCGAAGCGGCGCGTGCGAAGGTAATCGAAACACTCGCCGCGCGCGCGAAGCCTGCTGTATCCGAGACCCTTGATCTAACTCGCGAACTATCCAACGCACTCGGTCGCGTTCTGACGGAAGATATTGCCGCCGACCGAAATTACCCGCCGTTCAATCGTTCCATTCGCGATGGGTTCGCGCTGCGAGCTGCCGATGCCGCCGAGCCCGGCGCGAAGCTGCGTTTGATCGGCGAAAGCCGCGCGGGCGTGGCATTTGACGGCGCTGTGGGCGCGGGTGAATGCGTGCGCATCCTCACGGGAGCCCCCGTACCGCGCGGCGCCAACGCCGTAATCATGGTCGAATTCACGCGCGCGGAAGGCGACTTTGTCGTTTTCGATCAAGCCGCTCGCGTCGGTCAGAACTACGTGCTCGCGGGCGCCGAAGCGCGCGTGGGAGAAGTGATGGTATCGCGCGGCGCGCGTCTCGGATACGCGGAGCTCGCCATGATCGCAGAGGTGGGCCATCCCCGCATTCGGGTGAGCCCGCGGCCCCGCGTGGCCATTCTTTCCACCGGCGACGAGGTTGTCGGCGTCGATCAACAACCCGGGCCCTTTCAGATACGCAACAGCAACAATATCTCGCTCGCCGCACAGGTGACTCTTGCTGGCGGCGAGCCAATCATGCACGGCAACGCGCCGGATGAGCTCGCCGAGCTGCGGGCCCGCATCGAACAGGCGCTTGGTGCGGACATGCTCGTCCTGAGCGGCGGCGTGTCAGCAGGAAAATATGATCTCGTCGAAAACGTTCTCGCGGAGCTCGGCGCAGAATTTCTGTTTGACGCGGTAGCGCTTCGCCCGGGAAAGCCGACCGTGTTCGGTTGGTGCCGCGGCAAGCCCGTGTTCGGACTTCCCGGGAATCCGGTTTCCACGATGGTCACATTCGAGCTCTTCGCCACGCCCGCGATTGAAATCCTCAGCGGCAAGCGCCCAGCTCCGTTGCCGCTGTTCAAAGCCAAGCTAAAACACCCGGTAAAAGAAAAAAGTGGTGTGGCGCACTTCCTCCCCGCGCGCGTGAGTTGGCCGACCGCCGAAACACATGAGCCAATAGTGGAGGTGTTGTTGTGGGAAGGCTCCGGCGATATCGGCGCGGTGGTTCGCGGAAACTGCTTTTTGGTTGTGAGCGAATCGAAGTTGCAGCTCGAAGCCGGCGAATGGGTGGACGTGTTGCCTCGTCGCGGATCCTACTAGCTCAACCTAACCACAAACCGATCCGGCCATCGCCGCCTCCGCGGATGCCATGACGCGAATATGATGATAAGGTAGTACGGTATTTGGCTTTGGTGCAGAACCCGCCCGTGCGGCTACTCAACCGGAAATTAATCCACTAGCAATTGGGAATAGGAGGCGGCATGACCAAGATCTTCGGAATTTGCCTGGCACTTCTGCTGTTCGTCATTCCAGCGGTTGCACAAAAGAAAGGCGGCGCCCCGCCGGCAGGGCACGGGGAGGTTGGCGGCGGCCACATCCCCGCGCACGGACCTGCTCCATCTCACGGTCCCGAGCATCCCGCGCCAGCTCCCGCCGGACACGCGTCCGGGCACCCCGATTTCCGGGACCAGCCAGGGCATCCCAACGCGCCTCACGTTCATGCGAAGAATGACGAATGGGTGGGGCACGATAGCGGACCGAACGACCCGCACTATCACCTCGATCATCCCTGGGCTCACGGACATTTCGGCGGGCCAATCGGGCCGAGTCACGTGTGGCGCCTGGTGGGCGGCGGGCCGAGCCGCTTCTGGTTCGGCGGATTTTATTTCAGCGTGGCGCCGTACGACGTCCAGTTCTGCACCGGCTGGCTTTGGAACTCGGACGACATCATCATCTACGACGATCCCGACCATCCGGGTTGGTATCTCGCCTATAACGTCCGACTCGGAACCTACGTTCACGTCATGTATCTCAGCTAGAGCCAATGAAGCGCGCGCTCTTTCTCCTGGCCGTTCTGCTCGCAGGAGCTGCGCACGCACAACAACAGGCGGCAGCGCCGGAAATTCCGTACCGCTCGGTGCTGGATTTTCTGAAGTTGCCGCCTGATTTGTATTTCGGCGAAGTGTCTGGCGTGGCCGTGAATTCGAAAGGCCACATCTTCGTTTTTTCCCGCGGCAATACGAACGGGCCCGCATACGGCGGCGCCGCTGCGCAGCTTCTCGAGTTCGATGCGAACGGCAAATATCTGCGCGAAATCGGACACAACCTCTACGCCTGGTCTTTCGCTCACACCGTGAAAGTCGATGCTGAAGACAACATCTGGGCCACCGACAAGGGCTCGGACATGGTGATCAAGTTCAATCCCGCAGGCCGCGTCGTGATGGTCTTCGGGCGCAAGCAGGAAGCTTCCGACGAAGGCACGGGTCCGCTGAAGCACGTCCATCCGCCTCTGCCACCCGTGGATGGAATGTTTCGCCAGGTCACCGACGTCGCCTGGGACGCGCAAGGGAATGCGTACATCAGCGACGGCTACATCAATTCACGCGTCGCCAAAGTGGATAAAGACGGCAACTGGTTGATGTCCTGGGGCGAGCCCGGCAGCGGTCCTGGCCAGTTCAACGTGCCGCACAGCATCGCCGTCGACGTGCACGGCCAGGTTTACGTGGCGGATCGCGGGAATCGCCGCATTCAAGTGTTCGACGGCGACGGCCATTTTCTGCGGCAGATCACCATTGACGTGCCCGCTCCCGAGAATGCGCGTCCGGCAATCGGAAATAAACCAACCGCCACTACCGGGACGCTCGCGCCTGGCGCGCCTTGGGCCATCTGCATCACGCCGGGACCGAATCAGGTGCTCTATAGCGCGGACGCCTACCCGGGCCGCATCTACAAACTGACGCTCGATGGAAAAGTGCTTGGTTTTCTCGGCGAATCAGGAAAACAACTGAAGCAGTTTGGCTGGATTCACGAGATTGCTTGCCCTACGGAGAACACGCTCTACGTCGCGGAGCTGCTCAACTGGCGCGTCCAAAAACTCATTCTCAGCCCGAACCAGTAGTCAAAACTGAGCGGCGGACTCACCCAATTCCCGCGAAAATGTTCTTGTATTCGCTCTCGGTGAACGCTCGAAGTGTCTCCGTCTGCAAGTAGCCCTTGGAGACAACCGCAAGCATCGCCCCTGCAAGCGTCGCATCATCCGGCGCCTCAACGACGCTGATCATGTCGTATCGGCCCATTACCATGTAAAATTCTTTGAACCTTACGCCGGCAGCTTCGAACGCCTTTTTGCCGGCCTCCAGACGCGACGGACTGTCCCCAATTTTCTGCAGGCCCTGAGTTGTCCAGCGGGCAAGAATAATGTAGGTAGCCAAGGTGACCTCCAGCCAACTTCACCAGCAGCACGCCCGTACGACAAAGGTAGACGCTCGAACGAATCCGTTATTCCTCAACGCCTCCGCCAGCAAACTAAGAACGCCAGCTTACTTTGCGTAGGTGACGCGCCAGATTGAATTCGAACCATCATCGGTGACCAGCAACGAACCGTCTGTTGCGACCGCTACTCCTACCGGTCGGCCCCAGACTTCGCCCTTCTCGGTCACAAATCCGGTGAGGAAGTCCACGTATTGTCCAGTGGCATGCTCGTTTTTTGTTGGCACGAATACGACTTCGTACCCCGTTCGCACGGATCGGTTCCACGACCCGTGTTCCGCAGCAAAAATTTGGTCCCGATATTCTTGCGGAAATTGCTTTGCTTCATAGAAAGTCAACTGAAGAGAGGCGTCGTGTGGCTCCATCAAGACATCAGGGACGATTACTTTGTCTTTCAACTCCGGATGCTTCCCCGGAAATCGAGGGTCCTGATTTCCGCCCGTGTAATACCACGGCCAACCGTAGAATCCGCCTTTCACGATGTGAGTGATGTAGTCCGGCGGCAGATTGTCACCCAGTTCATCCCGTTCATTGACCGAAACCCACACTTCCCCCGTGCGTGGCGCCACTGTCAGGCCAACGGGATTCCGAATTCCAGAGGCGTACACGTGAAGATCGGAGCCGTCGGGATTTGCAACCAGCACATTCGCTCGATTGTGCTCGGTCTGATCGGTATCGATGTCTGCGACGTTTGTTCGCGAACCCACCGCGATGAACAGTCTCTTGCCGTCGAGAGAGAAAACCACGTTGCGCGTGAAATGGCCTCCCGTGCCTGGCTTCGCCGGTTTCCCGAGTTGCGCGCCCGCGGGAATATTGGGTATCACGACTTCAGGCGCGCCGGTCGCCTTCATGTCGCCGTTCTTGTATGGAAACCGAACAATCGAATCCGTATTTCCTACGTACACGTACTGCGGAGATGGTCCCAACGGATAGAAGGCGATACCAAATGGAAGATTCAGACCACTCGCGAATTCCTCCATTTTTTCGAACTTGCCGTCCGCGGTCATCCCGCGGAAAACCAGTATCTTGCCCGGATTGCATTCGGCAACGAACAAATCTCCGTTCGGCGCCCTTTGAATCAGGCGCGGGCCGTCGAGTTTCTCCGCATACCTCTCTACCTTGAAACCGGCGGGCGCTTGTGGCCATGCCCCGTCCGGCTGTGGAATAACGCGCCCAAAATTGACGGCAGACTTCGTCGCATAAGGCGCCGGGAGATCCGCCGCAGTAATGTGATGTACGTTGCCTGGCGCTTCGCCGGTAAAATCCGTGAACGGACTCGTACTGTTGTCAGGACGAGCTGAAGCGTCGCCGGCAATCGCCGGTCTGCTCTCGCGCACGAACAGCAACACGCCTGCGACGCACGCGACAATTGCGGCAGATCTAAGAATTCGTTTCATGTTCTCTCCCAAGCTATCTTCGCATTCGAGTCTGCACGGGCCTAATTCTTGAGGTGAACGGTTTAATACCCAAGAGATCGCCATGTCAAGACGATTTGATATGAAGCAGCGAGACATATGATACATTCTCCGCTCGGCTTCGTCGTCTCAGGACCGCTCAGAAAAGGGAGATCATGAAAACACTTACTCGCAGCGGGATCGTTTGGATTTCGATAGGCGCAGCGCTCGCTTTGGCCATCGCAACTTTCGCTGCAGACAACAGAACGGAGATCACCCTTCCAGGCACGCGTGTGTTTCCCGAAAGCATTACGTCGCTGCCGAACGGCACCTTGATCGTCGGCAGCCTCGGTCATGGAAACGTCCTGCGCATCGCGCCCGGACAAACCACAGCGGAAGAGTGGATCAAACCCGGCACGAATGGTCTCAATTCCGTTCTCGGCGTTTTCGCGGACGAGAAAAACAAGCTGTTGTGGGTTTGCTCCAACAAACTCGGCCCTACCGGCGAACCCACTGCCGTGAAAACTTTCGATCTCAAGACCGGCGCGCCAAAAGGTTCTTACACGCTGCCGGGAGACAGAACTCTCTGCAACGACATTGCGGTTGCGCCAGACGGAACCGCGTACATCACCGACACGTTCGGAGGAGCTGTCGACATGTTGCGGCCCGGCGCGAACGCGCTGGAGGTGGCGGCCAAGGACCCGTTGCTTGCCGGTGCGGATGGACTCGCCTTCGGTGGTCCCACGACGCTTTACGTAAATAGCGTAACCGCCAACAAAATTCTGCGTGTCGACCTGGGGCCAGACGGAAAATCGACAAAAATCACGGATTTGAAACTGCCGCGAGCGCTCGATCGTCCGGACGGCATGCGTTCCATCGGCAAAGGACGGTTCCTGCTGGCCGAGAATTCAGGAAAAATGTCGCTGCTTACGTTCGATGGCGACAACGTGATGCTGACCACACTGAAGGAAGTGTCGGCGAGCACACCGGCGGTTACTGCCACGCGAGGCATGGCCTGGGTCGCCGAAGGAAAGCTCAACTACATGCAAGATCCTGCCATGAAGGACAAAGACCCGGGAACATTCAAGATGTACGCTGTCCCGCTGCCGAAATGACCATCAGCAGCCGCGTTCCAAATTCGAGTGACGATTCTTGGAACGGCCTCAGTTTACCGGACAAGATGGCCTATCATGTCGGCCATGGGAAGAGTTCCGATCGCGGGGGAATCTGCGCCCGAGTTCGAACTGCTGGACTCGACAGGCACACCGCGGCGGCTTTCAGAGTTGACCTCGCACGGCCCCTTGGTGCTGCTGTTCTACCGCGGTAACTGGTGACCTTTCTGCCTCCGCCAGTTGGCGGATTACCGTCAACACTATTCTCAGATTCGCGCAGCCGGTGCGGACCTCGTTGCGGTTTCGGTGGATGCGCCCGAAAAATCGGAGGCCCTGCGGCTTCACCTCTCCTTGCCCTTTCAGATTCTGTCCGACACGGAACACCGCGTCGTCAGGGAATGGGACATCTACAACTCAAAAGAGAAAGGTGGCATCGCCAAGCCGGCCGTCTTCATTATTGATCCGGGCCGAGTGGTGCGCTACGCCTCGGTCGATGGCGTTGTGAGGCGCGTGCCAGCCGCCCAGATTGTTTCCCTGCTACAAACTACCTCAGCGCAGCCGGCTCGACGCAGCGCTCACATCCCGCGATGGTCGGACTGGAGAAGCGCGATTCGGAATCTCACTCGGCGCTGAGCGCAACGCGAACCCGTGATACAATCCCGCGATTTCAGCAACGAAAGGGGCCCAATGGATTCCATCAACGCATTGCTCGACCAATATGATCGCGGCCGAATCACACGCCGAAGTCTTGTCCAAGCGCTGGCGGTCCTAGCCTTGCCCGCGAAGCTTCTGGGGCAGGATGCCGCTGCGGACTCCGCTCCGATTGTTCGCGGTTTGGGCGTCAACCACGTCGGTCTTACGGTCAGCGATATTGAGCGTTCCTACGCCTTTTATCACCGGCTATTCGGAGTTACGAAAGGCTGGCCGGCAACCAATGCCGGCACCGGTATCCATTTGGACTTTCCGGTCGGGTATATCAGTGTCGATTCGGTCGCTGAAAAGAAAGGCGTGATCACGCACTTTTCGATTTCAATCGACCAGATCGATCAGGACTCCGCAAAGCTCCTTGCCGACAAGATCAACGAACAATTGCCGGATGCCAAAGCAAGGGCCGCTTTTCAGCCCAACGACGGCGTATCGACGGTCAACCTCCTCGACCCCGACGGATTTCACGTGCAAATCTCGCCGAAAAGTGGACGCTGACACTGTGACGGTCCGGCCGGACCGATAAGTCCAAATTGTCTACTTTCGATTTGGGCCGACTCTACCGCAACAGATTCGTCATACGGCATACTGATCGCCAAGATCCGTCATGCCAACGCACACGCATCCCTCTAGGTGGAAGACTCTTGTCGCATTCGCCATCATCTGCTTCGTTTGGGGCTCGACGTTTCTCGCCATTCGCATCGGAGTCCGCGAATTTCCGCCGCTCCTGATGGCTGCGCTGCGATTCTTGATTGCCGGAGGCGCGGTGTGCCTCTGGGCGTTCGCGCGCGGCGAACGTCCACCCGAGCGCAGCCAGTGGCCGGCATTCTGCCTGCTCGGAGTCCTGTTTTTCCTGTTCGACTATGGTCTCGTCTTTTGGGCTGAGCAGCGTGTGCCTTCGGGACTCACTGCTGTGATGATGGCTGGCAATCCCGTTTTTATCGCGCTCTCGGAAATCATTTTCCTGCGCACGCAGAGGCTGACACCTCGGCTCGCGCTCGCGTTACTGGGCGGCATCGCCGGGGTTGCCGTGTTGATGAGTCGTTCGCTGAGCCTCGGCGGGCAGCCGATCGACAGGCTTGGCGCTCTCGCGCTCATCGGCGGATCGATGAGCTGGGGCGTTGGAACCGTCATGGCGCGTAAGCTCACGCTTCCGTCCTCGAAAGTAGTGAGTTCCGGCGTGCAGATGTTAACGGGCGGGATTTTTCTTGCGCTGGCCTCTGCGGCGCTCGGCGAATTCCGGGACTTTCATCCGGCATCGATTTCGCGCGCTGCGTGGTTCTCGCTTCTGTATTTGATTGTCGCCGGTTCGATAATCGCGTTCACCGCGTATCTCTGGCTGCTGCAGCACGAGTCGCCGACGAAAGTCGGCACCTACGCGTACGTCAACCCCGTCGTCGCCGTGCTCCTGGGCTATTTCGTATTGGGCGAATCTCTCGGCTTGCGCACCATTCTCGGTACGCTGCTGGTGCTGATAAGTGTCATCGTCATCACAATGGCCCCTGCTAGGAAATCCGCCGCGCCGTTGTCGGTCGAGGCCGCGGCGAAAGCTGCCGAGTGATCGCACCTGCCTGAAGGAATCTTCGCGGACTTTCCGTTCCGATGATTACACGCCAGCTCGTCGAAGGGCTTGGCCTGTGGCCGTCATTCTGAGTGCGACGCAGTCGCACGAAGAATCTCTCTTGTTTTGAGGCGTTCGCCGAAGCGAGAAACGCGCGTCACTTCGCCACTTGAGTTTCCGCTGCTCGTCCCCTCGTTTCAGCCGTCACGATTCGCGGCACATAATCACACAGGGCGCCAACGCCTCGCAGACCACTGAGAGTTCCCGCAGTTGCGCCTCCGTGAAGTCCGGCCCTGCGTCGGCCATCTCGTTTCCTTTGCGCGACACTTGCAGTACTCCAACCACGCGGCTGCCCAGCTTGATCGGCGCGCTCATGATCTTTTGAATCGGTTCGGCGCGCCGCTCTTCCGCGACCGGCACGCGTTCGAAGCCCGACATGTGGGGCACTACCGCGAAGTGATTGATCGCCTCGGGCTTGCGCTCGCGGACTGTGCGCGCCGCCAGGGACTCAAGACTGTTGAGCGGAATATTTCTCATTTTCCGAAGATTGTCCGGCGCGAGAAAGCACAGCGCGCGTTCATCAGGAGTAAATCCCAGAATGGCCACTTCGTCAGGGCGCACGCGGAAATTTTTGGCGATCAGTTCCACCGCGCGATTCAGCCGCACGAATTCCCCTTCGCCACTGACACGCGCCAGCTCGCTGACCCATCTCTTCAATTCGCCGATGTGTTCGTTCGCCATCCGCCGGACTGCTCTCGGCGCGGAGTCTACCACAGTCCAAAATCGCCACTCCCTCGAACTCTTCCGCCGTTTCCTGGCTTATCCGACGTCGCCTGCCATCGCTCACACAATCGACACCTCTCAGCCATGATCGAACCGTGACAAGCCCTGTACGTTCAGTCGGCATGCTCGTCTGGCGCGACGAAGAGGGGCGCGTCGGCGCGTGATCGTATGTTCGTGGGGGATGCCCTATACCGGCCGGCCTTCGACAACGCACACGGCCGACGCTGTCGGCGTCACTTTGCTGAGCCGGAAGCCCGCCTGCTCGTACAGCTCGCCGTATTCCTTCTCTGTCCGCTCGAGCTCGCCCGTGTACACCAGCATGATCATGTCGGCAGCCTTGCCGAGCGCGGGCTGGTTCCCGCTCGGCACTGCGAATTCGACGATCAGAACGCGGCCGTGCGAGGGGATGGCCTTGCGCACGTTCTTCAAGATTTGAACCGATTGCTCGTCGGTCCAGTCGTGAATGATGTGGCGCAGGATATATGCATCAGCCCCTTTGGGCACCGACTCGAAAAAGCTTCCTTCCACAATCGAGCAACGGTCGGCGAGGCCTTCCGCGCGCAGGCGCTCCCGCGCGCGAGCGACGACGTGCCCCAGGTCGAACAAAATTCCCTTCATCTTTGGATAGCGGCGCAGGACGGCGCTGATCAGCGAACCATTTCCGCCGCCGACGTCCGCGAGCGTTTCGAGGCCGCTGAAATCGTACGCGTCCAGCATTGCCGCCGTTTCGTGGCCGTGAAAAGCGGTCATGCCCGCGTCGAAGACGGCCGGCAATTCCGCGTGCTTGCCGATGTAGTCGAACATCGGCTCGCCATACGCTTGTTGGAATGCAGTCTGACCGGTGAGCAGCGAATGGTGCATTTCCGGCCAGGCGCGCCTCATCAGGTAGAACATGCGGCCCGCCGCACGAAACGACGCTGGCGCGTCGCTTCGCAGCGTTGCTGATACTGGCGTGTGATCGAATTGCCGGTTTTCTGTTTCGCGAAAGATCCCCTGCGAAGCGAGGTACCGCAGCACCCGATACAGCGAACGTTCGTGTGCTCCTGTGGCTTTGGCGAGGCGCTCGACGGGCTGCGGCTTGCCAGCCTCAATGTGGTCGGCGACCCCGAGCTCGGCGATGCTGCAAAGCGCCTCGCTGAGCGCGGCGCCGGCGATGAGCTCGCTCAGGCGCTCGGTCTCTTCGATTCCCATCTCGCTCTCTCCTTCAGCTCGACTGACTACTGACCGCGCCGTCTGGCCAGCCCGCGCAGACTTCTCAGCGCATTCGCGGACCGCGCACACGCAGGCCGCGACTTCATCTCCCGCACATTGTCATTGTTGTTTTTGCAGCGCCGCCTGCCAATTCAGCACTACCGTGAGCGGAGCCTGAGCCTGTGCTTGGCCAGCTTGGCCCGCCGGCGCGAGGAAGAGAAAGCGTTTGCCGTCGACCGTGTAATTGCCGTTAACAACATTAGATTGCCGGGGCACCTGGAACAAGAGTCGGGGCGTCCCGGCCTGAAATGCCGGGCTGGCCGTAACATCAACTTCCATCACTTTCCAATCGAGCGTCAGGTAGTACAGTTCCTTTCCGTCCGCGCTCCAGCGTGGCTCCTGGCCTCCGCCATACGACACTTGCCATTTGGGCCCGGCACCGGAGGCATCTGCCGCACTCACATCCGGAGAGAATGGCCGCACGTAAATCTCGAAGCGGCCGGATTCGTCCGACATGTAGGCCACCCAGCGACGATCTGGAGAGAAATGGCCATCGATCTCGTTAGACATCGTGAGCAGAAAAGGAAACGGCTTCGCGTCGCCCTGGAGCGGAAGCACCCAGAGGTCCCCCTGCGTTTTCGGACCGTGGGACTCGTAAAGCAAAAAATGCCCGTCGCGAGATATGTCCGAGGGATATTTATTCTCGCCCGATTTCAGCAGTAACTCCTGGTCCGCCGCACCGTTGGCCGCCTTCTGGTAGAGATCCATTGCACCTCCGGAAATGGAGCTGAAAAGGATGCGGTTTCCATCCGGGGACCAGATAGGACCAACGGCGCGGGAACTGAACGTAAACCGCGTGTTCGTGCTTCGCGAGAAATCGAACGTCCAAAGGGCTGAGTTACGGCTCGCCGGAACGAATCGGGCAGCGACGGCCTTGCTTCCATCGGGGGAAAGAGCCAGATCTTGGTAAGAACCCGGTTCCCCCGTTGCCTCCAAAGTCTTGCCTTGCCGGTCAAACCATGTGAGCTGACTGACGGCGGCAGCGCCGGCTGTCCTGTAGACCAAAATGCCGTCAGCGGAAACCGAGAAGAACGCGACGGCTTGGTATGTTCCAACATTTTCGGCCACCACGACCG
>Ga0187783_10000173_pt1 | contig 48585 bp, 35 predicted proteins | sample 1015_SJ02_MP02_2_FD_132471 | JGI IMG/M metagenome (GOLD analysis project Ga0187783, IMG submission 132471) | Tropical peat soil microbial communities from peatlands in Department of Meta, Colombia - 1015_SJ02_MP02_20_MG | ecosystem: Environmental > Terrestrial > Soil > Wetlands > Peat | place... | reverse complement strand
TGTTGCATGGGGAGCGTTCCCGCCACTGGACCGCGGTCGAACGCCGGGCGGGCCATGGGATGTGTATTTCCCTTGAGAACGAAGAGCTTTGTATTATCGATCGGCTGCGTGATCTGTTGCCGCTGGGAACCGGCTCGACCGGCAGCAAATAAAATGACGGCTGCACCCGCAAAAAGAGCCACAGCTTTTGCTGTTTTCATGTTTTCGGCACCTGTGGATTTCTCACAAGCTTCCCCACGCACCTGTGTTTAACGGCTATTCAGATGCGAGAACCACCTTGAAGGATGGACCCCTCTTCTCGACGTGTTAACCGTTGCGTTCATCGGGACCGTTCCGACCGGGCCGCGGAAAAGTTCCAGAGTTTCGGGTGTGCATACCCAAGCGAACACTGCTCGACGAGAAAAGTTGCTGAGTTTCGGCTGCACCACCCAAGCGAACACTGTTTCAAGTTTAGCACCCCTAAGGCGTCACCCTTCGGGCCCGCGTCAAGCGATGTATTCTTGAAGTTACGCATCTCCTCGCCCGTTTCGCTCCGTGCACTTGGCCCTTCTTCGCCAGCCTTTCGCCGCTGCGCTCGAGCGCAGGGTGCGTCTGCTATACTCGTTCGTTTGCCGAGCCGCGGCCGCGCAGCCCAGGATGCGCTCGCCCGGCGCGTGAGCCGAACTGACCGAGCCATGCCGACCCAAAACGGAAAGCGGCTATTCTTGATCGATGCTATGGGCTACATCTTTCGCGCGTTCTATGCCCCCATGCCTCAGCGTCTGCGCAACCAGAAGGGCGTGCCCACGAACGTCCCGTATCTGTTCGCGAACATGGTACGCAAGCTGCTCAAAGACTGGAAACCTGACTACCTAGCCGTGGTGCTCGATTCTTCATCGCCCACCTTTCGGGACAAGCTGTTCAGCGCCTATAAGGCGCAGCGCACCCCCATGCCGGAGGATTTATCGATTCAGGTTCCCTATGTGCGGCGCTACTGCCAAGCCATGCGCCTACCGATGATCGAGTGTCCCGGCTATGAGGCCGACGACGTGATCGGCACGCTGGCAAGAAAGGCGAGCGATGGGACGCTTGACGTTTTTATCGTCACCAGCGACAAGGACCTCATGCAGCTCGTAGGCGGGAATGTGCGACTGCTCAATCCCATGAAAGGCGATCTGCTGATTGACGCGAAGAAAGTCGAAGAGATCATGGGCGTGCCGCCCGAGAAGGTGGTTGAGGTAATGGCCCTCATGGGCGATGCGATCGACAACATACCCGGCGCGCGGGATCCTCTCGAGCAGCCCGCGCCGGGCGAGCGCCGCAAAGCGGGGATCGGAGAAGTCGGCGCGCGCACCTTGATTCAGCAATACGGCACCGCCGAGGAGGCGCTCGAACACGCCGCGGAGGTGAAGCGGGCAAACTATCGCGAGGCGCTCGAGAAATACGGCGAGTTCGTGAGATTGAGCAAGCAGCTGGCCACGATTCCCACCGATGCGCCCGTGCCGCTCGACCTCCCATCGCTACGGATTAGCGAACCCGATCTCCCCAGTCTTCGCGAGCTGTACGTCGAGCTCGGTTTCACCTCACTGCTGCGCGATTTCGCACCGCTCGCTGATCGGGAGAAAACCGATTATTCGGCTCTCGACTCTCCTCGCGCGCTCTCGGCCTACCTCGAGGCCGTTCCTCGCGGCGATCTAACCGCGATCTGGCTGTGCCTCGATACGGAAGACCCCGACGAAGAGGGCTTTGGCACCGGCGTCGTCGGCATCGAAGCATCCTCGAGGCCTGGCAGCGCTCGCGTTGTCGCGAATGATCTCGAAGACAAGACGCTCACCGCAATCGAGGGCTGGCTCGGCGACGGGAAACGGTCGAAAGCCGTGCACGATCCCAAGCTGTTTCATTTGCTGGCCGCGCGCGGCGATGCCGCAGGGATTTCCGGCATACGCCACGCGACCATCCTGTACTCCTATCTGCTGCGGCCGACGACGGCAAACCATGCGTTCGCCGAACTCGTTCTGCGGCACCTCAATCGAACGCTCTCCGGCGCGCCCGGCGAACGCGCCGATTTTCTGCTGCGCCTGGCGCCCATCCTGCGCGAGGAGGTCGAAAAGCAGGGCCTGGCCGACCTCTACGAAAGGATCGATTTGCCGCTTGCGAGTGTCCTGGCGCGCATGGAAGCGGCAGGAGTGCGAATCGACAAGAACGAGCTCGGCGTGATTTCCTCGAAAACACAGGGGGAGCTGCGCACGCTCGAAAAAGCAATCTTCGATCTTGCCGGGTTCGAGTTCAACATCAACTCGCCCCAGCAGCTTGCCGAAGTACTGTTCGACAGGCTGAACCTGCCCGGCCCCCGGCAAGGGCGGGGGCGCCCCCGCTCGCGATCGACCGCCGCGGACGTCCTCGAACAGTTGGCCCTGACTCATGAATTGCCGAAGAAGGTTCTCGAATACCGCGAGCTTTCCAAGCTGAAATCGACCTACGCGGACGTTCTGCCGCGCCTCGTTCATCCCGCAACCGGCCGCGTGCACACGCGCTTCAGTCAAACAGGCACAGCGACCGGCCGGCTCAGTTCATCGAATCCGAATCTGCAAAATATCCCGGTTCGCACCGACCTCGGACGCGAGATTCGCGCCGCGTTTGTGGCTGCGCCGGGTCATCTGCTTCTGTCCGCCGATTATTCGCAAATCGAATTGCGCATCCTCGCGCACCTCTCCGAGGATCCGATCCTTATGGACGCCTTCCGCCGCGGCGAAGACATCCATGGCCGCACGGCGCAGGAGGTTTTCGGCACTCCGCCCCTCCTGCAGACGCGCGAACACCGGCGCGTGGCCAAAGTCATCAATTTCGGCGTGATTTACGGTTTGTCGCCCTTCGGGCTGGCCCAGAATCTCTCCATTGACCAGCGCGAAGCCGCCCGCTTCATTGCTGCATACTTCGAACGCTACAGCGGAGTGAAAAAATATATCGACCAGCAAGTGGCGGAAGTGCGCAGAACATGCGTCAGCAGAACCATGTTCGGGCGCGTTCGCCCGATTCCTGAAATCAACTCACCGCAGCTGCCCATCCGCAGTTTTGCTGAGCGCACGGCCATGAACACCCCCATGCAGGGCGCTGCCGCCGATCTGATCAAGCTCGCCATGATCGAGCTCGATCGACGACTCCTCGCCCGTTTCAAGGCGCGAATGATTCTGCAGGTCCACGACGAACTGCTGTTCGAGGCTCCTCAGGAGGAAATCACCTCGCTGGCCAAGGTGGTCAAGGAAGTCATGGAAGGCGCGCACAAGTTCCGCGTCCCTATCGTCGTCGAAACCAAAGTGGGCGCAAACTGGCGCGACCTGAACTGAGGTATCCAGCGCGAGCGGCGCCTATTTCGCCTTCCGCGGGATGAAGAGAGGTACGGGAGGGGTGATCTTGTATTTCTTCGAGAAATCGCGTTCGTTCAGCGCCACGCCAACCCGCCCGCGCGAATCGATGAAAAGCAACGGCTCGCCGACGGGCACGTCCATGAACGTCCGCGTATACGGCAGCGTGTAAAAGCCCTTGTCGATCTTGATCCCCACCTTGTCCCCGGGAGAGTAGCCGAGCCTTTTGAAGTCGTCGCCGGAAATGTCCGTGATCAGGTTCCCGTACGGATCATCGAGCCCCACGACGGCACCCGAGATCCCACTTTGATCGATCGTGGCCGTGCGCGGGCTGAGCCGCACGAGATCCCTGATTTCCGCGCCTGCGAGCGTCCAGTCCTCGCCGGCCGCCAGGTGCGCGGCAGCCGGCGAAAAGACGTCGCGGCCATGAAAGGTGGACGAAATGCTGTTTCCGATCATCCACGCCGGATTCGTAATTTCCCTCGCGCTCGCGACGCCGTCGCGGTCCGCCACCGGGGTGATGAGCCCGTTATCGGGCAGCACGAAGAACTGATCCTTCGCCGTTCGAACGATCACGGCCTTGCGTGAGGTTCCCACTCCCGGATCAATGACGGCGAGAAAAATGGTTTCCGCCGGATAGTAGGGCGTAACGCCGGCCAGGAATCGGGCGCCCTCTTCGATCGAGTAGGGAGTAACCTGATGGGTAATATCCATGATCTGCGCGTCGGGGACGATACCCAGAATGACCGCTTTGCAGATGGCGACGGAATCGTTGGCGGTCCCAAAGTCAGAAAGAAACACAATCGTCGGGCGCGACGAGTCCCGTTTTGCGACTTCCTGAGGCGGACGGTCCGCGCATCCGGCGAGCAAAATCGATACCGCAACGAGGATGAGTAGTCGGCGCGAAGGCGCGGCCGGGCACCGCATGGAACCCCCGCGGTCAGAATACTATGCGCGGGCGGGGGCTCGGCAGGAATTCCGGGTCAGGATTTTCAGAAGAGACACTGCAGGCGGTCGAGCGGGTTGACGGCGAGGGCCCTTAGAACTGCTCGAGCATCAGCCCGGTTCCGACACGATTCGTATCCATATCAACCATGAGCACGGTGTTTCCGTCGACCGCGTAAAAGGCGACGAGAATCGAGGTACCGTCGGAGGCGACGAAGGTGGCCGTGCCGCGACCGTCGGAATCGGTCAGCGAATTGATCATGCTCTTGCTGCTCACCACGCTCAATCCTCCCGACGTCGACCCCGTGCCGAAATTATTGATGTCCATGGTCCCGGTAATCGTCTCTGCGCTCATTCCAAGCTGCGCCAGGAAATCCTGCTCCCCGCCGCTCGTCGGGGCGGTGAGGTTAAAGGCGAAGCTGCCGTTCGGCTGGCTCGTCGTGGATTGCTGGTAAGCGGTGCCGCTGGCCGTGGCGGTCGTATCCGTTTCGAGCATCAGGACACGGACCGAGGTCACGTTGGTCGGGTCGATCGGCGCCGTGACGTACCCGACCCAATCGATTGATCCATGCTTGGTTGCCGTTGATGCGGAGACACGCCCGGTTGTGGGATCGACAGTGTAGCTGCTCGAAGTTATTGTCTCATCGATTTGCTGGCTCTGGCCGCCGTTGTTGTTGTCGAACTCCCCTCCGGTTAGGCTGCCGCTCGTTGTGGTCGGTGACGCTCCTCCGCCGTTTGAAATGAACACACCGCCGGCGGCGTACGCGTTCTCCGTCTCTCCGCGCATCGTGAAGGCGAAATTTGACTTTGGCAGAACCGCAGCGGCGTAGCCGCTTCCGCCGGGCGGCGGAGCCAAGAAGACGTCGCCGGCCGTGAATCCCTTTCCATCCGTTTCGATCAAGTGGACCTGGCGCGGAGTCACCACATAGTAGTCGAATGTGACCGTGGTGCCGCCGGTCGGCGTGGAGAACGCATCGCCGGTCAAGGAAAGCGTCTGCGGGCTCGTACTGAACGTCCCGGTCAAGCTCGTGTCATCGGTCGAAACAGCCCGATTGTCGCTGACGTCAAACACGTTGCCGGTGGGCGCTATGGCCCCGTTTCCGAAACTCTCGAAACTGCCCGCGACGCCAACGATCAGCCCGTTCATGTCGACGCCCGAAAGCTGGAATACGTAGCGGCCCGTCGGGAGCACCTGCGTAGTGTTCTGCTGGTCGATCGTGCCACTTCCCGTCGCCTTGAACGTACTCCCATTCGATCCATCGTTGAAGTTGATCATCACGGCATGCTGGTTGGAGGCCAGCGCGATCTGCCAGTAGAACGGAGTCGCCGAACTCCCGCTCCCCGTCAGGTTCACCGTGCCTCGGCCGTCGGGTCCAATCGAAAACGTTCCGGTGAACTCCGACTGCGTGGCCACCACCCCGCTCTCGTCCACGATATCTTCGATTCCACTGATCGTTCCTGCCGGATTGGCGGTGAACTGGCCAACCACGGCCAAAAATTCGGGCCCTTTCTTTCCTTCATCCGTTCCCGTGTAGGAGAAAGCGTAATTGCCATCGAGCGACGCGTTCGAGAATACGATGGTTACCGTCGAGGTTCCCGAGTTGCCGCCCACCACGGCTGTGATCACCGTGGACCCGCCCGGCGGCGGCGCGAGCGGCGCGGAGTACGCGCCGTTGTTGTCAATCGTTCCATGGACTCCGTCGCCGCCTTCTGTGCCGTTCACTTCCCAGGCGACCCCGGTCGCCTGTGTGCCGTTAACCGTGGCCGTGAACGTCGTGGTGCTTCCTGCCGGGATGGCTGCTATCGCCGGGCTCACGGTGACGCCTTGGGCGACGGTGACCGTCACAACCGCGGTCGCGGTCAAGGTGCCTGACGTTGCCGTGATGGCCACCTGCGCCGGATTGGGCACCGTAGCGGGCGCCGTATAAACCCCGGCGCCCGTAATCGACCCGTTACCTGAACCCGCGACTGACCAGGTCACCGTCGAATTCGGGTTGCTTGGCACATATCCCGCAAACATAGCCTGCGCGCCCACGGGGACGCTGGCGCTCGACGGATAGATCAATAAGCCGCTTGCCGTGGGTGTCGGGCGGGGCGAGGTAGGTGCACTCGACGTGCTGCAGCCGGCTAGTGCAACGAGCCCCGCCACTGCTGGAGCGAGGAGGCCGGCGTGGCGGCGGATCTTCATCCTCGAAGCGTCTCCCGCGCCGATCGTCCGACCAGATTCCCGCCCAGGCAGCCAAATAACGTATCCGCGGAGGAATTCCTGCGCGGTGTGGCGCGGACGGGTATACCGCGCTCGTTGCGCAGCACGAAAATATGATTCGGGGTTGTCAAGATTCGTGCCACGAGCTCCCTCGTCGTTCCCTTCCCTTGCATCATGCCGATCGCGGTCACATTCTGCCCCGGCGCGATGCGCAGGTAGGTTGGGTTGCTCTCCGCGCCGAATCCCAGCTGCACGTCGACGTCGCCGCCAGCGGTTTTGATGAAGATGTGCGTTCCCGCCGATTCGTTGGTTCCAAAGGCGTCAATCTTGCGGATGGTTCCTCGGATTTTCACTTCCTTCGTCACATCGTACCCGGGAACCGTGACGCTGCTTTTCGCCTCCTCCGTCGCGCCGCTCTTCGCCCGGGATTGTTCATGCCCCCGAGCGGCGTGCCATGCCCATGTCCCAAGTAGGAGGAGGGCCGCCCCAAAGACTTTCCACCTTCGAATCATCTTCTTCTCCGAGTCGTCCTTCGACTTCCGGGATACGTGCCGGTCCGCGGGGCGTGGGGGCAACCGAAACCATCGTGCCGCAAGCTCGATCCGAACTCGCCGATCCCGAACCAAGCGCAGCAATCGAGTGCCAGCGTTTGTCTGCCGGGGAAAGCGATTCCGAAAACACGGCCCTAGGTCAACAAGAACCGAACCCCACCCCAGAGAGATGCCCCCTATTGGACTTCCTCAATAGGATCGTGGTTTCCGCAAATCTTGGAGCACAGTCTCAGCCGAAAAGTTGCCCGGCGCGGCTGGCTTCGGCCAAGGTCTTCGGGCCCGGGGCGTCAATTCCGCAGGGGCTTGCCGGTCTTGAGTGTATGCGCAATGCGTTCCTGGGTTTTGCGCTCGCCGCACAGGCTGACAAAAGCCTCGCGCTCGAGATCGAGCAGGTATTGTTCGGGAACCGCTTGCGGCAGGGTGACGCCGCCGCCGGCCAGAATATAGGCGAGCTTCCGCGCCACCACGGCATCATGCTCGGTTGCGTATTCGCCGCGCACCATCATGTGAACCCCGAGCTTCGCCGCGGCCAGGAATTCCTGGCCCAGAACACGGACCTCGGCTGGCGCCGGCGGATGATACCCCGCGCGCACGAGGGCGAGCGCCGTCTGCTTGGCGTCGGCCACTTGCCGCTCGCGATTCATCGAGATCAAATCCGACGGGCGCAGATACCCAAGCGCGCGCGCCTCCTCCGCGCTCCGGGACACCTTGGCCATGGCCATGGTCTCGAAGATCGGTCTGAGCGCATGGAAGAGATCCAGGTCCGCGCCGCCCGCAGCGTGCTCGTTTGCGCGAATCAGCATTTCCTTCGTGCCACCGCCGGCAGGAATCAGCCCGACGCCCGTTTCAACCAGCCCCAGGTACGTCTCCGCTGCCGCGTGAATGCGCGCGCCGTGCAGGCAAATTTCGCATCCGCCGCCGAGCGCCATGCCTTGCGGAGCGACGACCACGGGCCCCGGCGCGTACTTGATGGCCATGTTGCAGCGCTGAAATTGCCGCACGGCGAGGTGAATATCGTCCCATTCGCCTTCCTGCGCGCCGATCAGCAGAAGCATCAAATTCGCGCCAACGGAGAAATTCGGCGCCTGGTTGGCAACGACCATCGCGTCGAATTCCACGCCCAGCCGGCTGACGCCGGCGTGGATCATGGCCACGATATCCCCGCCGATTGCGTTCATCTTCGCGTGAAATTCGCAGCACACGACGCCGTCGCCCAAATCGACCAGGCTTGCCCCGGGATTCGCCTGGACCACGCGCGTGCGCTCTTTCTCTGATTTCAGGATCAGGATCCCGCGAGGCTCTTCGACCAGCTTCCGCGCGCCGCTGGCCAGGTCGAAGTAGCTCGTTCGGCCCTTCTCGCTCTCGTAGAAGGATTTTTTTGGCGAGGCCAGCACCCTCTCGACCAACTCCGGCATGGACTTGCCCTCCCGCTCGAGCGCCTTGGCCATTCGTTCGACGCCAATCGCGTCCCAGACCTCGAAGGGCCCGAGCTCCCAGGCAAATCCCCAGCGCATGGCGCGGTCCACGCCGACAATGGAATCTGCGATTTCCGGCAGGCGCCGAGCGGCATACAAGCAGGTTTCACTCATGGCCGACCACAGCAGCCGATTCGCCTTATCGCCGCCGCGGGCGTCGATCGCCGGCCCCACCAGCATGCGCAAACGCTCGCGCGTATCCTCGACGGCTTTGCCCGCTTCGATCGAGCTGAATTTCGCCTTCTGCCGCGGCCGGTACTCGAGCGTGTGCCAGTCGAGTGCCAAAATTTCCGATTGGCCGCCCTTTTCGAGGCGCTCGTAGAAACCTCGGCCGCTTTTCTCCCCCAGCCATCCCCGCTTCAGCATTTCCTCAAGGAATGGCGGCACGCAGTACATGTCCCTCGATTCGTCGTGCGGCACGTTTTCATAAATGTTGCGCACCACGTGAACCAGCACGTCCAGTCCAACGATGTCCGCCGTGCGGAACGTTGCCGATTTCGGTTGTCCGATGGCCGGTCCGGTGCACGCATCGATCTCTTCGACCGTCATATCGAGCGCTTGCATCTGGCGCAGAACGTTCAGCAGCGAAAACGTCCCGATACGGTTGGCGATGAAATTGGGCGTGTCCTTGGCAACGACGACGCCCTTGCCGAGCCGCACATCGCAAATCTCATCGAGCGCGTCGAGCACCTCGGGCCGCGTTTTCGGGCCCGGAATCAACTCGACGAGCTTCAAATACCGCGGGGGATTGAAGAAGTGCGTACCGGCCCAGTACTGCTCGAAATCCTCCGAGCGCCCTTGGGCAATCAAGCGAATCGGTAAACCCGACGTATTGGACGTAACGATGGTTCCCGGTCTGCGCACGCCCTCGAGCCGTTCGAGAAGCTTCCTCTTAATGTCGAGGTTTTCGGCGACGGCCTCGATAATCCAGTCCGCTTCGGCGCACCAGCCGAGATTGTCGTCGAAATTGCCGGGCGTAATTAAACGCGCGACTTCGGGCGTGAAAAACGCGGCAGGCTTCGATTTTTTCGCTGCTTCGAGCCCGGCAAGCACGATTCGATCGCGCACCGCCCGATCCTGAAGAGCGAGGCCCTTACGTTTTTCCTCTGCGCTGAGCTCCGCGGGAGGAATATCGAGCAGAAAACACGGGATGCCCGCGTTTGCCAGGTGCGCCGAGATGCGCGCGCCCATGGTTCCCGCGCCCAGCACGGCCGCCGTCTTGATTCGGGCTTTCATGGATTTGTCCAGGGATTCGAAATGCCGCCGCCAGCCTAGGTTGAAGAGGCAGGCGCCGGGCTGCGCTTTTCTCTGCCGGCCACCGATGGCCCTTGGCGGCTCATGGTTACAAAACTACGCCCCGAGGTCAACTCGCCCGCCAAATTTACCTTCCTCGGGCCCCCGGCCATCTCTGCCGAATGAGCAGCGATATCCCGTATTGTCAGTGATTTACCCTTGGGATAACCCACCGTACTATCGACGGGCGCAACAGACGGCGCTATGAGTCTTGGGGGGCCGCCTTAGAGCTCGGCCCCACGGTAGATCGACGCAACTGTAAGCGCCTCAAAGTGTTCTAATAGTTGAGGGTGGGTATGAGTACCGTTCTCAGGTTGATGCGTGAGGCGGTCGAAGGGCTTCGTTCGTTCGCCTACGCAGGCGAAGGGGAGCGTCCTCGTGTTGGTCTCGCGCTGGGGGGCGGGTTCGCCCGCGGCATTGCCCATCTCGGTGTGCTGCGTGCCCTCAGTGATGCCCAGATCCCCATCGATTACATTGCGGGGACCAGTGTCGGAGCGCTGATTGCGGCGGGTTACGCGAGCGGGTGCAGCGTTGAAGAGATGGAGCGTCAGGGCTCGGCCACGCGGTTTCGTGATTTTGGGCGTTGGACCATTTCACGCATGGGGATGGCATCGAACGAACGGCTCGAAGATTTTCTGCGCAAATTCACTCTGTTGCGCCGCTTCGAAGAAATGCAGATTCCCCTTGGCATCGTGGCCACCGATCTGATGTCGGGCGAATCGATGCATTTCACGAAAGGCGATATTTGTCCAGCTCTGCGTGCTTCCTGCGCCTATCCCGGCTTGTTTTTGCCCGTCGAGCACGAAGGCCGCATCTTGGTCGACGGCTTTCTGAGCGAAGCCGTTCCCGCTGTCTGCGTCCGTCAAATGGGTGCCGACATCGTCATCTCCGTCCATCTCGATCCCGGCCCGCTCGCGGCGCGGCCGCGCAACACGATCGAAGTCATCAGCCGCTCGTTTTCCATTATGCAATCGGCCGTGCACCAGCCGTGGCGCGAGGCCACCGATGTTCTGATCGAACCGAACGTTAACAACGTCCTGTGGGACGAGTTCGTGCGAACGCCTGTGCTGGTTGCCGCGGGCGCCGCGGCGACAAAAACCGCCCTGCGGGAGATCCACGCCGTGCTCGAAAGCCACCGCCGGCGGGACCACCGGCCCGCGAGCGTTGCCTTTCCTAATCCCCTGCCGACCTCGGCTGACGGCAATGGGCTTCACGCCCATACGACGGCGGCCTCGCCAGCCCGCAATCCCGATCGGCCGCCTCCGCCGGAGCGGACTCGGGAGTTCGGGTCCCCCCGGCACCCTCCTACCCCGGACGAACTGACGCGTTAGGCGCCGCAGCACCGTTTGCCGGGCAGCAGAAAAAGAGATAGCTTTTATCTTGGTCAACCTGAATCGCGTAGCGCAACTTGCGAGGCGCGCCCCTATGACCAAGACCATCATCGAGCCGTTCCGCATCAAAAGCGTTGAGCCCATTCGCCAAACGACGCGCGAGCAGCGCGAGGCGCTGCTCGAGGCCGCCGGCTACAACCTCTTCCTGGTCGCCTCCGACGATATCCTGATCGATCTGCTCACCGATTCCGGCACAAACGCCATGTCGACCGAGCAGTGGGCCGCCATGATGCGCGGCGACGAATCCTACGCTGGCTCGCCAAGCTTCCTTCGCTTCCGCCACGCCGTCGAGTCGATCATGGGGTTCAAGCACGTGATCCCGACCCACCAGGGGCGCGCGGCCGAACGAATCCTCTTCAGCGTCATGTGCAAGAAGGGCGACATCGTCCCCAACAACACACATTTCGACACCACGCGCGCAAACTGCGAGTTTGTTGGCGCCGAGGCGCTCGATTTGCCCTCGCCAGAATCCCTCGAGACCTCGCGGCAGCACCCCTTTAAAGGGAATATGGACACGCGGTGTCTGGCGGAATTGATCGACCGTGTGGGTGCCGAGCGCATTCCTCTCGTCATGCTGACGGTCACGAACAATTCCGGGGGCGGCCAGCCCGTTTCCATGGCAAACATCAAAGCGGTCAAGCAGATATGCGCGCGCCACAGGATTCCGCTCTACGTGGACGCCTGCCGCTTTGCCGAAAACGCCTACTTCATCAAGCTGCGCGAGCCGGGTTACGCCGAGAAAACGCCGCGCGAAATCGCCCGCGAGATGTTTTCCTTCGCCGACGGCTGCACCATGTCGGCGAAGAAAGACGCCATCGTCAATATCGGCGGATTTCTCTGCACGAACGACGACACCGTCGCGCAAGCGGAAAAGAATCTGCTCATACTCACGGAGGGTTTTCCAACCTACGGCGGACTCGCGGGACGCGATCTGGAAGCCATTGCCGTCGGGCTCAACGAGGCGCTCGAGGAGGATTACCTCCAGTACCGGATTGTCTCAACCGCCTATCTCGGAAATCACATCGCCGCGGAGGGCGTGCCCATCGTTCAGCCGCCGGGCGGCCATGCCGTTTACATTGACGCGCGCGCCTTTCTTCCCGACGTTCCGCCCGCGCAATTCCCGGGCGTGGCGCTCGCCGCCGAGCTGTACGTCGCGGGCGGAATTCGTTCGGTCGAGATCGGGACACTGATGTTCGGCAAACGCGACGAACACGGCGCCGAGCACGCCGCTCCCATGGACTTGCTGCGGCTGGCCATTCCGCGGCGTGTCTACACGCAGTCGCACATCGACTACGTCGTCGAAATCATCCTCGAAGTGTGGCGCCGGCGCGATCGGATTCGCGGCCTCGAACTCACCTATCAGGCGCCGTTCCTTCGCCATTTCACGGCGCGCTTCCGCCAAGTCTCGCCATGAATCCCGGCGCTAGGAGCCGCGCATGAGATGTCCGAGCTGCGGCATCGAACTTGTCGAACGCAGTCGCGCCGCCCTGCTCCTCGCAAGTGCTGCCATGCTCATGGCCGCCGCCACAGCCCTTTTTCTCTACCCCGTCTTGTGGATCATCGCGGCCCTCTTCTTGGTGATCGCCGTTTATCTGATCACCTGGAGCACGGTCGGCAAAGGACTCTGGTGCACGCGCTGCAAGAACTTTCCCGTGAGACGCTAGCCCGATGCCCGGTCGGATCAGCGCAAAGCGGTCCTGGCCGACCCCGGTTCATGGGCACTTCCTACCGGTCTTGCTATAATCGCGCGGCCGTGGCTGTCGTCAAATTCAAGACGCCGCGTTACATCGCCGTTGAGGGCCCCATTCGGGTCGGCAAATCTACCTTGGCCCGAGCCCTTGCCGAGAACTTCCACGCACGCCGCATTTTCGACTGCGAAGACAATCCATTCCTGTGCGACTTTTACGACGAAAAGCCGGGCTCGGCCTTCCGCGCACAGATGTACTTTCTCTACGAACGCCACCGCCGCCTGATCGAGGCCCGCCCGGAGGACTGCGCCACACCCCTGGTAGCCGATTTTTTGTTCCAGAAGGACAAGATCTTCGCCTACATCAATCTCGACAACGAAGAGCTGAGAATCTACGAGAAGTACTTCGACATGCTGGCGCCCTCGGTGGCCCCACCCGACCTTGTCATCTACTTGCAAGCTAAGCCGGACGTGCTGTGCAAGCGCCTGGCCAAGAAGGCGGATCCCGCCGAGACCCGGATTTCACTCGAGTACGTCGAGGCGGTGGCCAACGCCTACGAACACTTTTTCTTCCGCTACGCCGGCTCAAACTTGCTCGTCGTCGACACCTCAGACATCGATTTTGTCGAGCGCAATCAAGACCTGCAGGAACTGCTTCGGCGACTGCGCCAGCCGGTCAAGGGTACGCAGTATTTCCTGCCCCTCGGCCAGTAGACCGGGTTCGTACTACTAGAACCCCTTCCTTGAACGGTCAGCATATCCAGGGAAAGTCTTTGCACATCTCCTAAAAAGCGAGTATGCTCCGCCCTTCAAACGGGAAAACTTTTGCCGGTCGGTCGCTCTAATACCAGCAAACGAGTAAGGGACTGCTGGTAGCAGGATTGCACACTTTGTTGTAGCCAGGCAGGGCACCCCTCTCGCCCAGCTCAGCCTGTGCGCACGAGGGGATCTGTTGATGGGGCGGTACAGAAAGTCTTCCGGCGATTCTCGGGCCCGACCGGGTTCCTGCGGGTTGATTGAGTTCCTCCTCCTTCTTGCAGCCGCTCTTCCCCTGCTCCTCTGCGCTTGGAACTGGCCACGGTCGCTCGCAACCCATCCGGCTCGAGCGCGGGCACCTCTGTCTCTGACGGCGTCCTCGAGCGAGCAGGAAGTTCGCCTCTCGGGCGAGTTCCGAAACCGACAGCTCTTCCCTTACTCGGTGATTCCGGGTGGTGCCAGAGATGCCCGGGAACTCGCAAATGCGCTCAGGAATGACCCAGTCGTGGCCCGACATTACGCCGACTTCGACGTCGAAAAGGCACGCGTGGTACGTTTGGATCGGGATGAGGCGGTGTACGTATCCTACCGTCTGAACGACAGAATCTATTGGACTTCAAGAAGACTCGCGCTGCTTAAAGGCGAAGCCATTCTCACCGATGGTGAGCACGAAGCAAGAACCCGCTGCGGAAATCGCATCTCTGCTGCGCCGGAGAGCCCCATCTCCCAGAGACAACCTGGGCCTGCTGCCTTTGAATCCCCCGTCCCAGATCCGATCGGACCCGACCTCCCCTACTTGGCCTCTCTCGCAAATGACTCAACTCCGGGAATGGCCGAACTCGTGCCGTCCGACACATCCACTCCCACAGGATGGTTTTTTATTCCGCCAATCGTTCCGCTTTGGGGTACGTCCAGAACGCCCTCGACTCCGATTACGCCGGTGATCCCGCCGCCCGTGCGAACACCGGAGCCCGAAGCCCTCCTGCTGCTGATGTCCGGGATATCGGTCGTGGCTTACCTGCGCCTGAAACGGGCCTGGTAGCGGCCGGGCGCCCTCTTGTCGCGGGCCCTCGGGGGGGCCCTGAGCACAAGCCTCAAGCGGCTTTGGACGGGCCGTTGAGCCGGTGCCGCCATCGACCGAGCGTACGATTCAGTGGATGGCTGCGGTGGAGGAAACGCAGGATTGGCTCCCGGCGCAGTCCGATTCTTTCAAGTGCCCGCCGAATCCGAAAATCGCGGCCCGCGGAAACCATCCCCTTTTCCAATGTGGCAACGGCCTCGGCCATACGTCCAGCCTTCAGATACACCTCGGCCAGGTTCAAGTAGAGCTGGGCGTGATTGTGTTTCATGCCGACTGCCTCTCGGCAAAGAGTCTCCGCGTCCCCGTAACGCCTCTCCGCCAGAGCTGCCAGAAGGCCCGTATAGGAAAGATAAAACGGATTCTTAGGGGCTACGCCCAGGGCTCGTCGCGCATGCAACAGGGCTTCATCGGCGTGGCCGTCTCGAAGTTGTTTCAGGCATTCCTTGAAATCGGACATTCCGGCGTCGGTCGGGGAAGTCGTTCCAATCCAGTGGGACATAGGGCTCCTCCTCAGCCTGCCGTTGAGGACAACCTTCCGGAGGCCGATGTAAAACACACCGTATATCGGGCGCCGTGGCTGTGAAATAGGACGGCAGGCCAGATTTCGTTCCAGTCCAGGACCCTGTACGGGCTGACAGGCGAAAGGATAGCGGAGGGCGATTCCGCGCGGTTCCGGCCCCCAGGCTGCCCAAGGGTTGGGCTCGGCAGACCGAACGACCCCAGCGGCCTTCCGCCTAATGAGCAGGCGAATAAAAACCGATACTCGATCGAGCCATAGTTATGTCGAGGCTGGCCGCCTCGACGACCAGCCGGTTCCTGAAAAATTCAACTTCATCCTGGCCGTGTTTCCCCAAGTCGGGCCCGAGCTTCAACCGAGCGAGTCAATCGGCCTGAAGGTAGCGGTTGAACCAGGCGATAGTGCGCTGCAGGACATCGCGCGTATGGGCGGGATTGCGGAAGCTGTGGCCTTCGTTCGGGTAGACGACCAGCTGGGTAGGAACGCCCAGCGTCTTCAGGGCGTGCCAAAACTCGAACGATTGGGGAGCGGGGCATTCGCCGTCGCGGTCGCCAACGACGATCAGCGTGGGCGTTTTGGCCTGCCGGATGTAATTGATGGGCGAGCTTTTGGCGTAGACGCCGGGATCGTCGTATACGGAAGCGCCAAAATAGGGGATCATCCACTCGTCGATTTTGTTCTCACCGTAATAGCTGAGCCAATCAGACAGACCGGCACCCACCACGGCGGCTCGAAAGCGATGTGTTTGCGTGACGCCCCACATGGTCATGAACCCGCCGTAGCTCCAGCCCGTGATGCCCAGTCGATGCGGGTCAACCGGCGCCGACTGGATGGCCTGGTCGACCCCGGCGAGAATGTCAACCCAATCGCCATACCCGAAATCCTTCACGTTAGCCCGGGTGAATTCCTCGCCTTCGCCATAGCTGCCGCGCGGATTCGGGAAGAGCAGGAAATAGCCCTGCGATGGAAGCGTCATGTAGTAGGCTCGGCTGGGCCAAGAAGGAATGGTCGCCGACGCCGGCCCGCCGTGAACCACAACAACGAGCGGGTATTTTTTCCCGGGATCGAAATTCGCGGGATACAGAAGCCAACCCTGCACGGTTCCGATTGGGGTCGTCCATTTGAGGCTTTCCGCTTTGCCCCAGGCCGGAGCCAGCCCCGCGTTCGCCCGCGTGATCTGCTTCCAGTCTCCGATTACGCCGGCCCAGACCTCCGGCGGCTGCGCGTACGATTGACGAATCACAGCGGAGGTTGTCCGGTCGCGCGCCAGGGAAATCTGCCCGCCGAACTCGCTGCCCGAAAGTCTTTCCGCGCCCTTCCACAAGATGGAAATCCCTCCGTCGGGAACGCCGAGCCGACCGATCACGGTTTCGCCGCTTGAAATTCCGCTGAACAGGATGGCCCGCGAATCCGCCGCCCAATCGAGCGCGGACACACTCTCCTTGATTCCCGGCGTCAGGTCGCCGGACTGGCCACCGGCCGCACTGACCGCATACAGGTCTCCGCCGATCACGCCCTGGTCGCTCATGAGCCCGCCAATGAAGGCGATCTGGCGACCATCGGGAGACCAGCGCGGCTCGGCAATTTGCATCGCGGGTTTGTCTAGGATGACCCTGGTCGCGCCGGATGCGGCCTCGATTGCATACAGCCCGGCGACCCACCAATTATCGTCGCCGTTGCCATGCGCGGCAGTGATGACCAGCCGGCCGCCATCGGGCGACCAATCAAATTCGTAGACGTACATGTCGGCGGGAGAAATCGTGCGTGCGCTGCCGGTACGGGTGTCCACCAGCGTCAGGCGTTGTTCATCGAACTTATCTTCAATCACTCCCTCGTCGGGTGTTTCAGCAACGAGCGGGCCTGCCGCGCGGGTGGCGTTCTCGATGAAGAGCAGGCCGACTGTTTTTCCGTCCGGGGACCAGCGCGGACTGGAGAGGAATCCTCTGAGCTTGGTAAGTTGTCTCGGCGCTGGCACGCCCGCGCTCAGATCGGCCACATAAAGCTCGAGCTGGCCGGGCGCTGCCGCGTCGGAGAGGAACGCAATGCGATGGCCGTCCGGGGACCAGGCGACTTCGCGCTCGTCGGGCGGCATAGACCGGGCGCGGGCATTCGCCTCCCGGCGAACCCGGCTCGCGCCGATGTGGGTGGCCCCGGCCGGTGCGCTTACGCTCGCCACGTAAATTGCGCTACTTGAAGATGGCGCGCCGTCCGGGCCAGGCAGCGCCTCAACCCACGCCACGCGTTGTCCGTCCGGCGAGACGGAGGCCTGGCGGAACGTGTGCGTGTCGAACATCGCGTGTACCGCATCGGGAGCCTCGCTCGCCGACGGGCGGGTCTGCGCGGATACAACCGATGCACTGATGAGCACCACCCATGCGGCGCAAATGCGAACTCGCCTCGTCTGCATTTCCCTCTCCGATCGCCCGCGTCGAGCAGAGTTTACTGCCAGGTGTGCCTCTGGCGCATCCCGGCGCGAGATATTGTAGCCTGGCCGAGGTAAAATCAAGCCCGAGCGAAGCGGCGTATGATGGAGATCGTTGCGAGGATTTGGGACACGCAGGTTTCAATCGCGAAGCATAAGCGGGAGGGGAAATGGCAGACGCGGCAGGCCTACGGTGGGTGCGGGCCTCGATCGGCGGAATCGGGGCGGAGTTATCGCTCTTCGCGATCGTCTTTCCGGCGCACTATCTGTTTGGGCAGCGCGCTTTTCTGGCTTCCATTTTGATTGGATCGGCGCTCATGCCGTTCCTCTTTGCCCTGTGGGTCGGCAGGGCGGTCGAGTCTCACTTCCTGCTGCACGGGGCGCTCGTGGGCATTGTGGCGATCCTGTTCTATCTCGCCGTGGCGCGCGGGCAACCCGAGCCGCTACTGTACAAAATCGCTCACGCCCTGAAGGTTCTAGGTGGCATGCTCGGCGGCGTGGTCGCCGGGCGGCGGAATTTGGCCCAGAGGATCGCCGCCCGGGCCTAAGGCTGGCCGGTCAAACCCGCCTGCAGTAGAACCTCTTGTGCCTTATCGACTCTCCTTCACCAGCCGGCCGTCGAGCGGCTGAACGGGCCGCACGTCGTTCGGATACAACTTCGAAAACGCCTCGATCTGCTCTCGGGAAAGTTCGACTGGATTCCTGAGCACGAACCATTCGACGCCCTCCGTGCAGGGCGGGGCAGTGAGGGATCCCAGGTACATGTAGTAGCCGAGATCCCGCGGCAGGAGTCCGGCAGGGTCGACGCGCACCCCGGGAACGTCCACTTCTTTGCCCTCGCTCGGTGGCATGTGTTCCCAAAGCCCTTGTACGGTCGCGTTCGAAGCGCCGGCCTTTAGAAAAACGGTGACCCCAGCAATTTCTCCGTCGCTCGCCTGGTGCATCAGGTGGGCTTCCATGTCGTATGGCCTACCGCGGATATATTCTTCGCTCGGATGATGAAAGTGAAATTGCGTCAGGTGATAGCGCTTGGCCCCCACCATCAGAAAATTTCCAGCTCCGGGGGCATCGTGGTAGTTCACGCGGATCGTGTATCCGTTGTTGAGGAGGTATTCGAGCGGTGCGCTTTTATATTCGAAGCGCAGGGTTGGGAGCGGTTCCTTTTCCGCGTCACGAATATCAATCGGAGACTGCTCCTTGCCCGCTTTGCAGGCGACATAGTCCGGATCGAGGTCGCCCCAATGTTCCGGCCCAGCCGGCCCCTCGTACGCCCAGCGCGTCTTCCATTGCCCCCGCGGGCCCCGAGGCGCGGACATCGACGCCAGACCGACCAACACAAACGCCGTCCAAGCTGTTCTCACTTTGCGCCTCGCTTTCCCCACTTGAGGTTCACAAGCTTCTGAGTTGCCGCAGATAAACGCTTGGTCGGCAAACAAAACGTGATCGTCCTTCTTTGCGCTCGACCGCTTTGCACGGGGGGTGCCTGCTGAGCACATCGCCGAACCGGGGCGGCACACCCGAGCTGTGCTTCCTGCTATTCTCGCCCCGTGATCGCTCTCTTCTATCTGCTCGTCCTGCTCGAAATTGGGATGGGAGTCTATTCCCTTTGGGACGGCTTCCGCTGGCATGGCCTGGTTCGCAAGCGGCTTGGCTCGCATTCCGGGTTTTACGCTCCCCTGGCGGCGGTCATTTGCCCGTGCAAGGGCACCGAACCGGGGCTTGAAGAAAATCTTTCCGCGCTCGCGCGCTTCGACTATCCGAGTTACGAGATCTATTTCTCGCTCGCCACCAGCCTCGATCCCGCCCTTAAAATTATCGAGCGCATCAAGTCGAAGACCGACCGTCCAATTCACATCGTCATCGCCGGACCGCCGGACGGTTGCTCGGAAAAAGTTTACAACCTTCGTCGCGCCATCGCCGCCGTGCCCGCCGACAAATTTGAGGTCATCGTGTTTACCGATTCCGACGCGCGTCTGCCCCATACCTGGCTGCGCAAGCTGATTGCCCCGTTGGCGGATGTGCGCGTCGGCGCGACGACGGGCTACCGCTGGATCATTCCGAGCCGCAGGATCGGCGAGGGGGGATTCGCGAGCGCGCTCGCTTCGGCTTGGAACGCGGCGGTTGCCACGCTCCTCGGCGACGGGCAGGATAATTTCTGCTGGGGTGGGGGCACGGCGATCCGCCGCAAGACGTTTGATGAGGCGCAGGTTCTCGAACACTGGAACGGCGCGGCGAGCGACGATTTCGCGCTCACGCGCGCCCTCGGCCAAGCCGACAAGCCGATCGTCTTCTGCCCGGAATGCATGGCCGCGACGCTCCATCCCTGGACCGGTCACGAACTGATCGAATTCACCACGCGCCAGATGGTGATTACGAAGGTTTATTCACATCGGCGCTGGCTGCTCGGCTTGCTTTCGCATGTCGGATACTGCCTGACACTCCTCTACGCGCTCGTGGTTATTCTGGCTTCGATCGCCAACGGCGATCCGTGGAGCCAGCTCGCGCTGCTCGCGCTCTCGATCCCGCTGCTGGCCGCCTTGAAAGGCGCCGTTCGGACCGCGGCCGTTGGCGATCTATTGCCGGAATGGAAGGGCAAGCTCCAGGAGTGGAATTGGGTGTGGACCGCCCTTGCGCCGGTAGTTCCTTTTCTTTTTGCCTGGAATTTTCTTTCCTCGCTAGCCACCAAGCGCATCCGCTGGCGCGGAATTCGCTACGAACTGGTCTCCCCGAGCGTCACGCACGTCCTCAGACATTAGCGCCTGCCTGCTCGGGTGCGAAGGCCCGCTCGATTCGGCACAGGAGATAGGCGGTCGCCGCTCCGGCCGGCAGGGCCAGCCACCAGCCAACATCCAGCACCGTCTTGGGCCCCCAGGTGAGCAGGCCGAGCAGCCGCGCGGCCAGGGGCGAGAAGGTCTCGACGCGCCGTCCCAAAATCCCGAGCGCCGCAACGAGCGCGGGCGACAATAGGGCTCCGACCATCGCCCACTCGAAGGGGGTCCGCGACTTGAGCGCTGTCGTGATTGCACGCAGCAGGAACGCGCCGATCAGCGCGGCCAGTGCTCCGAACAGCAGCGCGTAGAAATAGAAGAACAGCAGCCCGAAGGCGGATCGGCTGAGCGGAAGGTCGAAGCGAGCCGCGGAGATATTCGCGGCCCACACGAGCAGGCTCATGAAGAAGCAGCCGACGATCCACGCCGAGAGGTAAAACACGAGGCTGCCGCGTCGCGTCATATGCGCCGCGCGACGTTCGGGAAATCGACCCAGACTTTCACCCCGCAGAAATGCGAGCCCTCCGTGCAGATGGGAGTCGAAATGCCGGCGCGGAGATAGCAGGGAGGGCCGATGTAGCGTCCGAGCTCAGGCAATGCCGTACGCACCTGCTCGACTTCCTCGATGGAGGCCTGATAAATCTCTTCCTGCGCGTTGAAGCAGGTGCGCATGGTCCATTTGTGCAGCAAATCGAGCAGCGACCCCGATTCGACGAGCCGGATGGCCTTGGCATTCGGCAGGATGTACAGGGCCAGCTCGCACGGAACACCGCGGTCCAGCAATTCGTTCTTCGCCTGCCAAGCCTCTTCGATGGCCCGCTCGTAGATTTCCCGAGCGCGGCGATTCTGGCGAATCAGCATGGGCGTGACGTAGTCGGGCGAACGCGTGTCGGCCAGGGTGAGCAGCGGACGCGAGCCCGGCACCATCCTGTGCCGTTGATCCTGACTGTCCGCCGTGTGGCTGATTCTCTTGGCGAAGGTGAAATTCGCGTGCTCGAGCGGCCGCATCATCGGCGCATGCACGCCAATCTCTAGCGTTTCCCGGCGGTACGGATTGCGCGCCGGATTGAGCATGCGATCGAGCGCTTCGCTGTCGGAACAGTTGGCCTCGGCAAGGCCCATCACCGCGCGGTAGGCTCGGGCCATGGCTTCGACGGCTCGGGGCGAGTAATCGATGAGCCGCGAGGTGCGGGGGCCCAGCTGTCGATCGAATTCGCGTGCGAACGCTTCGCCGTCGCGCTCGGGCTCGCGCCATTCCGGCAAATCGCGGGCCGGCGGATTGTCGAAACGATCGAAGAACTGCGCGTCCACCTCGCGCACGCGCGCAACCATTTGCCCGATGACGTCCCTGGCCTCTGACGGCGTGTCGTTGGCCGCCTGCATCCGCCACAGGCGGTGCAGCACAATTCCCGAAACGGTGTGCACCAGGGTGGTAAAGGCGGCCACCGGCAAAACGTACCGCGCGACTTCGATGGCCCGCTTCTCCGATTGCCGGGCGACCTTCTCCACGCGCTTCGGGTGCGACATCTCGCTCACGTGCCAGATGTCTTCAAGAATCTCCCGCGCCGGGGGCCGAAGCACTTCGGTCAACTCGCGATAGTGCCCCCAGGCCCGCGCAATCGCGCTCTCGAAAATCGAGCGCTCGGCGGGCCCGAAATCCGGCCCTTCCGGGGGGACGTAGGCCTGCGCGCGGTCCAGCCGCACATAGCGCTGGCTCTGCTGCTCGGAGTTGTAGAACGGGTGGGCGTGCAGAAAGGACCACACGAACTGCCGGCTCACGTTCTCCAGCCCAAACTCGAAATGCGCGTGCTGGTAGACGGTGTGATGCCCGCCGTAGTAGGTTGCCGAACCGATCGTCAGGCGCTGCTTCTCGGTGATCTCTCCCGGGCCGATGAGGCGCGGGGAGTAGCAGGTGCGCGCCGCGGCCATTGCCGAATCGAAGGGATGCGCAAACGAGTTTCGCAGCGTGACACGCGCTGGCCCCGTTTCGATCCGAGATTGCGAATCCGGCGCAGGAAACAATTGCGTGGCCATCTTCGGGGCCATTGTACACTGTCTCTCCCGCAAGTCGCGATGCTCCCTCCTGTGCCGTCGTCCGCGATCGCCGGCGGCGGGTTGGCGCCCGAGTGGCGCTTCGGTAAGATGGAGCGCGCAGTCGAACCAAGCAGGTCTTCAGGCGTTCATGGAAAAAAAGAAGGGCACGGCCAACCCGGAAACCGCCCGGACCAAGGCAGTTCGCGATCCGTGGCGCGAGGCACTCGAGCGGATCGTTCGCGGCGAGGAGTCCGATCCGTTTCAAGTTCTCGGGCCACACTGGATCGAAAGGGAGGGCAAGCGCGTTCTGGCCATCCGGGCTTTCCGGCCCGGGGCCAGCGAGGCAAGCATCCTGTGGAACGCGGGAACCGTTTCCCCGGCGGCAAGCATTCGCTCCGAGGGCCTGTTTGAGGCCGTGATCCCGCCCGACCCGGTTCACCTGACCGGCACGGAACCCGTTTCGCCCTACGCGTATCGCATTCAATTTCGCTTCCCGGACGGCAGCACCCTCGAACTGCTCGACCCCTACGCGTTTCCCCCGCTGCTCAGTGATTACGACCTGTACCTGATGGGCGAGGGCACGCATTACCTCAAATACGAGCGCCTCGGGGCACACGTCAACGAAGTCGAGGGCGTGCGCGGCGTGCATTTCGCCGTGTGGGCGCCGAATGCGCAGCGTGTCAGCGTGGTCGGAGACTTCAATCTCTGGGACGGGCGCGTAAACGCGATGCGCAATCGGGGCTCGAGCGGCATCTGGGAAATCTTCATGCCCGGCCTGGACGAAGGCGCGCTGTACAAATTCGAGATTCTCTCCCGCGTCAACCATGTGCTCGGACTCAAGTCCGATCCCTACGGGTTCGCCGCGGAACTGCGTCCCAAGAGCGCTTCGATTGTTGCGAACATCGAGGGTTACCGGTGGGGGGATGGGGCTTGGCTCGAAGAGCGCGCGAGAAGGGACTGGATGCACGCGCCAATGTCGATTTATGAGGTGCACGCCGGTTCCTGGCGCCGGAGAGCGGACCAGGGCCATGGCTGGCTGACCTATGCCGAGCTCGCCTACGAGCTCATTCCCTACGTGAAGCGCATGGGGTACACGCATATCGAGTTCATGCCCCTCATGGAGCATCCCCTCGACGCCTCGTGGGGTTATCAGACGGTCGGTTATTTTGCAGTGACCAGCCGATACGGAAAGCCGCAAGACTTCATGCACTTCGTTGACCGCTGCCACCAGGAAGGGATCGGCGTGCTGCTCGATTGGACCCCTGCGCATTTTCCGCGCGACGCCCACGGCCTCGGGTTTTTCGACGGCACGCACCTCTACGAGCACGAAGACCCGCGCAAGGGCGCACATCCCGACTGGGGCACCCTCGTCTTCAACTACGGCCGGAACGAAGTGCAGAATTTCTTGCTCTCGAACGCGCTCTTCTGGCTCGACAAGTACCACGTCGACGGCCTGCGCGTGGATGCCGTGGCCTCCATGCTCTACCTCGACTATTCCCGGGCCGCGGGCGAATGGATTCCGAATGCGTTCGGCGGGCGTGAGAACCTCGAAGCGATTGCCTTCCTCAAGCGCCTGAACGAAGTGCTGCATCAGCGTCATCCTGGGGCATTGATGGTCGCCGAGGAATCGACGGCCTGGCCGGCCGTTTCACGGCCCACCTATCTCGGTGGGCTGGGCTTCGATTTGAAATGGAACATGGGCTGGATGAACGACACCCTGCGCTATTTCTCGCTCGATCCGATTCATCGCCAGTACCACCACAACGAGCTCACCTTTTCGATGATCTATGCCTTCCACGAAAATTTCGTTCTGCCGCTTTCGCACGACGAAGTGGTCCACGGTAAACGGGCGCTCATCGAGAAAATGCCCGGCGATGACTGGCAGAAGTTCGCCAATCTCCGCTTGCTCTTCGCCTACATGTTCGCGCATCCCGGGAAGAAGTTGCTCTTCATGGGAAGCGAGCTCGGACAGCGATCGGAGTTTTGGGAGGCGGGATCGGTTGAGTGGAGTCTCGAGAGTTCCCCTCCGCACGTCGGGATCGAGAGGCTGGTACACGATCTAAACGAGCTGCACCGCAGCGAGCGCGCCCTCTATGAAATCGACTTCGAAGGCGCGGGATTTGAATGGATCGATGCGAATGACGCGGCGTCGAGCGTGCTCTCCTTCATGCGCCGCAGCCGAAACGCCGACGACACGGTGGTGGTCGTGTGCAATTTCACGCCCGTCCTGCGCGAGACCTACCGGGTGGGCGTACCGCGCGCGGGCTTCTATCGTGAAATCCTGAATACGGATTCGCGCTACTACGAAGGCGGCGACGTCGGAAACGGTGGCGGGGTCCGTGCCGAGCCCCTTCCCTGGAATGACCGCCCCTATTCCCTGAGACTCCGCCTTCCGCCGCTGTGCGCCCTGTATTTCAGGCTTCAGGGGCAGTGAAGAAGTCACCTTGGTCTCGAGCCGAGGAGCTATTGACGCGCGGACTCGATTTCCCCGACCACGCGGTCCAAGTGGTAGACCCGGCGCAAACCCTCGAGGAGCGCGCGGCTGTCGACGGCCACCGCGCGGTTCCGCTCCGCGTCGTAGCCATAATCGCCGCCCAGGGAGAAGATATTCCCGTCGAAAATTAGCCCGACGATTTCGGCGTCTTGGTTGACGAGCGGACTGCCCGAATTGCCGCCGATGATGTCGTTGGTGGTTGAAAGGTTCAGGGGTGTCGACAAATCCAGCTGGGGCTTGGCGCGAAGCCAGCTTTCCGGCAGCGCGAAAGGAGGCCCGCCAGTCGCCCGCTCGAACAGACCTCCGATCGTCGTGTACGGCGGGACCGTCCGCCCCTCGGCGTCGAGGAAGCCCTTCACCGTCCCGTAGCTCAGCCGCAGTGTGAATGTGGCGTCGGGATAAACGCTGGTCCCATAAATTGCGAACCGTGCCTTGGCAATTCGCTCCGCCGCGGCCCGCGTGGGCGCACTCACGCGAGCCTCGTACTCCTTGCGGACCTTAAGCAAGTCAGGATCGATGGAGCGCACAAAGACGATCATCGGATCACTCGAGGCCGCGATGGCCGGCTGACCGCCTTGATACAAGGCCTGGCGGACACTCGCCTCATCGAGATGTGTTCCGGCCACCAGACGCTTGGCCAGCGCTTCGGGCGATTCCTTGCCGAGCATTTTCTGAACCAAGCCATCGTCCGGGCCAAGGTCCCTCCGAAGGGAAGAGAGAATCCAGCCGAGCCTCATCTCTTCGAGGTCCTTATAAACCGGGATGGGCGCGGAAATTTCTCTTTCGAGACCGACCAGGGCTTGATCGGTGTACTCGGGCAGTCGCTCGCTATTCGGCTTGGCCCGTTCGGCGGCCGCTTCGACGAGCGTGATGGCATAGCTCAGAAGGGCGGATTCGCGAAAGAAGATGGTTGACTCTCGTTTGTTCCAAAGGCCGGCGCGCACGCGCTCGATCTCCGCCATGTCGCTCCAGGCCGATTTGTCCGGGGCGAGCTTCGGATCGCTATCAACCCCCTGCCGAAGCCGCTCCTCTTCGTGCACCTTCATGGCAAAGAATTCCGGATCGAGAAGCGCTTGCTCGCGGCCGAATTCAGCCTTGAACGAGTTCTCGTCGAAGAACAGGTCTTCCTTCGCCTCGCGCGCCCGTTCCGGACTCTCGGCCACAAAACGTTCGAGCAGCCCGCGGTACTCCGCAATGTCGGGGATGACGCTCGGCAGGACTGTGTCGCGATCGAATTCAAGCTGGGAGACGGTCAGGTCTCGACTGGTGCCGCCCGGATTGCCGGACACAAACACGACTTGGCCCTCTCTTGACCCCTCGGCACTCCACTTCAGATAGTTGGGACTCTCTACGGGATGGCCGCCTTCGTAGGCGCGCACCAGGCCAATGTCGAAATCGAAGCGCGGAAAATTGAAGTTGTCCGGGTCGCCGCCAAACTGGGCGACGGACATCTCGGGTGCAAAGACCAGCCGCACATCGCTGTACCGCTTGTAGCGGTACAGGTTGTAAATGCCGCCTTCGTAGAGCGAGACGACCTCGCAAAGCGTGCTCGGATCGGCGCCGCAGCTTTGCTCGAGCTCGGCCTCCTCCCGATTCAATGCTGCAACGGCAGCATCGCCCGTCTTTCCTTCTAGGGCTGCGTCCACGTTTCGCGTGACGTCGCGAATCTCGACGAGCTGATCGAGTTCAAAGGCGGGACATTTCCGTTCGTCGGCAGCGGTCGAGGCCGAGTAGCCGGTTTCGACCAGGTTCTGCTGGGCCGTCGAAAGCTGCTCGACGCACTCGAGCACGCAGTGATGATTGGTCATCACCAAACCTTGCGCAGAAATAAACGAGGCAGAACACCCCTCGGCAATCCGCAGGGAAGAGAGGCGCAGGTGATCGAGCCATGCAGACGAAGGCTGGAAGCGGTATTTTGCCTCGACCACGCGCGATGGGAAGTTGTTGAACGTCCACATGCCCTCGTCGGCGCGCAGCAGCAGTGGTGAAACAAGGCACAGGAGCAGTACAGCGAGCAGCAGCTCCCCTCTGGAATTGGTCGTCATTCGGAGATCCCTTCTGAGGACTGCCGGAGATTCCTTTGGCCGGCGGCTCGATTTTACACCCGACTCGGCTACCCCATCCACCCGACGGCCTCGATCGAACCCCTTTTTGCGGGCGAGAATGCCTCGCCGCGTTCCGTTGCGAACAGCCGCCATCGTGCTGCGCGTTGCAAACGGAGCCAAGATCTCGGGCCGGGGCCTTCAGGCGCTTTCTGTCGCACAAATACAGAGAATGCTGTAGAGCCTCGCCGTGAATTCCTGTGTTATGAACCCTGGGTGTGCGATTTTCCCCGTGAGGGATTCGACCCGCTAGCCAGGTCTGGCAGCGGGGCCTCGTAGGAGAAAGCCGGCAGCATCGCAAATCTCGAGAGATTACCGCCCGCCCCGACGTGTCCGCCTCCCCTCCGGGACAGGCATCTCCCTAGGAGACCAATATGAAGAGAAGCCGCACGGCGGAGCCGCCCGCCGAGCCTTTGAAGGGTAATGGCGTAGGGGCAGTCGCCGTCTCGGCCGCGGCCCTGGCGCGGGCGAGCGACAGCGAACACGTTGCTCTGCCGATCCTTCTCGCCGCCCTGCAATCGATGCGCGACGGGGACTTCTCGGTTCGCCTTCCGGGCTCCTGGACCGGGCTCTCTGGAAAGATTGCCGACACGTTCAACGACATCGCCGCCGCAAACCAGCAAATGGCTTGCGAAATGAAGCGGATGGTGCAAGTCGTCGGCAAAGAAGGCCGAACTCGCGAGCGGGCCAGATTCCGCGAGTCGCGTGGTGCCTGGGGCGAGATGGAAACTTCGGTCAGCTCGCTCACGGAGGATTTGCTTCGTCCAACGACCGAAGTGACGCGGGCAATCGCGGCCGTGGCGCAGGGCAATCTGACGCAGCAGGTACGGCTGGACGTCGATGGCCGGCCGCTCGAAGGTGAATTCCTGCGCTCGGCGAGCATCGTGAACACGATGATCCAGCAGCTCGCCGTGTTCACCTCGGAAGTAATCCGTGTGGCTCGCGAAGTCGGCACGGACGGGAAGCTCGGCGGCCAGGCCGTGGTGCCGGGCGTGGCCGGAACCTGGAAGGATTTGACGGATTCGGTCAACCTGATGGCCAGCAACCTGACCGGCCAGGTCCGCAACATTGCCGAAGTCGCTACGGCCGTCGCGAGCGGCGACCTCTCGCGCAAGATCACCGTCGACGTCCGCGGCGAAATTCTGCAGCTCAAAGAAGCGATCAACACCATGGTCGACCAGCTGCGCTCCTTCGCCTCGGAGGTCACCCGCGTAGCCCGCGAAGTCGGCACGGACGAGATTCGGCGCATGCTCGAAGAAACCCAGGAGCGGCTGGTTCTCGCGCAGCACGCGGCGAACTGCGGAACGTTCGACTATGACGTGCGCACGCGCGTGAATTTCTGGTCCGACGAATTGCAGCGGCTGTACGGGTTCGTTCCCGGAGGTTTCCCGCGGACCTACGAGGGCTGGCTCGACTGTGTGCTGCCCGAGGACCGCGAAATCGCCCGAGCGCCCGAACAGGCGTCGCCATGCAGGTTTTTCGACACCGAATTCCGCATCCGGCGGCGCGACAACGGCGAAATCCGCTGGATGAACTCCCGCGGGCGCATCCAACGCGACGGCTCGGGCAAGGCCATTCGTGTGGTCGGACTCAACATCGATATCACGCGCACGAAACGCGTCGAGGAAGATCTTAAGCGGGCCCACGAAGAACTCAAGGGCGCACACGAGGAGCTGGAAGTCCGGGTGCAGGACCGCACGGCCGAACTCAGAACCGCCCAGGATCGCCTGCGGAAGCTCACCGGCAGGCTGATGCGAAGCCAGGACGAAGAAAGGCGCCGCATCGCTCGCGAACTGCACGACGGCCTGGGCCAGTATCTGGTCGCCGTCAAAATGAATCTGGACGTTTTGGCCATGAGCGCGCCGGCGAGGAGCGGGCTGCTTGAAAACTTGACCGACGCCATCAAACAGATCGAGAACGCCATCGCGGAAGTCCGCACGATGTCGCATCTGCTACACCCGCCTCTGCTCGACGAAGTGGGTCTCGAATTGGCGCTCGTATGGTATGCCGAGGGGTTCGCCAAGCGCAGCGGGATCGACGTTGAAGTCGATATTTCACCCGCGCTCGGCCGTCTCGATACCGAAGCGGAAACGGCGCTGTTTCGCGTCGTTCAGGAATGCTTGACGAACGTTCATCGCCATTCGGGTAGCGCGACGGCCAGCGTCCGGCTCTCCCGCGAGAACGGCGGATTGAGGCTCGAGGTGTGCGACGAAGGGCGGGGAATGCCGACTTTGCCGAGCGAGGAGGTCTCCTCGCTGGCCCCTGGTGTCGGTCTGCAGGGCATCCGCGAACGCGTTCTCCAGCTTCGCGGCAAAGTCGACATTACGTCGAGCGAAGGCGAGGGCACAACCGTAACGGTCACCATACCGGATACGCCTCAGACGGGGGTCGCCGGCCCCGCCCCTTTCGAACGGACTTGCGCCGCGCTGACCTCGGAACGCCCGCTTAGGTAGCCGGGGGGTCAGACCAACCCGCCCGAGCCCCCTCACGCTCGACGCGCGGGCTGGGGAACCTTATGCCAGCCGCAACAGCGAGCATCACCGCCGGATCGACGGGCAAACTGTATCGCGGCAGAACCACCGTCAGGTAGTACGCCCACGGCAGCACCGCCAGGAACACCACGAGCGGGAACCAGCACGCGTTCTTGCTTCTGACCAAGACGATGATGCCCATGGCACCGCCCCCGGCAACGACCAGGTTGAAGAGAAGAACGAAACGGAACCAAGCGGATCGCGCGCGAAGGAAATCGGTGATCGGCCGCGGGCTCCCCCCGGACCAGAATTCAAGGAAGCGATGCCAGATGAGGTTCGCTTCGCGCCCCGGATGCGTTGCCATGTAACGCATCGCCTTCTGCTCGGCGTCCCTCATGTACCTCACCTCGCCGAGGTCGACGTACTTCTGCCGTTCCGCCCCATCGTGGATGGGGTGTTGCGTGCCCAGCCAAATCTCCTGGGCCTGCGGATTGTTTCCCACCCACAATTGCAGCCCCAGAATCGACCGCAGCGGAATGAAGGCGTGAAACACCTCATAATTGCGCGCCGCCCAAGGGAGGCAACAAAGTGCCGCGACGGCCATGGCAAGCACGGGCCTCAGAAGCCACCCGAGAGCGAGCCTGTGCCGGCGATAGACCATCCATGCGAGGAGAAAGGGCAATAGTCCGCCGAGCGTCGCGGTGGTCATCAGCGCGCTTCCCCAGAGAAGGCCGTAGCCGACCCACGGCCCTAAGCCGGTGCCTTTCGATTCGGCGAGTACCAGGGTGGCCCACAGAATGGTTGCTGCCAGGAGCGCGGCAATCGACGCGTCCCACAGGCTCGTCGACGGAATCTCGATCGCGTTCGGAAAAACGGCCCAAAGCCACGCCGCGCCCGCGGCCGTGCCGGCGCCTCCGATCCGCTTCCCCGCCGCGTAGATGGGAATCGATGCAAGCGTGGTCGCAAGAATGTTGACCATGGCTGCGGCGAGAAACGCCGAAAACGTGTAGGCCCCGAACAGGCGAAAGATTCCGGCCAGAATCAGCGGATAAACGGGCGTCATCCAGGCCGTTGGCCCCGTGTCCACGCGGAAAGGCGAGCTGAATCCGTGTCCCGTCACGAGCGAGTAGGCAATGTTTCCCGCTTCAAAGAGAAAGGGGACCGTGCCGAGGGCCTGCTTTGGATTATGCGCCGCGAAATTCCATAGGAAGGCCACGCGCAGACCGAATGCCACCAGCAGGATCAAGGGGAGCGATGTGCCGGCCGCTCGAAATGTTCGCCGCATCGAGCGCACAGTTTGACACAGGTTCGCTGCCGCCTGCGCCGCGGGATCGGAGGAGTCCGCTCTACAGGCCGTCCCGCAGGGCTCGGCGAGCCGCCAAATGCCCGCACAGCCCGTGCACGCCGCCCCCCGGCGGCGTCGAGGCGGAGCAGAGATAGAGGCCGCGCTCGGGCGTTCGATACAGCCGCCACGTGGGACGCAAAAAGAGCTGGCTGATTTCGGCCGAGCCGCCGCCAATGTCTCCGCCGACGATGTTCGGATCGTGCGCTTCCATGTCGTCGCTCAACATCACGCTGCGCTTGAGAATGATGCTGCCGAAGCCGGGGGCGAATCGTTCAATCTGCCGCTCGATGCGGTCCGAGACGTCGACGGACGACCCTTGCGGAACGTGGCAGTAGGCCCAGGCAATGTGCTTCCCCTGAGGCGCGCGCGTCGGATCGAACAGCGTCGGCTGCGCGAGCAGCACAAAGGGCCGTTCGGCATGCTGGCCATTCCACGGTGCACGTTCCGCGCTCAAAATCTCACCGAGAGTGCCGCCCAAGTGCACGGTCCCCGCCAGGCGGCATTCCCCGGCCGTCCAGGGGATGGGCCGATCGAGGGCCCAATCGACCTTGCAAATTCCCGGGCCATACCGGAAAGTTGAAAGTTCGCGGCGGAAACCCTTCGGCAAGCGCCCCCCCGCCATGGCCAGCAGTTGTCGCGGCGTAACGTCGCAGAGAATCGCGCGCGCGCGGGGCAGTTCATCGACAGAGCTGACCATTTGACCCGTCACGATTTCGCCGCCGAGAGTCGCCAGATAGGCCGCAAGCGCGTTCGCAATCCTCTGTGATCCTCCGCGCGCAATCGGCCAGCCGACCACATGGGCGGTGACCGCGAAGACGAGCCCAAAGGCAGCGGTGACCACGCGCTCAAGCGGCAGAATGGCGTGGGCGGCGAGCCCTGCGAATAAGGCCCGCGCGCGCGCGCCCTGAAACGTCGAACGAGCGAAACCCTCGGCAGAGCGAAGGGCGTACCAGGCGAAACGGGCTGCGGCAACGGGATGGCTCGGAAGTCGTGACATCCCAAGCACAAGCGATTCAATACGCGGCCAGTCGGAGACCATTCCTCCAACCACCCGCTTCCAGGCGTGTCCGTCTTCGCCGAGCCCGGCTGCCGTCTCTCCCACCGATCGCAGCGCGACAGCGGCGGTACCGTCATCGAGCGGATGCGCTACCGGGATCGGCGGCTCGACCCAGGTCAAGCCGTACTGTTCAAGCGGCAGGCTGCGGAAGAAAGGGGAGATGGCGGCCATCGGGTGCACGGCCGAGCATACGTCGTGCGTAAAGCCCGGCAGCGTTAGCTCGGCGGACCGGGTTCCGCCGCCGATCGTCTGCTTGCCTTCAAGGACCAGAACCGAGCGGCCTGCTTCGGCCAGGGTGATGGCGGCGGCAAGGCCATTCGGTCCGGATCCGATTATGATCGCGTCGCGTTCGGGCGGGGCGTGCAGCGGGAGCTCCCGGGCAGGATGATACCGTGCTTTCGCCTGCGGAGACTCGGTTTCGGGTGCAATCATGCATCCGAGCCCTCGCCCCCTAGGCGGCTTCTTGTTTTACACCGCGTACATCCTACCCGTGGTCTAGCGAACCTAAGAATCTGGGGATCGCGGTCAAGCACTCAGGGAAGCACCGAAAGGCCGGCCGGGGGCATGTGCTAAGGCCCGCGGCGGGGAGAGTCAATGCCAATTCGAAATTCGACGAAACGCTTCCCGTGGTCCCCTACGTCTAAATCGTGGGTTGAAGTCCGGGCCATGGGGGAAGATGCGTTCGCCGCACACAATTCGGATTTCGTTTTTTGCCGCAACCATCGCTCTCGGATCGGTGGCCTGCCAATCGAGCGCGCTCGCTCAAGCGCCCACCCAAAACACATCTGTCAAACAGGTGGGAACCATCAAGGCCATTGCCGGTGACTCAATCACGCTGGCCACCGATTCAGGGACAGAAGTCACCGTCCAGATTGGCAACGCGACGCGCATGGCTCGCGTGGCGCCCGGCCAGACCGACCTAAAAGGCGCAACCGTCATTCACCCCCAGGACTTGCAAGTGGGCGACCGCATCCTGCTTCGCGGCACCTCCTCGGAGGACGGGAAAACGATTGCGGCGGCCGTGGTCATCGTCATGAAGGCCTCCGACGTCCAGGCACGTCAGGACGCAGAGCGCCTGGAATGGCAGAGGCACGGCATCGGCGGGCTGGTCAGTGCCGTCGATCCTGCGACAGGCACGGTGACCATTTCCTTCACGGCGGCGGGCGGTAAAAAGTCGGTGCTGATCCACACAACCAGCACGACCATGTTTCGCCGATATGCGCCCGACTCGGTGCGGTTTGACGACGCACAACCGAGCTCGATCGAGGCCGTTCACGCGGGAGATCAGCTGAGGGCTCGCGGAACGCGCAGCGCGGACGGCTCCGAGTTTGCCGCGGCCGAAGTCGTTGCCGGCACGTTCCGCAATATCGCCGGCACGATCACCTCGATCGATCCTGCGACAAACACCCTGGTCGTAAGGGATCTCGCCTCGAAGAAGGATGTAGCGGTCAAGATCGCAGCCGATTCCGAACTCCGCAAGCTGCCCGCACCCGTGGCCCAGATGATCGCCATGCGGTTCAAAGCCAGCGGTTCAGGCGGCAGCTCGAACCCCAACCCCTCGGCGACACCGTCGGGCGATGGAAGGCCAGCGTCCCAAAACAGCTGGCAGGGTAGCCGGGGTCAAGCGAGCGGTGGTGGGGGCGGTCGCGGAGCCGCAGACTTTCAACAAATCGTGAACAGAACCCCTCCGGCGCAGATCAGCGATCTCGCGAAGGGGGATGCGGTGATGATCGTTTCGACCGAGGGCTCGGCGTCCGGCGCGGCGACGGCCATCACGCTCGTCGCCGGGGTTGAGCCAATCCTACAAGCTTCCCCCGGCGGCCAGATGATGACACTCTCGCCGTGGAGCCTGGGTGCGTCCTCGGGCGGCGAGGAAACCGGAGGCGGTGAAACGCCGCAGCAATAAACGACTCCGGCTCGAGAACGGTTACTCTCAGGAGAGAAAATTGATACGCCCGAATTTCACACCCCTGTACCGGGCAGCAGCGATTCTGCTGCTGAGCCTTTTTCTCGCTGCTTCCTCGTTTTCGCAGAGCGGGAAAGGCACGATCCGCGGCCAGGTCAAAGATCCGTCCGGAGCTGCCATCATCGACGCGACGGTTACGGCCACTGGTCCCGACGGCCAAACGCTCGCCGCAACCACGGACCATGACGGAAACTATGAAATCAAGGGATTGACTCCGGGGAAGTATAAGGTCCAAGCCTTCGCCAAGGGCTTCGCCGTTTTTGAGAACGACAACGTGCAGGTCGCGGCAGGTCAGGCTCAAACGCTCAGCATCCCTTTGCTGATCGAAACCCAGCAGCAGCAAGTCACCGTCACCGGCGAGTCGGCCCAAATCGATGTGGCTCCCGAAAATAATGCGGGAGCCATCGTCATTTCGGGAAAGGAACTCGATGCGCTTTCCGATGATCCCGATGAGCTGCAGAACGATCTCGAGGCCCTTGCCGGACCCTCGGCCGGCCCGAATGGCGGGCAGATGTACATCGACGGTTTCACGGCCGGTCAGCTCCCGCCCAAGTCCTCGATTCGCGAGATCCGCATCAACCAGAATCCCTTTTCGACCGAGTACGACAAACTCGGCTATGGCCGCATCGAGATCTTCACCAAGCCCGGAACGGACCAGTGGCATGGCCAAGCCATGGTCATGGGCAATGATTCGGGCTTCAACACGCACAACCCGTTTCTCGGCCCGACGGAAGAGCCCGGCTACTACTCGACGATGTACAACGGCAGCGCGGGCGGACCGCTCAGCCACAGCGCTTCTTTCTTCATTAGCGCCCAGCGCCGCGACATCAACGACGTTCAGGTAGTCGACGCGCAGCCGTACAATCCGACCACGCAGTCGTTCGCCGAGTTCACCCAGGCCATTCCTGAGAACAAGACGCGAACCAATATCAGCCCGCGCGTCGATTACCAACTGGGCAAAAACGATACGCTCACCTTCCGCTATCAGTACTGGCGCGACAACGAGCAGAACCAGGGTATCGGGGCGCTCACGCTCGCCAGCCAAGCCTACAACGCACTGGAAACCGAGCAGACCGTGCAGGCCGGCGATACGCACTTGTTCGGCGGGAACATCGTGAACGAAACCAGGTTCCAATTCCTGCACGACGTAACCAATCAGCTTCCCTTCAGCACCCAGCCCACCATCAACGTCGAGTCGTATTTCGACGGCGGAGGGAACAGCCAGGGTATGCAGCTTGACGACCAGAATCACTACGAACTGCAGAACTACACATCGGTTGTGCACGGCAAGCACATCATCAAGTTTGGAGCTCGCCTGCGCGAGACGACCGACGTGAACAGCACCACCTCGCAATTTAACAGCACTTATATTTTCGAGACGGGCACGGCCTACCAGATCACTCTCGCCAATATCGCTGCGGGTCTCGCTCCCAACGCGAATGGGGGAGGTGCCTATGAGTACCTGCTCACCACCGGAATCCCGAGTGCAACCGTGTCCCTGTTTGATGCCGGGGCGTTTATCCAGGACGACTGGCGCGTTCGCCCGAACATCACGCTGAGCGCCGGGCTGCGCTTTGAAAGCCAGAACGACATTCCCGACCGCGCGGACTGGGCTCCGCGGTTCGCTCTTGCCTGGGGGCTGGCGCGCGGAAAGAACACTCCGAAGACCGTGCTGCGTGCCGGGTGGGGCGTATTCTACGATCGCTTCCAGGAGCAGTATCTGATCCAGAACGCGCACCTGAACGGGATCGCGCAGACCTCCTACGTGCTCTATGCCCCTGCGTTCTTCGACCCGAATGCCCCGGTAACGAACTTGCCGTCAACGGCCAGCGCGCTGCCCACGGTCTATAGGCTGGCGCCCAATCTGAAGGCCCCGCAAACGATACAGACGGCGGTCAGCCTCGAGCGGCAGCTCAGCAAAACGATGAACGTTTCCCTCACCTATATGAATTCAAGGGGCGTTCATCAGTTGTTGACCAACAACGTCAACACGCCGCTCCCCGGCACGTTTCCAAACGACCCCGTATATCCCAACGGGGCTCCGGGCAACATTTTCGAGTACGAATCGGAGGGGATTTTCAAGCAGAACCAGTTCATCGTGAACTACAACGTGCGCGCCGGCCAGAAGGTGACCCTGTTCACCTATTACACGCTCAACTATGCGAACAGCGACACCTCGGGGGCCAATTCTTTTCCGTCCAATCCGTACAATCTGCTTGCCGACTATGGCCCGTCGGCCTTCGATGTGCGCAATCACGCCTTCGTTGGCGGAACCTTTGGACTGCCCTATGGATTTTCCCTGAGCCCCTTCATGATTGCGACCTCCGGCACTCCCTATAGCGTGGTGCTGAGCCAGGATTTCGTGGGCTCGACGGTCCTGAATCAACGGCCCGCTTTGGCCACGAACCCGCTGAACCCCAATTATGTCGTGGATACGCCGCTCGGCAACTTCGACACGAACCTGGCCGATCTGGGCCCCGGGGAGACGATTATGCCCATCAACGCCTTCGTTGGCCCTCCCCACTTCAGTCTCAATCTGCGCCTCAGCAAAGTGTTTGGATTCGGCAAAATCTCGGAAGGTCCAAGCGGCGGGGGCAACAATGGCGGCGGGGGTGACGGGCATTACCACGGGCGTGGACCCGGCGGACCGTTTGGCGGCGGAGGACCGATGATGGGCGGTGAGAGCACCCGCCACCGATATAACCTCACCTTCAGCGTCCAGGCGCGCAACATTACAAATTACATCAATCTGGCGCAGCCCAATGGCACACTCGACGTTCCTGACCCCTCGGTTTGCGTCCCCGCAAACGACTGCAACGTGCCGCCCCATTTTTTTGGCCGGTCGAATAGCCTGTCGCTGGGGCCCTTTTCATCGAACGGGGCACCGCGGCTGTTCTACTTGCAGACGAGCTTTTCCTTTTAGATGGCGGCCAAGCGGAAGAAGCTGCGTGTCGGAAAAGAAGCGCGCCGCCGCGCGCGGCTGGGAATCGGGCTTCCCCGGCCCGAACGCGTCATCCCTGACAAACGCTTGAAACCTCCCAAGCACAGGAAAGCGCTCAGCGAAGACGGCACCTCGTAGCGCAACGATGGGTTTGGGCCCCGACCGAGCCTCAGTTCCGTGATCCTCAACCCGGCTTGTAATCGGGGACGACTTCTCCGGGGCGAAACAGCGGTTTCACTTCCTGGCCCGTCGCGCGCGCTGCCTCGGCGGAGATCTTCTCTAGGTCTGCTTTAGAGAATCCAACCGAACTGATCGCGATTCTTCCGTCGGGCCTGATCCAAAACAAGCTCGGCACGTTCGTGAGGCCATACTCGTTCGAGACCGGATAGCCGCGCTCATCCATGACGACCGGGAACTTGGTTCCGAATTCCGCGACGAACTCGCGCGTATCCGCCGCTCCGTCCTGCGAGACGCCGAGGAAGGTGATGTTGCCTCCGGCACAGTTTTCATACATCCGCTCGAGAAACGGGAAGGTGAACTGGCAGGTCGGGCAACTCACCTTGAAGAAGGCGACCAGCGCTGGCCCCTTTTCGAGCGCTGCAGCCAAAGTAGCCGTTTTTCCTTCCGGGTCCTTCAAGGAAATATCCGGCGCGGTCGTACCGGACGTGAGAGCCCCCATGCGTTTGCCTCCGACGAACTGCTGAAGTGAGCGTTTCAGGCTCATTCAGTTTAACCCTAAAGAATCAGATGCGCCGCGCGAGGGCAGGATTCCGCCGCGCAAGATTCAACCCGGCCCGGGAAGCCGGGCAGTATACCGCCGCTGCTGCCCATCCCGGGGGCCTACCGCCCCGTTTCAGTGAATGTGACGGGTCTTCTTGCTGAGGTAATCCATCAGCAGGTACTGGCCGAGTGTGTAGGGAGTCGTGAAATAGGCTTTGCCGCGGCACAGCTCGGTCACCTTCTCGACGAAGTGCACCAGGCTGTAGTCGCTGGCGAGCATGAAGGTGTTGATCAGGATCCCCGAGCGCTTGCATTTTCCGACTTCTTCGAGCGTCTGGGTCACGACCAGCGGATCGAGGCCGTAAGCATTCTTATAAATCCGGCCATCCTCGAGCGTCAGGGCCGAGGGCTTGCCGTCGGTGATCATCACGATCTGCCGCATGTCCTTTTTTTGTCGGGACAGAATGCGCTGCGCGAGCCGCAAGCCTTCGCGCGTATTCGTGTAATACGGCCCGACCTGCACGCGCGCTAGGCTGCCCAGGGGGATTTCCTCGGCGCTGTCGTGGAAGAGCACGCAGTGGAGCGAATCGCCCGGATACTGGGTGCGAATGAGGTGCGAAAGCGCCAAGGCCACACGCTTGGCCGGGGTGAAACGGTCCTCGCCGTAGAGAATCATGCTGTGGCTGCAGTCCAGCATGAGCACGGTCGCGCACGAGCTCTGATATTCGCACTGGTGCACCATCAGATCGGGATAATCGAGCTCGATGGGGACGCGCGCGCCGTTCCGCTCGACGGCGTTGAAGAGGGTTGCGCTGATATCGAGGTTCAGCGTGTCGCCGAACTCATAGGCCTTCGAGATCCCGCCCGACTCGACGCCGGTCGACAAATCGCGCGTGTCGTGGCGGCCGAAGCTGCTCTTGCCGAGCGAGGCCAGCAGGTCCTTCAGGGTCTTGAATCCAAGAAAATCGAGGGCCTTGTCGGTTATCTCGAATCTCGCTTCGACGCGCGGCTGTTCGGGTCCGATCCGGCCTCCCGGGGTCGAAGACGGCGGGGGAGTGACATGGGCCGACTCCCGCTGTGTGATGTATCCCTCCTCCTGCATGCGCTTGATGAGCTGGTCGATCAGCTCACGCAGCTCTTCGTTTTGTGAAACGTCCGGATTCTCGAGCAGGCGCTCCATCATCTCGGGCGGCACCAGATCGCCTTCCTCGAGCGCCCGCAAGATGGCTTCGCGCAGGGCGTCCAGGTACTCTTCACGCGAGCGCTCCCGATCGAGTTCGTAGATGCCGTAGGGGGATTCAAATCCGCTCTGCAGGAAAAAATCCGACAGGCGGCTTATCAGGTCTTCCAGGTCGACGTCCTCCGCCGCTTCCGGCGAGTACTTCGAGTAGCGGACGTATTTCATGGCCTTGGCTGACTCCCGTCAATTGAACTGCCGGCGCGGCAGCCGGCTGCTCGATGGTTCGCGCGGCTCGGGCGGCTTGCGAATTTCTGCGAAGAACCCGCGCTCCTCGCTTCGGCTGATTCTCTTGTGCGCCCAGAGACCTTCCAAAATGAATTCCGCGGCGCTCACTTGCAATCCCGAATCGTCTCGGGACTTGAGTCCCAGGGCCTCCAGGTGATCGAACAGCCCGTGGATCCGCTTGAGCTGCTGAAGGGTGTCGCCATTGGAGGCATTCGCCGGAATCTTGAGCTCGCCGCCCGCCTCAAACCACTGCACGAGGGGCTGGAAATTCGCGTTCACAAAGCGCCGGCTGAAGGCCTTCCCTACGGCCGCGCGAATCAGCTCTCGCGCGATGTTTTCCGCGCCGCGTATTTCGCCCTCGTACTCCAGCTCGAATTTTCCGGTCATGGCCGGAATCGCCGAGTAGACATCGGCCACGCGCGCTACCACCGAGGAATCCCGGCTGCGAACCGCGCGCTGTTCGGCGCTGCTCAACACGTTCTCGAGGGCGCTGATGGGCAGCCGCTGGCTGACCCCCGAGCGGCGGTCCACGCGCTTGTCGTCCCGCGCCTGGAAGGCGACCTCCTCCACAATCTCGCGAATGTAGTCGGGAAGCTCGAGCCGCCGCTTATTGTCGCGCGTGATCCAGGATTCCTGGGCCGTGATCGACATTCCCTCGCCGACGCTCATCGGATAATGCGTGCGGATCTCCGAACCGATGCGATCCTTGAGCGGGGTGATGATCTTTCCGCGCGCCGTGTAGTCCTCGGGATTGGCCGTGAAGACCAAAAGAACGTCCAGGGCCAGGCGAAGCGGATAGCCCTTAATCTGGATGTCCCCTTCCTGCATGATGTTGAACAGGCCAACCTGGATCTTTCCGGCCAGGTCGGGCAGCTCATTGATGGCGAAAATGCCGCGATTGGCGCGTGGGAGCAGGCCGTAATGAATGGTCAATTCGTCCGAGAGGTTCCGGCCCCCGCGCGCGGCCTTGATCGGATCGATATCGCCGATCATGTCGGCAATGGTCACATCGGGGGTGGCCAGTTTTTCGACGTAGCGATGTTCGCGCGAGAGCCAAGTAATCGGAGTCTCCTCGCCCTCCGAGGCGATTCGCTCGCGGCAGGACCGGCACAGCGGGAGGAACGGATTGTCGTGAATCTCACAGCCGGCGACGACGGGGATTTCCGGATCGAGGAAGCCCACCAGCGCGCGAAGAATTCGCGACTTGGCCTGCCCGCGCAAGCCGAGCAGGATGAAGTGATGGCGGGAGAGAATCGCGTTGATAATCTGCGGGATGACCGTGTCGTCGTAGCCGTGCAGGCCCGAGAAAAGGCTTTCGCCCCGCTCCATCTTGCAGAGCAGGTTCTCGCGCATCTCCTGTCGAACCGTTCTCTCTGCGATTCGTTGCTCGGAGAGTTGCCTTCGAAGGGCTCCGAGATTCTGTGCTTGCGAACTCATGGACTTTACAGCTCCCCTGCCCCCGGCTGATCGATCCCGTGAACGCGGCCCGCTCCCCCGCGCACGGCACAGCCTCCATTATAGTGCCAATGCCTGGGGCGAACCCACCTCCTTCGAAAGATGCTGGGGGCCGGGAACTTGTTGGCTGAAAGCGCGAAGGAAAAAACAGGCTGTCGCGGGCTAGTGAATGCCGTGGCCGGAACCGGCCGAAGTCTGCCGGGCGATCTGCCGCTGGGCCAGGCGGGGAAGCAGCTCGTTCGTGTAGCGAAACAGGAACTCGCGACGCTCGGCCTCGCTGCGCTGCTCGAGCACCCTCTGGCGCTGCCGGGAATCCAGGGGCAGGCGAGCGGCAAACCGATAGGCCAGGGGCACCCAGTCGTGCGGCTCGGCGCCCGGCCAAACGTGGCCGAAAAGCATGATGTGACACTGCTGAAAGATGTCGGTCAGCTCCTGTTCGCGGCGGGGATCCTGAGGCGTGGCATCTTCGGGCAGGTAGTCCACGATCCCCTCGTAATACTCCTTTTCGTCGTGCATTTCGATCAGCCGGAATATGGCGCGGCCCTCGACCAGAATGTCCATTCGCCCGTCGGCGTAATCCTTGATTTTCCGGGTGATTTCGGCCGTGCAGCCGATGGCCGCCGGAGACCGCTCCTGAGCCAGCACCAGGCCGAATTCGAGGCGCTCGCGCAGGCATCGCGCGATCATGGTTTTATACCGCGGCTCGAAAATATGCAGCGGGATAGGCATGCCTGGCAGGAGGGCCAGCTCGAGGGGAAACAGCGGGATGCGCGCAGGTCTCATGATTGGCGGTCCGTCCGGTCCAGAGCTCTCTTCAACGCAACGAGTTCAGAGCCGACTGCATTTCGTCACGCGCGTGCATGTCGCCCGCTTTTTGCGCGACGACGATGCCGTCGGAAAGTAATTTGCGGGCTCGATCCAGCTCGCCGAGGCGCGCAAGCAGTTGCCCGAACTGGAAGTAGCCCGCCACATATTCGGGGCTGCTCTCCAAAAGCCTCTCGAAATTGGCGGAAGCAGCCTGGTGGTCGCCCTGCTTGGCGCACTCGAGGGCGAGGCCATATCGCGCAAAGGCGTCGTTCGGCTTCTCGGTCAAGAAACGTTCGAGGGCCTGCCGGCGCGACCTCTGCGGTTGGGTCATGGTCCTAAAACGCGTATTATAGCGGGCCGGAGGAAGCCCGCCAAGCGGGCGGGGAAGTGCGCGCCGGGCAAGGGATGGAGATGCCGAAAGATCGGAAGTCACGACCGGGCCCGACACCTCGAGCTCGACAGACCGGGGCCGCTCGAAAACCGGTCAGTGCCTCCCGTTCCGAAATGGTTGAAGCCGTTCTGCCCAATGACGCCAATCCGCTGGGAGCCATGCTCGGCGGGCGCGTGATGCATCTGATCGACATTGCCGGAGCGCTCGCCGCGCATCGTCACTCGAACAGCCATGTCGTCACGGCATCGGTCGATTACCTCGATTTTCGGTTCCCCATACGAGTGGGAGAATTCATCGTGCTCAAATCGAGCGTGAACCGCGTATTTCACACTTCCATGGAAGTCGGCGTGAAGGTTTTCTCGGAGAATATCCTGACCGGAGAACGAAAGCATACCAGCAGCGCCTATGTGACTTTTGTAGCCATTGATCTCGCCGGACAACCCCGGGCGGTTCCAGCGCTCGTGCTCGAGACCGACGAAGATCGGCGGCGATATCATGAGGCGGGCGAACGCCGCCGCGTGCGACTAGCTATGCGGCACAAAGAATCGTTTGCGCGGGAATGAAAACCGAGACTTCGACCAGAGCAGAAATCCATAAACGGGAATTCTCAAACCAAGGAGCAGTCATGACCGGACTTCGCGTTTTCGCCGTAACACTCCTGGCCGCGGCGGCGCTGCCGTCTGCCGCACAAGGGCCGCAGCTTTCCGATGTCTACACCCAGATCCGCCTCGAGGAAACGAACCATTCAAAGATCATGTGGGTCATCCACGAGGTGGCCGATGTGTACGGTCCGCGGCTGACCGGCACGCCCAACCTGAAGGCCGCCGACGATTGGGCGCTCCGCACGATGGCCTCCTGGGGCCTGGTCAACACGCATCTGGAGCCCTGGACGTTTCAGCCGCCCAGTGCAGCCAAACCAGTGCCCGGCTGGGAAAATATGGAATTATCGGCCGTGGCCATTGCGCCATTCCATGGGCCGCTCATGGTTGAACCGCTCGCCTGGACCCCGAGCACCAAGGGCCCGCTCACCGCGCAGGTGGTCGTGATCGACCCGCCGGGAATGGCGCCCCTCGCCGGGTTTAACCCCTTTGCGCCCCCCGCACCGGCCGCCTCTCAGCCGAGCCAGACGCCGCCACCCATGCCCCCGGGACCCGCCGCAAAATCATCCGAGCAGCCCACAGAGGCCGAACTTGACGCCTATCTGAACTCGGTAAGAGAGAAGGTCCGCGGGGCCATCGTTTTGGTCGGTGCGCATGTGGAAGTCAAGGAGAATTTCACGCCGGCCCCCCTGCGGCGCCCCGATGAGGAGTGGAAGTCGCGATTTGATTCGACGAATCCACGGCCGTTCAATTTTCCGACTCCTCCGGCGCTTGGGAAGGGGCAGCTTTCGCGCGCGGAGGTGAATCGCGTGGTGGATCAGTTCCTGGTCGACAACGGCGCGCTCGTGCGGATTAACGACGCGGGGCGCGAGCACGGCGTTATCATCGCGCAGCAGAACAGCACGTATGATTCCTCGCGCGCGGTTCCCACGCTCGTCATGCGCAACGAGGATTACGGCCGCATTTCCCGTTTGATCGCCGAGGGAACCCGGGTGACCCTGCGCGTGAACATCCAAAACCGGGAGTATGCCAACGGCACAACCGTCTATAACGCCATTGGCGAGATCGCCGGCTCGGACAAGAAGGATGAAATCGTGATGTTGGGCGGCCACTACGATTCCTGGCACGACGCGACGGGCGCCACCGACAACGGCATCGGGGCCTCCATGATGCTCGAAGCCATGCGCCTGCTGGCCGCGGTGAAAGTCCAGCCCCGGCGAACGATTCGCGTCGCGCTGTGGAGCGGTGAAGAAGAGGGACTACTCGGCTCGCTGGCCTATGTCCAGCAGCACTTTGGCAGCGTCGAGAATCCCAAGCCCGAGTTCTCGAATCTCGATGCCTATTTCAATATCGATTCGGGTACAGGGAAACCGCGCGGGGCGACGGTGTTTGGCCCTGCGGCCGCCGCCGACATGATCCGCCAGGCATTCGCGCCGTTCGCCGATTGGGGGTTCACGGGCGCAACCCCGACCGGCAGCCGCCGTACGGGCGGCACGGACAGCACGTCGTTCAACAACGCGGGATTGGCCGGCATCGGCCTGGCCCAGGATCCGTTCGATTACGGCACATTCACGCACCACACGAATTTGGACACTTACGAGCGCATCTACGAAGAGGACGTTCGTGAGGGGGCGGTCGAAATTGCCTCGGCCGTGTACGCGGTAGCCGTGGCCGACCAGATGGTCCCGCGGTTCGCCGCGGCAGATATGCCGAAACCCGCGCCGGAGCCCGGCCCGGGCGCCGAGGCCACGGTCCCCTATCACGTACCGAGCCAAGAGGGATCGAAGTAGGTTACGGCCCGCTCAGGTGCGCCGACGGGCATAAGCGTCGGCCGCTTCGGCGGTACGGAAGGCCTGCTCAACGCATTTCCCGATCGCCGGCCCCTCGAGGTAGTTGCCGGCAAAGTACACGCCGGGAACCCGTTCTTGGGCCTCGCGAAGCTCGCGAACGATGTGGCCGTGACCAAGATTGTATTGGGGCAGAGCCTTCGGATGCCTCCACGTCAAAGAGACGACCGGCAAGCCCTCGATGGCCGAGATTCGCCGGTTCTCTTTGTTAGCCAGGGCCGCAATTTCTTCATCGGGTTTTTCGACCACCTCCGGATCGGTCGCCCCCCCGAGAAAACTCGTGATCGTGACGCAACCGGCCGGTGCTCGACCGGCGAACAGTGAGGAGTTCCAAACCGTGCCGAGCGTACGAAGGCCTTCGCTTCGGGGAACCAAAAAGCCGAATCCATTCGGAGTCTCGGCGAATTGTCTCGCGTAATATCCGGCGGCGGCCACCGCAACAGGGGCATAGGGAATGCCGGAGAGTGTCTGCGCAAGAGAGGGCGAAACCGGCCGAATGAGCCGTGCTGCAACGTAAGCGGGCGTGGCCAGAACGGCGGCAGAAGCGGCGATCGTTTCGTTCCGGCCATTGCCCGACACATCGACGTCGTACCCTCGCTCGCCCTGCCGACGAGGACTGAGGCTTGCGACACACGATCCGGTTTCAAGTGAATCGCCCAGGCTCTTCCCGAGCGCGCGCACGAGCGTCCGCAGGCCGCCTCGAAACGAACACAGGGACGCGGCCCGCCCTCCCTCACCGCTTGCCGGGCGCGCCTTGATGGCCCCGCGCACAATGCTGCCGAACTGGCGCTCCCACTCATCGAGCGTGGGGAATGCCGCGCGGAGGCTGAGCTTTTCGGGGTCTCCCGCGTAGACGCCGGAAACAAACGGCGACACGAGATATTCGAGTATTTCTTGCCCGAATTTGCGTCGGACGAAATCAGCGACCGACTCTTCGCCGCTCGGGGGCTTGCTGTGGCGAAAGGGTTCCGAGACAATCCTCCACCGCGACCCGACTCCGAGCAGCGAGGAGCGAACCAGGGCGGGCGGCGACATGGGGATCTTCTCGAGCCGTCCCGAGCGAAGCACATACCGCGGGGCCCGCGGGTCTGCCTCGACCAGCTCGCCCTCGATGCCGAGCTCCCCGACGAGCCCCAGCAGAGCAGGCGTGCCCTGGAAACTCTGCGGCCCGGACTCGAACAGGAAGCCGTCGCGGTCGACCGTTGCGATAAGTCCGCCCGCTTGGCCGGAGGATTCTAGCAGCGTAACGCGGGCCCCCAGGCACTTGAGCCGGTAGGCACAGGCCAGGCCGGAAATCCCGGCGCCGATCACCACGATATGGGTCGCTTCCGGCATGCCCAGACCCTTTCAGAGCGTTTTCGAGAAGAGCGGTCGCTTGTCCATTTGCTGCTCGCGCAGGTAGCGGTCGAACGTCATGGCCACGTTACGAATGAAGATCCGCCCGAGCGGCGTGACACGGATCTGGTCGGCCGACAGGTGGACGAGACCCTCGGCCCGCGGTTGTTCGAGCTCGGCGAGTTCCGGCGCGAAGTATTCGTCGAAATGAATCGAGTATTGGCGCTCGATTTCGTCCTTCACGATCACCGTGTGGCAAAGCAAGCGGCCAATCACATCGCGGCGCAGCGCGTCGTCTGCCGAAAGCCGATAACCGCGCATCGTAGCGATTCCCCGGGAAGCGACGGCGCCCTGGTATGCCGCGACTTCCCGGCAATTCTGCCCGTAGGCGTCCCCAATCGAGCTGATCGCGCTCACCCCCATGCCGTACAGATCGGCGCCGGCCTTCGTCGTGTAGCCCTGAAAGTTGCGGTGCAACGTGCGATCCCGCTGGGCCACGGCCAGCTCGTCCTCCGGGCGGGCGAAGTGGTCCATGCCGATGTACAGATAGCCGGCAGCGAGAAAGCCTTCCAGGCCCGCGCGGAAAATTCGGAACTTCTCCATTCCCTCGGGCAAGTGTGCCGCGAAAGCTCCCTGCTGCTTCTTGAGCCAGGGGACGTGCGCGTAGCTGAACATGGCCACGCGATCGGGCGAAAGCGTCAGGACCCGCTCAATCGTCGAGCGAAAACTGTCCGCCGTCTGATAGGGGAGTCCGTAGATCAGGTCGACGTTCACGCTGTCAAAACCGAGCTGCCGCGCCGAGTCAATGAGGTCGCGCGTCATTTCGTACGGCTGCACACGATGGATTGCTTGCTGAACGCGCGCCTGGAAATCCTGTATGCCCATGCTCAAGCGGTTAAAGCCGAGACGCCGCAGCGTTTCAAGGTGTTCCCGGCTGGTCACCCGCGGATCGATTTCCACGCCGATCTCCGCCTCATCGGCAAAAGAAAACCGCTCGCGTGTCGCGCCAAACAAATCCTCCATCTGGGCCGGGGCCAGATAGGTCGGAGTGCCGCCGCCCCAGTGAAACTGAACGACGCGGCGGCCGCTCGAAACTCTTTGGCCGACGTAATCGATTTCGCGCTTGAGCGCTTCGAGATAGCCCAGCGCAACACGCTTGTCCTTCTCGATCGAAACGTTGCAGGCGCAGAACAGGCACAGGCTTTCACAGAAGGGAATATGCATGTAGAGCGAGACAGGCGTGCCGCGCTCATCGGCGCCCGCAAAACACTTGTCGAGATCGTCGGGACCAAATTCGTCCTTCCAAACAGGGGCGGTTGGATAGCTCGTGTAGCGAGGTCCGGCACGATTGTATTTGTCGAGAAAAGCCTCGGAAATCTGCCCGATCTCGAGCCGTTCGGTCCTGGCTCGATCTTCCATCACTCGCCTCGATTCTCCCTAAGCAGGCTCATTCGGTCATCCGATTCCGAGGTGCGCCGTGACCGGTGCCGCTTGTCCGGCTGCCACAAAAGCCTGGGCGTTCGGAACGGGCGTCGCGGGCAGAATCCCATGGCCCAGATTCAGGATGTGACCCGTTCCCGCCGTCTTTTCGACCGCTTGGGCCACGGCGCGGCGGATCCCCTCAACCGGCCCGAGCAGAACCGCCGGGTCAACGTTGCCTTGCAGCGCGATTTGCGGACCCAAATCACGCCGGGCCTCGGCCAGATCCGTCCCCGAGTCAACGCTCAGCACGTCGGCTCCGCTCTTTGCCATCGGCCCTAAGATAGGCTTCGACCCCTTGGCGAACAAGATGCGCGGGACACCGGAACCGGCGAGCGAATCGAAAATCGACTGAATCGAGGGCAGCTCCGTTTCCCCGTACTCGTGCGGCGTCAGCTCACCTGCCCAGGTGTCAAACAGCTGGACCGCCGCAGCCCCAGCCGCAACTTGCGCTTTGAGATAATCCGCGGTCACCCGCGCGATGCGACCCATCAGCTCTCCGACCAGCCGCGGCTCTTCGGCCAGCATTTGCTTGGCCCTCGAGACGTTCCCGCGCGTTTGCCCCTCGATCATGTAGCAGGCCAGCGTCCAGGGGGCCGCAGCAAATCCAATCACTGGCACGCGCGGACCCGCCGCCTTGCGAATCGCTCGAATCGCGTCTCCGACGAACCGCGTCTCGCGTTCCGGGTCAAAATCGCGGAGCGCAGAGACGGCAGGTCCGTCGCGAATCGGATCCGCCAGGACAGGCCCGGAATCGGGCACCGCGAGTCCCATTCCCATGGCTTCGGCGACAACCAGGATATCGGAAAAGAGGATGACCGCATCGACGCCCAGCACGCGAAAGGGCTGGAGAGAAACCTCCGCGGCAAGTTCGGGGGTTTTGCAGATTTCAAGAAATGAATGATGGGCTCGAACCTCCTGGTATTCCGGCAAATAGCGCCCCGCCTGACGCATGATCCACACCGGCACGCGTTCGACCGGTTCGGAGCGGCAGGCCCGCAGAAAAAGTTCCTTCCGGTTTTCGTTGTTGACCGCCATGGCGAGTAGGCCCCGGTCATCATAACAGATGGACAGATTTCGCACCCGCCGGGCACTTCTTCTCACCCTTTCGCAGCTCGGGTGGGCTTCGCCCGCGGGCAGTGCCCATTCTGCCCCAAGGACAGAGGCCCTGTTTGTGACGCCCATCACAGGTAAAAGTCGGTTCGGCTGTATAATTCGGGGTTCAGCCCGAGGAGAACCAAGCTGCCATGAGCCGCGAACTCGCCGATCTCGCCGTTGCCCTTTATGCGGCGAGCTGCGCCTGCTACGTTTGGCTCCTGTATTCGCCCCATAACTGGCTGGGCCGGGCGGCCACACTGCTTCTCTCCGCCGGCATCGTTTCCGAGTATTTTGCCTTACTCGAGCGTTCCCACGGGATTCATTCGGTGCCCTACGGCGATCTGTACGGCTCGATGTCGCTTTTCGCCTGGCTGCTCGCCGTCACCTACCTGGGCCTTGAGATGCTGCATCGCCAGAGGTCGGTAGGGGCTTTCGTTACACTCTTGCTCACCATTTGGACCGTGGGAACCCTTCTGGCCGTGCCGCAGGGGGAGCCGGCTACGCTGTCCGCGAGAGGTGCGCTTTTTGCCCTGCACGTGACCCTGG
>Ga0187783_10000172_pt1 | contig 48701 bp, 42 predicted proteins | sample 1015_SJ02_MP02_2_FD_132471 | JGI IMG/M metagenome (GOLD analysis project Ga0187783, IMG submission 132471) | Tropical peat soil microbial communities from peatlands in Department of Meta, Colombia - 1015_SJ02_MP02_20_MG | ecosystem: Environmental > Terrestrial > Soil > Wetlands > Peat | place... | reverse complement strand
CAACCTGCATCTGCTCTTCTTGCTTTCGCTGGTGCCGTTTTCGACCGCGTGGCTGGGCCGAAATCCAAATGCGGTCGGACCGACGGTGCTTTACGGCGCCGTTTTGTTATTCGACGGATTCGCCTATGCGTTGCTGCAGCAAGCGCTGCTGATCGTCAACGGCCGCGATGCGCCGTTCGCAAAGGCAGTGGCGGTGGACCTAAAAGGAAGGGCCTCGCTGCTGCTCTATCTCACTGCGATCGGCGTCGCGTTCGTGGCTCCGGTGGCTGCCGACGCGATATTCGTTATCGTCGCGGTGATGTGGCTGGTTCTGGATCGCCGTTTCGAACCGCTGATTAACTTGAAGTAGCCGCGGCGCTAAACAGGCTCGCGCCCGGATAGCGAGCGGCTTGCCCGAGCTGTTCTTCGATCGCCATCAGGCGATTGTATTTCGCGTTACGGTCGCTGCGCGAGAGCGACCCGGTCTTGATCTGTCCGGCGCCGGTGGCGACGGCCAGATCGGCGATGGTCGTATCTTCGGTTTCACCCGAGCGATGTGAGATCACCGTGCCGAAGCCGGCCTTTTGAGCCATCGCGATGCAGTCGAATGTCTCGGTGAGCGTGCCGATCTGATTGGGCTTGATCAAAATGGCGTTTCCGGCATGCTCCCGTATTCCGCGTTCCAGAAATGCGGTATTCGTCACGAAGAGATCGTCGCCGACGAGCTGAATTTGTTGGCCGAGCGCCGCGGTGAGCTTACGCCAGCCGTCCCAGTCGCTTTCGGCAAGACCGTCCTCGATCGAAACGATCGGATAGCGATTGCAAAGTTCGGTATAGAGCGCGATCATCTCGTCCACGCCGGCGGCGCGATCCCGCGAGAGCGGATAGTACTTGCCGTCGGAAAAGAATTCGCTCGAGGCCGGATCGAGCGCGATCGCCACGTCGCTGCCCGGGCGGTAGCCGGCGCGCTCGATGCCCGCGACGATCAGGTCGAGCGCCTGCTGCGGCGTCTGAAGCGGCGGCGCGTAGCCGCCTTCGTCGCCTACGAGCGTCGGTAGGCCTCGCTCGTGCAAGATCTTGCCGATTGCGTGAAAGACTTCGGCGCCGTAACGCACCGCTTCCGATTCGTTGGGTGCGCCGACCGGAACGATCATGCATTCCTGAAACTCGAGCGCGCCCTCGGCATGCTTGCCGCCGTTGATCACGTTCATCATCGGTACCGGAAGCGTGGCAGCCGACGGACCACCCAAATACCGGAAGAGCGGAAGCGAAAGGCTGACCGCGGCAGCCCGCGCCACGGCGAGCGAAACGCCGAGAATGGCGTTTGCGCCGAGGTTGGATTTGTTCGGCGTTCCGTCGAGCTCGATCAGCCTGGCATCGATCTCTCGCTGGCTGGTTGCGTCCAGACCCTCGATCTCGGGTCCGATCACGTCGTTGACCGCGCGCACCGCTTTGCGCACGCCTTTGCCGCCGTAGCGCTCGCCGCCGTCGCGCAGCTCGACCGCTTCGTTGGCGCCGGTTGACGCACCCGACGGAACCATCGCCTCTTCGACCGCGCCAAAACTCGTAGCAACGGTCACCGCGACGGTCGGATTGCCGCGCGAGTCCAGGACTTCGCGCGCGTGCACGCCTTCGATCAGCGGCGTACCGTTGCCGCGCAGCGATTCGAGCGCCATCTATTCTTTGATCCAGCGCTCGAGGTCGTGGCGTCGCGACATAAACTCGTTGTCGTTGAAGAAGAGCTTGAGCTCGCGGCCGGCGCTGGCGCCCGAGTCGCTGCCGTGGACGAGGTTGCGTCCGATCGTCTGCGCCAGATCGCCGCGAATCGAACCCGGCGCAGCCGCAAGCGGATCGGTCGCGCCGATGAGCTGGCGGCAGCCTTCGATCGCGCCCTCGCCTTCCACGGCGATCGCGACCAGCGGCCCGCTGGTGATGAAGGTCACCAGCCCGTCGAAAAACGGCTTGCCTTTATGCTCGGCGTAGTGCGCGCGGGCGCGCTCGCCGTCGAGCTGCATCAGCTTCAGCGCCGTGATGATGTAGCCGCGCGCTTCGATGCGCGCGGTAATTTGCCCGATCAGGCCGCGCGAGACCGCATCGGGTTTGATCAGAATGAGGGTGCGTTCGATCGCCATGGTGGCGCGATACGCCGGGTAGGTGGCTCGGTCATCCTTCCACAATCCTTGGCGCGAGCATATGGATGAGGCCGGCCCGTATGAAGGCATCGTGCGAGAACTCGCCGGGACGGCCTTTGCCTCGATTTCGTACCGTGAAGAAACCAAGAGCACCAACGAGGATGCCGCCCCGCTGCTCGAAGACCAACGCTACGGCGGACACACGATCGTGGCCGAATACCAAAGCCACGGCGCGGGACGCAAGGGCCGGATATGGCTGGCGCCGGCCGGCGCGGCGCTGCTCTTTACCACCATCCTACCGCGCTCGCTCGACACGCAGAAGCTCTGGGCGGTCCCCTTCTGGGTGGCGCTGGCGGTGCGCCGCGCGCTGCTCGAGTTCGGGATCGTAACGACGCTGCAGTGGCCCAACGACCTGCTCCTGCGCGACCGCAAACTGGCCGGCATACTCTGCCAGTCGTGCGTCATCGCCTCGGTTGCTCGGGTGGCGTGCGGCGTGGGCATCAACGTGCTCCGCCCTGGCGCCGATCCCGGAATCGATCCGCCGCCGGCGTTCTGCAGCGACGTCGCCGCGGTCGAGCGCGCGGCGCTGCTGAGCGCCATCTTAGCCGAGTACGAGCGCGCGCTTTCGATGCTGAATGAACCCACGCGGATCGCCGCCGCCTGGGACGCGGCGGCGGAACTGCCGGGCCGGCGCTATCGCATCGCGCTCGACAACGAATCCCAACCATTCGAGGCAGTCGCACACGGGCTCGAGGACGGCGGCGGCTTGCGAGTCGCGCGCGAGAACGGCACGCTGGTGACGGTCTCGCTGGCCGACGCTCGCGTCCTTCGCTAAGAGCGTTCGTTGCGGGCGCGGGTGAGGCGCCGGTCGCAGATTTCGCAGAAGTGCGGCATCTTGTTGTCGGTCTCGAAGATCGAGTTCGAGTAGTACATGGCGCAGCGTGCGTTGTAGCAATGCTTGAGCCCGAACGCGTGGCCCAGTTCGTGCGTCGATTCCTTGAGCGTGCGCTGGAAAAGCAGATTTTGGTCGCTCTGCTCGCCATAAAACTCCGAACGCAAGCGGTGCGTCGACACGACGGCGAGCCCTTGCGCGTCGTCGGCGTCGCCGAAGATGAAGCGATGCGAAGTTTTGTAGAGATCGAAGTCGGTGATCGCCAGCAGGACGGCTCCGCCGTCAGGATGCGCGCGCTGCACCTTCGCGTTGAGCGTGCCGACGAAGAGCTGGCTGCGCGTTGCATTGAGCGAGCTGCGCGGGACGACCAGCGAGCGTTCGACGCGCGCGCCGGCCAGAAAGCGCTCTTCGAGGCAAGCCGCGAGACGGTCTAAGAATGCCACATCGACGGTATTGATCGGCACGATGCGGATGTCTGAGTCCATCTCGTGGCGTTCGATTCGCTTCTACCACAGACAAAACTTGCCGCACCGGCGATAATCATCCTTAAGATGACAGCCGCGCCGTGCGTCGAAGTCGTCGCGGTGATCGTTGGAATCGGCATCGACGTAGCGGATGTGACCCGCTATCACTTCGACGCCGTAAAGCTTGCATGGTTTGCACGCAAAGTATACACCGAGCGCGAGATGGCCTACGCGATGCGCAAGCGCAACTGGCCGGAACGGCTGGCCGGATTCTTCGCCGCAAAGGAAGCGACGCGCAAGGCCTTCGGACATGCGATCCCTTGGCGCTGGGTCGGCGTCGCGCACGAACGCAGCGGCAAGCCGACCATCGAGCTGCGCGAGCGCGCGGAGCGACTGATCCAGAGCCGCGGCGTGCGCGCCATTCACCTGAGCATCACGCATACCGCGAAGCTGGCCGCGGCGATGGTCATCCTGGAATCGTGATCTACGTTCTCACTCCCGACGCGATGCGCGCGGCCGATGCTGCCGCCATCGCGCGAGCCGGTGAGGACGAGCTGATGCATAACGCCGGCCGGCGCGTTGCCGAGCGGCTGCGCGCGATGGCCGGCCCGCAAACCCCGATCGTTGCCTTCGCCGGTCCCGGGAACAACGGCGGCGATGCCTTTGCCGCCCTCGCCGAGCTCGCACCGGCGTATGAATGCACCGTTGCCGCGGATGCCGCGGGTGCTTACTCGGATGCGCGTCAAGCGGCGCAAGCGCGCGCTGCCGCCGCCGGCGTCCGTACCGTTCCGTTACCCAGCAGCGAAGACGAAGCGAACGCGATGCTCGAGGGCGCAATCGGCGTGGATGGGTTGTTTGGAACCGGAGCGCGACTTCCGCTACCGCAATCGTACCGGCATCTAGCTCGCGCGCTCGACGCGCGCGCACGGCCGGTGCTGGCCATTGACATCCCCAGCGGAGTGGACGCGCTCACCGGCGCGGTAAGCGAAGACGCGGTCCGCGCCGTCGTGACGGTCGCGCTCGGTGCGCTGAAACCGGGTTTGCTGCTCGAGCCGGGACGCGAGTACGCGGGCGAGCTGTGGTGCGCGCAGATCGGAATCGACGATGCGACGCTCGCGGCTGCGCCGCGTGAATTTGCGGCGCTTGACGTTAGCGAATTTCTTCGGCTGCTGCCGCGGCGAGCCGCCGACACGGATAAGCGTGCCGCCGGCGCGCCGCTGGTGATTGCCGGCTCGGCGCAGTTTCCCGGCGCCGCCGTGCTCTGCGCGCGCGGCGCCGCGCGAGCCGGGGCGGGATACGTGACGGTGGCCGCACCGAGCGCGGCGGCAAACACGCTGCGCGCGCATCTGATCGAGCAGGTTTTCGTCGAACTCGACGATGCGGCCAAACCTCAAGCAATCGCCGACGAGCTACTCGACATCTCCAAGCGCAACGGCGCCGTCGCGATCGGACCGGGGCTTGGGTTGGACGAGCGAACGTCCAAGATTTTTGTCCGGTTCCTGGAGGCAAACTCGCTGCCGATCGTGATCGATGCCAGCGGGTTGTTTCATTTGAGCAAACGGCTCGATCTGCTGCGCGATAAGCCCTGCGTCGTCACGCCGCATGCCGGCGAGTTCGCGCGGTTATCGGGCAAGGGTACGATCGCGCCCGGCACGCGCGTTGCGCGCATCCGCGAGTTCGTCGAGCGTACCGGCGTCACGACGCTGCTCAAAGGCTCGGACACGCTGATCTACGACGGAACGGGCCCGGTGCACATCAACCCAACCGGAACCAGCGCGCTGGCGACCGCCGGTACCGGAGACGTGCTCACCGGCATTATCGCGACCCTGCTTTCGCAAGGTCTATCGCCGGTGGACGCGGCCCGCGCCGGCGCGTACTGGCACGGGTTGGCGGGGCGCTATGCCGCGCGCGAGCGCAGAGTCGGCGTGATCGCCGGCGACGTCGCCGAATCGCTCGGCGAAGCGTTGCCTACGCTCGCGCGGCAGCCAGAAGCGGCGTCACGAATTCGCTGACACGCTGAGCAGCTTCTTCGCCGCGGAACCCGGTGTAGGCATCGATCAACGCGCTGCCCACCACCACGCCGTCGGCCAGCGCGGCGACTTCGCGCACCTCGCTCGCGCGGCTCAAGCCAAAGCCGACCGCCAATGGTTTATCTGTAAGCTCGCGCAACACCGCTAACTGTTCGCGCAGCGGGGTGAAGTCGGGAATTTTCCCGGCACCGGTCACCCCCAAACGCGAGACGACGTAAACGAAGCCGGTGGCGGCGTCCGAAATGCGCGCCGCGCGTTCCCTGGTCGTCGAAGGCGCAACCAACAGCGGCATTTCCAGGCCGCAAGCTTGCAATGCGGCGCGCAGCGTTTCCGATTCTTCCAGCGCGCAATCGGGAACGATCGCGCCGGCCGCACCGGCCCGTGCAGCTTGTTGGGCGAAACCCTCGATGCCGAAGCGATAGACCGGGTTGAAATAGGTAAAGAGGAGCAGCGGCGTTTCCGATCGCCGCCGCTGCACCAACTCGAGAACGTTTGAAAGCCGCGTTTCGTTGGCCAGCGCGCGCGCCCCGGCCGAAGCGATCGTCGGGCCGTCGGCCAGCGGATCGCTATACGGGATGCCTAGTTCGATCGCGTCGGCGCCGGCGTTCGTTAACGCCGTGAGGATCGATTCGGTGGTCGCGAGATCCGGGTCGCCGGCCATTACGTAAGGAATGAACGCGACCCGCCGCTCGCGCTTGGCGCGTTCGAATGCGCCGGCGAGTTGCCCGCTCACCGCATAAGGTCCTTGTCGCCGCGGCCGCTGAGGTTGACCAAGATCAAGTCGCCCGCGCCGCGCTCGGCCGCAAGCTTGCGCGCAAAGGCAATCGCATGCGCGCTCTCCAGCGCCGGGATGATTCCCTCGCTGCTCGCAAACTCATGGAACGCCTCGAGTGCTTGCGCGTCGGTGACGCTGACGTACGTGGCGCGTCCGCTCTCCTTTAAAAAGGCGTGCTCGGGACCGACGCCCGGATAATCCAGACCGGCAGCAGTCGAGTACGTCTCGAGAATCTGTCCGTCATCGCTCTGCAACAGGTACGAGCGCGAGCCGTGCAGCACGCCGACGCTGCCGGCATTCAGCGACGCGGCGGTCCTGGCACTGGCAATGCCTTCGCCGGCGGCCTCGACGCCCCACAGTTTGACGTCTGCATCGCCGGCAAAGCCGGCGAAGATCCCGATTGCATTGCTGCCGCCGCCGACGCAGGCGACCACGTCGCTGGGCAGACGCCCGTATCGTTCCGAGACCTGACGGCGCGCTTCGATGCCCACGATCTTCTGAAGCTCGCGCACCAGATACGGATACGGATGCGCGCCGACGACGCTGCCGATCACGTAAAACGTATCCTCGACCCGCTCGGCCCAAACCCGGAACGCTTCGTTGGTGGCATCCTTGAGCGTCTGCGTTCCGCTGCTCACCGGATGCACCGTCGCGCCGAGCAGCCGCATCACGTGCACGTTGAGTGCCTGGCGTTCGACGTCGCGCGCGCCCATGTACACGTCCACCGGCAGGCCAAACTTCGCTCCCACGGTCGCGGTAGCGACGCCGTGCTGGCCCGCGCCGGTTTCCGCCAGCAACCGGCGTTTGCCCATGCGCTGCGCGAGCAGCGCCTGGCCGACCGTATTGTTGATCTTGTGCGCGCCGGTGTGATTGGTGTCTTCGCGCTTCATCAGCAGCGGCACGGCTGAAAGATCGCCAACGTAGCGCTCGCAACGGTAGAGCGGCGATGGCCGCCCCACGAAGTCGCGCAGCACCGCGTGGTATTCGTCCCAGAAGGCCGGATCGGCGAACGCGTTCTCAATCGCGGCTTCGAGCTGCTCGAGCGCGGCAATCAGCACTTCGGGAACGTACCGGCCGCCGAATTTGCCGAAATATCCCCGCGCGTCGGGCTTTTTCATGCCGCGCGCACCGCGGCAACGAATGCGCGCATCTTTGCCAAGTCCTTGCGGCCGTTAGTTTCGATGCCGCTGCGCACGTCCACGCCGAAGGGATGCACGCTGCGCACGCATGCGGCGACGTTCCCCGCCGTCAATCCGCCGGCAACGATCGTGCGTCGCTGCTGCGCGATCGCGACGGCGTGCTGCCAAGGAAAAACTTTCCCGGTTCCGCCGGCCAAATCGCCGTGGCGCGCATCGAGCAGCAGCAGCGCGTAGGGAAACTCGCCGGCAGCTTCGGCCACGCCGCCGCCGCCGCTTTCGTCAACGTGTATCGCTTTGATCGCTCGCTCGCCGTAATCGGCCACGAACTCCGGCGATTCGTTACCCGAGAACTGCACGAGCGCGCTCGGGAAGAGCTCCCGCACCGCGCGCACTTCTCCGCGCGCCGGATTTACGAAGACGGCGACGGGCTGAATCGGCCCCGAGAGTTGCTCGGCGATTCGCTGCGCCGCTTCAAACGAGATTTGCCGCGGCGACGGCGCAAAGATCATGCCGAAGGCGTCGGCACCGGCGGAGATAGCCATCTCGACCTCGCTCCATGCGCTGCAGCCGCAGAACTTAATCCACGTGTCAGCCATGCGCCGCCATCTCTCTGGCGCGCTCGAAGACGCGCAGGGCGGCGCCACCGGACAGCAGCTTGCGTGCGTGGTTGAACGCGTGCGGGAGCTTCTTCTCCGCGCCGATTACGCACAGAACGACCGCGGCGTTGAGCGCAACGACGTCGGCCGCCGGCGCGCGCGCACCGGCGAGAATCTCCAGGAATGCATCGCGCGAAGCATCCACGGAACCGCCAACCGGCATCGGCAGCGGTTCGTTGATGCCGACTTCGGCCGGTTCCAAACGCCCGAGGCGCGCCTCTCCTTCGACAAACGAATAGACCAGCGTCGGCGCATCCGCCGTGACTTCGTCAACGCCGCTTGCGCCGTGAACCACCGCGCCTCGCCGCGCACCCAGCGCGCGCAACGCGTCACCGATCGGCTCGACCAGCGCTTCGCGCGCGACGCCGACGAGCAAATACGTTGCGCTCGCGGGATTGGTCAGCGGGCCGAGCAGATTGAAGATCGTGCGCACGCCAAGCTCGCGCCGGACCGGCGCGGCGTTGCGCATCGCCGGGTGATAGCGCGGAGCGAACATAAACGTGAAGCCGCACTCCCGCAGCATCGCGGCTGCGCGTTCGGGAGGGATCTCGAGCGATAATCCGGCCGCCTCCAAAACGTCGGCGCTGCCGCAAGCGCTGGAAGCTGCCCGATTGCCGTGCTTTGCAACCGGGATGCCGGCCGCGGCGACGACCAGCGCGGCCAGCGTCGAGATGTTGATCGTGTTGGCGTGATCGCCTCCGGTACCGACGACGTCCACGACCATCGGCAAATCGTGTTCGACCTTCAGGCTGCGCTCGCGCATCGCGCGCGCAGCGCCGACGATCTCGTCCACGCTCTCGCCCTTCGAAGCCAGCGCCACCAGCAACCCCGCGGCCTGCGCCGGCGTGTAGTTTCCGTCCATGATCTCGCCGATCAGGGACGCCGCCTCGTCTTGCGACAGGTCTTCGCCCGCGAGCAAACGGCGCAGCAACGTGGGGTAGTCGCTCACGGCACCATGCGCAAGAAGTTTTCGACGAGTTGTTTGCCGTGCTCGCTCAGCACGGATTCGGGATGAAACTGCACGCCGTGAACCGGACGAGCGCGGTGCGCAACGCCTTGCACGACGCCGTCATCGCTGCGCGCGTTTACTGCTAGCTCCGCCGGAAGCGTCGCCGGATCCAAACAGAGCGAATGGTAACGCGTTGCGACCAGCGGCGCGGGAAGCCCGGCAAAAACACCGCTGCCGTCGTGCTCGATGCGCGACGTTTTGCCGTGCATCTGCCGCGGCGCGTGCGTCACTGTGGCTCCCATGACCTCGCCGATTGCCTGTAAGCCAAGGCATACGCCTAGCAGAGGCATTCCGCGCTCGATCGCTGCGCGCACGGCGCCGATCGTCTGCGGCGCGTGCTCGGGCCGGCCGGGGCCTGGTCCGACGACCAGCGCATCGTATTCGCCCAGCAACTCCGGCTGCAGCCGCGGATCGTCGTTGAGCAGCACGTCCGGCGCGGCGCCGGCCGAGGCCAGCAGATGCACGACGTTATAACTGAAGCTGTCGAAGTTGTCGACAAATAGAACGCGGCTCATTCGATTCCAAGCACCGCGCGAGCGATCCGCGTTTTGTGAAAGACTTCCTCGTATTCGGCAAGCGGGTCGGAATCTGCGACGATGCCGGCCGAAGCCTGCCACCACGCGCGCCCGCCCGCAACGTGCACGCTGCGCAGCGTAATGCACGAGTCGAAGTCGCCCCCGAACGACCAGCGGCCGATGCTCCCGGCATAGAACCCCCGCGTGACCGGCTCGAGGCCGTCAATCAGCTGCATCGCGCGGATTTTCGGCGTTCCGGTCACCGTGCCCGCCGGAAAACCGGCGCGAAAGAGATCGAGCGCGTCGCAATCCGCGCGCAAGCGGCCGACCACGTTGGAAACGATGTGCATCACGTGGCTGTAGCGCTCGATCTGAAGCAGCTCGTCAACCTGCACGCTGCCGTACTCGCAGACCGAACCCAAATCGTTGCGGCCGAGGTCCACCAACATCACGTGCTCGGCCCGCTCTTTTTCGTTGGAGAGCAGCTCGACGGCGATGCGCGCGTCTTCGTCGTCGTCGCGCCCGCGCCAGCGCGTTCCGGCCAGCGGCCGGATGCGCGCCTTGCGTCCCTCGAGCCGCACGAGAAACTCGGGGCTTGCGCCGAGCAGCTGACCGAAAGGCGTATCCACGAAAAACATGTACGGCGACGGGTTCTCGCGGCGCAGCGCCCGGTACAGATCGAACGCGCTGCCTTCGAGCTGCGCGCCGAAGCGAATGCCCAGCTGGAGCTGGTAGACGTCGCCTTCGAAGATGCGCCGTTTGACTTCGGCCACCAGCGAAAGATAGCGGTCGCGGTCGAGCGATTCGCTCATTGCCCCAGTCGCGCGCACCGCTTTGGGAAACGCCGGTTGGGCTGCCAGCAGCCGTTCGACGTAGCCGTCGATACGGCGCTCTCGCTGCGCGGCGTCGCCTCCGCAGCACCAGATCGTCAACAGATCGGTGAAGTGATCGAAGATCAGCCACGTCGCAGGAATCGCGACATAGGCTGCGGGCATGGCCGGGTCGGACTGCCGGCGCGGCGAGAGCCGTGCCGCCGACCGCGCCGCGTCGTAGGAGAAAGCCAGCAAGGCACCTCCGCGCGCAGCATCGCCCTCTTCGGTTCTGTTCAAAGCGATGAATCGGCGGACGCGATCGTACAGGCTCTCGCTGGAATCGAAATTCTCCGCGGCCGAATAATCCAGCCCGACGAACGAGTAGCGCGAGATGCGCCCTCCGCTTTCGACGCTTTCCAGCAGGCACGAGGCCTGGGGTTGGGCCAGTGCCCCATAGGCGCCGATCGGCGTCAAGACGTCGGCCGGCACCACCCGTATGGAAACGTTGGTCATCCGATCGCTATGCTAAGAGACCGCGTAAGCCCGCTTCGTCTACGATCGTGACGCTTAACTCGCGCGCCTTGACCAGTTTGCTGCCCGAATCCTCACCGGCGACCACGTAATCGGTCTTCTTGCTGACCGAACCTGTTACTTTGCCGCCGGCGGCGACGATCAGCTGCGTCGCCTCGTCGCGCGTGAGCGTGGGCAACGTTCCGGTCAGCACCAGTGTCTTTCCGGCCAGTCTTCCTCCGGCGACGCTCGGGCGTTTAGGCGCGGTTGTCTCCACACCGGCGCGTTTAAGGCGGGCAACGATCTCGCGGTTCGCCGGCTGCCGAAAGAAGAGCGCGACGCTGCCCGCAACTTCGGGTCCGATCCCTTCGCTGCGCTGCAGCTCCTCTTCCGTTGCGCCGGCGATCGCGTCGATGCTTCCAAAATCGCCGGCCAGAATCTGCGCGGTCTGCGTTCCGACAAAGCGAATTCCCAACCCGTAGAGCAGGCGCGCTAAGCCGCGGCTTTTGGATTGCTCGACGTTGCGCAACAGATTTTCGACGCTCTTCTTGCCGGTCCGCGGCACTTTCTCGAGCGTTTGTGCGTCCAGCTTGTAGACGCCGGCAATGTCGCGCACCAGTCCGAGCTCGGTGAGCTGCTGGGCCATTACGTCGCCGAGGCCCTCGATGTCCATTGCCCCGCGCGATGCAAAGTGGCGCAGGCGTTCGTACACTTGCGCCGGACAGGCGGCGTTTGTGCAGCGGGACATCGCCTCGCCCGGGGGATGGTCCACCTCGGAACCGCAGACTGGGCAACGATCCGGCATGCGGAAGCGGCGCTCTTTCCCGGTGCGCTCGGCAGCGAGCGGGCCGACGACGCGCGGTATCACGTCGCCCGCGCGAGTCACCAGCACGGTGTCGCCGATCCGAATGTCGTTGTTCTCGATGTAGTCTGCGTTGTGCAAGGTGGCACTTTTGATGGTAACGCCGCCGATTTGCACCGGCTTCAATACCGCGTTGGGATTGAGCGTGCCGGTGCGGCCAACGCTTACCACGATGTCGAGCAGCTTGGTGCGGGCTTCGCGCGGCTTAAATTTGAACGCGATGGCCCAGCGCGGATCGCGCGCGACCGCGCCCAGCCGCTCCTGCAGCTCGAAATCGTCCACCTTGATCACCACGCCGTCGATTTCGTAGTCGAGCTCGTCGCGCCGTTCTTCCCATCGGCGGCAGTACTCGAGCACCGGGTCCAAACCTTCGGCGCGCTCGATGTTCGGATTCACCGGAAAACCCATGCTTTCGAGCCGGCGCAATGCCTCCCACTGGGAGTGCAGTCCGCGATCGGAAACGATCTGATAGGCAAAGAACGAAAGGCGGCGCCGCGCGGTAAGTGCCGGATCGAGCTGGCGCACGCCGCCCGACGCGGCGTTGCGCGGATTGGCGAAAACCGGCTGGCCCTCGCGCTCGCGCGCGGCGTTGAGCCGCTCGAAATCGCTCTTGCGCAAATACACTTCCCCGCGCACCTCCAGCGGCGCGCTCTTTGTCACCCCTAGCCTATCGAAGGGACGCACGCGCAGCGGAATCGTCTTGACGGTACGCAGGTTGGCGGTGACGTCCTCACCGACGAGCCCGTCGCCGCGCGTTCCGCCGCGCGCCAGCGAGCCGTCTTGATAATCGAGCGCAATGGCCAGGCCGTCGATCTTTAGCTCGCAGACGTACTGCACGCCGCCGCCGGCCGTCTTACGCGCCCGCTCGTCAAACGCGCGCAGTTCGTCGGCCGTAACCGCATTTGCCAGGCTGAGCATCGGCCGCGCGTGCGCGTACGGCGCGAAGCGCTGCGAGGCAACCGCCCCCACTCGTTGCGTCGGCGAGTCGGGCGTTTGCAGCTTCGGGTGCGCCGTCTCGAGCTCGATCAGTTGGCGAAGAAGCGCGTCGAACTCGGCGTCGGTGATCTGGGGCTCGTCGAGCACGTAGTAGCGATAGTTCGCCTCTTCGATTTGCTCGCGAAGCGATTGCGCCAACGCTTGCGGGTTCATCGCTTGGTAAGCGTCGCTACTTGCAATGGGTAGCCGTCGGGATCGCCCACCGTTGCGATGCGCCCGAACGGTTCGTCGTACGGATCTTGAAAGATCGGGATTTTCCGCGCCACGCAATCGGCAACGAAGCGATCCACGTCGTCCACGGTGAAGCCGAGCTGCAGCGATCCCGGACGAACGGCCAGGACGTCGCTCTTACGATGCAGGCTCAACACCGCGTCCGCGCCCAGCCGGAAGCGTACCGGACGCTTGGGAAGATCCTGAATCACGGCAAGCCCGAGCACGTCGCGATAAAAATCCCGCGAGCGCGCGAGATCGGAACAGACCAGCATGACGATTGAAAACCTCGCCATTAAGCCTCGACTGCGACTCTTCCGCTCTCCGCCAAATCGTGCAAGGCAAACAAGTTCTCGCGCTCGAGGCGATCCAGCTCGGCATCGTCGGGCCGGTGGTGACCGACGGCGCGCTGATCCTTCAACACCGGTACCAGATAAGCGCCGGTATAGGAGCGCTCGCTCTGCGCGACCTCTTCGGGCGTGCCGGTGGCGATCACCGTTCCTCCGCGGTCGCCGCCTTCCGGGCCGAGGTCGATGAGATAATCGGCGGTCTTGATAACGTCGAGATTGTGTTCGATCACCAGCACCGAGTTGCCCAGCTTCACCAAGCGATCCAGCACCTCGAGAAGCTTGTGAATATCGGCAAAGTGCAAGCCGGTCGTGGGCTCGTCGAGCACGTAGAACGTTCGCCCGGTCGAGCGCCGTGCCAGCTCGGTAGCCAACTTCACTCGCTGAGCCTCGCCGCCCGAAAGCGTCGTTGCCGGCTGGCCCATCTTAATGTACCCTAAGCCGACGTCGCAAATAGTCTGCAGCTTGGTGCGAATTCGCGGAATGCTGGAGAAAAACTCGGCCGCTTCATCCACGCGCATCTCCAGAATCTCGGCGATCGTCTTTCCTTTGTACTTCACCTCGAGCGTCTGCGCGTTATAGCGTTTGCCTTTGCACACCTCACACGGCACGTAAACGTCGGGCAGGAAGTGCATCTCGATCTTAATGATTCCGTCGCCTTGACAGGACTCGCAGCGCCCGCCTTTGACGTTGAACGAAAACCGGCCCGGCGCGTAACCGCGCATCTTCGATTCGGGAATCAGCGAGAAGAGCTCGCGGATGTGATCGAAGGTGCCGGTATAGGTCGCCGGGTTGCTGCGCGGCGTTCGGCCGATCGGCGATTGATCGATGACCACCAGCTTATCGAGCTGTGCGGCGCCCTTCACCGACCCGTAGGTGCCGCCCGGCGGCTGGCGGTGCAAATGCTGGTTGAGCGCGCGCACCACGACTTCGTTCACCAGCGTGGACTTGCCGCTTCCACTCACCCCGGTCACCGCGGCGAAAACGCCGATCGGAATGCGCACGTCAACCGCACGCAAATTGTTGGCGGTCGCGCCGCGCACCTCGATCCAGCCGCGCGGCTCGCGCCGCTGCCGCGGTATCGGGATGAACTTGCGCCCGGAAAGATACGCGCCGGTTTCGGAATTTGGATTGGCGATGACCTCGGCCAGCGTGCCCGAGGTAAGGATCTCGCCGCCCTCGGCGCCCGCGCCCGGCCCGATGTCCACGACGACGTCGGCCGTGCGCATCGTGTCTTCGTCATGCTCGATGACGATCAGCGTGTTGCCTAAATCGCGCAGCGTCTTGAGGGTCGCCAGCAGCCGGTCGTTGTCGCGCTGATGCAATCCGATCGACGGCTCGTCAAGGATGTAGAGCACGCCGACCAGCGCGCTGCCGATCTGCGTTGCCAAGCGAATGCGCTGCGATTCGCCGCCCGCCAGCGTGGTGGCCGAACGCGCCAGCGTCAGATAGTTCAATCCGACATTGGTGAGAAATCCGAGCCGCGCGCGGATCTCCTTGACGATCTGGTGCGCGATCCGTTCCTGGCGTTGGGTCAAGGACAAATCGCGAAAGAACGATTCGAGCTGCTCGATTGACATCCGGGTGAGATCGTCAACGTTGCGCCCGCCGACGGTTACCGCCAGCGCCTCGGGCTTGAGCCTCGCGCCATGACATGCCGGACAGGTCGAGGCCGACATGAATTTCTCGATCTCTTCCTTCACGTACTCGCTCGAGGTCTCGGAATAGCGACGCTGCAGATTGTTGACGACTCCCTCGAACGAGGCGCGGTACTCCCACGTCTTGCCGCCGCGCGTCGTATACTCAAACGTCTGCTCGCGGTCGGTCCCGTAGAGAATGACGTCGAGCACTTCGTCCGAGTATTGCTCGACCGGGGTGCTCGCTCGCGCGCGGTAGCGCCGCAGCACGCGCTCGAGCTGCTGCAGGTAATACGGGTTCATCGAAGGGTAGCGGCCGCTGCCCAAGTTGCGACTCCACGGCACGATCGCCCCGTCGGCGATCGAGCGGCTGCGATCCGGAATCACTTTCCACGGGTCGATCTCGATCTTCTCGCCCAATCCGCTGCATGCCTGACACGCGCCGTACGGGGAGTTGAACGAGAACAGCCGCGGCGCCAGCTCTTCGAACGAGAGCCCGCAGTAGACGCAGGCAAACGCCTCGCTGAAGGTCAGCTCCTTGTCGTCCGCAAGCACGGTGACGATTCCGCTCGACAGGCGAAGCGTCGTCTCCACCGAGTCGGCCAGCCGCTTACGGATCTCCGGCTTCATCACCAGCCGGTCCACGACCACTTCGATCGTATGCTTGCGCTTCTTGTCGAGCACGATCTTCTCGCGCAATTCCTTGGTCTGGCCGTCTACCCGAACGCGAGTGAAGCCCTCTTTGGCGATTTCCTCAAAGAGCTTGGCGTATTCGCCCTTACGTCCGCGCACCATCGGCGCCAGCAGTATGATGCGCGTTCCTTCGGGGAGTTCGGCGATCGAATCGACGATTTGCTCGGAAGACTGCGAGCTGATCTCACGTCCGCACTGATAGCAATGCGGCGTACCGATCCGCGCGAAGAGCAAGCGCAGGTAATCGTAGACCTCGGTGACCGTGCCAACCGTCGAGCGCGGGTTGCGCGAGGTCGATTTCTGGTCGATCGAGATTGCCGGCGACAGCCCTTCGATATAGTCCACGTCGGGCTTTTCCATCTGACCGAGAAACTGACGCGCATACGACGAGAGCGACTCGACGTAGCGCCGCTGCCCTTCGGCGTAAATCGTGTCAAAGGCAAGCGACGACTTTCCGGAGCCGGAAAGCCCGGTCACGACGATCAACCGGTTTCGCGGCAGCACTAAATCGACGTTCTTGAGATTGTGCTCGCGCGCGCCCTTGATGACGATGGAATCTAACGACACGCCAACTACGAGACCCCGGCCGGCTGGAGAAGTATGCGCCCGGCCTCGGCGATCGTCGAGCAGGTCGCATCGGGAGGAGCGGCGGCGGGGGGCAGCCGCTCGTTGCGCACGTTTAGCCAGATCGTATAGAGGCCGGCCTTCATGGCTCCGGCGATGTCACGGTCGTACCGGTCGCCCACCATCGCGCTCCTGGCCGGCGCCCCGCCGAGCTGACGGCAGGCGTGAGCGAAGAGTAACGGGTCGGGCTTGACCATCCCGACTTCGTCGGAGAGAAAGACGGCATCGAAGTATTCGCTGATGCGCAGCAGCGCGATCTTTTCACGATGCGTTTCGGAGAGCCCATTGGTGACGATCCCAAGCTTGAGCCCACGGTCGCGAAGCGCGCGCAAAAGCTCGACAGCGCCGGGAAACAGCGTAAAGTATTTTGTGCGGTAGGCGTTGTAGCGTTCGGCGCTGCGCGCGGCCAACTCCGGATTGTCCGTCATCCCCACGCTGTCCAATGCCGCTTGCCACATGCTCGCGCGCAAACTTGCCAACTTCACCTTCAGATCGTCGGGCGAAAGACGGTGCCAGAAGCCTTCGGCTTCGGCAATGTACGCCGCCTTGAGCGCCAGTGCATCGATTCCGTGCTCGGCTGCAACCTCTCGCGCTACTTCTTCGGCAGCGTTTTGGTAGGCATAGGTGTCGTCGTGCAGCGTATCGTCCAAATCGAACAGGACGATATCGAAGCGTGGCACTCGGGGGCGCGCCTGCGGGTCAGTGCGGCGTGCCGAGGCTCAGGCCCGCGACTTTCCCTTGCTGGTCGAGCGCGAAGAGGAAATCGACTTTCTCTCCGTTCGAGAACGTCACCAAGTAGATCGCGGCCGTGACGTTGCCCTGTACTTGGTATTGCTGCTGAACGAAGCCCACCGGCGTTCCGAGCCCGCCGACCATCTTCTGCGCGTTTGCGACGCTGGCATCGGTCATATTGCTATACGGTCCGCCTTCCAATTGCGAGCGGTCGATTTTGCCGGCCTGAAGCTCCGCGAACCAATGTTTGGCGGCCGAAAGCAGTTGCGGGTTGGTGGTGGCGCTCGGCGCGGGCGCGGCCGGCTCGTTCGCTTGAGGGGGCGGCGGCTGATCGACCGGCTGCGGTTCGGCGCCCTGCTGAGTCATCGTAGGCGGCGTTGCCGCGACCGTGCCTGCCAAGAGCGCGGCGGCAACGGCGAGGGTGATTGTAAAGCGATTCATGGCAGTTCCTTTCAAAGCTCGCGTGTTCTCGCTTATTCTCGTGTTCTCACTTATTCTAATGAATGTATGGCAGGCGTTGCTGAAGATATGCCCAGCCGTCGGACGAAATCCTGACCGAGCCGGAGAACGGCGTCGAGAACGCGTTCACCACCACGAACAGTATCCCGATCAGCCCGACCAACGTTGCCGTCATGACCAGCTGCGCGGGACGGTTCTCGACCCCGAAGAGGAAACAGAATCCGATCATTGCCGCCGCCCCGGCAATCAAGGCAAACCAAAGGATCCCCGGCACTGCCGGAACCGTATGGACCAGCCGGACTCGGCGAGCATCGAACAGGCGTTGTTCGTCCACGATCGAGGCCTGCTGCGCTGCAAATTGCTTCCAGTTGGCCGGCAGCAGGCCATCGATGCGATCGTAGGCATCCTCGAACTCGTCCGCACCTAGTGCAGGAATGCGTTGGCCTCGTTCCATCGCGGGCCACTCTACGTTCAGCACGGTCGCGATATAGCGGCGAAGATCGGCGCGGATACGCGAACGCGACGGCTCGGGATATCCGTCTACGACGTGATAGAGGTCGGCCGTAGCGGCCACTTCATTCTCGACGTTGGAGACCGTGTCGTCGTATTTTTGCCAGACCACGACCACCACGAAGCCCAGGACGACGGCGTACAGGATGCCGACCGCCGAGAAGAGATAGCCGGCCACGTCGTTGTGCCGGCGCAGGACCTCGCTCTTGAACCGGCGCTGCAGATAGGCATGAAGCGCCACGCAGGCGGCCATAACGGCGGCCACGATCAGCAGTTCGCCCAGCAGCGTGGATAATGTGACGACCGAACTCGTCGTTTCCCGCACGAAGGGCTATGATTCGACGAGCTCCGCTAAGGCCTTGTCGAAAATCTTGGGCGCCTTGCCGCCGAACAAGATGCTCTCGTTCCCACCCATTTGCTTGCGAAGCTCGATCAGCTCGTCGCGCAACGCCGCGGCCTTTTCGAACTCCAGCCCGGCCGCCGCGTCGCGCATCTTGCGTTCCAGATCGCGGGCCATCTTCGTTGCGACGTCCCGCGGCAAGCGCTCCATCTTGAGCTTGGCGGTATTCTCCGCAGTGGCACCCACCATGCTCAGGATGTCGTGAATTTGCTTGCGCACCGATTTTGGTTCGATGCCGTGCGCGGCGTTATATTGGAGCTGCATCTCGCGACGGCGGCGGGTCTCCCCGATGGCGCGAGCCATCGACTCGGTCACCACGTCGGCATACATGATCACTTTGCCCTCGACGTTGCGCGAAGCTCGCCCGATCGTTTGGATTAGCGAGGTCCCGCTGCGCAGGTAACCTTCTTTGTCGGCATCGAGGATGCCGACCAGCGATACCTCCGGCAGATCGAGACCCTCGCGCAGCAGATTGATGCCGACCAAGACGTCGAATACGCCGACGCGCAGATCGCGCAAGATCGCGACGCGTTCGAGCGTGTCCACCTCGCTGTGCAGGTAGCGCACGCGAAAGCCGTTCTCGAGAAGATAATCGGTGAGATCCTCGGCCATCTTCTTTGTGAGCGTCGTTACCAAAACTCGCTCTTTGCGCGCCGCGCGTTGCGCTATCTCTTCCATCAAGTCGTCCACTTGATTCTTGGTCGGGCGCACTTCGACTTCGGGATCGACCAGCCCGGTAGGACGAATGATCATCTCGACAACTTGCGTGCTTCGGCCCGTCTCGTACGTTCCCGGCGTGGCGGAAACGTAGATCGCTTGATTGATGTGGTCGTCGAACTCGTCGTAGGTCAGGGGGCGGTTGTCGAGAGCACTGGGCAGCCGGAAACCGTGCTCCACCAAGACTTCTTTGCGCGAACGGTCGCCGGCGTACATGCCGTGGACCTGTGGAAGCGTTACGTGCGATTCGTCCACGAACAGCAGCCAGTCCTTAGGGAAGAAGTCGATCAGACACCAGGGCGTCGAACCCGGCTCCCGGCCGGTGAGGTGACGCGAGTAGTTCTCGATGCCGTTGCAGTATCCGACTTCGCGCAGCATATCCAGGTCGTAGCGCGTGCGCATCTCGAGGCGCTGCGCTTCGAGCAGCTTGCCGTGGCGTTTGAAATAGGCGAGCCGTTCGTCCAGCTCCGCCTCGATCGACACCAGCGCGCGGCGCAACTTCTCCTCGGGCGTAATGAAATGCTTGGCCGGAAAGATCGTAAGCTCGTCGCGATTCTCGATATATTCGCCGGTGAGCATGTTAACCACGTTGATCGCTTCGATGTCGTCGCCGAAAAACTCGATGCGATAGACCAGCTCTTCGTCCACGCCGACGAATTCCAGCGTGTCGCCGCGGACGCGGAAAGTGCCTCGAACGAGATTGAGGTCGTTGCGGCGGTACTGCATATCCACCAGCTTGCGAAGCAGCACGTCGCGATCGAGCAAGTCGCCGACCCGCACCTTGGCCGACATCTCCATGTAGTCCGAGGGCGAGCCCAAGCCAAAGATGCACGAGACCGAAGCGACGATCAAGGTGTCGCGGCGGCTGAGCAGCGATTGGGTCGCCGAGTGGCGCAGCCGCTCGATCTCGTCGTTGATCGAGCTGTCCTTTTCAATGTAGGTGTCGGTTGAGGGCACGTACGCTTCGGGCTGGTAATAGTCGAAGTAGGAGACGAAATACTCGACCGCGTTGTTTGGGAAGAACTCGCGAAACTCGGCGCAAAGCTGGGCGGCGAGCGTCTTGTTATGGCAAAGCACCAGCGTCGGCTTCTGCACCAGCTCGATGGTGCGCGCCATCGCCATGGTCTTACCGCTCCCGGTGACGCCGAGCAGCGTCTGCACGCGGTCGCCGCGCAGGACCCCGGCGCCCAGCGCGGCGGTCGCCTTGGGTTGATCGCCCGCCAGTTTAAACGGCGAAACTAGGGTGAACTTTCCTTCCATCGCCTCTATCCCAAACAGGCCCCGAGGTCAGAACGATTCAGCCCGCGAACGTGCGGGCATGGCCCAGAACCCGCTTATCTTCTGCGGGAACTCCAATCCGCAACTTGCGGAAGAAATCGCCAAGCGCCTGCGGCTTCACGTCGGCAAGGCGCTGGTTTCGGAGTTTCGCAACGAAGAGACGCGCGTTGAGATTGGCGAGAACGTTCGCGGCTCCGAAGTTTTCGTCGTTCAGTCGATCTGCCGCGCCCCCACCGGCAAAGGCGTCAACGACGCGGTGATGGAGCTGCTGTTGATGATCGACGCGCTGCGCCGCGCTTCGGCGGCGCGAATCACCGCGGTCATTCCCTACTACGGTTACGCTAAGCAGGACAAGAAGACCAAAGGCCGCGAGCCGATCTCCGCTAAGGTGATCGCCAACCTGTTGAAGGTCAGCGGAGCTCGGCGCATCGTCACGATGGATTTGCACGCCGCACAGATACAAGGCTTCTTCGACATTCCGGTGGACAACCTGATGGCCATGCCGGTGCTCTGTAACTACCTCAAGAAAGAGGGACTCTGCGACGACAAGATCGTGGTCGTTTCGCCCGACGCCGGAGGCGTGCACCGCGCGGAGCTCTTCGCCAAGCGCCTCGGCAGTTCGCTGGCCATCGTGTTCAAGCGCCGTCCGGAACCAGACGTGGCCGAAGTCACCGATATCGTGGGCGATGTGGACGGCCGGGTCGCGGTCGTGGTTGACGACATGATCTCGACCGGCGGAACGCTTGCCAGAGCGGCAGAGGCGATCAAGTCGCGCGGTGCCACCAGCGTCTACACCGTCGCGTCGCACGGCATCTTCGCCGGCGAAGCGGTCGAAGTGCTGGAACAATCAGAGATCGAGCGGGTGCTCTTTACCAACACGGTGCCGTTTGAAGACGGAACCAAGCACCCGAAGTTCGTCCAGCTATCGATCGCCCAAATCTTCGCCGACGCCATCAACCGCATTACGACCAATCGCTCGGTCTCCGAGCTGTTCGCCGGCGAGGCGCCCGAAAGCCCCTTTAACCTGCCAGGGGAGATGGCGACCGAAGCGGTTGCGGCCCTCTAGCCCTTCGTTTATAAAGGTAGCCGTGGCCACTGAAGAGTTCAAGCTCGCGGTCGAGCACCGTCCCAAGCTTGGCACGACCGGCTCGCAGGCTCTGCGCGCCGCCGGAAAGGTTCCGGCGGTGCTGTACGGCCACGGAGTGATGCCCGAACACCTCGCCGTGGACGCCCGGGCCTTCGCAGAGCTGATTCACCGCGCCGGGCGAAACGCGATCATCACCCTGACCGAGGGACCCCGTAAGCATCAAACGGCCCTGGTGCGCGCAATACAGATCCACCCCGTCTCACGCCGGATCGTCCACGCCGATCTCCAGCGCGTGTCGGCTGACGAGACGATTGACGCACGCCTTGCGATCGTGACCGTCGGCGTCGCCGAAGGCGTCCGTAATTCCGGGGCCGTGATGGACATCATCACGCACGAGCTCGAAGTCGCCGGCCCGGCAAACAGAATCCCCGAGCATCTGGAGGTTGATGTTACCGAACTCGGCATCCACGATCACGTCACCGCCGGGGAGATTGCGTTACCCGAGGGTTTCAGGCTGCTGACCGCACCCGAAACCGTCGTCGTTTCGATCGAGCCGTCTCGAACGGCGCGCGAGCTCGAAGAAGCCGCGGCTCCGGCCGAGGCCGTCGAGCCCGAAGTCATCGGCGCCGCCGAGCCTGCCGCCGCGCCCGAGGCGGAATAGCTGGCCCACCCGCGACTGGTTGTTGGGCTGGGTAATCCCGGCCCGGAGTACGCTGCCACGCGGCACAACGTCGGCTTCATGGTGGTCGACGAAGTGGCACGACGATACGGCCTTAGTTCCTGGAAGAAAAAAGACGGCGCACTTCAGGCGCTCGCGTCGTCACCCGGCATCGTCTTCGTCAAACCGGAAACCTTCATGAATCTATCCGGAACGCCGGTTCGCCTGATCTCGTCGTGGTATCGCACGCCGCCGCAAAGCGTCTTGGTGATCAGCGACGACATGGATCTTCCCTTCGGGAAGCTGCGCATGCGACCGTTCGGCGGACACGGCGGCCACAATGGGCTGCGCTCGATCATCGCCACCATCGGCGAAGAGTTTCCGCGAATTCGTGTCGGTTTAGGGCGCCCCGAATTCGACGGTGCCGATCACGTGCTGAGCCCGTTTCGCGACCAGGAACGGCAAGAGCTTCCGAAGATCGTGGTGGCGGCCGCCGACGGCGCGCAACGCTGGATCGACGACGGCATCGAACCGGCAATGCAGTTTGTCAACACGTGGCAGCTTCCATCAGCGGACGCTACGGACAGCCGCTCGGAACGCGATTGATCGCGGCGACGCGGGCGCCGATCCCGGGCTGCGTGTAGAGAAATAGCGTCGCAATAGGTTCCGGGCAGACTTCCTCCATCCGCCGATCGCCTTGGCGGATCAGAGCGCGAACTGCGCCGGCCGGATCGCGCGTGACGGAGACCGCGTATGCATCGTCGCCGAAATCGTACGAGCGCAGCGTCGCGTTGCGCACTGGTACCGCGGCCAGATAGACCAGCGCGAGCAGCGCTCCGACGATTGCCAGTCGCGAGAGCGGATCGTCGTCGCGTCGGAAGCCGATCCGGTCGGCAACGACCACCGCTAAGGCCGAAAAGACGATGATGATCCCGCCTTCGATCAGCGCGATCGAAACTGCGTCGCCTTGGACGATCCGTCCCAGCTCGAAGGCCTGCGCGTAGCGCACTTCGCCGGCGGTCATCGCAGCAAGGCTCGGGCGCTGCGCGCTTTGACTAACGTACGACCAGGCCACGCTCGCGGCGAGAACGCCCGCGATCGTGAAGACGTACCAAAAATGCGTTCGCGTCGCCAGCCACAATACGATTGCGGCGATCGATCCGGCAATGAGCATGGCAACGACGGTGTGCACTATCCAGAAGAGCGCCCAGACTCGGGTAAGCTCGGACGTGACCCCCAATGCGTGATCGACGCGGTAGAGATAAAAGGATGGAATGAGGGCCGCGAGCCGCGCAACGAGCGCCAGCATTGCGCCGAACGCAAAACGGAGGTTCCACTCGCTTTCGGCCCGTCGCCGGAGCCAATCGCGCAGACGCGCAGCGCCGCCGGAGCTCCACAGATATAGCAGCGCTCCGGCTTCGAACAGCTGGATCAGCACGAATCCAATCAAGGTCCAATGGGCTCGCCGTACCGCGGCGGCTTGACGTTCGGGGTCGAGCAGCTTGCTCGCCGGCTGGGTCAACAGCGCTTGAGTCGAAAGTGCGTCCACGCGCAAATCGAGCGAGCTCGGCAGATGCGCCGCCATCGCAGCAAGCGTAAGTCCTAAAAACAGGAGCACCGCTGCAAGCATCGTCGCGCGCGTCCGGCACTTAACGCGGGGGGTCACTTCTTGGGCAACGGGCGTGCGGGATTTCCCGCGACGCGTTCGCCGCTGGGAACGTCTTTGGTGACGACCGATCCCGCGCCGGTGAGGGCGCCGTCGCCAACGCTGAGCGGCGCGACCAGCGACGTATTAGAGCCGATCGAGACGTTGCTGCCGATCACGGTTTCATGCTTCTGCTCGCCGTCGAAGTTGCAGGTGATCGTGCCGGCGCCGATGTTCGTCTGGTCGCCGACCTCTGCGTCGCCGAGGTACGATAGGTGGCTGACCTTCACGCCGCGAGCCAGCTTCGATTTCTTGATCTCCACGAAGTTGCCGACGTGCACTCCGTCGGCAACGCGCGTTTCACCGCGCAGGTGCGCGAACGGCCCGATCGAAACGTCGCTGCCGATCCGCGAGCTTATCACCACGCTCTCTCGTACCGTGACACGGTCGCCCAAAACCGCGTGCGAGAGCCGCGAGTTGGGGCCTATCACGCAGCCGGAACCGACCTTCGAGAGCCGCGCGATCGTCGTGTTGGGATAGAGCACCGTATCGGCGCCAATTTCGAGCTCGGGCTCGAGATACGTGGTTTCGGGATCGACGATGGTCACCCCGTCGCGCATGTGCTGCGCGCAGAGCCGGGCATTCATCTCCTTGCGTGCCTGTGCCAGCTCCGTCCGGTCGTTGATGCCCAGGACGTGGAGGTGATCGGTCGCAAGCACTGGCCGCACCCGTTTGCCGGCGGCGACGAAGTACGCAACGGTATCGGTGAGGTAGTATTCCGACTGCGCGTTGTCGTTGCGTAGCTGCATTACCGCCTCGCGCAACGCGCTCTCGTCGAAAGCGTAGATGCCCGCGTTCATCTCGTCGTTGGCCAGCTCGTCGGGCGTGGCGTCGCTGACTTCGACGATCCGTTCGACCGCGCCGCCTCGCCGGACGATTCGGCCGAAATTGGACGGCAGGGGCATCTTCACGGTAACGAGCGACATCGCGGTGTCGGGCGAATCGAGCGAGCCGGCCGTGCCGCGAAAGATCTCCGGCGTCACCAGCGGCATGTCGCCGCAGGCAACGACGATGCGACCGCCCGCGCGCGGCTCGAGCCGCTCGAGCGCGACGCGCACTGCGTGACCGGTGCCCAGCTGCTCGGGCTGCAGCACGGCCTCGACGTCGAACCGCTGGATCTCGTCCTCGAGCTCCGGGTTCACGACGACGAGAATCTCCGTTATGCCCGAGCCGCGCAGAGCGCGGGTGACGTACCAAAGCATTGGCCGCCCGCAGATCTCGTGCAGCACTTTCGAGCGGGCGCTCTTCATCCGGGTTCCCTTCCCGGCCGCCAGAACGATCGCGCGAATCACACGGCCACCGTCGCGCGGGTCAGGAGATCGAGCGCGTTGCGCAAGCGCTCGCGCACCAGGTCGCGCCCCAGAAGCTCCATCGAGTCGTACAGAGGAATGGAAGTCGGGCTGCCCGTGATCGCGACGTAAAACGGTCGCGCCACGTCGCGCGGCTTTTTGTCGAGCTGTTCGGCGACGCCTTTGATCGCCGTTTCGATCGCGACGGCATTCCAGGCCGGCAGCGCGTCGAGCTCGCCCAGCGCCAAACTCAACGCCTCGCGCGTCTGCTCGTCGTCGAGCTTTTTACTTTCGAAATCTTGCGGCCGCAACGAAAGACGTCCCGAGAACAGGAATGCCAAGAGAGGCCCTAAGTCGCTGAGGCGCTCGACGCGCGGGGCGGCCAACTGCGCGATCCGGGTGAGCCGATCCGGGGAGATTGCCCATTCTTGCACGCGCCGTGCGAAGGATACGGGATCGAGACGCTCGCGAATGTATCGCGCGTTGAGCCAATCGAGCTTAGCCAGGTCGAAGACCGGGCCGCCGATCGGCACGTGCTCGAGCGCAAATCGGCGAACGATCGTGGGAAGATCCATCAGCTCGTCTTCGCCCTCATGCCCTGCGTTGGCAAGCAGCGCGAGGAAGTTGACGAGCGCCTCGGGCAGATAACCCATCGCGCGATAGAACAGAATTCCGGTTGGGTTCTTTCGTTTGCTCAGCTTGCTCTTGTCGGGGTTGCGCAGCAGCGGCAGGTGAATCAGCTTGGGCGGCTGCCACCCAAAATACGAATAGAGCAGCAGATGCTTGGGCGCGCTCGAAACCCACTCTTCGCCGCGAATGACATGCGTGATCTCCATTAGGTGATCGTCCACGACGTTGGCCAGATGATAAGTCGGCAGCCCGTCGGACTTTACCAGCACCTGCATGTCGACGCTCTTGTAATCGAACTCGATGGCACCGCGGCGCAGATCCTCGACGATGCAGACGCCTTCGTCCGGCACTGCCAGGCGCACGACGTATGGCTCGCCCGCGGCTTCGCGCCGCTGAGTTTCTTGCGGCGAATACGTCCGGCACAAGCCGTCGTAGCGCGACGGTTGCCCTGCGGCGCGCTGCGCCACGCGCATCTCCTCTAAGCGCTGAGGCGTGCAGAAGCATTTAAACGCGTGGCCGTCTGCGAGCAGCCGATCGGCGTACTCGCGATAGATTGCGGAGCGCTCGCTCTGCCGGTACGGCCCGTGGGGACCGCCGACGTCGGGCCCTTCATCCCACTCCAATCCGCACCAGCGCAGCGTTTCCAGGATCGTGCGCTCGCTTTCGGCCGTGCTCCGTGCCTGATCGGTATCCTCGATGCGCAAGATGAACTCGCCGGCGTGCTGGCGAGCGAAGCAATAGTTGACCAGCGCGACGTACGCCGTCCCGACGTGCGGGTCGCCCGTCGGCGACGGCGCGACGCGCGTTCTTACCTTCACTTAACCGACCAGCGCTCGTCGCTTACCGCATTCGCGCTCGACGAAGTCGATGATCTCCTGAAGCGGCGCGCCCGGCGTGAAAATCTCGCGTACGCCGAGCTCTTTGAGATGTTTGGCGTCTTCGGCCGGAATCGTGCCTCCGCCGAAAAAGACGATGTCGCCGGCATCGCTCTTGCGTAACTGCTCGACGACGAGGGGGAAGAGGGTCATATGCGCACCGGAAAGGATCGAGAGTCCTATGCCGTCGGCGTCCTCCTGAATTGCGGTTTGTACGATCTGCTCGGGAGTCTGGAAGAGCCCGGTGTAAATGACTTCCATGCCGGCATCGCGCAGAGCGCGCGCGATCACCTTGGCTCCGCGATCGTGGCCGTCGAGGCCGGCCTTAGCGATGATGACGCGCAGCGGTCGCTCGTTCATGTTCTCTCTGGTCGCGGTGCCGGCTCAGGCGCAGCGCCTCCTGGAGTTTACGCACCACACCCGCCAGCGTGCGGCGCAGGCGATAGAACTCGATCTCCGTCACGCTATAACACCGCCCGCTCGGTGTAACGCCCGTAAACTTTGGCCATGGCTTCGACGATGTCGCCCTCGGTGCAATAGGCATTCACGCAGTCTATGAGGTGCGGCATGAGGTTGTCTTTTGGGTCGCGGCACGCAGCCTTGAGCCGTTCCAGCGTCGCGTCAACCTTGGCCGCGTCGCGACCGGCTCGAACGTCTTGCACCGCGCGGGCCTGCGCGCGCTCGGTCTCTTCGGTGATCTTGAGCAGCTCGATGTTCTCCCGCTCCTCGTCGTGGGCAAACGCATTGACGCCGACGATTACTCGGTCGCGGGTCTCGATCGAACGCTGATAGCGGTAGCTCGCCTCGGCGATCTCGCGTTGGAAGAACCCCGATTCGATCGCCTCGATCACGCCGCCGTACTCGGCGATCTGCTCGAAGTAACTCTCGGCCTGGCGTTCCATCTCTTGAGTGAGCGCCTCCACAAAGTACGACCCGCCCAACGGATCGACCACGTTGGTCACGTTCGTTTCGTAGGCCAAAACTTGTTGCGTCCGCAGCGCAATCTCGACCGACTTTTCGGTCGGCAGCGCCAAGACTTCGTCCATCGAGTTGGTGTGCAGCGATTGCGTGCCCCCGAGCACCGCGGCCATCGCTTCGTAGGCCACCCGGACGATGTTGTTTTCGGGCTGCTGCGCGGTCGCGCTGCAGCCGGCCGTCTGCGTGTGGAAGCGCAGCTTCCACGAGCGTGGATCCCGCGCGCCGTACTTGTCGCGCATGTGCCTGGCGTAGATGTTGCGGGCCGCGCGAAACTTCGCAATCTCCTCGAAAAAGTCGATGTGAGAGTTGAAAAAGAACGAGAGACGCGGGGCAAACTGGTCGACGTCCATCCCTGCCGCCATGCACGCCTCAACGTAGGCGAAGCCGTCGGCCAGGGTAAAGGCTAGCTCCTGCGCCGCCGTCGAGCCTGCCTCGCGAATGTGGTATCCCGATATCGAGATCGTGTTCCACTTCGGCATCTCGCGCGTGCAGAACTGGATCATGTCTACGATAATCCGCATGTGCGGGCGGGGCGGAAAGATCCATTCCTTCTGCGCGATGTATTCCTTCAGAATGTCGGCCTGAATCGTACCGCCCAGCTTGGCGCGCGGAATGCCCTTCTTCTCGGCGGCGGCGACGTATTGCGCCAGCGCTATGCAGGCCGGGCCGTTGATCGTCATCGAGGTGGTGATCTCGCCCATGTCGATGCCGTCAAAGAGCAGCTCCATGTCGGCCAGCGAGTCAATTGCCACGCCGCATTTGCCGACCTCGCCGCGAGCCTGCGCAGCGTCGGAATCGTAACCCATCAGCGTCGGCATGTCGAAAGCAACCGAGAGCCCGTGCTGACCGTGCTCGAGCAGGAAGTGATAACGCTCGTTGGTTTGCGCGGCGGTGCCGAAGCCGGCAAACTGACGCATCGTCCAAAGCCGGTCGCGATAGCCGTTGGGATGGATGCCGCGCGTGTACGGAAACTCGCCCGGCCACGGAAGATCGATGCCGGCCGCGTCGTCAGGCCCGTAGACCGTCTTGAGCGGAACGTCGGAAATGGTCCGGTCCACCGCTCCGGAGCCGGGACCTTTACGGGCCCAGGTCTTGGCCGACCGCTCGATCATCTTAGCCATGGAGCCCGGTTTTTTCGACGCAAGCGCGTTTTTTTCCTAAAGACCGAGGTGCGAGAGAATTCGATCGGCCGCTTCGTACGGGTCGAGGTCGTCGTGCGTTTGCGCTTGGAGCGCGTGGTCGAGGCGCTGCGATAGCCGGCCGAGTGCGAGCTGGCGCACCTGATGCACGTAGGCATCGCGGCGACGGCGCTCGATTTCACCGGTTTCGTTCAGATACGCCCGGTGACGCTCGATCGCCGCAACCAGTGCGTCGATGCCCTGGCCTTCCAACGCTTGCGTGGTAACGAGCTCGGGCACCCAGCCCGACCACTCCTGCATTTCCATCATCGAGCGAATCTCGCGCCGGAGTTGATCGGCCATTGGGTGATCGGCTTTGTTGACCACGAAGATGTCGGCGATCTCCATAATACCGGCCTTGAGAACTTGGATCGAATCTCCACTACCCGGCTGCAGTGCGACGATGGTCGTTTGCGCGAGCTCGGCGATTGCCACCTCGCTTTGGCCGACGCCGACCGTTTCGATCAACACCAGGTCGAAACCGAAGGCGTCCATCAGCAAGACCGCGTCGGCCGTCGCGCCGGCCAATCCACCCAAGTGGCCGCGGCTTGCCATCGAACGGATGAAGACCGATTCGTCGGTAAAGTGTTCGACCAGGCGGATGCGGTCGCCCAAGAGCGCGCCGTGCGAAAACGGCGAGCTGGGATCGACCGAAACGACGCCGACCTGTTTGCCGCGCGCGCGCGCGTCGCGAACCAGCGCCGAAGCGAGCGTCGATTTGCCGACGCCGGGCGGCCCAGTGAGTCCGATCGTCGTCGCGCGGCCGGTCTTGGGATACAGCGCGCGAACGAGCTCGCCGCCGCGCCCGGCTTCGGCACGCGATATCGCCCGTGCCAACGCTCGGGGATTGCGCAACTCGAACTCGCGTAACAAATCCATGACCAGTGTGCTGTTGCGGCTCGGGGCGAGAGCGGACCTTCCGCGCGTCTCGTCTAAGACCTAAGCCCCATAGTGCAGTTGCCTGCGCGATGCGCGAGCGTCACGCTTGCCGCGATCTTGGCATGTCAAAGCGCGGCTCCGGCTTGGGCGCAGACGCTGGTCGTTCCGCTCACCGGCAAGCGCGTTCGCGACATTCAAACCTCGCATCTCTTCCACACGCTCCTTCGCGATTTTTTCCTGGAAGACGATGCGACCACATACGTTCAGAGCGGAGACATTCCGGCGATGTGGCTGCGCGACTCGTCGGCGCAGACGATTCCCTACATTCGCTTTCAAACGGCCTATCCGGTGCTGCGGGCTCGTTTTGCCGGGGTCGTCGAGCGCAACGCGCGCAACATTCTGTCCGATCCCTATGCAAACGCGATGCGCTCCGATTACACGCCGTGGGAGCGCAAATGGGAGGTTGACTCGCTGGCTTGGCCGGTAGTGCTGGCATCGGTCTATTGGCGCTCGACCCACGATGCAACGGTCTTTACGCCCGATCTGCATCGCGCTTTGCAGACAATCGTCAACACCTACGCCTGCGAACAGCGCCATCGCACGTGCAGCCGTTACCAATCGCCGACGCCGGTGCATACCAACGACGCCTACTTTGCCGGAACGGGAATGATTTGGGGCGCCTATCGTCCATCGGACGATCCGGTCGAGTACCGGTTCAACATTCCGCAGAACGCGATCGCCGTAGTCGCACTGCGCGACATCCAACAGCTGGCGATAGACGGTTATGGGGACCGCCCGCTGGCCGACCGAGCGCAAGCGATGGGCGCGCAAGTGCAAACGGGGATCGAGCTCTACGGCCGATTCTTCGACCCGGCCAGGCAAGTATGGATGTACGCCTACGAAACGGATGGATTCGGCCGTTACAACTTGATGGACGACGCGAACATTCCAAACCTGACGACGCTTCCGTATATTGATTGGTGTTCGGCCTTCGACCCGACGTACTTGGCGACGCGCGCCTTCACGCTGAGCATGGACGATCCGTTTTACTTCTCGGGAAAATATGCGCAAGGGCTTGGGAGCCCTCACACCCCGTACGGTTATGTCTGGCCGCTCGGGATCATCGGACGCGCCCTGACGGCCACATCGTCGATCGAGGTGGCGACCGCAATCACGACGCTGGCCGAAACCGACGGCGAGGACGGCCTCATCCACGAGAGCTTCTATCCGGATGGATATTGGCGCTATACCCGTCCGGAGTTCGGCTGGGCCAACGCGCTCGGCGCGGAGCTCCTCTTCCGCAGCTTGGCGGGAGAGCAGGCGACGCAGTTTGCATGGAGGGGACCGATGCTTCCGTTCCAACGGCGCTCGCTCACGCCGACGCTGGTTCCTAACTTCACGCAGATCGAAAACGCCTCGGAGATTACCGCCGCGTTAGGCCGCCTGCTTCATGCGGGGGGCGCGATGCCGTTTCGCTAAACTTCCACTCCCTATGAATGAAGGCTACTACCGCTATCCGACGATAGCGGGGGACCGAATCGTCTACGTTTGTGAGGACGATCTGTGGAGCGCGCCGGCCGCGGGCGGCGACGCCACTCGGCTGACGGTCAGCTTTGGGTCGTGCTCCTTTCCACGCCTGTCCCCCGACGGGGCTTGGATTGCCTTCGTCTCCACCGACGAAGGGAGCCCCGAGCTGTACGTCATGCCCGCGCGCGGCGGCGAGCCTCGGCGGCTCACCTTCCTAGGTTCGACGCTTGCTTCGGTTAGCGGATGGAGCGCAAACGGCGGGGAGATATTCTTCACCGCCAACCCGACCACGTGGTACGAGGGCGAGATGCGGCTCTTCGCAATTTCGCCGAATGGCGGAAATCCGCGAGAGCTCAACCTCGGGCACGCGCGCTCGCTCTCGAGCGGGCCGGATGGGGGCTTGGCGATCGGGCGCAACGCCGCCGATCCGGCGCGATGGAAGCGCTACCGCGGCGGCACGACGGGCGAAGTTTGGCTCGATGCGAACGGCAGCGGGACCTTCACGCGTTTGCCGCTTCCTGACGGAAACCCGTGCTGGCCGATGTGGATCGGGCAACGAGTCTACTTTCTTGCCGATCATGAAGGCATCGGCAACATTTACTCCGTCGCGCTCGACGGGAGCGACCTTACCCGCCACACGCAAGAGAACGAGTACTACGTACGCTTTCCTTCGACCGACGGTCGCCGCATCGTGTATACCGCGGGCGGCGCGATTGGGCTCTACGACGTAGCGGCCGGAACGGTCGAACGCGTCCAGATTGAAACCCCTTCCACCATGCCGCAAGCCGCTCGACGATTTGAGAAGGCCTCGGAGTCGCTTGAAGATTTCATTCCCAGTCCGGACGGAACGCAAATAGCCTTTGACGCCCGGGGTCAGGAGTTCACCATGCCGCTCTTCGAGGGAGCGGCAATTCGGTACGGGACCAACGCGCGGGCGCGAACGCGGCTGTCGCAGTGGCTGCGTGACGGCAAACATATCGCCTTCGTCACCGACAGCGGCGGCTACGAGCAGATCGGCGTGAGGCCCGCCGACGGATCGGCCGAGTCGAAGCTGGTCACCAACGGCGACATCGGGCGCGTGACCGACATGGCCTGCTCTCCCGCCGGCGACGTGGTTGCGTTTGCAAATCACCGCCACGAGCTCTGCGTGCTCGATCTCGATGACGGATCGGTGCGCGTGCTCGACACTTGTCCGGCGCACCGCATCGAGGATCTGGCGTTCTCCCCCGACGGCCGGTTCATCGCCTACGTGTGGTGGCCGGCGTACGGCACCTCGATCGTCCGCGTCGCAAAAGTGCGCTCGGGTAAAGTGCACGACGTCACCTCGCCGCTGCGTCTGGACCGATCCCCTGCCTGGGATCCCGACGGCAAGTATCTCTATTTTATTTCGACGCGCGACTTCAATCCGGTCTACGACGCGCTACAGTTCGACTTGAGTTTCCCGCAAGCCAGCAGACCGTTCGTGGTAACGCTGCGCAGCGACGTGCCGTCGCCGTTCGTGCCGAAACCCAAGCCGATTCATCACGATCGCCAGCGCGAGAACGAGCGCGAGCGATCCAACGGTAAGGCGCACAAACCGGCCGACCTCGAAATAGACTTCGACGGAATCACCGGCCGAGTGCTCGGCTTTCCGACCGACGAAGGCGAATACGAGCAGATCGTCGCGGTCCGGGAGCGGGTTCTTTTTACCCGTTTTCCGGTCAAAGGAATCAAACCGGCGCGACGCGAGGATCTCGAGAACGACCGGCACGGCACGTTGCTGGCCTACGACTTCGAGCAGCAACGGCTGGCCACGATCGCACCGGAGTGCGACGAAATTCGGCTTGGCGCCGACGGCCGGACGCTGATTTACCGTTCGCGCGAACGGCTGCGCGCTATTGACGCCGAGAACGAGCTTCCGGAAGAAGGCGACGAGCTCAAGCTGCCCACCGAACCCGGGCGCAAGAGCGGCTGGATCGATCTCGATCGCGCTAGCGTCGAGATCGCGCCGCGCGACGAGTGGGCCCAGATGTACCGCGAAGCTTGGCGACTTCAGGCCGAACAGTTCTGGGTCGAGGACATGAGCGACATCGATTGGGATCGCGTGTACGACCGCTATGCCGAGATCTTACCGCGGGTCCGCACGCGGGGCGAGCTTTCCGACCTTATTTGGGAGATGCAGGGCGAGCTAGGCACGTCTCACGCATACGAGTGGGGTGGCGACTATCGCGAGCCGCCACAGTATCAGCGCGGCTTTCTAGGCGCGGATCTGCGCTGGGACGAAGAACGCGGCGGCTACACGATCGAGCGCATTTATCGCGGCGACTCGTGGAATCGCGAGCACGATTCGCCGCTGGCCGAACCGGGGCTCGACGTGCACGAAGGCGAGTGCATCGTGGCCATCGGCGGCGCGCGCTTATCGCGTGAGATCTCGCCGGACCGATTGCTGGTCAACGCGTCCGGGCGCGATATCTCGGTAACGCTGCGCGGTAGGAAGGGCGATGAGCGAAGCGTTCTGGTCAAGGCGCTTGCCAACGAATCGGCGCTGCGATATCGCGCTTGGGTCGAAGCGAACCGCCGGCTGGTTCACGAGCGAAGCGGCGAGCGCGTTGGATACCTTCACATCCCCGACATGGGACCGTGGGGATTCTCGGAGTTCCACCGCGGTTATCTCAGCGAATTCGATCGCAAGGGATTGATCGTGGACGTCCGCTACAACCGCGGCGGTCACGTGTCGGCGCTTTTGCTAGAGAAGCTGGCGCGCAAACGCGTCGGTTACGACGTGCCGCGCTACGGCGCACCGCAACCGTATCCGCCCGAGTCGGTGGGCGGGCCGATCGTCGCGCTCACCAACCAGTTCGCCGGCTCCGACGGCGACATTTTCAGCCACTGCTTCAAGCTGTACAAGCTCGGTCCGGTGGTCGGCAAGCGCACGTGGGGCGGAGTCATCGGCATTGACCCCTATCACCATCTGGTTGACGGAACGCTGACTACCCAACCCGAGTACTCGTTCTGGTTCGCCGACGTGGGTTGGGGCGTAGAGAACTACGGAACGCAACCCGATTACGACGTGGATATCGCGCCGCACGATTACCGCGACGGCAAGGATCCGCAAATGGATCTCGCGCTCGAACTGATAGAACGCGCGCTCGAAAACTACGTCGAGACGCGCCCCGACCTCTCTACCCGTCCATCGCTGCCGCTGCCGACGCTGGCGTGAAGGCGGCGCGGCCGCTCTTCTTACTGGCCGCCTTCGCGCTGCCGGTCGCGGCCTACGTTGCCAGCGCCTCGCCCGAGCCGGCATCCTGGGATACCGCGGAGCTGCAGGGCGTGCCGTACATACTGGGCATCTCGCATCCAACCGGCTTTCCGTTCTACGTTCTGATCGGCTACGTTTGGTCGCATGCAGTGGCCGTCGGTACGATCGCGTGGCGGATGAACGTGATGAGCGGAGTCGCGATCGCCGGCGCCGGCACCGCCGCATTTCTGGTCTCCCTCGAGCTCGGTGCAAGCCTGCCGATCGCGTTGTGTGCGACGCTGTGGTTTGCGTTCACGCAAAACGTTTGGGCGCACGCCGCGCGAGCCGAAGCGCAAGACGTTGCGATGGCGTGCGGCGCGTTTGCGATTTATGCGTTCGTTCGCTGGATGCGCACTGGCGGCGGCGGATGGTTCGCCGGCGCTTTCGTGTTGACCGGCCTCGGGATGGCCGCGCACCCCAACGCGCTCTGGGTTCTCCCGGCCTTCGCCGTGGGCGCGGCGATTGCCAAACGGCGTCCCTCGTTGCGGCTCGCTGCTGCCTCGCTGGCGATGCTCGTTGCCGGACTGCTGCTCTATTTGTATCTGCCATTGCGATCGCAGTACGTCGTCGTACACTCGCTCGACCCCACCGCGGTGCTGCCCGGCGCCGGCGGCGGCATTTTTTGGAACTACAACGATCCGCGAACGGCGCATGGCTTAGCGCGCGAGCTCAGCGGCAGCGAATCCGAGACGCCGGCATATTTTCTCGCCTCGTTCAATCCGATACACCTGCGCGCCGCACTGACGGCGTTCGTGGCCGGGACGTACGAACAATATGGCGCGCCGGCGACGCTGCTGCTCTTTTGCGGATTCATCGCCGCGTGGCGGCGTGACTGGCGCGCGACAACGGTGATCGCCGTCGCTTGCACTGCAGGGTTGGTTTTCTCGGTGATCTATCCCAATGAGGGAGACGTCGGACGCTATCGTCTGCTCGCCTCGTGGCTTGCGGTTCCGCTCTTTGGCGCGCTGTCGCCCAATTCGTGGCGTGGTTCCGGCGGGTTGCTGCAATTAGCGCTAATCGTGTTCTTCGCGGTCGGCGCGACGTTAGCGTTCGAGCGCGGACGCGGTTTCTTCCAGCATGCACCGCGCGAGGGCGGACGCTGGGTCATCGACGCGGTGCGTCCGTACGTCGGGCCGGAAGACGTCGTCGTCACCGGCTGGCTCGATGCAACCTCGCTGGCTTACGGCGCCTACGTTGACCATTCGCTTCCCCGGCGTATCGTCGTCTCGGACGACGAGCTGCGCGTGCCGCTCTATCGTACGTGGGCGCGGCGGCGGCGCGTCTTCGTGCTGGTCGACGCTCACGACGTGAAAGCACTCCCGGGCGCGCGCGACTTTGCGACACTCGATCCATACCACGAGCTTTTCGCAGTGACGCCTTGACTTTCGCTCGGCGCTCAGGTATATCGGGTAAATACACAATCGGTCCAAAATTATATACTTAACCATCCAATATTAGCCAAACGACGACCCATAGCCATCCAAAGTCGCTTTTCGGAGGTGTACGTGAGCGCTAACGGGCGAGTTGATACCCTGGAGGAACGCTGGAAGAACGATAGCCGCTGGAGGGGGATCGAACGGCGCTACGGCGGTGATGCCGTTCTGCGGCTGCGAGGCAGTTTCGTTGCCGAACACAGCCTAGCGCGGATGGGCGCGCAGCGTCTCTGGAGCGATCTTGCGGGCGGCGCAGCGGTTACGGCGCTGGGCACGCTCACTGGGAACCAAGCGGTGCAAGCGGCGCGCGCTGGACTGCGGGCGTTATACTGCAGCGGCTGGCAGGTCGCAGCCGACGCCAATCTTTCCGGTGAGATGTATCCCGATCAGAGTCTCTATCCGGTCAACAGCGTTCCGTCGCTGGTCGAACGGCTGAACAACGCGCTCGCGCGACTCGATCAGATCGAATCGCTGGAAGGGCGCGGCGGCACGCACTGGTACCTGCCGATCGTCGCCGATGCCGAAGCCGGTTTCGGCGGCGCACTCAACGTCTTCGAATTGATGAAAGCGATGATCAAAGCCGGCGCCGCCGGCGTCCACTTCGAAGATCAGCTCAGCTCCGAAAAAAAATGCGGTCATTTGGGCGGCAAGGTGCTCATCCCGACGCAACAGGCCGTTCGCCACTTGCTCGCCGCCCGTCTGGCGGCCGACGTGCTCGACGTTCCGACCATCCTCATCGCGCGAACCGACGCCAATGCCGCCAAGCTGGTCACCAGCGACGTCGATCCTGCCGACCGGCGATTCCTTACCGGCGAGCGCACTCCCGAAGGATTCTTCGTTGCCCGACCCGGTATCGAAGCTTGCATCGCGCGCGGCCTAGCCTACGCGCCGTACGCCGATCTGCTCTGGATGGAAACTTCGGAACCGAATCTGGAAGAGGCGCAACGCTTTGCCGACGCGATCCACCAGCGCTATCCGGAGAAACTGCTGGCCTATAACTGCTCGCCGTCGTTTAACTGGAAGAAGAAGCTCGACGAAGCGACCATCGCAGCCTTTCAACAGCGGCTCGCTACGCTGGGCTATAAGTTTCAGTTCGTAACGCTGGCCGGTTTCCACGCGCTCAATCACGCGTTCTTTACGCTCGCGCACGACTTCAAGCTGCGCGGCATGAGCGCCTACGCCGAGTTTCAGGCGCGCGAGTTTGCCAGCGAACCGCTCGGGTACACCGCGACGCGTCACCAGCGCGAAGTCGGGACCGGCTACTTCGACGAAGTCGCCGGGATCGTCGGCGAAGGACGCTCCTCGACCACCGCGCTGCACGGCTCGACCGAAGCCGAGCAATTCTACGAAACGGCGGCGAAAGTGCCGGCGTGAACGTCGCCCCGGCCGGCTTTGCGATCGAGCGCGATCTACCGGCCGGCTTTGCGCACTTCTATCTCCCGCTGCACCGGCGATTCACGCCGGTGCAGCAACGTCTCGTGCAGGGCCGGCGGGATCGTCTGGCGAGCGCTCACGGCGGCGATTTGCCAAGCTATTTGCCGCCATCGGAAGCAACGCGCTCGCAGTGGCGCGTCGAACTGCCGCAGTGGTGCGCCGATCAGCGCAATCAAATGACCGGACCGGCCGACGACGCGGAGCTCTGCGTAAAGATGCTTAACTCCGGCGCGCCGGGCGTCATGCTCGATCTCGAAGACTCAATGGCCAACACGTGGGATCGCCTGATGCTCGGGCACCGCAATATCGTAGCGGCGTTATACGGCGAGCTTTCCTACCAGGACGGCAAAAGCGGCAACACCATAGGTATCGCACCGAGCGCGACGGTCGTATGGAATCGGGTGCGCGGGCTCCATCTCTCGCAGGCCGGCGTCATCACTCACGTGCCGACCAGCGCGTCGCTCTTCGACGCCGCGCTGCTGGTCTTTTCGCTCGACTACGAACGGCTGCGCCATCCGCTCTGCTTCTATATTCCGAAGTCGGAATCGGCCGAGGAAGCGCTTTGGTGGAAGGAACTTTTCGATGCGCTGATTGAGGCCAAGGGCTGGCCGCCGGGTTCGATCAAAGCGATGGCGCTGGTAGAGTCGCATCCGCTCGCCTACGAGATCGAAGAGTTCCTCTTTAACCTGCGGGAGTACATTCTCGGGTTGAATCTCGGGCGTTGGGATTATATGGCGAGCCTAATCCACTATAACTTCGAGGACCCGCGGTGGGTGCTTGCGGATCGCAACACGATTCCGTTCGACGTTCCCTTCTTTCAGCGGCTGCGCGCAGTTCTGCCCGAAGTCGCTCACAAACACGGCGCGCTGGCAATCGGCGGCATGACCGCGCTCTATCCGAGTCGCGAGGACTCGGCCCTCAACCAGCGCGCGCTCGCGGTGCTCGAGCGCGATAAGGCCAACGAGGCGGCGAGTCTCATGGACGGCGCTTGGACGGGCCACCCCGATCAGAACGCCATTGCGGTCGCTGCGTTTCCTTATCCCAACCAGTTGGACCGGCGGCCGGCGCTGCCCACGCTGCATCCCGACCTACGGCCATCGCCGGCCGGCATCGGCGCGGCGACGCTCGACGGAACGCGCGCCGCGGTGCGCACCGTCATTCGTTACCGTCACGGCGTGCTGGAAGGTCGCGGCGCAAGTTTGCTCGACGGCTACATGGAAGATCTCGCGACCGACCGAATCTACCGGCTGATGATCGCGCAGCGCCTGCGCTTTCCCGGCCCTTACACTCCTGCATCCATCGGCGAGACGTTCGACAGGGAGCTGGAGCGAATTCTCGGCGAGCTTCCGGCCGGCGCCGGCCAAGAATCGCGCGAGCGTTATCGCAGAGCGCGAGAGATCTCCGAAGCGATGATCCTGCACGGCGCCTTCGACCCGACGTAAGGGCGTGCGCACCAGAGTCGCGGCAATCGCCGCGCTCGTAACGCTCGTGATTCACCTGGCGGCGAATCCGCATTACGGCTTCTTCCGCGACGAGCTGTACTTCATCATCTGCGGCTTCCATCCGGCATGGGGATACGTCGATCAACCGCCGGTCGTGCCGCTCCTGGCGGCGGGTTCGCAGCTGTTCGGGCACTCGCTCTTTGCGTTGCGCGCGCTCGCGGCGATCTTTGCCGCGGGCGGTGCGTACGTCACCTGTCTGCTGGCATTCGAACTCGGCGGCAGCGCGTTCGCGGCTACGCTGGCGACGCTGGCGTATCTCGCCGCCGGCGTGCTCGAGAGCTTCGGCGCGAAAGTCGGACCCGATATGGTCGGGCTTTGGCTATGGCCGCTCGCCGCGTTGTACGTGCTACGAATCGTCAAAGGCGCCGACCCGCGCTGGTGGCTTGCGGCAGGCGCGGTGATCGGCGTCGCAATCCAGAGCAAATACAGCGTGCTCTTCTTTGCGATCGCGCTGCTTGCCGGCCTGGCGCTGACCCAGCGGCGGCGCGTTCTCGCGTCGCCCTGGCTCCTCGCCGGCATCGCCGTGGCCGCGCTGATCGCATTGCCGAACTTCATTTGGCAAGCGGCTCACGGTTTTCCGATGTGGGAGCTGCTGCGCAACGGCGCCAACGGCAAGAACGTCATCGCGCCGCCGTGGCTCTTCCTCGTTCAGCAACTCCTGATTACCAATCCGCTCGCATGGCCGGTGTGGGCGATCGGCCTGATATGGCTTCTGCGAAACGGTACGGCTCGTTTCTTGGGATACGCCTATTTCATTCTTATCGCGCTGATGATTGCGCTGCACGCAAAGTTCTATTATCCGGCCGACGTCTATCCGATTTTAATGGCTGCGGGAGGCGTAGCGATCGAATCGTGGACGCGACGCGCGCTGCTCGTTCGCGCCGCGATCGTCGTCGAGATCGCCGGCGCGTTCGTTTTCTTCGCGCCCTTCTCGCTGCCGGTGCTCTCCGAACCGGCGATGCTCGACTATACCGTCTTCGTCGGACGCGTGTTACACATCCCGCGCTCGGCGCTGCAAACCGAACATGGACGCCACTCGGCGCTACCCGAAGATTGGGCCGACATGCACGGTTGGCCTCAACTCGCGTCGACCGTCGCGCGAATCTACTACGCGCTCCCGGCCGCGCAACGCGACCGCGCGGCAATTGTCGCAAATAATTACGGTGAGGCTGCGGCGATCGACTTCTTCGGCGCACAATACGGGTTGCCGCCCGCGCTCTCCGGGCACAACAACTACTGGCTGTGGGGCACGCACGGCTACAGCGGCGACGTTATCGTTGACGTCAACGGCGATTGCGGGCGGCACGATCTTCCGCACCTGTTTCGCTCCGCGCGTCTAATAACGCATTTCAACGAACCGTGGGTCATCTCGTACGAGCAGGACATTCCGATCTGGGTCTGCACCGGGATTACCACGCCGCTTTCGCAACTCTGGCCGCAGTTACGCAACTATATCTGAGCCACACGCTTAGAAGGCGACGTGCATGACGCCTTCTAAGCGCTCGTGCCGACGCTGGAGAGTGACACGCTGCGCACCCTCTGCGCTAGCCACGTTTTGATCGCGGTGAACAGCGCCGGATCCAGATACGACGGCGTGAAATACTCGCCGCCGGTCGAGGAGTCGCCCGGATCGAGCTTGATGAAGAGATGGTCGTCGCCGTCGAGCATCACGACCGTCACGTCACGCTTTGCCGATCGTGCGGCATCTGCCAGCCTTGGCGTGTCGGCAGGCAGCACCTGAATGTCTTTGCTGCCTTGGACGATCAGAATCGGACACGGCACTTGTGCGATGATCTTCGCGGGATCGATGCCGAACGAGCTGCGCAGCCAGGCGTTGTACGCACCGGGCTTTTGCCCTGCGGCGATCGCGTCGAGCTGCGCCTGCTCCTCTAGCTGCAGCTGGGGGCGATCCGTGGCCGTTGCGGTGCGCAGCGTCTGCTGCATGATGATCTTTTCGAGCGGAAGCGCCGGCGGCGCGAGCAGCACGATGCCGCGAAGATTTCCTTCGGCAATCGCGATGCTTGGGGCGAGCTCGCCGCCCTCGCTGTGGCCGAGCACGAAGATACGCGAAGCATCGATGCCGGGTTGCGCGCGCAAAAATGCAAGGGCGTCTCGGGCGTCCGCGATCAAGCGATCCCGCGTTGCAAACGTGCCGCCGCTGCTGCCGCACGAGCGTTTGTCGTATCGCAAGACGGCGTAGCCATCGTTGGAAAGCGCGTTGGCCAGTTGTGCGAAGACCTTGTTCGGCCCAATCGTTTCGTCGCGATCGATGCAGCCGCTGCCGTGCACGAACACGATACCCGGAACCGGCCGCGCCGCATTCGGTACGGTCAGGGTACCGGCGAGAACGACGCCGTCGTCGGCACGAATCGAGACGTCTCGCGAGAGATAATGCGCCGGCGGCAGCGGGAGCGGCGTGGCAGCCACCGGACTGGGCAGCGCCGTTACCGTGGGATCGTGCGATTTGAGGACGATCGAAAGCTGCTGCGAGGGCAAGTCGAAGCGTTGCAGCACGTAAGTTTGAGGATCGAACGCCAGCGTTCCGGTTTGCCCTTCGACGGCGATCGTAGCGCCGCCGGCGTGCTGCTCGGTTACCGCGACGGGCACCGAGAGATACGCGCCGCAGAGACATGCCAGCGTGAACTGCTTCGCCCCGGTAACGTGCAGCAGCGCCGGAATGAGGCCGAATCCGGCAACCATGTTATCGCCGACCACAAAAGGAGCGCCTTGCGCTGCGGCGATCGTGGTCTGCTTTCCGTCGGCCGTCAGCGTTGCGTCGTTGCCGGTTATGGTTACCACGAATTGCTTTCCGCTCACGGTGGCCGAATAATCGGTGGTAGCGAAATTTGCCTCGACGATGGTTCGTTTGCTGACCAGGCTATGCCCGGCCAGCGTCGCGCTCTCGGAAACCGTAAGCGCGCCGCTGCTGCGATCGACGACGATCGTGCTCTCGCCGACGGCCTTTCCTCCGATGGCCGTTTCGTAGCGATAGGTGCCGTCTGGGAGAATCGCCGTTGGGGGCGCCGCGGCCGTCGCCGCAACCAGGGCGGCTAGCGATAATACAAAACTTTTCACGAGGCTTACTAGTGCCGGACTCTGTGCGATGTTTCGCGCCAGTCGCAATCGAGGAGATGATCGTTCACCAAACCCGCGGCCTGCATGAACGCGTAGCAGATCGTTGGACCGACGAATCGAAATCCGCGTTTGCGCAGCGCGGCGCTCATGGCTGCCGACTCGCGGGTGGACGCGGGTATATCCTGCAATCGCCGGCGACGATTGAGGATCGGTTTGCCGCCGACGAATCGCCAGAGATAGGCATCGAAGCTTCCCAACTGCCGGCGGATTTCCAACAAAGCGCGCGCGTTGGTCACCGCCGATTCGAGCTTTGCGCGATTCCGGACGATGCCTGCGTCGCGGATCATTCGCTCGACTCGCGCCGAAGTGAATCGGGCGACGCGCGCCGGCTCGAATCCTGCGAACAGCTCGCGGTAGCGCGGCCGCTTGCGGAGAATCGTCGCCCAACTCAAGCCGGCTTGGGCTCCCTCCAGCACGAGCAACTCGAAAAGGGAAGTCTCGTCGTGGAGCGGCACTCCCCACTCCTCGTCATGGTACGCGATCATCTCCGTCGTCTTGGCCCAGGGACAGCGGCGAACCGCGCCATTCCGGCTGCGGCTGCGCTGGCGACGTTCCTCGTTCACCTGATCGCCAACCCGCATTACGGCTTCTTTCGCGACGAGCTCTACTTTGTAATCTGCGGCTTTCGGCCGGCGTGGGGTTACGTCGATCAACCCCCCGTGGTACCGCTGCTCGCGGCGGGAACCCAGCTCTTCGGGCACTCGCTCTTCTTACTACGCGCGCTGCCCGCGTTCTTTGCCGCCGCCTCGGTCTACACCACCTGTTTGCTTGCGGCGGAGCTTGGCGGGGGCGCGTTCGCGGAGATCTTCGCCGCGCTGATCGTTGCCGTGACGCCGGTGCTCATGGAATTCGGCACGAAGGTGACCACCGATATCGTCGGCCTGTGGCTGTGGCCGCTCACCGCGCTCTACGTGCTGCGCATCGTCAAAGGAGCCGATCCGCGCTGGTGGCTTGCGGTCGGCGCTACCATGGGCATCGCGATGGAGAGCAAGTACAGCGCCGTCTTTTTCGTGGCGGCGATGCTGGCCGGGTTGGCGGTGCTTCCGCAGCGCCGCGCGCTGGCGACGCCCTGGTTTGCCCTCGGCGTGCTCGTTGCCGCGGCGATAGCGCTGCCCAACTTCTTGTGGCAGGCATCGCACGGATATCCGATGTGGACGTTGCTGCGCGACGCCGACGAATATAAGAACGTGCGGCTGCCGCCGCTGCAGTACGTCGCCAGCCAGATGCTGGTGACCCACCCGCTGCTCGCGCCGGTTTGGCTAATCGGACTGGTAACGCTGCTGCGCCGTTCCGACGCTCGTTTTCTCGGCCTGGCCTACATTGGACTGATGATCCAGATGATTGCGTTGCACGGCAAACATTACTATCCGGGGAACGTGTATCCGATTCCAATCGCCGCCGGCGCAGTGACGATCGAGACCTGGACGCAGCACGCCAAGCGCTGGCGACCGGTAATTGCGGCGTCTGCGTTCCTGGCGGCCGTCGCGCTCGTCCCGCTGTTGATGCCGATCCTTCCCGAGCGCACGATGTCGGCCTACGACCGGATCGCGCAAGGCGCGATGTTCGCGCGAGAGGTCGACCTCGCGCGAATGGACCGTGCCGATCTGGGAAACTTGCCGCCGGACTGGGCGGATATGCACGGGTGGCGGGAATTGACCGAGCTGGTAGCGCGCGTCTATCGTTCGCTTCCGCCGGCGCAACGCGGGCAAGCGGCGATTTTAGCCAGCAACTACGGCGAAGCGGCGGCGATTGACTTCTTCGGATCGGAATACGGGCTGCCGCCGGCGCTTTCCGGTCACAATCAGTATTGGATCTGGGGCACGCGAGGCTATTCCGGAAACGTCGTCATCGACGTGCACGGCGATTGCACGCGCTACTCGCACCTGTTTCGCATTCACCGTGTCGTTGCACGGTTCTCAAATCCGTGGGTCAGACCGTCTGAGAACGGATTCCCCATTTCGCTCTGCCAAGGAATAACCACACCGCTGGCCACGATCTGGCCGAAGCTGCGGAATTACAATTAGCCTTTTTAAACGACGTAGGCCGCCGCCTGCGGATCGATCGCCTGCAATAGCGCCGGATGCGCTCGGTCTGCCAGCCCGCGAGGTCGCAGCGGCGAGACGATGTCGTGCGAAAGCGGCAATCCGGTGAGCATCGAGTACTCGACCGACTCGGGGCGATGACGGTGCCAGCTTTCGTAGAGCCGGCGGATCGCGTAGTTGTTGACTGCAACTTCCGTTGCGTTGGCGACGATCGTGACGTGCTCCGCCGCGGGCCGATGCGTGCGAGCCTCTTCAAGCAGCGAGCGCGCCATCCGATACGAGTGTGCGATCGCATGGGTTGCGTAACGCGGGTAACCGCTGGTAGCGAGGAATTGCCGCTCGCGTAAAATTGGATTCCACCAGTGGAAGCGATTGGGCACACGCAGCAATCGTTCGGCCACCGGTCCCATCAGGCGGTTCGGAATCCACGAAACGCCGAAAAACGGAGCGATCGGAACGGCGCGCTGCACGTCGAAATGCTGCGCGGTCCAGGCCGCGAGCAATCCTCCCAACGAGAACCCCGCTACCGTAACCTCTCTGCCCAGCTCGCGTGCGATCGCGACGTACTCGCCGACGGCGTCGTAGAGATCGTCGGCACGGAGCCGCTCGAGCGCATTCGAAAGCGGATCGGCGTGACCGTGGCGCGGCAATCGCGGCACGAAAACGTTGTGCCCGCGCTCGAACAGATCGTGGGCGATGCGTTCGAACTGCACTGGGCTGGCGCTCATACCGTGAATCAGCACGACCGCTCGCTCGCACCGCTCCGAATGCACGTACGCAATCGTCCGCCCCGGGCGGGAGACGCCGGGATGGTCGCGGTCGATAAGTCGCCCGAGACGGCCAAAAGAGGTAGTCAAGGCAAATTCCTTAACAGCCCTGGCGTGTATCTCCTGTCGGACCGCTCGCGCGACCTGATCTCCGACGAGCTGCGCTACGGCGCCCGCAACTATGCTCCGCTGGAGTTGGTGGTCGAGCGGGCCGAGGGCGTCTGGCTCTGGGACGTTTCGGGCAAGCGGTATCTCGACTGCGTCAGCGCCTATTCGGCGCTGAACCTAGGGCATTGCCATCCTGCCGTCTATGCCGCGCTCGTCGAGCAAGGACGGCGGGTAACCTTGACCTCGCGCGCGATGCACAACGAGCGACTTGCCGGCTTTCTCAAGAAGCTCACCGCCCTCTGCGGTTTTGAAAAGGCCGTGCCGATGAACACCGGCGTCGAGGCGGTGGAGACTGCGATCAAGTTGGCGCGCCGATGGGGCTACGTTACCAAACGCATTCCCGAAGATCGCGCCGAAATCGTCGTCTTTGCCGACAACTTTCACGGCCGAACGATGGCGGCGATCAGCGCGAGCACGACCGAACAATACCGCGCGGGATTCGGCCCGTTTCTTCCCGGCTTCGTCAAAGTTCCGTTCGGCGACGCGCGCGCGCTGGAGCGCGCGATCTCGCCCCAGACCTGTGCCGTGCTGATCGAGCCTATTCAGGGCGAAGGCGGCGTCAACGTTCCGCCCGACGGTTACCTGCAGGCGGTGAGGGCGTTATGCACTCGTCACGACGTGCTGTTCATCGCGGATGAGGTTCAGACCGGATTCGGACGCACCGGAACGATGTTTGCATGCGACCACGAAGGCGTGAGGCCGGACGTGCTGGTAGTCGGCAAAGCGCTGGGCGGCGGCTACTATCCGGTGTCGGCGGCGCTGGCCGACGATGCGATCATGAGCCTCTTCACCCCGGGCGATCACGGCAGCACCTTCGGTGGAAATCCGCTCGCTTGCGCGGTGGCCGAAGCGGCGCTCGATGCGATCGAGTCCGAGAATCTTCCGGCACGGGCACGCCGTGCAGGCGAAACGATCGCGCGAGGCATCGAGGCAATCGGCTCTCCGGCAATCGTGCAGCTGCGCGGACGGGGCTTGTTGATGGGCGCCGAGCTGAGCGTTCCGGCCGAGCGGCTGGTGGAAGCCTTGCTCGAGCGCGGGGTCGTCGCCAAGGAGACGCGCCGCGACATCCTGCGGATCGCTCCGCCGCTGGTAATCGACGACGACGCCATCCTCTACTTTCTCGAGCGGTTCGGCGAGGCATTGCGAGCGATCGACTTGCGGCCTTGACACTGCCCCGTCTGGGCGTGATATCCTTGGCGAGCCGAAGCAGCGGCTCGTTCCGCTCACCGGATGCCTGCGGGCGATCCGGTCTTCACGTTAAGGGACTCTCGGCGGGTTCCACGGTGGGGTTGCTCCGGCAGCGCCTTTTTCTTTTTTTGGAGACGAACACATAGCAAAACTCCTGCGCGTCAACGACCAGATTCGGATTCGTACGGTTCGCGTGATCGACGAAGACGGACATCAACTCGGGATTCTGCAAACCGAAGACGCGCTGGCGCGCGCCAGAGCCGCCGGGCTCGATCTAATCGAGGTTTCGCCGACCGCTCAGCCGCCGGTCTGCAAGATCGCCGATTACGGGCGCCTCAAGTACGAGCAATCGAAGAAAGATAAAGACGCTCGCAAGAAGCAGCGGCACTTCGAACTGAAGGAAGTGAAGCTGCGGCCGAAGATCGAGACGCACGACTACGAGACGAAGGCGCGCATGGCCGAACGATTGCTGCTAGATGGAAGCAAGGTGAAGGTCACGATCATGTTTCGCGGACGCGAGATCACCTATACGTCGTTCGGGCGCAAACTGCTCGATCGCATGGCCGAAGACATGACGCCGCTTGCTACGGTCGAACGAGAAGCGCGACTCGAAGGCAAGAACATGTTCATGATCTTGGCGCCACGCACGACGCCGACCGGACCGCCGAAGTTTTCGATACCCCAGAAGGAGCGAACCAGTGCCTAAAATCCGAACCCACCGAGGAACCGCCAAGCGCGTAAAAGTAAGCGCCGGCGGCAAGGTGCTGCACCGTCATCAGTTCGACGGCTGCGGCCACATACTCAGCAAGAAGTCGCGCAAGCGCAAGCGCAAGTTCCGCAAAGATCAGCCGACGTTCAAAGGCGACCTGAAGCGCTTGGCGCCGACCATTCCGTACTTGGTGTAAGGGAGACGATAGCACATGGCACGCATTAAGCGAGGCGTCGGCGGTCTCAAGCACCGGCGCAAGGTGATGAAGCTGGTCAAGGGCTTTCGCGCCTCTCGTCGCCGCAACTACCGGGTCGCGAACGAAGCGCTGCTCAAGTCGATGGCCTATGCGTTTCGCGATCGACGAGTCCGCAAGCGGGATTTTCGATCGCTCTGGATCAGTCGCATCAACGCCGCGGTGCGGCGCGAGGGTCTTTCCTACTCGGTCTTCATGTACGGTTTGAAGAAATCGGGCGTGACGCTCAACCGCAAGGCGCTGGCCGATCTCGCCATCACCGATCACAAGGCCTTCGGCGCACTGCTGAATTTGGCAAAGCAAGCGACTGAAAAGTAACCCGCGCACGGTGCTGGCACGCGCCGCTCGCGAGGGTATATAATCGTTCAGGATGACCCGCAGCGTTGCCGCCTTTACGGCGGTTATTCTCGCCGGTGGCCTCGCTTTAGGCCCGGCTTTGCCGGCACTGCCGCAGGGAGTAGCCTTCTCTCCGGCGATTTCGGCGCAGATAGACGCTATTGGGACGGACGAAATTCATTCCGGGCGAACCCCTGGGATTGCCATCGGCGTCGTGGAGGACGGCCGGCTGGTCTACGAGCGCGGCTTCGGTTTTGCAACCATCGTGCCGCACCAGTCCATGGAACCGGACACGGAATTCTACACCGGCGGGTTGACCAGGCAGTTCACCGCCGCCGCCGTGCTGTTGCTAGCCCAAGACCAAAAGCTCAAGCTCGACGACCCCGTTGCTAAGTATCTGCCCGATTTCAAGCTGGGCGCGGCTATCACGATCGCCCAGCTGCTGACTCAGACGTCGGGTCTGCCGAACCTGGCCGCGGTGCGCGGCATCTCCGGCGACATGACGCGCGCGGTTAACATGCGAGCGCTTCTGGCTGCAGTAGACAAGCTGCGGCCGGCAGCGGCGCCGGGAAGCGCGTATGCCAACAATCCGCTCAACTATTTGATTGCCGGCCAGGTCGTCGAGCGCGCCAGCGGCGTTACGCTCTCCGATTACCTCGAGGAGCACGTTTTCATTCCGCTGATCATGGACCATTCATTCCTTGCCGGCGACAATGGCATCTCGCCGACGCGCGCGACCGGCTACACGCGCGGTGCGGGTGAATTTTCGGTAGCGCCGGCCTGGGATGCTTCGTGGCTGGGAGGCGATGCCGGCCTGGTTTCGACCATTGACGATCTGGCGAAATGGGACATCGAGATGCCGGTGCTGCTGCGCGTGGACGCGGTACGCACGATGTTCACCCCGGGCTTGAACAACGGAAACTACGGCATGGGCTGGGTGATCGATCGGCGCGGCGGCAAACTCTTCGTCTGGGCGAACGGGGAGATTTCCGGTTACCGCGCTTTTAACGCGCTGTTACCCGATACGCACGTGGGCGTGATCGTGCTGTCGAATTCCGACTCGCTGCACGGCAAAGTAACGATCCCCGAAGCAGTCGGCAACCGAATTCTCGATATCCTGGCGCCTCCCACGACGGCGCACCTGGACAACGCAATCATTGCGAAAGCGACGGAATGGTTGGGGAGGCTCGCATCGCGCCAAATAAATCGTGAAGAACTGACGCCCTCGTTCAGCGCTTATCTGACCGACGATCTCGTCGCTCGCGAGAACTTT
>Ga0187783_10000171_pt1 | contig 48756 bp, 44 predicted proteins | sample 1015_SJ02_MP02_2_FD_132471 | JGI IMG/M metagenome (GOLD analysis project Ga0187783, IMG submission 132471) | Tropical peat soil microbial communities from peatlands in Department of Meta, Colombia - 1015_SJ02_MP02_20_MG | ecosystem: Environmental > Terrestrial > Soil > Wetlands > Peat | place... | reverse complement strand
AGCCCGCACCCAACGAAGCGAAATGGGAGCGCTCGATTCGGGCCGACAGCGTCCTGTTGTTTCGTTATTCAGCGCTGACGTTTAACGCGCATCGGATCCACTACGACTATCGTTACGCCACCCGGGTGGAAGGCTATCCAGGGCTTGTCGTGCATGGCCCGCTCATTGCAACACTGCTGATCGATCTCGTGCGGCAGCAAATGCCCGAGGCCAACGTCACGCGCTTTGCCTTTCGTGCCGTCAGCGCCCTGTTCGACACCGAGCCCTTCTCGGTTTGCGGCAAGCCCGAAACTCAAGGAAAGACGATTTCGCTTTGGGCACGAAGCCAGTCTGGCGGCCTGGCGACGACGGCAACGGCCACGACCGCCTAGAGGCTAATCGTAATAGTGAGGCGACTTCTTAAGCTTGGCGTTGCCCACGAAGTCGTGCTCGATCCATAATTGGGTGTTTGTCTTTCGGACGTATTCCTCGATCATGGCCCGGCTCGCCAGCGATTGGTCCCTATTGAACTCGAAGGTGGGAACGCGGTTCAGTTTGCGCTCCTCGGGATAATGGTAGAGATCGCCGGCCAGCATCACGTTTCCTGTCTTTTCCAGCTTCAAGACGAGCACCTGGTGTCCGGGAGTATGCCCGGGCGCGAATTTGATGATCACTTTCCCGTCACCGAATACATCGTATTCGTCGGTCGTTAAGATGACGCTCTTGCTGTTCTTGAGCAGGCTGTAGGTGTTCGGATCGGAAAGCGCCGGGGGCTTTTGGGCAAACATCGCGTCCCGCTCGACCTGTCGCACCAGCCAGGTCGAACTGGCAAACTCGTTGGCGTTGGCGACATGGTCGACGTGATAGTGCGAAAGGCCCAGATAGGTGATGTCGGCCGGAGCGTAGCCGATTTCTTCGAGCTGCGATTTCAGTGTGCGAGCGGAGGTGAAATAGCTCTGTGTGACAGGCGTCTGATCGTCTGAGAAGGCCGTGTCAGGAATGGCGCCTACATCCCACATCAGCGTGCCCTTTGGATCTACCACCAAATAGCAGGGAACGGCCAGCTCGGTTTCTGCAAGTTCGTCTTTCTTGAAATTGAAGAGTCCCGGATCCAGGCCTTTGATGACACCGCAATCGAAAACGTACAATCTCAGCGTTTTGGGCCGCTGGGCCCGATGGTGCTGCGCCAGCGCAGATCCCACCACGGCGATGGCGATCAATCCCATGACGATGGCCGGAGGGGTCCCTGTCGCCCGTTTGCGATCTGTCATAGCACGCTCCTGTGGTTGCGGGGGCCTCATCATACTCAGAATTCGCGCAACGTCCAGCTTTCCTCGAGGTCCCTCGCCCGGCACTCCCTGGCGAAGCGCTCAGGTCAATGAACTTGGCAAACACAATCAGCGTATAATGCGCGGCGGTCGAAATCGTTGCGCTCGCGCATCCAAGGGCCTAACCCTTGGCCATCGGGAGGAAGTGATGTCGGAAATCGAAAAGGACAACGAACAGATCGTCAGAAATTTCTTTGACACGCAAAGCAGCGGAAATCTCGAAAAGTTGCGGCTGCTACTCCATGAGGATGCGACCTGGACTGTCATGGCCACGGGCATTCCGGGGGCGGGCGAAAAGAGAGGCCGCAAGGCGATCATCGACGATTTCCTGGGGCCGATTCGCGGAATGTTTGTGCCGGGCGATCCCAAAATCTACCTGGACCGCATCATCGCGCAGGGCCCATGGGTGGCGGCGGAAGCGCGGGGCCTCGGGCGCTTCAAGAACGGAAAGGAATACTCGAATCGTTATGCATTCGTGCTGGAAATCAAGGACGAAAAGGTCTTCGCGCTGCGCGAGTATATGGACAGCTATTACGTGAGCACGATTGTATAGGGTGAGGCTAGCTCTACGTGCGGAACAGAAACGTGAGAAGGAAAATCGCCAATTTGAAATTCAGGAGCTTCAGCGCGTTCCGAGCCTCCCCAGGCGTGAGCTTGGCCGTCATCGGCATCGACCCGAAGACTTTCCCTCGGATGAGGAGGGTGCCATCTTCGCGCTCGAGTGACTGGATTTCCATCAACTCGGTGTTGTCCTGACCCAAGATTTTCATCATCGTTGTTGGCCAATTTTGTCGAAACGGATTTTCAGATCCTCGCACATCTTCATAGCGGTGGCGCGCCCGGCGCCGAACACGCCGCCGCCGGGATGCTGGAAAGGCCCGACCAGATAAAGGCGCTCAATCCCGGGTACCGTGTTTTGCCCGAGATCGGGCGTGGGACGGTGGGAGCCTGATTGATAAAGATACGGCGCCACGCCGTGCACGTCGCCTCGCTGAAAGCTAGCCGAGGCGCGCTCGATATCGAGCGGGCTGTCTGCCACATACTCGATGATATTTTCCGACGTGATGTTATCGACATAGGGCGTCATACGGGAAAGCATGGTTCTGGCAAACTCGTCTTTCGCGCGATCCCAATACTCCGGGCCGCCCTTGGGATGCGCGTAGGGGACGTAATCCCAAACATGCAAGGTTGCCTTGCCGGGCGGGCAGCGCGTCGGATCGAATGCGGAAGGTGATACCAGCCCCAGAAGCGAGGTGTTCGCAATCCGGCCGTAACGCAATGCGTCGAAGTATTCGCGTAAGGTGTCCAACTGTGCTGGCATCAGCTCGGTGAAGTAAGCTTGATTGACCTGCGGCCCGGCCTTAAACGCGAGCGGCTGATGCAGCGCCGCATGGACCGTGAAACAAGAGTTGGCGGAAAGCTCCACGCGCTCGGCGGCGCGCTTGACGGGCGCACTGATACCAGGAACGAGCCGGCCAAGCAGATGCGGGTGGATCGCACCGATCACGGCATCCTTTGCGGTGTATTCGCTGCCATCGGCTGTCCTTACGCCCACCGCGCGACCACTTGTGGTCACCACGGCTTCCACGGCCGTGTTCTTCATGAGGTTTCCGCCGTGATCCTCGATCGAGCGGACCAGGGAGTCGGTCAGCGATCCGCTGCCGCCAACCGCACAGCCGATTCCGTACTGCTCCATAAAGCCCAGAAAAACGAAAATGCCGATGCCCGTGCCCTTTTCTTCCGGTCCGGTCAGGTTTTCCGACACCATGCGCGTGAAAAACATTCGTACTTTTTCGTTCTCGAAATTTTCGACAATGATGTCGTAAGGGCTTTTCTGCATCAGCGCGAACATCTCCCGGCCCTCCACGCTTTGATCGAGCAGCGCCAGGCTCCTACCTAGCGGCAGCGGTGGGGTGTAGAACGACGCCGAGATCATCGGCAGATAGCGCATGGCCGTATCTGCAAATTTCAAAAACGACTCCGCGTCCTTCTTGGAAAATTTCGCGATGTCTTGGTAGGTTTTGTTGCGGTCGCGATAGAGCGCGATCGTTGATCTGTCTTCAAAAACACAAATGAATGGGATTTCCGGATAGACGTACTTCAGCCCGTAGCGCGAGAGCAACTTGAGCTCGTCATTCTTGATGAGCGGGTTGCCTTGAATGAAGATGTGACCGGTGCTGAACCGGTCGTGCAGGAAGTCGGGCCCGGTCAGTTTCGCCGTCACAACCCCGCCGCCGAACCACGCATTCCGTTCAAGCACCAGCACGCTTTTCCCGGCGGCTGCCAGGTAGGCAGCGGCAACCAATCCGTTGTGGCCGGAACCGATGGCGACGATGTCGTAGCTGGAGGGCATCTGATCTTTTCGCGCCGCTGGCGAGCGGACGAACCAACTCTGCGAGCGGAAATCGGAGCGCAGTCTGTTACAGGTTTGGTCTGCTCTTCAACTTCTTTTTTTGGAGTTGGCTGGCAGTCGCGCGGTTGCGTTTTGCGGGCGATGCCATCCTGGTTGTCAGGGACGGTTCTTGTCCTCTTCGTCGTCCATCATTCCAGGTGTTTCCAGGCCCGCTCGCGCCGCCAAAGGATACTGCCACGTCGGTATGCGCACCTGCCGTAACACAACCAATCCCGCCACGACTCCGAATGCCACTTGCGAGGCGAGAAACCAGCCCCACTGAATTCGCTGATTGAGGATCGGATCGATGATGTCCAGCACGTTGTACAGCAGTCCCGTCCAGACCAGCGGCGCAAGAACTCCGCCGAGCAAAATCGGATGTCGCGGAAGCATGGGCAGCAATGCGCCGTACAGGAGCCCGACCAATACCGAAGTCGTCAGATGCAGGGCCATCGCGACGAGCAGTAGCTCAGTATGAAATGCCTCGATTTGAGTGGTGCTGACCTGCACGCGTTCATACACCACCGCGCCCAGCAAGTTGATCGGATACCAGATGCTTCTGTGGCTCAGCAAGCCGTAAAGCATCGCCAGGGCGGCCATGGCTACGCCTCCGGCAAGCCCGCCTTTCAACCCCGCTGAAATTGGATAAATCTCCAAGGGCAAGCGCGCGCGGTGACGAACCTCGGTCGCAGCGATGCGCGATACTTTGCGTCTTGATGTGGCGATGGGCACGGGCGCCGGGGCGACCGGGACCTCGTCGTGACGATCGTGTGGCAGCACTTGCAAGCACCATCCGGCCGAGCCTGCCACGGCCAAAGCTGCTCCCACCCAACTCACCTTTTTGGTTGTCACAAGCCCGGTCGCCACAAGCGCGAGTCCGAGCGCAAGCGCGATCGGCCAACGCGTGGATGCCGGAAGACTCACGTGTGTGGGTTCAGACGGCCTACCGGGAGTTGGTTTTAACGTCAACGCCATAGCACGTGCCTCCGGCTCACCGGCTGACAATGTAAACGGTCGTAAAGACCACCACCCAAACCGCATCCACAAAGTGCCAGTAAAGTGAAAACACGTCGCAGCGATCCGAGTGTTCGCGTTTCACCCTACCGATCAGCGCCAAAATCATGACCAGTGCCAACCCGATCAGACCGACAATCACGTGCAGAGCATGCAGGCCCACCAGGCAATAGTAGGTGGTACCGAAAAGGTTCGTTTGAATCGTGAAGTTGTCCTGGTAAATCAGATGGTGCCACTCGAGTATCGTGCTGCCGATAAAAATAGCGCCGAGCACGAGCGTCAAAAACCAAAAAATACGGAAAGCCGCCGCTTGGCCTCTGCGCAGAGAAGCGATCGCCCAGTGAATCGTTGGGCTGCTCGAGAGCAGGCAAATCGTCCCGACGATGGGGACGGCCAGTACCTCCCGAGGTGTTGGTCCGCTCAGGCTCTTGCCGATGTAAAAAATGTACGCGACCACGAAAATCATAAAGATGGCCGACTCGGCGATGATCAGGCAAATCATTCCGACTCTGCCGCGCGAGGGAAGCTGCCACGCGCGTTCGTTTGCGGCCACGGTCATCCCGGTTGCGCTCATCTTGTTGGTCGGATCGTCATTCGTATTTCGAATCCGGATCGTCCGGATGCTTCACGTCCCATAAAGGGCGGCGGCTCTCGACGACCGGCACCGCCGCAAAATTGTATTCCGGCGGTGGCGACGTGGTCGCCCACTCAAGCGTCCAGGCATCCCATGGGTCGTTTCCTGCGGGTCTGCCTCTTACACCTGACCGAATCAGGTTGTAGACGAAAACCAAGACAGCCGCGCCCTGCAAGATCACCCCGACCGAGGCAATCATATTCCACGATTCCCATCCGCGCCCTGCTTCATAGGTATACACGCGTCGCGGCATCCCGAGCAGCCCCGGGATGTGCAGGGAATCAAACGTCAGGTGAAATCCAATCAGAAACATCCAGAAATGCCATTGGCCCAGTGTCTCGTCCATCATCCGGCCGGTCATTTTCGGGAACCAGTAGTAGAACGCGGCAAAAATACTGAACAGAATGCCGCCCACGATCACATAGTGAAAATGCGCCACAACGAAATAGGAATTGCCCAGTTGCCAGTCGAAAGGGGCCGTCGCCAGCATGATGCCGGTCAACCCACCAATCAAAAACTGAAAAAGAAAGCCCACTGCGAACAGCATGGGTGTGGCAAAGCGAATTTTTCCTCCCCACATGGTGGCCAACCAATTGAAAATCTTGATGCCCGTCGGCACGGCGACGACCATCGTGGTGAGAACAAAGAAGGCATTTCCGTAGGACGGCATTCCCACTGTGAACATGTGATGCGCCCAGACGCCCAGGCTCACGAAACCGATGCTCGTTGTTGCTGCCACCATCGCAGGGTAACCAAAGATCGCCTTGCGGGAGAAAACTGGAATGATTTCGGAGATAAAGGCGAAGCAGGGAATAATCAGGACGTACACCTCGGGGTGGCCGAAGATCCAGAAAAAGTGCATCCACAGCACAGCGGAGCCGCCAGCCTGCGTGTCAAAGAAGTGAGCTCCCAAGTATCGGTCGGCCATCAGCATCAGTTGCGCCGCGGTTAGCGGACTGATCGTCACTAAGACCAGGCCCCCCATCACCAGATTCATCCACGCGAGCAAAGGCATTCTGCCGAGCGTCATACCCGGGCAGCGCATGCTCAGAATGGTCGCTACGAAATTCACGCCTCCCGCGATGCTGCCCACGCCCGCCAGCAGCAGAGACAGGTTCCAGTAGTCGGTGCTGTGTCCCGGTGAAAAGGCGACTGCGGTGAGGGGCGCGTAGGCGAACCATCCCACATCGGGCGCAATGCCAGCCTTCGCTACCGAATCCCCGGCGAAAAGGCTTGCGTACAGAAACAAACCGCCAAAGGCCGTCATCCAGAAGCCGAACGCATTCAGGCGCGGGTAGGCCATGTCTCTCGCGCCGATCATCAGGGGCACCAGATAATTGCCGAATCCGAACAGAATCGGCATTGCCACGAAGAACACACCGGTTGTGCCGTGCAGCGTAAACAGACGATCGAATAGTTGGGGCGAGAGAAAGGTGGAATTGGCGTGCGCCAACTGAATGCGCATCAGCACCGCCTCCCACCCCGTCACGACGAAGAACAGCAGTGCGTAGACGATGTACATCAGACCGATCTTTTTGTGATCGCACGTGCCCAGCCATTCGTACACGACTGCCAGTGGGTTTTGCCGGATCGTCAGCGGCACAGCTTCTGAGGCCATGGCCTTTCTCTCAATCGAGCGTCATCAAGTAATCGACAATCTGCCCTAGTTCTTGTGGGGTTAGATCCGGTGCCGGCATCAGCGATCCAGGCTTGAACGTGTCCGGATTGCGAACCCACTTGAGCAGATTCTCGCGCGTAATGGGAACCGCGCCGGAAGCGATGGTCTCCCGGCTCATCAAATGCGTGAGATCGGGGCCAGCCGGCCCAGCCGCCATCGTTCCGCGAATCGTGTGACATGCGAAACAGGCCTTCGACACGAACAACGCGGCGCCTGCCGCAGCAGAAGGATTTGCAGCAGCCTGCTGCTGCTGCGCATGCACCCAGCGATCGAAGTCCTCGCGATTCTCAACGTATACGCGCAAGAGCATTTTCGCGTGCTGTGTGCCGCAATACTGCGCGCATTGGCCGACAAACAGCCCCGTCTCGTGTGGATCGATCCACATGTTGTTCGGATGATTGGGAATCAGGTCGGTCTTACCTGCCAGTTGGGGGACCCAGAAGCTGTGATCGACGTCGGCCGAAAGGAGATGAATGTAGGTCGGGGTGGGGTGCGCTGGATCACTCACCGGGACATGCAGTTCGTTCGCCGCCACCAACCCGAACTGCGGATAACGATACTCCCACCAAAACTGATGCGCGACCGCGGTCACTTCGATCGTGCCTTGTGGCTCGCGCGCATCTTGCACTCTGTGGATCACCTGCGCGGTGGACAAAAACAGCACCACGACAATCAGCACCGGCAGCACCGTCCACGCCAGCTCCATTTGATTGCTGCCATAGATTTGAGGAGGTTCTGACCCGTCTTCGTGCTTTTGTTCGCGGAATCGAATCACCGCGTAGGCCAGCAGGCTGAAGACTACAACAAAGATGGTACCAAGAACCTCAAGCTCGAATATCGACAATTGGTAAATCGAATGCGCGGGCGTCGACTTCGGTGCAAAGATGTTCGTGGGGCTCGCGGGATTGCCTGCGGCCCCCAGCCCACTCTCGGCCATGCTCACGACGAAAATCAACATTGCCAGAAGTTGGCTGGCTCGGCAGGGCATGCCTGGGCCGCGGGGCTTTTCCGAGCCGTGTGGAGCTTGCCCCTTTTTCGGTTTTTGCGCTGACTTCGTTCGTGGCTCGATCAAGGGCCGTTACCCTAATCGAATCGGGATTCCACCGCTGTGACGCGCATCACAACTAGGGTTTCATGGGTTCGCTGAGGCGGCTTGACCGCCCGGATGAACGGGCTCGGGAACTTACCGCATCCGCATCGATTTGCTTGGTCTTGGAATCTGTCATCGCTCGACCTCGATAATCTCGGCACGACAAGAGAATGTCAAGGCAGGTACGTTTTATACCTCGCGCAGCCGGAGGCGAGGTGGGAAATCCGTTGTGCGCGGGCAGCCAGAGCATTAGGATGCGCGAGGGTGGGGTCCCTTGATCGAAGCAGAAAATAAGAGTTCCAGGTAACAGGCTGGGTGGGAGGCAGTGATGAATGCTCCGACAAGATTTTCGATCTTAATCGCAATGCCGATGGCGCTTGCGATCCTGTGGGTATCGGCTGCGGCGGGGCAGCAACCGTCACCGCCCGAGCCACCGTCGCGCGACGGCTTTCCGGCCGGCCCAACCCCACGAATTCTGAGTTTTACAGCAACCCCCAGTTCGATCCAACCCGGCGAGTCGGTGACCTTGCAATGGGCAGTGATCAATGCCGACCGGATTACACTCGATCAGGGCATCGGGATCGTAGCCACGCGGGATAGCCGCACGGTAACGCCGAGCGCAACGACAACGTACACGCTAACGGCGTCAGGATACAGGGGGACGGGCAGTGACGCGCGATCGGTGAGAGTGACCGTTCAGGGCACAACATCGGTGACAGCTGGCGCTGTGCCTAGCAGCACGACCGCCCCGAGGCCGGTGCCGCGCATGGCCGACGGCAAGCCCGACCTCAACGGAGTCTATATTGCGCCGTACCATTCCATCAGGGCGGTGGACAAAATCACGCTGAAGCCGGGCGCAGAAAAGTACCACGTGGGTCCCGAGTACACTTTCTCGCTGGGGGAGCAATGCCTGCCGCGGGGAGTGCCGGACACGATCGGAGAGCCTTATCCGATACAGATTGTCCAAACGCCGAACCTCGTGGTGATCCTTTATGAAGTGGGCGAATACTTTCGGGTGATCCCGACCGATGGGCGTCCTCACCCAAAGGAACTCGATCCAACGTGGATGGGGAATTCCGTCGGGCACTGGGAAGGGGACACCCTCGTTGTGGACGTAACTGGCGTCAACGACAAGGTGTCGGTGGGCGAATACCGACATACGACAGCCTACCATGTAGTCGAGCGGTTTGAGCGCACGTCCTACGACACGCTGAAGTACTCAGCGACGATCGAAGATCCGAATGTGTTCGCAGCGCCGTGGACCGAGGTGGGCACGTTCACGCTGCATCCTGAATGGGATATTCAAGAATACATCTGCAACGAAAACAATCACGACTATAAGAAATTGTTTGAACAGTACAAGCAATAGGAGGTTGTTATTAACTGTGATCGGTGGCAGTCGGAGCGAGCAGGCGGTCTTTCGACCGGCGGAGGGATGGCTTGAGCCAACCACTGGATAGACAGAAAGCTTCCCTCTATGGCCAGTTTGTTCAGGCTGCTTACTTGATGTTTAAAGACCCGCACGGCGCGGACCCGCTCAGGCCCGAGCCTGCTGGTATTCCGCCAGGGTATGAGCTCGGGGCATGGATTCACATGTCCGATTTCATCTTCGACGTCGTGGAGCGGAAGTTCTACGGCATCGTGGCGCACCGTGTGGCCGACCCGAGTTCACGGATCATCGCGATCCGCGGCACCGACAGCGCAGTGGAATGGATCGATGACGCGGCCGCGTTGCCGGTTCCCTTCCGACAAGTGCCTTCCGCCGGGCGCGTGGCAAAAGGGTTCGACAAAATCTACAGCACCATGAAAGTAGTGAAGCGCCCCCTTGCGACAGCGGCCGCTCCACAGGAATTCAGCGGCTCGTTCGGCGATCAACTCGATCAATTGGCGATAGGCCAAGAAACAGAGCGGAGGTTAGAGCAGCTCGAAGGGGGCGCGCGTCACACCCGGCTGACCACCGTCGTGGGGCACAGCCTCGGTGCGGCGCTTGCGACGCTGTTCGTGATAGAGAATGACGCAAAGCGCAAGTTCGACGTCGTGTCGCTGTGCACGTTCGCATCGCCGCGCGTAGGCAACACGGAGTTCGTCCGTCGGTTCAACGAGCTGCCCATTGATTCCTGGAGGATCGTCAACACCAGCGACGTCGTGCCCAAGCTCCCACCGCACATCCCAGGCGTGCTCGATTACGGTCACGTCGATGTGGAGTACCCTTTCGATTCATCCGACTTCGCCAAGAAGAGCCTGCTGTGTTGGCACGCCATGGAGACCTATCTGCACTGGCTGCATACGGCATCGCCACTGCTACCAGAATGTTGGTTGACCACAAACGACACGCGGTGACGCAGAATCGCTGAGCAAGCGGAGAAGGAAGAACGGAGTGTTGCTCTTTCTAAGCGGTGCTCTGGTTGCGCTCGGGCTTTTCATCTTCTGGGCAGAGCCGTTAGCGGTCCTCGGTGCGCTCGAGCGGCTCACCCCCAACATTCACTATCGAGTCCGAACCGATCTTCCACTCGTTGCCCTTTCCTTCGACGATGGTCCGCACTCTGTCTTCACACCTCGAGTTCTCGAGATCCTCCAGCAACACGACGCCAAAGCCACTTTTTTCCTCATCGGCGACCGCGCTTTGCGCCAACCAGAGCTTATGGCCCGGATCAAGGCCGCCGGACACGAAGTGGCCAACCATTACCACACGAATGGACCTATTCTGGGTCACTCCGATAGCGTATTCCTCCGCAATCTGAAAAGGGCCGAGGAAGCCATTGGCTTTTCGACCCGACCGAAACTCTTCCGTCCGCCAGGCGGCGTAGCTTGGCCGCGGCAACTTCGCCTGGCCCGAGAGTCCGGCTACACCTGCGTACTAGGCTCGGCATACCCCCACGACCCAATGCATCCTCCGGTTTGGTACATCCGCTGGCTGGTTGAAAAGAACCTCGCCCCGGGGACGATCGTCATACTTCACGACGGTATCTCCAACCCCTCCCGCAGCATACAGGCTCTGCCGCATATCCTTCGCTTCGGACGCCAAAGGGGGCTGCGCTTTGTTCCGATTGGCGAGCTTTGGAGAGTGAGTCGTAGCGAAAGCGAATAAACCGTTGCCGTGGCCCCAGAATTTCTGATCCATCGTATAGATTTTTTCGTAGGGTCTCCGGAATTAGCTGTTGTTACAGTAGGGGCTAATGGGAGCGGCTCGGACGCAAATCGTGAGGCCCGGTCTGTTTGACGGCTACGAACTGGGGGGCTTTTATGACGAGATGTTCTTGGCTCCCGGCCGGCCGCGGGCGCCCTACGCCAAGCTCTTTCAGAAGCTAGCTTCGCTTGCGCCGAGCCACTTCGAACAACGCCGCAAACTGGCTGATCTTTCGTTCCTTATTCAGGGGATTACCTTCACCGTCTATAGCGACGGGCGCGGAACCGAGCGCCTGTTTCCGTTCGATCTAATTCCCCGCATTCTGCCGTATTCAGAATGGCAGCACATTGAGCGTGGGCTTTCGCAGCGCGTGGTGGCGCTGAACCTATTTCTACGCGATGTCTATGGCCCGCAGCGCATCCTCCAGGATCGACGCATTCCCCGTTCGCTCATTTACTCGTGTCCCCACTTCCGTCGCGAGGTCATCGGCGTCGAGGTCCCGCATGGAATTCACACGCACATTTGCGGCATCGATCTGGTACGCGATTCGAAAACGGGGGAGTTTTGCGTTTTAGAGGACAATGTGCGAACACCCAGCGGTATCTCCTACGTCCTGGAAAACCGCATTGTGATGACGCGCACGTTCCCTGACGCCTTCGAGGACCTCGAAGTACTTCCCGTCAATCACTATCCTTCCGAGCTTTCGAGGATTCTTCGGAGCCTTTCCCCGCGCGGGGAAAGCGAAGCGCAGATCGTTTTGCTCACGCCGGGCATCTACAACAGCGCTTATTTCGAGCACAGCTTTCTCGCGCAGCAGATGGGCATCGAGCTTGTTGAGGGGCGTGACCTGATTGTCGATGGTGGTGTTGTGTACATGAAAACCATTCGCGGCTTGACACGCGTCGACGTGATCTATCGCCGCGTGGACGACGACTTCCTCGATTCCCTCACATTTCGCGCCGACTCGGTCCTCGGCGTTCCCGGACTTATGGGTGCCTACCGCGCCGGGAACGTGGCGCTGGCCAACGCTGTCGGCAATGGTGTCGCCGACGACAAGGCCGTCTACGCCTACGTGCCGGAATTCATCCGTTACTACCTCGGCGAAGAGCCGGTTTTGCGCTCGGTCGAAACCTACATCTGCGCGAAGCCGCGTGATCTGGCTTACGTGCTGGATCGTTTGCCGGAACTCGTTGTGAAGGCCGTCGGTGAGTCCGGCGGATACGGCATGCTCATTGGGCCGGCCTCCGACCGCAAGCGGATCGAAGAATTCCGCGAACGCATTCGCGCCAATCCCCGCAACTACATCGGCCAGCCCGTGGTTCCGCTCTCCCGCGTGCCTTCCTATGATTCGGCGGAACATTCGATCGGCGGACGCCACGTCGATCTGCGCCCGTATTGCCTGTACGACGGCGAAAAAGTGACGATCGTGCCTGGCGGTCTTACTCGCGTCGCATTGCAGCGCAATTCCTTAGTGGTCAACTCTTCGCAGGGCGGCGGTAGCAAGGACACTTGGGTGCTACGGGCCGAGGGCTGAGATGCTTTCACGTATTGCGGAATCGCTTTTCTGGCTTGCGCGCTACATCGAGCGCGCCGAAGGCACCGCCCGGATTCTCGACGTGAACTACCACATGCTGCTAGAGCAGTCGCAACATTCCTATCACTTACGCTGGGAGCCGCTGATCATTATGGCGGGTGAAGAAGACCGCTTTCGCAAGCTTTACAGCGACGTCAATGCTGCCAACGTTTTCGAATTTCTCGCCTTCCGTTCCGACAATCCCAGCTCGATCCTGCAGTGCATCTCGAAAGCGCGCGAGAACGCTCGCACCATTCGCGATCGCATCTCCCGAGAGATGTGGGAGGACATTAACGGACTGTTCCACCTGGCTAACAGCTATGTTCCCAAGGATGAGATTGCTGCGGGCCCCCATCGCTTCTGCGATAAGATCAAATTTGGTGCCCATCGTTTTCATGGTGTCACCGACTCAACCTTGCCCCACGATGAAGGCTGGCATTTCCTGCGCGTCGGCTGGGCGCTCGAGCGCGCGGAGATGACGGCGCGCCTTGTCGACGTTCAGTACCACAATCTGCTGGATGGTCCTCCGGCCGCCAATGCTCTCGATAATCACCAGTGGATGGCCGTACTGCGATCGGTCGGTGCCTATGAGGCGTATCATCGTCAGTATCATCCGCCGATCGAACCTGAAAAGGTGGCCGAGATGCTCATTCTGCATTCCCAGCATCCGCACTCCATCCGTTTCAGTGCGACCGAGGTCCAGGCGGGTCTCCGGGCCGTCAGCGGCTCGAACTACGGATCGTACGCGAATGAAGCCGAGCGCCTTGCCGGACGGCTGGTGGAGCGCCTCAGCTACGATCGGATCGTTGATATTTTCCAGCAGGGGTTGCACGGCTACCTCAACGACGTTCTCCAGATGTGCGGTTTGATCGGTGAAGATATCGCCCGAACCTACTTCTATTACGCGGTGGTGGCATGAATCGATATCGTGTGGTTCACACAACCGAGTTTGTGTACGACGGACCGGTCTCTGAGAGCTACAACGAAGTCCGTCTGCGGCCATTGCACGACGACCGCCAAAGCTGTTTGTCGTTTCGTCTGACGACTTCGCCGGGCGCGCGCGGCACGGCCTACCGCGACGCCCACGGAAACTGGGTTCATCAGTTCAACGTTCTGCCCGAACATCGGCGCCTGAAGATCGAAGCGGAGTCCGTCGTGCTCGCACACGGCGCCTCCGAGTCTATGGCGGACCGCACGACGCTATCCGATTTCGATTTGTCTCGCGATCAGTTGGACGAAGAGCATTTCGATTTTGTGGCCCCGACGGGCTACGTACCTCACCTCGCTGCACTCAAGGAGATCATCCACCTCGCCGAGCGCGCCGGTGGCGCTACGGTCGCGGGGTTTGTACAAGCTGTTTCCGATGCGATTCACCACCGTTTTCGCTACGTAAAAGGTGCCACGCATGTTCATTCTTCGATCGAAGATTCGCTTTCGATCGGTGCGGGTGTCTGCCAGGATTTTGCCCATTTGCTGCTTGGGGTGGTGCGCATGCGAGGCATTCCTGGACGCTATGTCTCGGGCTACTTGGTTCCTGGAAGCACAGCCTCTGTCGGGGACAGGCAAGAGGACGTGATCGGGGGGCAGGCTTCTCATGCTTGGACCGAGGTTTTCCTGCCGAATAATACCTGGGTTGCGCTCGATCCCACATTGGGCAAACCGGTCGGGCTGCGCCACATCCGCGTCGCCTATGGTCGGGATTATGGCGACGTGGCGCCGGTCCGCGGAGTCTACAAGGGGCAGGCGGGCCAACAGCTCTCGGTGGATGTGCGCGTCCGCCCCGCCTTGGATGACACTGGCTGCGAACAGCTCTCGGAAAGTGCCGCTCCCGTAACGGCGCCGTCCGCCCTGGAGCGTCCGCAGCAGCCAGCCCAACAGCAGCAATAGCAGCACGGCTTACCAGGTGGTTGCTGGCTTCGCAGCAATTTCCGCACCTCTGCGGGCGTCTGGCTTTACATCCGTCCCTGCATTGGCTAACGTAGCCTCGAGATGGCAGTCGGCTTCTGAGCGAAAATGGGCACACTGCTAGAGGGCAAGGATCTGCTTTTCACGCTGGTCCTCAAGGTTGGCTGGGCGGCGGCCTTCGCCGCTTTGCTGGTTCGTTTCCGGTCCTTTCGCAACCTGGTCTTCACCGAGAAGCGTGACTCCGACCAAAAGGTCATGCTGCTGCTGTTTCTGGTGCCGCCGCTAGCCATCGGCATCATGTTGCGCCTGATCGGGGGATACCGCTTTTTTGATCTGACGCTCGAGGGCTCGTTCCTGATGGGCCTGATTGGTGGTCGGATTGTGGGCTTGCTGGGCGGGTCGCTCATTAGTCTGCTGCCGTTTGGTTTTCATGAATGGCTATCGGCGCCCACCGCGGCGCTGGTGGGCCTGCTGGCGGGGATGATTCGAGACGTGATGCCCGAAAAGGAGGATGTTTGGCATTTCGGGCCTTTTCTTTTCCTAAGTATTCCCTCTTGGCTCTGGCGACTGGTCCGCTACGGCAAGGCAAACTGGGCGATGCTCCCACTGTTTGCTTGCGCGGCGCTGGAGGTCGGATTAATCATGCTGGGCAAAGCGGTCCGACCCGGATGGATTTTCTCGATTCAGACCGGCAATCCCGGTTACATGTTGCTCGTGGTTCTGTCTTCGGTGATGTGTGTAGCCACGGCCATAAAGATATGGAATAACACGCGCATTGAAATGAACCTTGAGCAGAACCAGCAGCACCTGCTGAAGGCGCGCATGGACGCGCTGACCAGCCAGATCAACCCGCATTTCCTGTTCAATACGCTGAACACGGTTTCATCGCTCATCCGTTTTGATCCTGACATGGCGCGCGGCGTGGTGCTGAAGCTCTCCAATATCTTGCGGCGGCTGCTCCGCAAGCACGATACCTTCGTCCCGTTGCGCGAAGAGCTCGAATTCATCGACGACTATCTGGATATCGAAGTGATTCGCTTCGGGCGCGACAAGCTTCAGATTTTTAAGGACATAGACGGCCAGACGCTGGATATTTTCGTTCCTAGTATGTTGCTGCAGCCGATCATCGAGAACGCCATAAAACACGGCCTGGCCCCGCGGCTTGAGGGGGGCGAGATTCATCTGTGCACACGCCATGGCGACGGCCGCCTGACGATCGAAATCAGCGACAATGGGATGGGAATGTCTCCGGAGCGGCTTCGAGAGGTCTACGGTGGCGGCATCGGGATCAGTAACGTTCACGAGCGCCTGCGGCTGCTGTATGGCGACCAATTCGACATGAACATTCGCAGCCATCCGGGCGAAGGCACACAGATTCGAATCGAGGTACCGGCGCTGGCGGCCGTCGAGGCTGCCGCGGTCTAGCTGCGATTTTGGGCGCGTCCTGCCGAGTGGCTGACCATTGCCATCTCATCGCTTTCGGTATTTTGTAGTATCTTGTGGAACGGGCGTATTGTTCGGCCTTGCTGGCAATGCCGCCAAAGGCGCCGTCCCATTTTTCATTTTCCGCAAGCTGTGTAGAACCGCGTCCCTAGATCACCGAGGAGTGTTGAGAATTGTGCGGGATCGCAGGCTTCACCCATCGGAACCGATCGCCTGATCCCGAGCGCATTCAAAGCGCCGTGGAAACGCTCTTGCACCGTGGGCCTGACCAGCACGGAGTATTTCGCTCCGAACTGGTTTCGCTCGGTACGGCGCGTCTGAAGATCATCGACCTCACATCGGGCGACCAACCGATCATCGCCGATGGCGGCGATAGTGTGATTGTCTTCAACGGAGAGGTTTACAACCATCTGGAACTGCGGGCCGAGCTGGAAAAGCTCGGACACAAGTTTCACTCGCGCTCCGATACGGAAACCGTTCTGCACGCTTTTCTGCAGTGGGACATCGGCTGCTTCTCGCGGATGCGTGGGATGTTCGGTGTGGCACTCTGGACCGAGTCGGCGCGTCGGCTGGTGCTCGCACGTGACCGCATGGGCATCAAGCCGCTGTATTTCGCGCGACGGGGCAGTGAGCTCTTCTTCGGCTCCGAGCTGAAGGCCATACTGGTTCATCCGGAGATCGAACGTCATTTAAGTTTGGCCGGCCTCGACTGTTATTTGTCCCTGAACTACGTTCCTTGTCCATGGACACTTGTCGACGGAATCGAAAAGTTGCCTCCGGGTCACTGGCTGGAGTGGCGTGACGGCGAGGTTCGTTCCGAAGCGTATTGGACCTTGCCGTTTGTGCGGCCCGGCAAGCGAGCACTCGGGGAGGCCACCGAAGAGCTGGATCAGCTGCTACGGGAGTCGGTGCGCGAGCATTTGCTCTCGGACGTTCCGCTGGGTGTTTGGCTGAGCGGCGGAATCGATTCGTCCACGATCCTGCACTATGCAGCCGCGGCATCGAGTTCCCGTTTGAAAACCTTGTCGATTTCCTTCCGAGGCCGCAGCTTCGACGAATCGCCGTATATCGAGCGAGTGTCGGCACGGTACGGCACCGATCACGAACAATTCGATCTCAACCCGGCCGAAGACTTGGCTGGCGCTGTGGAAGAGTTCGCCTACTACTCCGACGAGCCTACCGCCGACGCCGGAGCCCTGCCGCTGTGGTTCCTTTCGAAGATGAGCAAGAGGAAAGTGACCGTCACGCTCAGTGGGGAGGGTGGCGATGAGGTCTTCGGCGGCTACCTAACCTATCCAGCGAACCGCTTCGCCCATCTCGCGCGAAGATTTCCGCTTGCTGCACTACGTCTGGGGCTTCTAGGCCTGCGCGGATGGCCCGTCTCGGATGAAAAGATCAGCTTGGAATACAAACTCAAGCGCTTTCTCGAGGGTTGTCTGCTCCCACCCGATCAGGCGCACGTCTATTGGAACGGCACGTTTTCTCGCTTGCAGAAAACACCGCTTGTTCACGTGCCACTTCCGAACGCCTTGGACCAAATCCTAAGTGAACTTCGAGGGCATTTGTCGAGTCCCGATGATCTGGCTGCGTATCTGTGGTTCGATCAGAAGTACTACCTGGCGGACGACATTCTAATGAAAGTGGACCGCATGAGCATGGCCCATGCGGTGGAAGTGCGGCCGCCGTTGCTCGATCACCGGATCGTGGAATTTGCGGCCTCGCTACCGGCGTCTTTCAAGATTCGCGGCTCGCACCAGAAACTCGTGCTTAAGGAGCTGATGAGGAACAAACTCCCAGCCTCGGTTCTGAACAAGGAGAAGACCGGCCTTGATATCCCCTCACACGAATGGCTGCGTGGTTTGCTGCGCCCGCTCATGATGGATGCGCTTGCCTACGGTACTTCCGAACAGGCCGGGTTGTTCCGCAAAGACGCCATCGACGCTTGCGTCCAGGATCATCTGTCAAGGCGCGCCAATCTCGGCTATCACCTTTGGGGACTGATGATTCTGTTTCTGTGGATGAGGAAATGGCGGATCCAAGCGTTGCCAGCTTCCGCGGCGAATCCGAGGACGGCGGAAGGCGTTCTTACGTCTACCTAGTCGTTCTGCTCTTTGCAGCCAGCATCTATCTCGGCACGCTGATTTCGCCGCCGTTCCTGATGGACGACGTCGACTCCGTGCAGGCCCAGATGGCGCGCCATATGCTCACCTCGGGCGATTGGGTGACGGCGTGGATTGACGGCCTGCGATACGTGGAGAAGGCGCCGCTGCCGTATTGGGCAATGGCCGTATCGTACCGCTTGTTCGGCCCGCACGATTGGGCTGCGCGGCTTCCCATTGCACTTTCAGCCATGGCGCTGGCCGCCTTGACCTCAGCCTTTGGCATCTGGGCGTTCGGCAGGCGCGCCGGTCTCTACGCCGGGCTGTCGATCGCAACCTGTATCGGTTTGTTTCTCTTCACGCGTGTCCTGATTCCGGACGTCATGCTGACGTTCGTCATAGCGTTGTCCATGTGGTCGCTTCTTCGGGTGCTCGACGAACAAGAGCTTCATCGGCGCGCTTGGTCGATCGTTCTGCCATGCTGCTTCGGAATCGGGCTGCTCATAAAGGGTTTGATCGCTGTGGCGATCCCTGTGGCCGTGGGGTTGATCTACCTCCTGCTCACACACCAACTTCTTTCCACCCGGGTCTGGAAGCGTCTCCATCCCTTTACCGGGGCGCTGATTGTCCTGCTGATCGCGGCGCCGTGGCACATCCTGGCAACGCTTCGCAATCCGCCGTACTTCGATTTCACGCTGCACGCGGGCCCCGGCCAATATCACGGCTTTTTGTGGTTTTACTTTTTCAACGAGCAGGTGCTGCGGTTTCTAAATCTCCGCTACCCGCGCGACTACGATACGGTCCCGCGCCTGTGGTTCTGGCTGTTGCACCTGGTTTGGTTCTTTCCCTGGAGCGTCTACTTGCCGGCCGTTGCAAAGCTCTCGTTTAAACCGACCGACCGGGCCGGTCGAACGCGCCTGCTGGCGCTGGTCTGGATCGGGTTCGTCATGGTTTTCTTCACGTTCTCCACGACGCAAGAGTATTACTCGATGCCGATCTACCCGGCGCTCGCGCTGCTGCTGGGCTCGGCGATGGCGATGGGAGGGAACTGGGTCGAGCGAGGCACGCGCGTACTGGCCGTGATCACAGCCTGTGCCGCGGTCGCCGCGGCACTCATCTGGATTCACGTGCGCGCGCTTCCGACGCCGGGCGATATTTCAGCAGCGCTGGTACCTCACCCGGGTGCCTATAAGCTTTCGCTCGGACACATGGAGGACCTAACCCTGGGTTCGTTTGCCTACTTGCGTCTGCCGCTGGTCGTCGCAGGCTGCGCCTTTCTTGTGGGGGCGCTCGGGAGTCTTCTGTTGGCCGGGCAGCGGGCCTTTTTGGCAGTGGCGTTGATGATGGTTCTCTTCTTCCATGCGGCGCGGCTGGCCATGATCGTTTTCGACCCGTTCCTTTCCTCGCATCAGCTAGCCGAGGCGCTGGCGCAATCGCCGCCGGGCACGCTCGTCGCCGAGGGGTTTTACTATAAATTCTCTTCCGTGTTCTTTTACACCGATCGCACCGGGCTGCTGATGTCGGACAATCGTGCCAATCTGGAATACGGTTCGAACGCGCCGGGCGCACCCAGAGTATTCATCGACCGTCGAGCGTTTCAAGATCTCTGGCTTTCGCCCGGCCATGTCTACTTGCTGGCGGCTGCATCGGATTTGCCGAAATTCGAAACACTGGCCGACGGCTCGACGTTTGAAACCGTCGCAGCAAGCGGAGGGAAAATGCTCCTGACAAACCACCCGTTGAGTTCTGTTCGATGAAAACGGCGCGTTCTTTTCTTCTCCCGATGTGGGGGATGTATTACAATGTTGTTGACTTCGGATGAAAACCGAGCAGAGCCGCGTCGCCTACTCCATCGTTGTGCCGTTTTACAACGAACAGGAAAACGTCCCGCAGCTTTACGTCAAGATCATCGACGTCATGGACGCCATCGGCGAGCCGTACGAGATGGTCTTTGTCGACGACAGCAGCAAGGACGGCACGTTCCACCAGCTCTCGGAGATCGCGCAGCATGACGACCGCGTCGTGGTCGTGCGTCTGCGCCGCAATTTCGGGCAAACGGCCGCGCTCAAGGCCGGATTCGATCATTCGAGCGGCGACATTATCATCTCCATGGATGGCGATCTACAGCACGATCCGCGAGAGATTCCTCGTTTCATCGAGAAAATGAAGGAAGGCTACGACATTGTGAGTGGATGGCGGGTCGAGCGGACCGATCACTGGTTGATGCGACAGGTTCCGAGCCGCGTCGCGAACCGGATCATGGCGAAGCTGTCGCGGGTCGATCTGCACGATTTCGGAACCACTTTCAAGGCTTACCGGCGCGAAATTTTGTCTGAGATTCATCTTTACGGGGAACTCCACCGCTTCATACCGGCGCTGGCGAGTTGGGCCGGTGCATCGATCGGCGAAGTTCCGATCACCAACACGCCACGGCAAAACGGTCGATCGAACTACGGCATCTCCCGAACAATTCGCGTGCTCCTGGATCTGGTCAGCGTGAAATTCTTGCTCGACTATTCCACCAAGCCGCTGCAACTTTTCGGCCTGCCGGGGCTGCTGTGCCTAAGCGGAGGCTTCGGAATCGGCCTGTGGGTGTTTGGTCGTAAGGCGCTGTTTGATGAAGGTTTGCTCGCCAACCACGGGCCGTTGATCATTTTGGGCGTGGCACTCGTCATGGGTGGCATCCAGTTCATGGCGATTGGCCTGGTGGGCGAGCTCTTGGCGCGTACCTACTTCGAAGCGCAGGATAAGCCTGTCTATACCGTCCGCGAGCTACGCGGGCGCCGTGCCGTCGGTCTCGGGCGCCGCGAGCCTCCCCGCACGGCCGGTGCGGGCCGGTAACTGCCGCCGGAATTTCGCGCTAATTTCTCGGCTTCTCGTCGACCGAAAATTCCGAATCTTCAGAGTCGTGCCTATGTGTGCGAGACAACCAGATGTCAGGTAGCCTTTAGTCATTGTAGCCAATTTCCAAGCTGTGCCGGAAGGGGCGCTCCTTGCCTGCGATCGTTTTGATGCGGGAGGAGGTGCGGACAGGCGGGTCGAATCGATACGGACCGGGCTGGATATCGGGTGGCTGGGGCAGTTTGGAGTTGATGTAATCGATGCCGTCGAAGTCTTTAAACCCGAGCTTGTGGACCTTCCATCGACGCAGGCGCATCGGCGCATCTTCCTCCCAAGTGGCCCAAAACCAGCGCTCGAAAAGCTTGTGAAACAATGGCTCGTTCTGTCCTTCCATGGTTCTGCCGGGACAGCGTGTCTTTCGAGATACGGGGCCTTGCTCTTCGCCTGGAGTCAGGGTAAAAAGTTAAGGGGCAATTTCCAGTCCAACGGTTGATCGAGAGACCGGGAGGGTTGATGAAGACTCGCATTGCTGTACTGGGTGGAGATGGCTATTGCGGCTGGGCGACGGCGCTGTATCTATCGCAGAGAGGGCATGACGTTGCCATCATTGACAACTTCATTCGGCGCCAATGGGATTTCGAACTGGGCGTACAGACGCTGACTCCGATCCGGCCGCTGCCGGAGCGGCTGCGAGCCTGGAACGCACACACCGGAAAGACCATTGAGCTGCTGATCGGCGATGTCACCGATTACGAATTCCTCTCCGAAGCCATACGCGAATTTGGGCCTGATGCCGTTGTGCATTTTGCCGAGCAGCGTTCAGCCCCCTACTCGATGATCGACCGCCGCCACGCAGCATTCACACAAGTCAACAACGTCGTCGGTACTCTGAACCTTCTTTTTGCCCTGCGCGAGTTCGCGCACGATTGCCATTTGGTGAAGCTGGGCACGATGGGCGAGTACGGCACACCGAATATCGACATCGAAGAGGGTTACATCGAAATTGAGCACAATGGCCGGAAGGATGTGCTCCCCTATCCCAAGCAGGCCGGCTCGTTCTACCACCTTTCGAAAGTGCATGACAGCCACAACATCATGTTCTGCTGCAGGGCCTGGAAGCTTCGCGCCACCGATCTGAATCAAGGTGTCGTCTACGGCACCGTGACGGAGGAAGCTGCGCTGGACGAAGCGCTCATCAACCGCTTCGATTACGATGAAGTCTTCGGCACAGTGCTCAACCGGTTCTGCGCCCAAGCGGCCGTCGGCCATCCACTCACCGTGTATGGCAGGGGCGGGCAAACCCGAGGCTTCCTGGACATTCGCGATACGGTCCGCTGTGTCGAGATCGCCTGCACGCACCCGGCCCGGCCCGGCGAATTCCGTGTATTCAACCAGTTCACGGAGCAGTTTTCCGTGCTGGACCTTGCTTACAAGGTACAAGCGGCGGGAAGGAAGATGGGGATCCAAGTCGAAATCGATCACATCCCAGACCCCCGGGTGGAGGCCGAGGCCCACTACTACAACGCCAAGCATTCGCAGTTGATCGATCTCGGCCTGCGGCCGCACTACCTCTCCGATTCATTGCTTGATTCGTTGATGAATATTGCGATCGAATATCGCGACCGGATCGACCCTTCGCTCTTCATGCCGCAGGTCAATTGGCGCAACGCGCGCAACGACCGCCACCGGCAGCTGGGCGCCATCAAACCTTCGATGACGGAAGTGCCCGCAGAAATTCCCCGCGTGAAGTCTTCGGCGGAGTCTGATTAACCTCTGGCGACGCGAGCGCTGACGAGTCGTGCCGCTTTAACGGCGCCCACGACTTTTCCCGAAAAGATGTGCAATTCGCCGGGAGCATGCTCTTGTAGGTAAAGAGTGCGTCGATCTTCGGCGGGATTATTCTCAACCACGCGAATCGTAAAACGCGAACCGAGATATACGGCGTCTTTCGACCCTGGCACGGCAAGCGCCGAATCGCTCCGCATGGCCTCAAAACGGGAAAACGCAATCGGCTCAAATCCCGGGCCGTTCAGCAGGCTGGCGTACGGTTCCGGAATGGCTTGGTAGGGATCCGTTGTGGTCCAGTGGTTTGTGTTTTTCGCCGAGCCGAACAGAGAGCGCGATGAGCTGCCGTAGGGGTCGAACGCCGTGAACGGACCGTCCACTACGACCAATGAGATTCCCCGCAAAGGTGGTGGCAGCTCGATGAGGATTTTTTCCGCCACCTGGTATTTGGCAATCTTGAACAGACCCCGGCTGGGTCCGAGGCCATAAGTGGCAAAGACGACGAAATCGAAATCGGGCCGCATCGGGGCCGTGAAGGCGCGCTGCTCGAACGGGATTCCCAGGGACCGAATCCGCAAGGTGATCACTTCCCGCAGCACATCTGGATCGTAGATATGCTCGTCCACTTCGTAGCAGGTGTCGATAAAGTCGAAGTTCATCCATTCTGGGCGGCAGGGTTTGCACAGCAGGTGATACTGCGCCATCACTCGTTCAAACAGCTCGGGAGGTGTCTGCGATCCTTCGTGGGGAATGGCGTAGTAATGGCGGCTGTTGCCAACAACGGCCGGCGCGAAAGCCTCCAGGAAATCAGCACGCGCTTCGAGAGTTTCGCGGATGGTCTCCGGGCTGCGCGGGTAGTGATAGCCCGAGTGAATGCGGTATTGGTTAATGACGGACGCCGCTCGCAGAATTCCGAGCGGATCGAACAATCGCACCTGGTGGCCTTCTTCCGCGAGCCGAATGGCGATATTCGTGCCGTAAACGCCGGCGCCAGCTACGGCCACTTTGGCGCTCATGACCCTTTCGCCACGGGAACGCGTTCGGCGGCTACGAGCCGGCCCTCTCGCAGAAAGTAGTCGACGCCGCGCCATCGAATCGTTTTACGGGCGAAGCTGGCAAGCCACATGACGAAAGCCATCGCATCCCACAGGGGGATCAACGGCATTTTCCTCCAGAGTCCGCGCTGCTTCATGCCCCACGTGCCGATGGTCCACGTGATCACGATGCGGCATATTGCGTAGCCGCCGAGATAGACGAGCGCGACGACAGGGGTCGGCTTGGTCGCGATGGCAACCATCGCCCACGGCAATCCCCAGGTGAAAATGAGGCCCAGGTGCCCCCACGGGCGCATCAGGCGCTGCACCGTCATCCATCGGGTGCGCTTGTAGAGCAGATCGCGCATCGTTTTGAAATCTGCCACCGACTGGACGACATACGGCAGCAACTTCACGTCGAATCCCTGTTCGGCCACCAGGCGTCCGGCATAGACGTCATCGGCCGGCCGATCCTCGATCACTGGATAGCCGCCGTAGGCAGCGACCGCCTTTCGTGTGGTGATGATTGATTGCCCGAACGTGACCTTTAGATCCCTCAGTTGCCACGCCACCATGACCGGCGCAAAGAAGTCGGAGATCATGCCGATCGATTGCAGCTCCTCGACAAGGTTGGTCTCCTTCGTGGAGACGTACAAGCAGGTCGCTGCGCCAACCTTCGGATCCCGGAACGGCGTTACCACGGTCTTCAGATAATCGGCTCGCACGCGTACGTCGCCGTCGGTAATGACGAACAGGTCGTATTTCGCCTCTGTCGTGAGACGCGTGAGCCGACCGACCTTGTCATTGATGGCATTGCGGCCCGAGCCGTACAGCAGCCGAATCTGCCGGTTGGGAAAATCTGCGATGAGTCTTTGAAGGATGGGCAGGGCGGGGTCGCCATGGTCGACACAGAAGACGATTTCGTACTCGGGATAGTCCTGGCGGCAAAAGCTTGCGTAGTTCTCATAGGCATCCTCGTCGAGCCCCTTGATTGGCTTAAGGCAGCTGACCGGAGGTTGGAAATCGATGCTTCGGGCCGCTTCGCGCCTGCTGACCGTGAAAAACCGCACCGTGCTGTAGAGCGCCAACAGGTAGTAGATGAAGGGAATGGCTGCGATAGCGAGAACGATATAGGCGATCGTCACGTCCTTCGTCCCTTCCGCGCTAGCGCAGGCAAGGCACACGAAGCGAGCGTAGGAGATTTCTCGAGTGCAGTAGTGCTATGAAACACGGGGGCGGGAGGCACGTTTTCAGTGTTTTCAGATCGTCGATCGAGATCGCCAGCGCTCGAAGTGCACGAAAAGTTTAGCATGAAATATTCATTCCGAGCCTTGCAGGGTTTGTTCGATGGCCGCTTCGAGGCTGATTTTCGGCGCCCATCCAGCTTCCAGCCGAATCCGCCGGCTGTCGTAATGGCGATTCTGTAAGGCTCGCCTCACCTCACGCGGCCAACCGCCCGCGTCCCAACCGACCCAGCGCAGCGCATCCACACCGAGTGCCGCCAGCAACACGGGCCAGCCCGGCAGGAAAACGGTAAGAGTCTTTGCGACCTGTGTCAGGGCTTTATGGTAGGCCCCGAGGGTCAGTTCATCGTCGTCGAGGACAATGTAGCTCTTCCAAGCTCCGCCTGTCCGACGGCCCACCAGCTCGATGGCGTCCACTAGGTTTTCGACGTAGGTGAAAGGAAAGCTCTGTTCTCGTTTTCCGAATATGATGTTCAGACGCCCCACACGGAAACCCAGCAACGCGAGCCGAAGGGGCTCTCCAGGTCCGCAGACGATGCCCGGCCGCAGGATCGTTACCATAAGCTGTGCTTTGCGGCCCATGCCGACAGCGAAGTTGTCAGCTTCTATCTTTGACTGCGCGTATTTGTTGCGTTCCGAGGAACGGGAATCGCATTCGGTCGCTTCCGTTATCACCATCCCCGGTTTTGCTGGGCCGTAGACGGCGACCGAGCTCAGGTAGACGACGTGCGGCACGCCCTTAGCGGCGCAGGCTTGCAGAACATTCTGGGTGCCCAAGACATTGGTCTCGATGAAATCCTTCCTGCTTCCGGCCCCGCGGACCTTAGCTGCCAGGTGGTATACAACCCGTGCACCCTCGATAGCGCGCTCCACGGCATCACGATCCTTCAAGTCACCGCGGATCACCTCAACCCCCCGTGCCTCAAGTTGATCGGCGCGCGCCGAAGGCCTAGCCAGCACTCGCACAAGCAGACCTTGGGCCTGAAGACGGCGAACCAAGGCACCGCCGATGAAGCCCGTTGCGCCTGTTACGCAGACCCTCATCTTTGCGCTTTCCATGCCGCTGGCCAACCCGAACTCGATTTTGAGGTTGGGCCAGCGAGTGTAACAACGTTTGTTAGGTTTCGCATCGCAGACGAAAGCATGTAGGATAGGAACCCATGATCTTGCGCTCTTTCGGAGCAGTGGCGGTGCTCTGGCTGCTGCTGGCGTCGGTCGCACGCGGCTGCACCTGTTCGGATGAGCCCCCGGGCCAGTGCCCGGGTTTACAGAAGGACGATGTGGTCTTTATTGGGACCGTGACAGCCTTGGAGGACATCTCGTACGCGGAGCCGAGCACGCCAGAGGTACCCGGTCCACCGGTTGACATCGTCGCCTCTCGTCTCACGCGGTATCGTTTTCAAATCGACGAACGCTTTGCGTCCAGGGACATTCCCGAGGACGCGACGACGATCGACATCTTCTCAGGTGGGGAAGATGGCGACTGCGGCTATCGCTTCAAGCTCAATGAGCGGTATGTCGTATTCACACATGAGGGAACCGAAGGTCGCCTGTTTTCAACGATCTGCAGTGGCACGCGCCCTCTGAGCGATGCTCGGGCTCTGCTGCCCCAGCTGCGCGCCATGCGCAAGGGCCAGCGCGTGGCCTCGGTATTTGGAATTTTGCGCCGTGCCGATCCGCCGTTTCTCGCACCAGAGAACGATCCCAGCGATCCGCTTGCCAATATTTCCTTAAAAATTCGCTCGCAGTATGACCGTTTTCAGACGAATACAAATCGATACGGCGTCTTTACGTTTTACGACGTCCACGAGGGCGTATACCGTTTTACGGCTGATCTTCCGCCTCGCACCGAGCTGACGCAGAAGCCAGGCGCTGGCAGTCTGACGCCGTTTAGGATTCCCAACGGCGCCTGCTACGAATACGACGTTCTGGCGTTGCCGACCGGTCATATCCGTGGCAGCGTTCTTGGTCCGACGGGAAAGCCCGTGCCGCTCGCGTCGCTCGAGCTGTATCGCGAACAGAGCTACTCGGAGGCGCGGCCAGGTCTTTGGGGGTTTCAGGGTGCAAGCGGAGTTTTCGATTTCGACCACATCGGCCCGGGCCATTACATCCTGGTATTTAATCGCACGAACCGCGTGGACCCCAATACGCCGTTTGCTCGGACTTTTTATCCTGGTGTAGCCGACTTGGACGATGCCAAGCCGATCGTGCTCAAGGACGGCCAGCAGTTGTTGAACTTGGCGCTTCGGCTGAAGAATCCCTACCCAAACCGTTCGCTCCGCGTGCATTTGAAATGGCAGGCAACGAGGCCGTCTGGCAAGGTCACCGTGATGGCCAAGGCTGATCAAGGCGACAACCCTGCCGCGCGGGAGCTTGCCGACGGAACCTACGAGTTCACTCTACTGGAATCGGCCAATTACACGGTCGCCGCCTGGGAGGATCTGAACCCGGAGCGAGGAGCCGAGGATCGCCACAGCAGTTCCTGCACGACTTCCGAACGCCTTGATGCCGCGCCCATCGTTGTTTCAGGCTCCGATTTGGGCACGAAGGAAATCACTCTTTCGTTCGCGAGCCCGGTCTGTGCCAACTAGCTCCGATGCTGGTGACGGAATCTCACCGTACACCTCCATTTTTGCCTTCCGGGAAAGACGCGCGTCGATCGTGCCTTCGCTCGGCCCATGCTCAGGAGGAGTTCAGGAATGAAGCGAACTTTGTCTCTCGGGGTAGGTGTCCTGCTGGTCTTGGGTTCGGTCTCGCACGGCGGGGCGCAGGAAGCGCCGAAGGAGGCGGGGGCGGCGGAGGCAAAATCGTCGGCCGTCAAGTCTGAGCCTGAAACCCCCAAAGAGGAGATATCGGTCACCGACCACACCGTCCGCATCGACGGCCAATCGATTCCGTACAAGGCTGTTGCTTCGACCACGTTGCTTAAAGACGAAAAGGGTGAGCCCACGGCGCTGCTGTACTCGACTGCCTACACACGGAGCGACGCGAAAAATCTCAGCGAGCGGCCGGTGGCGTTCCTCTACAACGGCGGTCCGGGCTCAGCGTCGATCTGGCTTCACATTGGTGCCTTTGGTCCGCGGCGCGTGGTGACGGAAAACGCAGCGGCCACTCCGCCGGCTCCTTACAAGATCGTGGACAACGAGGACTCATTGCTGGATAAGGTTGATCTTGTCTTCATCGATCCCGTCGGTACCGGATTCAGCCACGCGGTCGGAAAGGCCCAGGACAAGGATTTTTGGGGCGTCGATCAAGACGTCAAGTCTCTGGCGCAATTCATCTCCATTTATATCAGCCGCAATAACCGCTGGAATTCACCGAAATTCCTGATCGGCGAAAGCTATGGAACGTTTCGCTCCGTGGCACTTGGCGAATATCTGCGATCGACCGAAGGCATCTCGGTCAACGGCATCGTGTTGATCTCGAGCGTTCTCGACCTGGGGACTCTTTCCTTCAGTCCCGGCAACGACCGGCCGTACATTTTCTATCTCCCCACCTACGCGGCCGTAGCTTGGTATTACAAAGTTCTGAAGGACCGTCCCGATGATTTGAACGCATTTCTGAACGACGCGCGTCAATTTGCCTCCACCGAGTATGCCGCCGCGCTGATGAAAGGGTCGAACCTGAGCGCCGCGGAGCGAACGGAAATCGCCAAGAAACTGGCGCGGTTTACCGGCTTGAGTGAAGAGTACTTGCTGAAAGCGGAACTGAGGGTGGCGCTTCCCCAGTTTCAGGCGGAGCTTCAAAGGAGCCGCGGTCTCACCGTCGGGCGTTACGACGCACGGTATTCGGGTCCAACCTACGATTTGTTGACCGAATACGCCGAGTTTGATCCTTCCTTTTCGGCTGTCGTGGGAGCCTTCACGGCTGCGTTCAACAGCTACGTCCGCTCGGACTTGAAGTTTGGAGGCGACAAGACTTACAAAGTGCTCCCCAGTGAGCCGGGCCAGGCCTGGGATTGGAAGCACCAACCGGGCCCCGGTCCCTTCTTTCCGGGCGCGCCGAACGTCGAAACGGATTTGATCCGCGAGATGATTCAAAACCCCCATCTGCAGGTGCAGGTGGAAAACGGGTTCTTCGACATGGCGACTCCTTTTTTTGCCACCGAATACACGATGGACCACTTGCTGCTTCCCACCGAGGCACGAAATCGCATTCACCTCGAGTATTACAGCGCCGGCCACATGATGTATCTGCACACCGAGGATCTCGCGAAGCTGAAGACGCAGATCGGCGGCTTCATTGATAGCGCTTGGAAGCCCTAGTTGGCCCGAGCAACGTCGTGAATCGTTCGAAGGCTTGGTCCTTTCCGCCTCCCACCGGCCGTGCTAGCCTAATTGTCGACGCACGGTCTGAAGGGCTTGGGAAACTCCGCTGTGACGCCGCCTGCTCGCCGATCCGCAAGAAAGTCCCGTCTGCGCCCGCATCCGCATCTTTATGAGATCAACACCTGGGCATGGCTTGAAAAGCTTTCTCGAAGCGCAGGGCGGATGATCACACTGGGAGGGGTCCCCGATTCGGAATGGGACGCCCTTGCAAACGTGGGTTTTGACATCATTTGGCTGATGGGCGTTTGGCAGCGAAGTGCCGAATCGCGCCGCATGGCGCTCGCCGGGGCTGAAAACGAAGGTTCGTTCACGCTGGCACTGCCGGGCTGGACGGCGGACGACGTGGTTGGGTCACCGTATGCGGTGGCCGCTTACGTTCCCGATCCTCGGATCGGCACCTTCGACGAACTCGACGCGGTACGTAGCAAGCTTCACGCGCGCGGTATGGCTTTGCTTCTAGATTTTGTAGGAAATCACACGTCGCTCGACCATAGCTGGACGCGTGAGCACCCCGAATTTTACGTGCAAGGCAGTGAGGGCGATTTCCGCAGTGATCCTGGCGGTTTCTATCGAATCGATACGCCTGGTGGACCACACTTTCTCGCCTTTGGAAGGGACCCGTACTTTCCGCCGTGGCTGGATGTCGCGCAGCTCAATTATTTTTCGCCCGCCATGCGCGCGGCACAAATCGAGGAGCTTCGTGTCATCGCCAGTCATTGCGATGGTGTGCGCTGCGACATGGCGATGCTGCAATTGAGCGACATTTTCGAAAGGATCTGGAACCGATTGTTGGCAGGCGCCAAGGCGCCCAAACAGGAGTTTTGGAAACAGGCTCACTCCAAGGTGCCAGGTCTCATCCTCCTGGGGGAAGCCTACTGGGGGACCGAGCGACGCCTGCTCGAGCTCGGATTTTCATTTGTCTATGACAAAGGCTTCTACGACTGCGTGCGAGACGGCGATACGCTCGGTATTCAGCGCGGCCTCGCCGATCCCGTTGCCTACCAGCAACATCTTGTCCGATTCCTCGAGAATCACGACGAAGGTCGCTACGTTTCGGTTTTCGGCAAGGAACGTCTTTTGTCGGTCGGGACGTTGATGGCTACGGTTCCAGGGATGCGTCTGTACCACCAGGGAGAACTCGAGGGTTGCAGCCTCCGTCTTCCGGTCTCGTTGCGAAGGGGGGCGGACGAGGCGCCCGATTCGGCCGTTGCGTCGTTCTTCGAGAAAATTCTTCGCATCACAAAAGAGGATGTCTTTCACAAGGGCAGGTGGGATCTTCTCCATGTGACACCGGAAGGAGATGGCAGCTACGGGAACCTCGTCGTGTTCGAATGGCGATGGAAGAAGTCCTGGAAACTGATTGCTGCCAATCTCGCCCGCTACGCCTCGCAGGCGCGCGTTCAGTTCAGCGATCACCCGCTGCCTGCGAAACAATACGCCTTCTACGACGAGCTGCATGACCTGCGCTACGTTCGCTCGAGCGACGAACTTCGCGACGTTGGGCTGTTCGTCCGTCGTGAGGCATCCGACGCGCACCTATTCGACATCTCGCCCATCTGAAGGATCCATTCCGGGGACCTCCAACCGCTCAAGCGCAACTTGGCCTCGTCTTGGCCGCGCGGCCCACAACATTTCTGCTATGCTTTGCGTCGTGCGGAATTTGATTTTCTCATGCGCTTTCCTCCTAGCGTTCGGTTTTGCCGTCTTGCTCCCCGCGAGATCGACTCACCGGTCTCCACAAGAAGAACCGCAGTCCACACAACAGCCGACGGCGCCGACGGCTCCCCCCGCAGTCCCGACCGGCCCCGTCATCATCCTGGACCCGGGGCATGGGGGCATCGATACGGGCGCCCGTGGGGCAGGTGGCGTAGCGGAAAAGGACATCGTGCTGCAGGTGGCGAGGACAGTGCGAGGGCAATTGTCGATCCAAGGGTATCGAGTGGTTCTAACGCGTAAAGATGACTCCAATCCGACCTATGACGATCGCGCAGCGGTCGCCAACGCCTATCGCGAGGCGATTTTTGTGAGTTTCCATGTTGCTTCGACGGGGGCATCTGGCACGGTACGCGCCTATTACGATCAATTTTCCGCAGCCGCTGCTCCGCAGTCCATGCCGAGGACTACTATGAGGTCGCTTGCGCCGCTGGCCGGCAGCCTCGTCGTGTGGGATCAGGCACAAGGACCCTACTTCGACCAAAGCCGCCGTCTTGCCGATGTCATTCAAAGCCAACTGGCGCGAAGTTTTCCGGGATCTCCCCAGCAATCAACAGGTGCCTCGGTCCGCACCTTGCGCTCTGTCATGGCGCCGGCCGTGGCGATTGAGACCTCCAGCATCTCGGTATCAACCCCGGATGCGCTGGTCGGGGCTGGGGGGCTCCTCAGCAGTGCGATTGCGGATGGAATTTCGGCGCTTCGTCAGTCGAGCGCGGCCGGAGCCCGATAATGCCGCGCGGCCTGAAAATCGTGCTTGTGATCCTGGCGGTTGCCGTTGTCGCTGGCCTACTTAGTTTGCGGACTCTGCGGCGACGCCTGCACGGTCTCAGCGAATCGCGCTCTGCCGAAGAGCAAGCGCGGCACGCCGTTCTTGCGCCGCCGATTTCCACGCCAACAGACGTCACGGTCACGGCGCAAATCTTCTGGGCAGACGGACCTGACAAGGTTGCGCCCGTGGAAGTCAATCTGCCGCTGTCGGCAGACCCGGTCGAGCGGTCGCGCCAGTTGCTCCAAACGCTCATCGCCAATCCTCCAACCGATGGACAACGTACCCTTCCAGCGGACACGACGCTGTCCGCCTTCTACATCCTTTCCGACGGCACGGCCATAGCGGATTTTTCCGATGCCATCGCCTCAGAGCTGCCGTCCGGAATTCTGAGCGAAGAGTTGGCCGTGAACTCAATCGCTCGGACGCTTGAAAGCAATGTGGCGGGACTGCGTCGCCTAAAGATTCTGATCCACGGCCAGGAAGTGGATACTCTTGCGGGCAACGTCGATCTGACGGGCTTTTTCGATTTGACGAGCATCCCGGCCTCGCCAACCGCGGCAGCGACGACCGGTGCATCACACTAGCACGTCGACCCGTGGCAGGCTCAGTTGACACCGTTCGGAGCAGTCGTCAAACTGGGACCTTCAGATCGGGGCAAGGGAGACTTCTTGAGAACAGACGGACGCGCGCCTGGCGATTTGCGGCCGGTCAAGATCATCCCCGATTTCATCCGTAGCGCGGAAGGGAGCGTGCTGATTGAACTGGGTCGCACCCGCGTGATCGCTACGGCGACGATCGAGGATGGCGTGCCGTCGTTCTTAAAGGGCAGCGGCAAGGGTTGGGTGACGGGCGAGTACGGTATGCTTCCGCGGTCGACCGAAGAACGCACGCCGCGGGAATCAGTGCGCGGCCGCCAGTCCGGCCGGACACTGGAAATTCAGCGCATGATCGGACGCACGCTTCGCGCCACAACCGACCTAAAGGCGCTCGGCGAACGCACGGTATGGATCGATTGCGACGTCATCGAAGCCGATGGGGGTACGCGCACGGCATCGGTCACCGGTGCGTTTGTGGCGTTGGCGCTTGCGCTCGAACGCCTGGTGGCCGCCGGGATTCTTCGGTCCCTGCCTCTCAATGATTCGGTGGCGGCGACCAGTGTGGGTATCGTCGACAACGACCTCCTGCTGGATCTTGCCTACGACGAAGACTCCCGGGCTCAGGTGGATATGAACGTGGTGATGACGGCGGGCGGCCAGTTTGTCGAGGTACAAGCTAGCGCGGAAGCGCGCCCTTATACGAGTCGCGAGCTTGAGCAACTGTTGGATCTTGCCGCCGGAGGAATCCGACGCCTCGCGAAGATCCAGCACGAATTGTTGCCCGTGCATTTCCGCAGCCACGCACGATAGAGTGGCGCGCTCGAGTCGCGAACGGTGAAAGTCCTTCTAGCATCATCCAACCTCGATAAGCTTCGGGAGTATCGCGAACTTGCAAGCGGCTCGCTTCTCGAAGTCGCGCCGCTAGAGAATTTTCGTGAGGTTCCTCGGTTTGACGAGTCCGCGCCGACGTTTGCGGAAAACGCGGCGGGGAAGGCGCTTCATTACAGTCGGTGTACACCGGAGCTCGTCCTCGCCGACGACTCTGGACTGGTTGTCGAGGCGCTCGGCGGTGCGCCGGGCGTTCATTCGGCGCGCTACGCCGGACGGAACGGGACGGCTCGAGATTGCGTTCAGAAACTGCTGGGTGAGATGGAAGGCAAGGCGGGCAGTGAGCGGCGAGCGCGTTTTGTGTGCGTGATTGCGGTCGCCCAACAGGGCCGCCTCGTCGCCGTGGTCTCGGATTTTGTAGAAGGCTTCATCGCGAAGCAGCCGTGCGGCACCGAGGGCTTCGGCTACGACCCAGTCTTTTACTTTGCAAAGGCGAAGCGTACCTTCGCAGAGATACCGCCGGAGGAAAAGAACCGACACAGCCACCGCGGAAAGGCCTTTCGAAAAGTCGCTGCGTTCCTGAATTTGTCAGCTTCTCCCCTAGGGTCTGCCACATCTGATAGTAGGGTATAAAACCGCTTGCTGCGAAGCTGGGGGTGGGAGTACAAAAGATGGCCCTAGCAGAGGTGTGATGTATGGCGATGTCTCGCGCTGTCGCTCAGCTTGATCCAGACCTGCTAGCGCGCATGGAGGAGGCGCGCGCGCGCACAGATGCCTTGTTCAAACTGCTTCCGTTGAACTCGTTTTACGATCGCCCCATTCCCGAACGCCACCGCTTGATCTTCTACCTCGGTCATTTGGAAGCTTTCGATGGAAATCTGCTGAGGCCTGTGCTGGGGCTCGAGTCCCCTGAGCCGGCTCTTGACCGCTTATTCGCGTTCGGGATCGATCCCGTCGACGGCAAATTGCCGACCGACACACCGGCAGACTGGCCCAGCATCGGCCAGGTGGAAAAATATAACCGGGGCGTGCGAGAAACACTCGACGAGGCGCTCGCGGGTCGACGCGCCATCGATTCGCCCAGTTCGGAGCTAGCGGACGGCACCTTGTTGCATGTCGCCATTGAGCACAGGCTCATGCACGCAGAGACTTTGGCCTACTTGTTCCACAATTTGCCAGTGAGCCGCAAGCAACCGCAGGCTTCTCCGAAGTCTGATCCGAGACCGGCGCCAAAGCCAGGGCGTGTAACGATTCCTGCGGGAATCGCAACCCTCGGTCGTTCGCGCAACGAGGCGTTTGGTTGGGACAACGAATTCGAGGCGCATTTAGTGGAGGTGCCAACGTTTTCGATTGATGCCTTCCCCGTTTCCAACGGCGAATACCTGAAATTCGTCGAAGCAGGCGGCTACCAGGAGGCGCGCTACTGGAGTCCGGAGAGCTGGGAATGGAAATCGAGCGTCGAGCTCGCTCATCCACACTTTTGGGTCCGGCCATCGGCGGCGTCCCCGGAAGCGCCGTGCCAGTGGAACTACCGAGCCATGTTCGGAACGATCCCATTACCCCTTTCCTGGCCGGTTTATGTGAGCCACGGCGAAGCGTCCGCATATGCTCGCTGGGCTGGAAGGCAACTGCCGAGCGAGGCGCAATGGCATCGCGCCGCCTACGGCTCCCTGAATGGGCGAGAGAGAACCTATCCGTGGGGCGACGCGCCGCCCGATCCTACGCGGGGCAACTTCGATTTCCAGTCGTGGGACGCGGCTGCTGTGGATGCACACCCGACGGGTGCGAGCGCCTTCGGCGTATTCGATCTTCTCGGCAATGGTTGGGAATGGACTTCGACGCCGTTTGCGCCCTTCCCCGGCTTTCGCGCATTTTCGTTCTATCCTGGCTATTCAGCGAATTTTTTTGACGGTAAACATTTCGTGATGAAGGGTGGTTCGCCACAAACCGATCGGTGCATGCTGAGGCGCGCGTTCCGCAACTGGTTCCAGCCGCATTACACCTACACTTACGCCACGTTTCGCTGCGTGGAGGAATAAACTATGGCCACCTCTCCGCGAATGGCGACAGCGCTTCGGTCAGGCGAGGCGCTTTCCGAGTTTTACTCCGATGTCGTGCTCGGACTAAGCCATCCTGGGCAGAAGGAACTCCCTTCGAAGTATCTCTATGATGAAGTCGGTTCGGCGCTCTTCGAGGCCATCTGTACCCTTCCCGAGTATGGGCTAAGCCGTGCCGGCAGGCGCATGCTCGAGCGCTACTCCAATGAAATCATGGAGTCCGTGCCGGGTCCCGTGATTGTGGCCGAGCTTGGCAGCGGCAGCGGCCAGCAAACGCGCTGGTTGCTCGAAGCTCTGGCCCGGCGCCAACGGGTGCACTATTACCCGATCGATATTTCCGGAAGCGCGCTGTTTCGCTGTCGGGCCGAGCTTGGGCAGATCGATATGGTCAGCATCGTCGGATTCGAGCGGGCCTATCTCGAGGGCCTTCAAGAAGTAGCCGCGAGGCGTCGCGACGGCGAGAGGCTTATGGTGCTGTTTCTGGGCAGCACGATTGGAAATTTCGACCGGCCGGCCGGCGAACAATTCTTGCGCGCGGTGCGTGCGAGTCTGCGCGTCGACGACGTGCTGCTGCTGGCCACCGATCTAGTAAAGCCCGTTTCGACCCTGATCCTTGCCTATGACGATCCGACAGGGGTGACAGCCGCATTCAACAAGAACCTGCTCGCGCGCATCAATCGTGAGCTCGATGGAGATTTCGACTTGCGGCGCTTCGAGCACGTGGTGCGCTACGACGAATCCGAGCGGCGTATCGAAATGCACTTGCGGTCGACGGTTTGGCAACGTGTGACCATTCGCAAAGCCGGTTTTCGCTTTTATCTTCGAAAGGGCGAGACGATCTGGACAGAAAGCTCGCACAAGTACTCGTCGGCTGAAGTCATTGAAATGGGCGAGCGCGCGGGCTATCGGTGCGCCGGGCAGTGGTTTGATTTCGAGTGGCCGGTCGCGCAGAATCTCTTTTTCGCGGTTTAGCCACTCCAAGGAGGAGCCCGATGGCCCGGGCGTTATGGAATGGAGTGGTTCTTGCCGAGAGCCATCACACGGTGATGGTGGAAGGGAACCACTATTTTCCGCCCGGCGACGTGCGCGCAGAGTACTTGCGTTCCAGCCGAACGCGCACCGTTTGTCCTTGGAAGGGTACGGCAAGCTATCATGACCTGGAAGTAAACGGCCAGCGCAACCCCGACGCCGCCTGGTTCTATCCTGATCCAAAACCCGCCGCGGCAAAGATCAAGGACTACATCGCATTCTGGAAAGGCGTTCGCGTGGAGCCTTAGTCTGCTCGTGCTATAGTCTCTCGCTCATGGCTTCGAAAAAAGTGAAAAAGGCACGTGCGAAGATTGCCAGGGAGCGTCGGCTTGCGGCCCCGGCGCGCAAAAGCCGGGGAACGGATCCGGCGCGCGTCAAGGCAATCCTAAAACGGCTCGACCAAGCATATCCGGCTGCCACCTGCGCGCTCCATCATGAAAATCCCTTTCAATTGCTCATTGCCACCATTCTTTCCGCGCAGTGCACCGACGAACGCGTGAATCAAGTGACCACCACGCTGTTCAAGAAGTATCCGGGCCCGAAAGCATTTGCCTATGCGAACCCGGCCGAACTCGAGCAGGAGATCCGACCAACTGGCTTCTTCCGCAACAAGACCAAATCCATCATGGGCGCAAGCAAGAAGATCGTCGAGGAATTTCACGGGCAGGTGCCACAAACCATGGAGCAGTTGCTTACGTTGCCGGGCGTAGCGCGAAAGACGGCGAACGTTGTACTCGGCACCGCGTTTGGTCTAGCTTTCGGAGTAGTTGTGGATACGCACGTGCAGCGCGTTTCCCGCCGCTTGGATTTAACCAAGCACACCGACCCGAAAAAGATCGAGCAGGACTTAATGGCAACGATTCCGCGCGAAAAGTGGACCCTTTTTGCCCATGAGTTGATTTGGCATGGCCGTCGCGTGTGCCAGGCTCGCAAGCCGCGGTGCATCGAGTGTAATCTCGAAAAGCTATGCTACTCAAAAGATAAGACGGTCTGAGGCGCGAGCGTAGCAGCGACAATCAAAACCGAATTCCGCGCAGCGATGGCCTGGTACTGTTAAAAATGACAGTAGCCTACGATACAGCCCTAAGTAGACTCGTCGTCAGCGAGGAGGAGTTCGGATGTGTTTCCGCTGATTTGGAGCCTGCTGAAGCCATACCGCCTCGGCCTGACCGTTATCCTGGTCGCCATGCTGCTGCAAATGGTTGCAAGTGTGGCTGCCCCTTGGCCCCTAAAGGTTATCCTAGATAACGTCGTGGGTGAGCATAAGCTGCCACCCCGGCTCGATCACTTCCTCCAGCCGTTCATCAGTGGCGGCAGGAAAATGCAGATCGCAGCGGCCGCGGCGATTGCCGTAGTGCTGATTGCTTTGCTGGGAGCGATCGCTTCCTACGTGTCCAGTTACTACACGACGAGCGTAGGGCAATGGGTGGGAAACGACCTCCGCCTTCGGACCTACCACCATCTGCAGCAACTGTCGCTCAACTATTACGGCGCGCACGACATGGGGACCTTGCTAAGCACGCTTACCGCAGACGTCCAGACAATACAGGGGTTCGCGTCCTCGTCGACACTCGGGATGCTTGTGGATCTGCTTACCATCGTGGGAATGCTGGGCATCATGTTCTGGATGAATTGGGATTTCAGTCTTATTGCGGTCGCCGTTACTCCCTTCATGCTGCTGCTGATTTCGCACCTCAGAAAAGCGATCAAAAAAGCCCAGAAGGAAGTGCGCAAGCAACAAAGCAACATCGTGGCGGTGGTCCAGCAGGGTCTCCAATCCATGAAAGTGGTTACGGCATTCGGGCGGCAGGACCTGGAACAGATGGAGTTAAGCGAAGTGAGCAAGGCGACCGTGGATGCAGCGCTGAAAGCGCGACGTGTAAAGGCGTTGCTCTCGCCGACCGTAACGGTCGTCGTCGCCTTGTGCACTGGCTTCGTCCTGTGGCGAAGTTCTTCACTGATCCTACGAGGGGTCATGACCGCCGGGGAATTGACCGTCTTCCTTTCCTACCTGTCGCAGTTCTTCAAACCCGTGAAGGATCTAGCGACGATGACGAACACGATTGCGCAGACGGCCGTCGCCGTGGACCGCGTACGCGCCCTTCTCGAAGCGGACGATGTCATTCCGGAAAAGTCGGGGGCACAGGATCCCGGGGCGTTGAAGGGCGACATCGAATTCGATCATATCGCCTTCGGCTACCAGAAGGACGCACCGGTCCTTAAGGATGTCAGTTTTAAGATTAAGGCCGGTGAGATGGTTGGCGTCGTGGGTCCGACGGGCACAGGAAAATCAACCATCGTGAGCCTGATTCCCAGGTTTTACGATCCGGGTGGCGGCCGAGTGCTCGTCGATGGCGTCGACGTGAGGGATTACAAGCTGCAGGGATTAAGAGGCCAGATCGCCTATGTACTTCAGGAGACGGTCTTGTTTCGGGGAACGGTGGCGGAGAACATCGCCTACGGAAAGGGCGGCGCGACGCGAGACGAAATCGAGGCGGCTGCTAAGCTTGCCAATGCTGACGAATTCATTGCCAAAATGCCACAGGGCTACGACACGATGGTGGGCGACCGCGGTGACACGCTTTCCGGAGGACAAAGACAGCGCATTGGCATTGCGCGCGCCATCATTCGCAACAACCCCATCCTGATCCTGGACGAACCGACGGCGGCGCTCGACACCGAGTCAGAAAGATTGGTTATTGAGGCTCTGGAACGTCTGATGAAGGGACGCACCGTGATCACCATTGCGCATCGGCTGAGCACGATTCGTGACGCGAATAAAATCCTGGTGCTAAAGGACGGAGTCCTAGCCGAAGAGGGAAGCCACCAGGAGTTGCTCGCTCGGGGCGGAGTTTACGCGGAACTCTACCACATCCAGTTCGACAAAATGCCAGCCGAAGCAGGGCCCAGCCGCGCCCCCGCGAACTGAGGCGAGTGAGGAGGGAGGACCGATGTCCCACACATTGCTGGTGATGCCCGACGACACAGCCAAACCGGTTGTGGAAGCGATCCGTGGCGCGAAAAAGTCGATCCGGGTCAAAATGTTTCTTTTTTCCCACTCGGAACTCGTGGATGCATTGATTGAGGCCAAAAAACGCGGCGTGCACGTGCGGGTCATGCTCAATCCGGCTCGGCGGAGCGGCGAGTCGGAAAACGCAGCGACCCATAAGAAATTGAAGGCAGCGGGGATCGACGTCATTGACACCAACCCCGACTTTGACGTGACTCATGAAAAGTCGATGGTCGTGGACGACGAGGTCGCTTACATTAAGTCGTTCAACTGGGATCTCAAGAACCTGACCGAGACACGCGACTATGCCGTTGTGACCACGCATCCGCCCGAGGTCGCCGAGGTCATCAAATGTTTTGATGCGGACTGGGTGCGCAAACCCTTCAAGGTGGGTAGCGACGCGCTGCTTATCTGGTGCAACGCCAATGGGAGAGAACGTATCGCTCGCTTTATCGATGAGGCCAAGCACACGCTGTTCGCTCAGAATGAGCGGTATCAAGACTCCGTGATCATTGAGCGCTTGGTTCGAGCCAAGGAGCGCGGCGTGAAAGTGCACGTGATGGCTCGTCCACCGCACAAGCTGAAGAAAGAGAAGCTGACCGAAGGTGTTGGCGGTCTACGGATCCTGGACGATGTCGGCATCAAGGTGCATAAGCTCAAGCACTTGAAGCTCCACGGTAAGATGCTCTTGGCCGATCACTCCCGTGCCATCATCGGGTCGATTAACCTGGCTCCAGGAAGTTTTGACTCCCGGAGGGAGCTCGCGATTGAAGTGCACTCGCCCGAGGTGGTCGAACGCTTGCGGGACATTGCCCATCACGACTGGAAACATTCGCATCCTTTCGATTTAACCGATGCAGGATTGCTCGCGGAGTTGGAAGAGCACAAGATTGATGCAGCCGAAGCATTGGCGCTCCAGGAAGGGCATGGTAAAGAGCGCAAGAAAAAGCGGTAGAAAAAATGTTCTCATCAGGCCAGAGCAGGAAATGCGTCTGGTGGCACCTCTGGGTATAGGACTTACCCGATCTACCCGAAGCGTATGTCGAACCGGCCGGGCTCTATAGCGTTCTGAAACAACCCAGTGAGACGAACTGGCGAAGCCTCTGTGCGTTGTGCGCAGAAGAAGTTTGAACCTACTCAGTCGCTTGCCAAGCCTACTGTTGATTATGAAGGGAGAAATTCATGGTATCAGCGGCCCAATAAAGGAGTGTATATGTGCGATGTCGCGCTTTTTCTGGATGGCTCCTGATCTGGTTCGACTCGAGGCCCTTGGTTTAGGCTGCTTGTTTGCGGTAGGGGTAACACCGCTCCACATCACAGGCCTGAATTACATCATGAACTGGTCGCAGGAAAAATCCAGGGAACTTCGTGAAAAAGCTGCGCCCTCCTTCACTGCTTCATGGTATTTCCCGGTAACAATTCTCTTGACGCTCCTGCGGCATATCTGCGATGCGGTTGTTTGGGGGGGTGCATCGTATACGCGCTGAGATTGATCCCGAACATACACGATGCGTCTTACTTCAGTGCGAATACCTACACTTCGGTCGGTTATGGCGATGTACCTCTTAGCAGCGATTGGCGAGAACTCAGCCCATTGATGGCAGCGCCTGTGCGACCGGTCCGCTGTTTAAGGTCATGGGCCACCACCACGGCATCGTCGCGGAGATTCGAGCGAAGCACAGCACAAAGAGTGCGGCATCTTGACTTGTGACACGGTGGAGCGGCACGCGCGAAAGTGTGTCCTAAGCTCAGGCAATGAGACGGAACGATCGCAAGAAAAGGGCATCCATAGCGGGTTTTTTCGTGGGGTTGTTGCTCCTGCTTGTCCTTGCCCTGCCGGCGCTGGGCCAGATTCGCGGCGTCTACTCGCCTGGCTCCACCCTGACGGGAGGGGGGACTGTGCCCGGTCCAGGGCTCTCGTATTCCAACCAGCTCTGGTACGGTTCGTCCGACCAGCTGAAAGATTCGAACGGCAAAACTCTTCCCATTGTAGTGTCCCTTTCCACCTGGACCGATAACAACTCTCTGGTTTATGTTCCGAAACTTAAATTCCTGGGAGCCAATCTGGAGTTCATGGTGGACATCGCATTTTCGAATGGTCGCTATTTTGCTTCCAGCCTGCTTTCTACCGGTCCTTCTGCCAGCGGCAGCGGGACAGGTCTCACCAATACCAATTTCGTCCCTTTGGATCTGGGATGGCATTTCAAGTGGGCAGATCTTCAGACAGGGTACAGCGTCTACGCTCCAACAGGTCCCTACGTCCCTGGCGCAACGACGAATGTCTCCAGTGGTTTTTGGACCAACTCCTGGCAAACAGGCACAACCATTTATGTTACTAAGAGCAAAGCGCTCCAGATCAGCGTATTTAACGTCTATGCGTGGAACGGCACGCAAGAAGGTACGGGTATCCGTCCAGGGCAGAACGATTCTGTTGACTACTCTGTGTCCGAGACAATCTCCTTATCGAAGGGCGGCAAGTGGTCGGTGCAAGTGGGGCCGGCCGGATATGGTCAATGGCAGACAACCAAGAATACCGGGCAAAGCCCAGCCCGGGAAGCACTGAAATACGGTGTGGATGCGGTGGGGTTTACTCTCAATCTGTCCTCGCCATTCAAAGGCCTCTATCTGCAAACCGGCGATTTATGGGAGTACGGAGCGCGTAACACCTTTCAGGGTCGGACGATGACCGTCACGGCCGGACTACAGTTCTGAAGTTGCTGCTGATCTCGGTAAAATGGAGCACATTGTGAACGAAATCAGAAAAGCCCTAGACTACAGCACCCTGGTCCTTGCTCTGCTTTCGATCGCTGTCGGTGGATTCGCGGGACTCGCCGGTGCTTCCTTCCTGCTCTTGTTGCGTGGCGCGGACGCCTGCCGCTTGTATCTCGTCGCTCGCGCCCATTCCTTGGGCTGGCTCGGCCTCGTATTGGTCGTATGCTCGATCGGGTTTGTCGCTGCTCTGGCAGCTTGGCTGGTCTTCCGCTTTGCTCCGCAAAGCGTGGGGAGTGGTATCCCGCAGATCGAACGCGAGCTTCGGGTTGGCAGCTCCGGCAACCCACTCTCAACTGTTATTGTGAAATTCATTGGCGGCATACTTTCCATCGGAGGGGGTCTCGCCCTCGGCCGGGAAGGCCCCACCGTTCAGATGGGCGGCTGTATCGGCGACCTCATTGGACGCGCCTTTCAACGAAATGCCAAAGAGTGTCGAGTTCTGCTCGCCGCAGGCGCTGGCGCGGGCCTGGCGGCGGCGTTCAACGCCCCAATCGCTGGCGCAGTTTTCATCCTCGAAGAACTCGTTGGTAGCTTCGAGATTCCCGTTATTATCACCAGTCTCGGCGCGTCGGCTGCGGCCATCCTTGTCTCTGGTGTTTTTCTCGGCCAGTCTCCGGATTTCCACGTCCCTGCTATTGGATTCCTAAATTTTTGGGTCCTTCCAGTTAGCCTTCTGCTCGGTGTTGTCATCGGACTTCTAGGCGTCGCCTACAACCACTCGATCGTCGCCACCCTCAATCTCAGCCGCCGCTTCTCCAAATTCCACGGCACGTTGCGGGCCGCTTCCATCGGAGCAGTTGTCGGCCTGCTGGGCTGGTTCGCGCCTGCTTTGATAGGCGGCGGTGATTCACTCACCCAGCGGACGCTCGACGGCAACCTTCTCCTCACCACCCTTGCCCCTGCTTTGGTTCTTCGTTTTCTTCTTGGCCCGGCCAGCTATGCAGCCCGTACTCCGGGTGGCCTTTTCGCCCCGATGCTAACAGTGGGCGCCCAGGCCGGCCTTCTTTTTTTTATGTTCTGGTCTCGGCTCGTTCCATCCACCGGCGCTCTCTCACAGGAGTTCACCATCCTAGGCATGGCTGCCTTCTTCTCCTCGGTTGTCCGCGCTCCCATCACCGGTATCATCCTCATCGTGGAGCTTACCGGCAGCTTCACTCTGTTCCTCCCCATGCTTGGCGCAACATTTGCCGCGGTTACCACGGCCTCCCTCCTGAGGAGCACGCCCATCTACGATTCGCTCCGCGACGTCCACTAGAGGAACTGAATTTGTCGTGGTGCGCGATGGCACCAAACTGGCTGTGGATTGTCAATGATATACTCCCGCGAACTCGCTCAGCCCAGCTCAATACACACGGCCACATGTCTGAACCGACTCTTGATCAAGTCTCCGCCAGGCGCTGGATCGCACCCTTTACGGCGACGACCTTCGCCATGATGACTCTGCAGATGTCCAGCCTTGGTTTTGCGCCTCTGTTGCCAGACATTCAGCGGGATTTCGGCATCAGCTACTCCCAAGTGGGTCTGTTCAGTGGTGTGTACGGACTCGTGGCCATCGTGTTCAGCGTCCCTGGCGGGATGCTGGCGAAGCGCTTCGGTGAAAAGAACATGCTGTCGCTCGGACTGCTCGTGGTCACAGTGGGGCTCGTGCTGCTCAGCCGGGCGCCGAACTTCGCATGGGGGCTTTCGTCCCGCACGATTTGGATCATCGGCTATCGCGTAGCTTTCGTGTGTATCATGACGGCAATTTCTCTCGTCGTTCCGTCTGAACGCCGCAGCACGGCGATGGGCATCCTCGGGGCTATGTCCTCACTTGCCTCCGTGATCGGCGCACCCTTTGGTACTGCCATCGGTGTGGCATTTGGTTGGCGCAACGGGATACTCGCGTTTGCTGGCATGGCCGTGCTTGGCTCGATCGTATTTTGGACCTTTTACCCTACTCCTCGTGCAGCGGCACAGCCCTCGACCCTAGGGCACGGATTGGTCCAGGCTCCCGATGCCAGTACCTTTACCAACCCCTTGGTCTGGTCCATGGTCTTGCTGGGGCTTACCAATATGGGCGGATTTAGCTCCACATTCTTCGTTCCCTTCGCTGTCAAAGCTACTTTTAACCTGGGACCGCCTGTGGCGGCCTATATCATCAGCGCTGCCTACGTCACGGCTATCTTTGCAAATCTATTATGTGGCTACTTGGCGGATCGGCTGAATCGTTGGGGCGTCCTGATCGGACTCATGCTCGTTTTGATTCCCGCTTGTTTTGCCATGATGGCATCGAATCTCTTCACGTTTCGCGTAGCAACGGCGCTTGTGATCTCGCTTGGTTTGTGCGCTACGAACCAGATTTATGCGATCGCTAGCGAAGTCATGCCCGGGCGCGAGATGGGTCCCGTCATGGGGATCGTGAGTCTTGGCGGAGGAATTTTCGGATACGTGGGACCGCAGACGCTGGGCGTTCTCCGCGATCGCACCGGCAGCTTTACAGCGGGCTGGTATTTCGTAGCCTTTGGAGCTTTAATTAGCCTCGTGGTGATTTTGATTCTAAAACGTGCAACCAGCAAAGACCACACCTCGCAGATGCAAGTTTTCACCGGAGTCTAAATGCCTGTCCCGTCTTCTTCTAAGGAAAGGTCCATCCACCCTCTTGAGGATGTGACCGTACTCGACCTTACGATGGCGCTCGCTGGGCCTTTTGCAACTCTCCTGCTGGCAGGTCTGGGCGCGCGAGTGATCAAGATTGAAAATCCGCTTTCGGTCGACTCCTGTCGGGAGAATGCCCCCTATCTAGGAAAAGAGGGCGCCACGCTGGTGCGTCGGCACGCTGACGATGTTTCTGTGTCAGCAATCAACCGCTTGCGGAACAAACAAGCGATTACCCTCAATCTGAAAAGTCCCCAAGCGCGCGAGATATTCACCGATCTCGTAAGGCGAGCCGACGTAATTTTCGAGAATTTCAGCCGTGGTGCCATGAATCGGCTGGGCGCCGGATATGAGCGGGCACGCGAGATTAATCCCCGCATCGTCTACTGTTCGCTCACCGGCTTCGGCAGCGAAGGCGAACCTGGTTCTGGAAAAGCCATGGACGCCATTATCCAGGCACTGAGTGGATTCATGATGACCTCGGGCGGTCCAGGCGATCCGCCGGTTCGCGTCGGCGTTCCGATGGCGGACATGTGCGCTCCGCTGTTCGGCGTGATCGGCGTGCTTGCGGCCTTGATGCAGGCGCGCCGCACGGGACTTGGTCAGCACGTCGACGTCTCGATGCTGGGCGTACTGTCGATGATGGTTGCCGGGGAACCCTTCGACGTGCTGGAGCGTTTCGGAGTCCCGCAGCGCACAGGCCTTACCGTACCGCGCCTTGCACCTTTCGGGACGTATCGCACGCACGACGGTTTTGTTTCCATCTGCGCTCCGATGGAGGTGTTTGCCAAAGCGCTGTTTCAAGCGATCGGCCGATCCGACCTCGGTTCCGATCCCCGTTTTTCGACCCGGGACCAGCGCGTTGTCAATGTAGGGGAACTTGACCGCATCATCGAAGACTTCACGCAAAAGCTCACTTCGTCTGAGGTCGTCGGGATTCTGGAGGCGGCCGGAGTTCCCGCCGCCCCGGTGCGAAACACGGACGAAGCGGTCCGCGATCCACGTGTGATCGCTCGCGGCGAGACGGTGAAGCTGATTCATCCCAAGTATGGTGACGTGGATGATGTCTACGGCATGGGAATGCCGCTTAGATTCTCCGGCTGCGTCGTCGGATTCGATCAGCCGGCGCCGGCAGTTGGGGAACACAACGAAGCAGTTTATTGTGGACTCCTGGGCTATTCCGCGGCACGCCTAGCGGAGCTTCGGCGAGATGGCGTCGTCTGAGCCTCATGCCCGGTGCTTTTGAAACACTGCTTTGGCATTATCAGAACCGCTCTGCAGAAGCCCTTTCTCAGCACAATGCCGGGGTACCGGTCGTCGGCTTTACCTCGAATACCGTCCCCTGGGAGTTGATCCGGGCGGCCGGGTGCTTTCCCGTGCTGCTTGACCCCGGTCTTGACTCTCTTGCAGAACCGACGCCACGGGCCGACCCGCTCATGGAGCCGGTATTCGAATCGCGAATCCGACACATTTTTGATGCCATACTGTCCGGAACCTGGCGCTTCTTGCAGCTGATGATCATTCCTCGGACCTCGGAACCCGAATACAAGCTCTACCTCTACCTTCGCGAAGTTGAGCGCCAGAACCTGACCGATGCGGTTCCTCCTTTGTGCCTCTACGATTTGCTTCACACTCGCTCTCCCATCAGTCGAAAATACGGACTTGATCGTACGAAGGACTTGATCGAGCGCCTCAAGCGAATTGGGCCCATCAGCGGTAAATCTCTGCTGGAATCTGTTAGGGAATCGAATCGAGCCCGCGCCGCTCTGCGCCGCCTGCACAATCTGCGGGCCGGTGACGCGCCACGAATCGCTGGGGCAGATGCTCTAGCTATCAGCGGAGCGCTTTACTTCATGAATCGGGTCACTTACGCCAAGCTGGTGGATAGGGTGTGCCGCGAAATCCAAACAGCGAAACCCTTGCGCGGTCCTCGTCTGCTGATCAAGGGAGCACCGTTAAATCATCCGTATCTTCATCGAGTGCTGGAAGCGAACGGAGCCGTGGTTACGGCCGAAGACGATTGGTGGGGCGCACGCGCGGGAGAGGCGAAGATCGGGTCCTATCGCACGGCGATGTCTAGCGTCCGAGCAGTTTTTGAGAATTACTATCTGTGCGCTCCGAGCCCTCGCGTGTCGCCGGCCTCTGCGGCGGACGCCTGGTTCCAAAAGTCTGTGAAGCGTGGGATCGATGGAGTGATTTTCTATCTGCCGCCGGATGATGATGTTTACGGTTGGGACTATCCTCGCCACCGCGATTTTGCACGCGCACGCGGCCTCCCGTCCCTGTTGATTCGCGAAGAGGCCGGCCGAGGTCTCTCGCTTGAAACGAACGGCCGAGTCCGGGACTTCGTCGAAGCAATCCACCGGAGACGTCATGCCTAGCGAGGAGAAACAGCTGGAATCCACACGCGCGTCTGCGGCCTACCAGAAGGCTTGGTTTGCTGAACTTCGCCGCAATGTTTTCGACGAAAAGAAGCCTTATGCAATTGCTCAGGCGGACATGCCGCTTGAGCTGTTTCAATTGCTTGGCGTGCCCGTCGTTAGCAATCAGTGGTGGTCGGCTGTGGTCTCCGCAAAACAGCTTTCGGCTTACTACTTCGATGCTCTCGCTGCCGCGGGTTATCACGAAGGGCTTTGCCGCTACTGCAGCCTTTCCCTTGCGTCCTCGATTGCTGGCGATCCCGCCAAAGCTCCATGGGGAGGTCTGCCCAAGCCAGTGCTATTGGCCGCGCGTCTGACGTGCGACTGTATTCAACGCATCTTTGAAACTTGGGCCGCGTCATTTGGTGCAGACTTCGTTGCTCTCGATAGTGCCGGGGCAACGCAGCTTCCTCCTCGCTGGTGGGAGCTCAGTCGCCATCGATGGCGGGAACTCTACGAGCCTCATCGCCTAGATCTGATGGTTGCACAGATGCGCGTGCTGATTCGCAAGCTCGAAAGGGCAGGAGGCCGCAAGTTTACTGAGGCCCGTCTACAGGAATGGATGGAAGGAGTCAATCGTCAGGAAGAGTATTTCGATGAGGTCCGCGAGCTGATCTGTGCCGCTCCGCAAACCCCTGTCCGCATGAACGAACAAGTAATCAACGTGATGAACGCCCAATGGCATCGCGGTTCGGAGTGGGCCGTGCGCCACGCGCGCGCCTTCCGCGACGAAGTGCGGCACCGAGTGGAGCAGGGAATCGCCGCTTATCCAGGAGAGAAGCGACGGCTGATGTGGGTGGGAGCAGGCGTATGGCACGACACCAGTTTCTACACCGCCTTTGAAAAGAGCCACGGCGCCGTTTTCGTCTGGTCCATGTATCTTGCCTTCGGACCCGATGGCTATATTCGTTACGGCCTGGATGATCCCTTACGTGCTCTCGCCAGCCGAATCGTCAGTATGAATGAGCAACTCCACAATCCGCCTTGGGCCAACGAATGGATCCTCGAGCAGGCTCGGCGGCATCGTGTCAACGGCGCCGTGATACTTGTGCCCGAGGGCAGCAGACCTTCGGCAACCGGAACATTTTTCATCGAGCGCGCTTTGGAGAAGGCCGGAATTCCGACGCTCGAAATTTGGGCGGACATGGTAGATAGCCGTAGATGGGACGCCATTTTGATGCGGCAGCGGGTCGCGCAATTCATTGAGGCTCGGGTCAGCAGTGGGTAGCCGAGTTCCGCACAGTTCTGACACAGTTGAGGGTCGGAAACGGTACCTGGGAAACATCCGGGTTGGGAAGTCGCATATAATCAATACGCACATACGGTCGGGGCGTAGCGCAGCCTGGTAGCGCGCCTGCCTTGGGCGCAGGAGGTCCGCGGTTCAAATCCGCGCGCCCCGACCATCCACCTCAACAACTTGCGCGGATTCCCTTT